>Ga0315540_10001675_pt1 | contig 12637 bp, 10 predicted proteins | sample SalMarSW160110MG_FD_203677 | JGI IMG/M metagenome (GOLD analysis project Ga0315540, IMG submission 203677) | Salt marsh sediment microbial communities from the Plum Island Ecosystem LTER, Massachusetts, United States - Salt Marsh Sediment SW1601-10 ... | reverse complement strand
CGCCTTATGCCGGGCACACCTCGACCATCGCCGACTACGCCAAAGGGCAGAGTCTGGTCGAGACTTTGCAGGCGGGCGGGCTGCGCCGCGTCCTGGTCACTGACTGGAAGTCGGCGACCATCGAAAGTAAGAATTTCGACATCGACAGCTACCTCGCCAGGATCAACGCCTATGTCGACGACCTTGGTGGCAAGGTGAACCTGGTCGGCCTGTGCCAGGGTGGCTGGATGGCGGGCATGTACGCGGCGCGCTATCCCGACAAAGCCGCGTGCTTGGTGGCTGCCGGCACGCCGCTCGACGCTGATGCCGGCGATGGCTTCATCAAGAGAATTGCCAAAGAGCAACCGATGAGCTTCTTCGAAAGCCTGGTTCAAATGGGCGGCGGCCTGATGCGCGGCAAATTCATGCTCGCCGGCTGGAAGGCGATGCATCCCGAAGTGCATTACCTCAAGAACTACGTTGATCTGTACGAAAACGTCGAGGATCCCAAGTTCCTTAAAGCGCGCGATGAGTTCGCGCGATGGTATGAACACCCACTTGACCTGCCTGGTCGTTGGTACTTGCAGGCCATCGAACACATCTTCAAGAATAACGAATTCTGCAAGGGCGACTTCGTGGCGCTCGGCCGCAAGATCGGGCTGCACGACATCATTTGTCCGACCTTTCTATTGGCCGGCGAAGGTGACGACATCACCCCGTATCCCCAAGTGTTTGAGGCCGACAAACGGCTGAGCACGCCAAAAGACAAGATCGTCAAGAAGCTGGTGCCGGGCGGCCATATCGGACTGTTCATGGGCAAGAAGACCCTCGAACAGGCATGGCCCGAGGTCGCAAAATGGATCACGGAGGTGTCGCCAAACTCGTAGGGCAAACGAGGTTTGGTGACGAACTCCAAGAACCTTGCGCGGACCGGGCGCACCATACAATTCATGCGTCGGCGCTGCGACAACCGCCTCGAGCTCCTGCGTCCGGCGTGTGATTTCAGTGACCTTGCCTGACGATCCTGCGATGGTATCAGGCAGGGTTCAGGCGGTAACGAGTCGGCCTGTTGATGGTGTCAGATCAATGAGATAATTGCGGCACTCATCTCGTCGGAGCTTCTCTAGGAGTGCTGCTCCGACGACTTTCTGCACCCGGCCCAATGTCGCGGGAGAAATCACGATGACCTACTACTTCTCCAAGACCTTGTCAGCGAGCTTTGACGAAGCGGTTCGGCGCACGATCGAAGCGCTGAACGAAGAGGGCTTCGGAATCATCACCGAGATCGATCTCAAGCAGACGCTGAAGGCTAAGATTGGCGTAGATTTTCACAATTATCGCATCTTAGGCGCGTGCAACCCAGCGGTAGCATATGAGGCTTTGCAAATAGAGGACAAGGTTGGAACAATGCTGCCTTGCAACGTCGTCGTGCAAGAGGTCGCTGGCGGCAACATCGAGGTCGCCGCGATTGATCCAGTCGCGTCCATGCAGGCCATCGATAATTCGAGATTACGGCACGCGGCGGAAACCATCCGGGCGAGATTGAAAACCGTAATCGAGAATCTCTGAATAGGCTCGTGGGCGAAGGGCTGTGTCGAGTCGTGTCGTCGACTCTCCTGCGGTGGTATCGGGCGGGGCTCAGAAGCCACTAGAGCGAATTCAGTTTTCATAGAAACAGAATTCGCTCTGTTCTTTTTTCGTGGTCGCATTTTCTGCGGCGAACCGGTGTCCACTTCGCCTGAAAGCGCTCTAGCGCTGGCCAATTCTGCTCTGAGTGCCGATCACAGCCCTCTTTATCTTAACCGCGAACTGCGATGCAGACTGTCTGCGTTCTGCACTCAAGTCTGCCTTTGATTTTTGCCACGCACTTTCTAATGACCTTCGTAATACACTTTTTCATGTCAGCGCTTCTCTGCAACGAGTTGTGCGTCACCGCGCCACGTTGCAAAGTGCGATTGTCCTGCGTCGTGCCATTTAAGGCATAGGCCGACGAAAAGGCGCAGACAGCCAAAATAATCACGGTCTTCCGCATAATCCCATGTCCTTGGAACGAGACCCGGAGCGAAAATTTCTGATCGCCGATCAGATCGAGTGCTTTGAGGCAGATCAAAATTGTCGATGCCTCGCTTGGGCGAGGTTCTTGCCGGTTGGAGGCCCGCCCGTCTCGACGATGACCGGCCGGGAGCTGCGCCTCGCGTCAACCAATCGGCGTTCTCCCATGGCCGAGCGCGGATGTAGCCTCCGTGCTTTGTAGACCTCGTCGATGAAGCGGGGAAGATCGGCGGTGATATCCTCGAAGGTTTCGTAGTCCATCGGGTAGACGGCTTCGACCTTCAGCGTTTTCATGAAGCTCTCAGCCTTGGCGTTGTTGTAGGGGTTTTCCCGCCGGCCCATCCAGCCGACCAGCCCGTTGTCGGCGAGCAGCCTACGGCAAGCCTCACAGGCGTATTGCGAACCTCGATCTGAGTGGTGGATACAACCCCTCGGTGCATACGCGACTGGCACCGATCTCGATCACTGGGCGCTCTGTTCGCAACCTACCGCATAGAAATGGTCCCGGCAGACGGGAAGCCGGCGGTGATAGGTGTCAGGACCTTTGCCGTGGCTGTATTAATTTGGCGATAAGCCCTGTCCAACCAGTCTGATGCGAGGCACCGACACCCCGGCCCGTTTCGCCATGGAAATATTCATAGAACAGCAAGCAGTCACGAAAATGTGGGTCGGTTTGAAACTTCTCGACGTCGCCAAACACCGCGCGCCTGCCATCCGCGTCCCGCATGAAGATGCGCATTAGCCGACGAGTCAGATCTTCGGACGCCTCCAAAATGGTGACGTTGCGTCCAGAGCCGGTCGGGCACTCGATTTTGAACTCATCGCCATAGTAGTGATGAAACCGCTGCATGGACTCGATGAGCAGGAAGTTCACCGGCATCCAGATTGGTCCACGCCAATTGGAGTTGCCGCCGAACATGTAACTGTCTGATTCGCCTGGCAGATAGGTAACGACGTGTTGCTCGCCACCGAAGTCGAAACGGAAAGGGCTATCCCCGTGGACTTTCGAAAGGGCGCGCACGCCGTAGTCGGAAAGGAACTCGCCTTCATCCAGGACGCGCGCGAGCAACCGCTTCATGCGATGGCCGCGCAGCAACGATAACAATCGTCGTTGGCCGGCGCCGGGCTCTTCCCACCGTGAGACCAGCGCCGCCAGATCGGGTCGGTAGTTGAGGAACCATTTAAGCCGCCGATGGAAACCCGGCAATTTTGCCAGCAAATCGGGCTCTAGCACCTCGACCGCAAACAACGGGATCAATCCGACCATCGAGCGAAGGCGCATTCGGTAGGCGCCGCCTTCAGTGCGCAGCATGTCGTAGTAAAACTTATCCTCGTCGTCCCACAGGCCGGTGCCGCAGCCCTGAAAATCGGTCATAGCCTCAGCGATGTGAAGAAAGTGCTCAAAAAACTTCGTCGCTATGTCCTCGTAGACGTCGTTATGGCAAGCGAGCTCCAAGGCGATCCGCATCATGTTAAGACAGTACATCGCCATCCAGGAGGTGCCGTCGGCCTGATTGATATACCCCCCGGTAGGCAATGGCCGCGATCGATCGAACACGCCGATATTGTCGAGGCCGAGAAAGCCGCCTTGGAAAATGTTCCGGCCTTCCACATCCTTGCGATTGACCCACCAAGTGAAGTTGAGCAGGAGCTTGTGGAACACGCGTTCCAGAAAACGGATATCGCCGCCGTCGCCCCGCCGTTTGCGGTCGATCTCGAAGACGCGCCAAGTGGCCCAGGCGTGAACCGGCGGGTTGACGTCGCCGAAATTCCACTCATAGGCGGGCAACTGACCATTCGGGTGGCTGTACCACTCGCGTGTCAGTAGCACGAGCTGACCCTTGGCAAACTCCGGATCAATAAGCGTTAGCGGCAGGCAGTGGAATGCTAAGTCCCAGGCGGCGAACCACGGATACTCCCACTTGTCCGGCATAGAAAGGACGTCGGCTGTGTTAACGTGGTTCCAGTCCGCATTGCGACCGTGCTGCCTTTCAGGCGGCGGCGCTAGTTGGGTCGGATCGCCGCTCAGCCATTCGGGGACATCGAAGTAATAGAATTGCTTGGTCCAAATCATACCCGCCAACGCTTGGCGTTGGACCCGACGAGCATCGGCGTCGGCGAGATCCCGCTGCAGGTCGGCATAATAATCATCGGCATCCTGCCGAGCCTGCGCCAGAACTGCATCGGCATCATCAAACGGATTGGACAATTCACGGTCGGTCAGGCGCAGCCGGAACGTCGCTGCGCCACCCGCGGGAACGTCGGCGCGATAATGCGCCGCCGCCTTGGAGCCTACGCCCTCAGGATTCACCGCGGATGCGTCGCCATTGACGATGCAAGACCCAATTCCGTCTTTGAAATAGCCGCCTGGTTCGCCGACGCCGTATAACTTGTGGAAGTTCGTCTCGTTCTCGCAGAAAAGCAGTGTGGGACTGCCCTCGCAATACAGCCTGAGCGTTCCCAGCTTGCCGTGCTTCGCCTCAAAACCAGCGCCATCCAGCTTGGTGATCGTCGGCTTTGGCGCATCGTTCTTCCATGACCAGGTGTTGCGGAACCAGAGCGTCGGCAACACATGCAAGGGCGCTGCGTCTGGGCCTCGATTATACGCCGTAACGACCATGACGATGTCGTCCGGCGAGGGTCGGGCGTATTCGACGAAGACATCGAAGTACCGATCCTCATCGAACAAGCCGGTGTCGATTAGCTCAAATTCCGGAGAATGCTTCGCCCATGCGGGGTTGCGCTCGCGCAGCTCAGTGTATGGATATTCCCCTTGCGGGTATTTGTAGAGCATTTTGAGGTAAGCATGTGTCGGCGTCGCGTCGAGGTAATAGTAATATTCTTTCACGTCCTCACCGTGATTCCCCGCGGGGCCAGTAAGACCGAAAAGCCGTTCCTTTAGGTACGGATCGCGTTCGTTCCATAACGCAAGCGCGAGGCACAGCCGCTGCTGATCGTCGCTGAAGCCGGCAATACCGTCTTCGCCCCACCGATAAGCACGGCTCCTGGCTTCCTCGTGGGTAAGATTGGACCAGGCGTTGCCATCGTAACTGTAATCCTCGCGCACAGTTCCCCACTGGCGTTCACTCAGATAGGGTCCCCAACGTCGCCATCTGGCCTTGCCGCTGTTGGCTTCCGCGAGCCGCCGATGTTCCGCTGTCATGTCCTTGCGTTCCGCCCTCCCCATGATTTCTGGTCCTGTCTATACCGATCGATTTTTCTGAATGTCGCCACGTCGCGTTTGCGGCCCCACCCTCCCCGAAGTCCGGATACATAGTCCTGCCACATCGACGTAAAGGCAAATGCCATTGATAGGCTCGGAGGAGTCGAACTCAACCAAAACGCGGCGGGGCCGATATCGTCGGGCTCGCCGATCCGCTGTGGAGCACGCCTTGGGCGTACCCCCAGTGTCCAGATTGATGGGCGTCCGAATAGTCGTGCTTAAGGCCTCCTGCCGGTCCCGCGAAAACACCCATGATGTCTTGAAGGGCGGCTCCACGTCCGGCGGCAATGGAACGGAACGACAACAGCTGATTTTGGACTGGGCCTCCGGACATGGGTATGGGGCCACCCGCTCGCATTAACGCCAGGAGCGCGGCCTCAAAGACCGCTGGGGTCAAGCGTCGTTCGAAATTGCCCGGCGAAAGGGCGACGGAGTGACGTTATTCCATTCGGCAAATCAGAGCGCTTCGACGTCGGCATGTGCGCAAATGCCAGCGCAAGCCGATCTGCTCTACCTTACCGATCTATTCTTTCGGTGGCCCTGAGGTTGATGGGAAAATGCCTCGAAAGAAAGCCTGAATCTGATCGGCGCTTTGAGGGACCAGAGGTAGCCAGCCTGTCATCAAGGCTTCGGGCGAAAAGCGATCGATATCCGCGAGTATCCGTTTCTCAAGCTGCTGCATAACTGTAGCTTGCATCGGCTCAACGTTGGGTAAGCCAAAGAATTGCCTGGCCTCAATTGGCGTGCATTCGATCTCGATGTTCACCTTCATTGGAAGCTCCTGTCCCTCCCGAAAATTATATCCGCGCGTAGCAATGATGCAATCCTGACAAAATCGGCACAGTGATGATGGCTCCATGCCGCTGGATCGTTCGGCCGAGCGGAGCATCCTTGTCGAAGGACAGGTGCGTACGCGTCTGATCGTAGTAGGCGGAATACGCGGCCAGAACCCGCCGCAGATGCCGGACCCCGAAGATGAGAACGTGATCCAGGCAGTCGCGCGGCAGCGTTCCAATCAGCCGTTCCGCATACGGGTTCTGCCACGGCAAGCGCGGTGAGATTGGTCCCATCGGATTTGACCAGCTCTATGCCTTTGGCATTGTCCGGCTCGCACGGCGAGACCTTGTGTGGATCAATGTGACGAGCCACCCGACGGCGGAATGGATTGCGCAGCAGATTACCGAAGCATTCCCCTAAAACGAGGCACCCCGCTGCCTGATCCGTGATCCCGACGGGGTCTACGGCAGCGTTGTCGGGCGCCGATTACGGGCCATGGGCATCCGCGACAAGCCGATTTCGCCGGGATCGCCGTGGCAGAATTGTTTTGCCGAAAGGTTGATTGGCTCGATCCGCCGCGAATGCGCTGACCACGTGGTGGCGTTGGGTGAGCAGCAGTTGCGCTGCCTCCTGCGCCCTTACGCAGCTTATTACAATGAGACGCGGACATATCGTTCCTTGATTCCCCGACGCCGCGTCCAGTTCAGCGGACCGGATGCATTGCGTCTCACGCGCTCGTCGGCGGGCTGCACCACCAATACGTTCGAGCCTGAGTTTCTGGTAAACACAGGCAATACGATGGAGATTGCCATGATGCTCGACTGGTCCCCATATGCTAATGCCTACGATCGGGTCCTCCGCCGGACAGCGACTTATCAGGCATTGATCACGGACCTGCTCGGCTCCACCGGGCCGCTGCCGCTGCTGCGCGATCATACCGTGATCCTGGATTGCGGCTGCGGAACAGGCAATCTGTGTCGATCGATCTCCGATCTGCTCCCCGCGGCGACTTTGGTGGCGGTCGACAGTGACCCGACTATGGCGGAGTTTTTCCGCAAGAAGCTCGCCGACCGGTTATCACCGGTCGCGAAACCCGGCACCGTGTACTTCCTCGAAGCCGACCTGATGACCATCTTCCCGTGGCTCACCCAGCAAAGCTTGCGGCCGGACTACGTTTTTCTCGTCAACGTCTTGTATCTGGTGGACGACCCGGCGGCGACGCTTCGCATGATCGCGGCGTGCCTGAGCCCTGGCGGCGGTGAGCTTCGGCTTTCCAACCCCGACGAACGGACCGATCTCGGTGCACTGCTTCGTCAGCTCGAACTAGACCTGGCTGCGGCGCAGCAACTTGACGGGTTGGTAGCTGATTTCGCCGTGCTCGGCGGGTTCAACCATGAGCGCCTCGCGTCCATGCTGCACCGGCTATCCAGTGACGAGATTTGTCGCTTGGTCCGCGACGCCGGATTTAAACGCATTACGCACATCACGCACGATCATTATGCCGGCCAGTCACTGCTGCTCTCAGCCTCGATCTGAGCCGGCGTCCGACAATAATGGGTCCTGGTGGATGAGGCCAGCTTCAGTAGGGTCGCGAGGCATCGGGCTGAGAGAGAGGGCCAGGAGACCAGCCCCGAATCGATTACGCCGGTCCGGCATGGTCCGCCAAATTCGCTGCAAATAATCCATCCGCAGCGCGCAGCAGCGTCTGCCGGTGGGCAGCAATCGCCTGCCGCGTTTCTGGACCGAAACTGCGGCAGAGATCCAGCACATAAGTCGCCGCCGGCTCGTCCGGCGCGATCAATTCGTCAACAAAGGCAAAGCCATCGGCAAAGCGGACAAATCCGCAATTGGCCATCACACGGGCGGAGCGCGCATCATCCCGCTCGGACAGGATCAAGGTGCGGACCTTGGCACTCCCCGCGAGCAGCAGGCCCGATAACAGCAGGATGCGAAACAGCCCGAGCCTGCGGCAATCTTCGCGCACCATGACTCGCGATATCTCCGCTGCCGGGAGCGGGAAGCGTGGTTGCCGCCCCAGCGATCGCAGCAGGCGGACCGACGGCACATCCGTGCCCGGCGCCGGTAAGATCAACCGCGAGGCACCGATCAGCTGAGCGCTCGCGGTGAGAATACCGAAGGCAATACTGTCGCGGTCGTAAGCGTCGCGCAGATCGGCCGGCCCGTTCACATTACCGATGGTCCAGTTCAACTCGCGGCGTAGCACATCGTACCGTAGAGGCAGGTAGCAGTCGGTCAGCTCATTCGACATCAGACATCGCGCTTCGATGGTTCTTCCGTGCCAGGCGATCGCGTCACAGGCCCTCGTTCCGGCGCAAGCGGCTGCGTCAGTCACGCGGCGCCTCGGCGACAAAGAATGGGAAGCCGTCGAATTGTTGACCTTCGATCTTGTAGGTGACCCGGCGTTGCTCGACCACCCGGTAACGCGCTGCGCTGAGATGCCCTGCCACGACTTCGGCACTCAGCCGCCCGAGCCCTCGGGACATGAACTGCCGCATTACTGTGGAGAAGCGATCGAAGTCCATCGGCTCCCAGAGGTCGAATTTTTTTTGACGGGTTGCCTGCTGGGCTTGCTCGACCTGCTTCTGGTAGTTGAGCGCACGGAACAACTCCTCGATCTCGCTTTTCCCGCAGAGGAGCGAGATGGTGAGCATGGCGCCGGGCGCCAGCAATTCGTCCTGCACCAGCCGCTGCAGCACACCCGCCGGATCGCGCAGCCACTGGTACAGGTTCAGCATGCAGGCGCCATCATAAAGGCGAGTGATGCCGATCTTGGTCATGTCGTAGAATTCATTCGGCGCATGCAGCCGTTCGACATTGGCTTTTACGGCCGAGAAGGCAGGGAATCCACCGCACCGCCGCCGGGTGATCTCGATCATCGCATCGTTGATGTCGATCGAGGTCACGGCCATGCCGGCAGTCAGCAGCTTCTCAGTGAGAACACCGGGGCCGGAGCCGAGATCAAGCAATCTCCGAAAGTGGCGCTTGGCGTCGCCATTGGCGTGGCGATGAGCATCGACATGGGCGTCGACCAAGGCGATATAGCCGGGAAAGTGACTGAGGACGCGCTCCGCCGCCGGCGCATACAAACCGATCAGCGACTGCTCCTCGTTGGTACGCTTGAGGTCATCCTCGTAGACTTGCCAATGCTCGGCGTCGTTGACATTTAGCGCGACGATCCAGCCACAGGTTTCCTGGGTCATCGGATCGACCACCCGGGAGGCGATCTTGGTGAACTGCATCTTTCCGTACACCGGCGAGGTGTAGCGCAACTCCTCCATATCGAGAGGCACCGAGGAATCCACGAGCTCGAGACCGCGGCGTTTTACGTCGGTGCTGTTGTCGAGGCAGTCGACAAATTCCTTGACGCTCATGTTCCGATAAAAGCGGTTCGTCGGAAAGATCACCTCAAATGCCGGATTCCAGTCGAGTAGCTCGAAAACCCCATTCAACAAGTATGACGGCACATTGGGATCGAACAGCTTCGCGCGCAATTGGTTGATGAGCCGGTAGCTCTCTTCGTTCTTCAGCGGCGGCTTCGGAAACGTCTGGATGCGATCGTTCAAGGCGCGATCGACGACATCCTCACTCTGGGCCTGAGTCAAAAGGCTCAGCACCGGCATCGCGCGCGGCTCCTCATACCACTCACGCCAGATCCGGCGCAGCGTGGTAAAAATGGCGTTGTCACCCACCGAGACGTAATAGTTATAGTTCCATTGAATATCCGGGTCTGCATCTTGGTAGTTGGCAGACGAAAAAGGTTCGGAAAGGATCGCAAGGCTGGCAATCGGGAGACAATCCTGCGTCTCGTCGATATCGTGGCCATGGCAGGCCAATGCGAATGCCAGGCTGGAACTGACGCGGAAACGGGCAGAACGCGAGCCTTCCTTTTGCGAGCAGACGTGGAATTTCTGGAGCAGTGTTTCCTGACCGCCGCTCACAAGTGCGGGCAGAAATCGTCGCAGCCGGTCGATCTTGTATTCCGGCAGCAGAAACATCACGCGCCTGATGGAAGGAAGCTGCTGGATGAAAGCCCATCGCTCCGCAAAAACATCGGGCGACCGAAAGGTGGTGAGCTCGACATTGAAGTAGAGCAGGTTGACTGGCTTGTCCTGCTGTCCAAAACGAGACGTGAATTCATCAAACAACCAGGGAGCCTGCCGCGCAACCAACGGGATGCCGTCATCCGTGTCGAGTTGCCTTGACCAGCCATCGAGCTGGTCGCGTATCTTATCCGCAAGATCATTGCGGTCGCTGTAGGTTCGCGCGAATCCTTTGAATTTACTTCGGAAATCGATGAGCTTTGTCAGCTGTTCGAGCCCGTCCGCGCGCGGATCGAGCTGTGGTCGGTCGTGAAAGAAGACGGCGGCTCGGCCCTTCCGACAACTGAGTTCCTCGACGGTACCTGCCGGATAATCGTTTGTAGGCGTGCCGAGCCGGCTGTTGAATACAGCGAGAAGGAGATCGGCGCGGCTGAGAAGTTGGTCGTTAATTGCCGACTGCGCGGCCTTGTCGGCGTCGGCGATCGCGTGCTTTTCCCACATCAGTGGCACGAAGATGATGGGCCGGTCGACATTGCCAAGGCTACCGTTCCAGGTAGCCATCGTGTTGAAGACCTGCTCGCGCTCGGCGTCGGACGGGGACGCGATCAAGACATTGTAGCGTTGGACATAGGACATTCGCAGCTCCCAATCGCTCAGTACCGACAAAATCTGGGAAGCTTTGCGTGCAAATGGTCTGACACCTGCACAATGATTGTATATGAGTTACATCTTTTTTCGCTAGGTCCGGCGTACAAGTTGACCTTCATAGCTTCGTGAAAGGGAGGCCGGTGCCATTCCTAAGCGGTGCCTATTCGCCCGCATATTTGCGCGTGCCGTTTGTTTCTAGTCGAACGAGACGCCCGATGGGTTCGGTTGGCAACGCGCTCGCTCACGGATGTACGCGGCCCTCACCCCAGCGCCCGTTCAGTGCAAAGTTTCACTGAAACGCTGAATCGATCGCCGCTTTTTGTTCGTTGGAAGCGCCGAGGGCCTCCAGTAGGAGCTTCGCCTGCGCATATGTCGACTCATGGCTCGCCTTGTCACCCGGCGCCAACACGACTGCGGCCCGATACAATTCGGCTGCCTTGTTATAATTTCCCTGCAGCAGTTGCACTTCCGCAGCTGTCGCGGTCTTCCAATAGTCGGTAGCCACCGGCGTATCCCCAACAATTTTCTGCACTCTTGCCGCGAGTTGGGATGCCGTTTCCCTTTCCCCGACTAATAAGCTTTTAGACGCAGCATTAATCCCGTTGTAATAGTCCGACGGGAAGGCTTCGAAGACCTGTCGATAAAGGTCACGCGACTTCAGAAGGAAAAGTCGGTCGCCCGACTGCCTATAGCGGTCCATCCAGGTGCGCGCCAGAATGCCGACAGTCTCCGGATCGATCTCCCCCGCGGCGTACAGCTTCCCCAGTACCAACTGCGCCTGAATGGTCTGTCCGCTGCGCGCCAGTGCCAGGCCTCGCAACTGCTTTGGACGCAGCGCCTTGGGGAACGCAGCTTCGACCTGATCCAGGACCGCGATCGCCTCGTCAATTTTTTTCATTGCGATCAGCGCCTCGGCAGCCGCACATTTCAGCATTGGCGATCCCGTCCATGCCAGGTCGTCAGTTTGCGTAAGCGCAACAAGCATATCGACGTCCCCTGCATCGCGAGCCGCTCTGACGCTGAAGAGGCCATCCTTCATCTGCGCATCGACCTTCGCCGCCAACTTGACAGCCGCGGGAGGGAGCGGCTGGCCCTTCAGCCCGTACAGGAGCGACAACAGGCCGCTACCCGCGGGCCCTTCCGGTTGCGTTGAAAAGTCCATCCAGAGCTTTATTGCGGCGAAGCCTGGAATATCCGAGTCGTCGATCCGAGCGATCACATAGCGGAAGCCTTTTTTCTGTTTCTCCATGGTCTCCAACTTGGCGAATTCGGCCTTGCACCACTCTGAATCCTCATAGGAACCGGACCAGATCATGATTGCGCCGGCACTGGCATCTAACGCGTCGCCAAGTGCAATAGCGAGCGGGGCTGCTGCCGTCAGCGCGTACTGATCGAGAAAGACCTGGTAGCCAAGCCCGTTCAGAACGTCATATAGCGCCAGCACCCAAGGTCGGTTCACGGAGCGGTAGCTTATGAAGACGTGCCATTTTTTTTCTGGCGGGAGCGCATCTGGCTTAGGTGCGAGGTCCAACCACTGATCGCCCATTTGGCTTTCTCCCATGAGATGCGAATTAGCTAAATTATGATAGGCGCGTTTTGGTCAGCTTGGTTCGCACACTTTTGCGGCTTTTTGACCAACCGAGCCCAAACGCCAATGCAAACGGTGGGTAATATTAAACCAGAAGTTTAGTGAGTGCAAGTATATAAACGAAAACGAGAATGTGATTTACTTCACAGTCTCATAGAGGATCAGTCGCCTCGTGACGTTAGCGAGCCACCTATTACAAAGCTCTGCGGCAGTGGGTTTTATATGGTTCGCTATCAGCGCAGCGATGCTTTCACGAAAATGTTCTTAGATAGGCAGTCCGAGATGTGCGAGCATCGATTGACGCTTAAA
>Ga0315540_10001674_pt1 | contig 12639 bp, 12 predicted proteins | sample SalMarSW160110MG_FD_203677 | JGI IMG/M metagenome (GOLD analysis project Ga0315540, IMG submission 203677) | Salt marsh sediment microbial communities from the Plum Island Ecosystem LTER, Massachusetts, United States - Salt Marsh Sediment SW1601-10 ... | reverse complement strand
GCATACGTCAAGCGCGTCGGACCGCCGATTTCGATTAACTTACCGAGGCTGTCCGGTGTCTCCAGGGCAGTCACCAGGTAGGCAAGCGCATCCCGGATTGCGATTGGCTGTGCCAGCGAAAAATACCAGCGCGGACAGATCAACAGCGGCTCGCGTTCGGTCAGGTAGCGGACCATCTCGAACAGGGCGCTGCCCGAGCCGACGATCATGCCGGCACGGAACTCAGTCACGGGGACGCGTCCCTGACGCAGCAAGTACCCGGTCTCATGACGCGAACGCAGATAGGGCGACAATTTAGCCGTGGTGTCGACCAATTCACCCATGTAAATGATACGCTCTACATGCGCTGCTTCGGCTACCTCGGTAAAGGTGCGGGCAGCCTTCATATCCCGCTCGGCGTACACCTTACCGCCCTGCATGCCGTGGATCAGGTAATAGGCCACAGAGATATCCTGCATGGCAGCCCGCAGGGACCGCGCCTCGAGCACGTCTCCTTGAACGACTTCGACTTCATCCAACCAGGGGCGTCCCTGCAGACGGGCCGGGTCACGCACCAGACAGCGGACACAGTATCCTTCTTCGAGTAACCTGGGGACCAGCCGCCCGCCGACATAGCCGGTTGCGCCGGTCACCAGGATCGGTTTTGATTTATCCATAGCCCTGATTATAAACTGCAGTGGCTTTGAATGCCGTTAATTCGACAGGTTGTGTGCTATCATATTTTCAATCTACTAAGGAGGCTTTCCCCTTGGGGGCTCCCGACGATCTACAAACCCGGATTTCGCGCCTGACCTTCCCTTTGCTGTGGTGTTCACTGGCTTTCATGGCCGGCATCCTGTTGGCCAGCAGGGTTGGGCTGTCGACCCAGGTCTGGCTGATCCTGGCCGGGATGGCTTTCGTCACCACCCTGGTGGCATTGGTTGTCATACGGCGCGCAGGCGTATTGGTCTCGCCGCTGCACGTTCCCACTTCCATTCTGATCGCACTCGTATTCCTCAGTGGGTTTCTTGGCGCTGCCCGTTACCAGGCTGTGCAACCCAAGGTTGACCCCTTTTTCATCAGTTGGTACAACGACCGCGAATACCAGGTGCTGGTCAGCGGCACGCTGAGCGAGCCGCCCGATTACCGCGACAGTTATACCAACCTGAAAATTAACGTCGAAAGCGTAGATACCGGCAACGACCAGGCACTACCGGTGCACGGCACGATCCTGGCCCGCGTTGACTCGGATCGCATTTACCACTACGGGGATCACGTCCGTCTGCGCGGCTATCTGAAGACGCCGCCGAAATACGAAGATTTCTCTTACCGTGAATACCTGGCACTGCATGGCATCCAAGCCTACATGCCCAGCGCTCAGGTCACCTACCTGCCATTTGGACAAAAGGGTAATCCCGCCCTGTTCCTGGTTTACAAACTAAAAGAAAAAACGCTGGATACGGTTTATCAGCTCTTACCCGATCCCGAAGCCTCCCTGCTGGCCGGGATTCTACTGGGAATCAATACCGGCCTTCCGGCAGATCTGCAGCAGGCATTCAAGAACACCGGCACGGCGCACATGCTTGCCATTTCAGGCTTTAACATTGTGATCATCGCCGGGTTGTTCGTGACCGCCTTCAGGCGCCTGTTCGGTCCCCGGCGCGGCCCAGTTTTGGCGGTTGCCGGTATTGCCGCCTACACCCTGCTGGTCGGCGCAGATGCAGCTGTGGTGCGCGCTGCTCTCATGGGTGGGCTGGCGCTGCTTGCCAGGCAGGTGGGGCGGCGTCAAAACGGCTTGAATACCTTGAGCTTTGTCGGGGCGGTCATGGCCGTGCTCAATCCGCTCGTCTTATGGGACGTCGGTTTCCAACTCTCCTTCGGCGCAACCCTGGGCCTGATCCTGTATGCCGAGCCGTTCCAGATGACCGCAGTTAATTTTCTCAGCCGCCACATGCCCTCCTCCGCGGCCCTGCGCACCGCCCGGCCCGTCTCCGAATACTTCCTGTTCATCCTGGCCGCACAACTGACCACGCTGCCGATCATGGCTTACCACTACCAGCGCATTTCACTGGTTTCGCTGCTCGCCAACCCCTTCATCCTTCCAGCCCAGCCACCCATCATGATTCTGGGCGGGATAGCGGTCATGATTGGCCTGGTCTATCTGCCGCTTGGGAAGATCGCGGCCTTGATCGCCTGGCCCTTCGTCAGCTATACCATCCGGCTGGTGGAACTGTTCGACCGCGTCCCGTCCGGGGTGGTGGTGCTGGGAGAATTCAGCCTGCTGTTCGTGATTCTGTTCTACACCGCGCTGCTAACCTGGACTTTCGCAGCAGACCGTTTCAACCGGATTCGCCCGGCCCTGAAACCAGCCGTTATCGCCTCGACCCTGGCCATCGTCGCCATCCTGACCTGGCGAACTGCCCTGGCGGCCCCGGATGGCCGCCTGCACCTGACCTTTCTCAAGGTTGGGACCGCGGACGGGATTCTGATCGAAACGCCTGCCGGGCGCCATATCCTGATCAACGGCGGCCCCAGCACTTCACAGCTTTCGGACGAACTGGGACGGCGCATCCCGCCCTTATCCCGGCAATTAGACTGGCTGGTCGTGGCCTCGACGCAGGAGGATCAAGTTGCCGCCTTACCACGCACACTGGAGCGTTTCCCGCCCCGTCAGGTGCTGTGGGCCGGCAAGACCGAAGCCTCCTTTCCGGCCAGACAACTTGAAGATTGGCTGACGAGCCAATCCATCCCGATCACGAACGCTGAAACCGGGCAAACACTGGATCTGGGATCGGGTGCGGTTCTCAAGGTGCTGCAAACCAATCCGCGTGGGGCGATCCTGCTGATCGAGTGGCATGAGTTCCGGGCTCTGCTTCCAATTGGAGTGAACTTCGAGGCCCTGACCGAATTGGATTACGGTAAGAATGTAGGCAGTATCAACGTCCTGCTTTTAGCAGAATCCGGCCTGGGTCAGGTCAATCCACCCGAGTGGATCAAAAACCTGCGTCCACAAGTGGTGATACTCAGCGTGGAAGCGGGCAACCAGCAGGGTTTGCCATCCGAGGAGACCATCCAGGCACTTGAAGGATATTCCCTGCTGCGCACCGACCAGCAAGGTTGGATTTCCATTACCAGCGATGGCGGGCAAATGTGGATAGAAGCAGAAAAACCCTGATGATGTTTTTTTATCAGGTTTTAAGGAACAACCCGGTCCTAAAGCAGCATAATATAAAAACGATCTCTCGTTTGTTGGTTCTATATCGGACCGGCAAAATAAAAACTTGACCATCACTTCATGACACTGATTCTGCAAACTCACCCATTTTCACTGCTCCTGGCCCTTTCCACAATAGCTTCCGCCGTGGTCGCAATTGTCGCCTGGCAGCGACGTTCCTCGCCGGGTGCCATCCCGCTCGCAATTTTGATGGCGGGACTGACGATTTGGGCAGGTACATATGCGATCATGTGGGCCACCACCACGCGCGACGCGCAAATTTTCTGGCTCAATGCAACTTACTTCGGTGTGGTAATCGTCCCGATCAGCTTTCTGGCTTTCGCCTCACAAATCACACAAAACGAGCAGTGGATCACTTTTAGAAACCTGGCTCTACTTTCGATTGAGCCCCTATTGACGTTGTTCATCGTCTGGACAAATCCATTCCATCATTTATTTCATGCCTCTTTTACTTTTGAAGTTTCCACACCCTGGGTCGTGCTGGTTTGGGAGAGAGGCCCCTGGTTTTGGCTCAACGTATTTTATTCTTATGCGCTGATTGTGATCGGGGTGATGTTATTGGTCCGGGCCTTCCTCAGAGCCGGACCGCTGTACCGTGCCCAAATTGGGACTATCCTGGTTGGGTCGCTGATCCCCTGGGTCACCAATATTTACACTGAATTTGGATTCGCGCCTTCCAATACTTTGGATCTGACGCCGATTGCCTTCAGCGCATCCGGGCTCGTGATCGCATACGCTTTGTTCCGCCAGCGCTTACTGGATCTGATTCCGGTTGCGCGCAGCCGCTTGATCGAAAACATGCAAGACGGCGTGTTGGTATTGGATGACCTGAATCGAATCGTGGACGTCAATCCGGCTGCCGAGCAATTTTTCGGAGTCACCGGTAAAGAAGTCCTTGGCCAGCCAGTTGGAACGATTTTGTCCGAATGGACCGACCTGGCCGAGCCATTCCAAGATGTGTTCGAAACACGCACCGAAGTAGTCCTGCCCGAAGAAACCCATCGGTACCTGGATCTCAGTATCACCCCACTAAAACGCATTGGGGGCAGGTTTACGGGACGCTTGATCGTTTTTCGAGACATTACCGAATTCAAGCAAACCAACGAAAAGTTGCGAGACCAATTGACTGAAAATAAGATCCTGCAAAGCAAATTGCGTGAGCAGGCCATCCGCGATCCTTTAACCAACCTGTTTAATCGCCGCTACCTGGAGGAAACCATCGAACGCGAGATCGCCCGCGCCAAGCGCGAGGAATACCAGATCAGTTTGCTGCTGCTCGACATCGATCACTTCAAGAAGATCAACGATTCCTACGGACACAAAGCCGGTGATATTTACCTGCAGGCGCTGGGGGAACTGATCCGCGTGCAAACACGCAGGGGCGACGTGCCCTGTCGCTTTGGCGGGGAGGAGTTCGTGATGGTGCTGCCAAACGTCTCCGCGCAAACCGCGTTCCGCCGCGCCGAGGAAGTACGCCAGGAGATCGCGGACATGGTTATTCACTTTAATGGGGCAATGCTGCAATCAACGGTATCGATCGGGATTGCAACCTATCCAACCCATGGGACGAACAGCGAGGTCTTGATCGACGCGGCGGACAAGGCCTTATACATCGCCAAATCATCCGGTCGCAACCTGGTCGTCGTCTCAGATTACCAGCCATCTACCCAATCATTGAGCTAGGTGAAGAAGAAGGCCTGGATCAGAGGCCAATTGCTGATCAAATCGTAAATTCCAACCGCTACCAACAGGAGCCCGCTGACCAGGTTGATCAACCGTGCCCGCTGCGCGAACTGGCGGGTGATCCAACGCTGTGACGCACCGGACAGGAACGAGAGCAGCAACAGGGGTATCCCAAAACCCATCCCGAACCAGAAGAAGATATTGAGCTTGCTCAAGGCCTCAGCCGCGGTCAATGAGAGTGCAAAGATGCTCACCACCAGTGGACCGGAGCACGGCAGCGCGATCGGGCCGTACAGCAGCCCGTAAATGAAGGCATTGACAAAGGGATGCGAAAGAACCGGCACCTGGACTTGAGGCAGACTCTTGAAGGGGTTGACATTCAGCAGCAGCAAAATTCCCAGCAGGATGATAATCCCGTCTGCAATTGGAACGATGACAGACAGCGCCCGGCCGACCGAGATGGAGAGCAAGGCAATCACTCCGCCCAGGGCCAGCATCATGACCAGCACGCCAGCCAGCACAAAGAACCCCAGCAGATAACGGCCGGCTTTATTTTCCAGGCCTTCCTGCCCACCGCTGATGTAGGCCAGGAAACCGGGGTACAGGGGTAAAACGCAGGGACTGGTGGTTGCCAGCAGCCCCAGCGTGAGCGAAGTCAAGGCAGCGTCTAAATTCATGAATGGTCCTCTTTGAAGCCGGTTGAGGAAAAATCCCCAACCAGCTCGTAGTTGGTTTTACATACTTTCGTTCAGGAAAGGTTCGATAGCTTTCATCAAATCCTCCGCGCTCTTGATGCCAAACGGCAGCGGATGAGCCATACCGTGACGGTCGACGATCAGGATTGGCGTGGAGGGCGGATTAAGGAATTGGTCGCCGTACAGCTTAGCCACCTCGCGGGACACATCGGCGGGGGACAGGGAATACAACCAGTCAAAGCCGTTGTTTTCAACATAGTTTTTCAACATATCGAGAGATTTCTCGCCCGGATCGATGTCCAAGCCAATGCTGACGAAATCGTCGCGCTGGCCGAGCATCTGATGCAAGGCTTTGACCTGTCCCTGCTGCTGCATGCAGTTGGAGCACCACATCGCCATGGTCTCAACCAGCACCACCTTGCCCTTGAGGTCATTGATCGAAAAAGTCTGGCCGGTGCGGGCGTCGGTGAAGGTGTTGGCGAACCAGGCCGGGGTTTCGGTCATGCCGGTATCAGCGGGCATCGCTCCCGGCGTGGGCGTATCGTGGCCCATCATGCCGACAGTGGGCTTCGCACCTGTCGGTATCAGCGCCTCGGGCGTAGCCGTGCCATGCTCCATCGTGCCGACAGTGGGCTTCGCACCTGTCGGTATCATCCCATCCGAACTATTATCCATCACAACAGGAGTCGATGCGGCACCGCCGCAGGCTGAAAGCAACACAGCCATCAGGATCATCACACTGAGTAAGTTCTTACGAACGGTCATTTGTCTCTCCTTCGTTTTTGAATGCTTGTGAACTAAATATTTCTATCAAGGCAGTCTTACAAAAAGCCTATGAAATCCTTACGATTCCATGAACGAGACCGGCAAGCTGTAAGAGTCTGTTAAGCAGGCGCAGGCAATGTTGCGCATAATTCTGTTGTATGATTAGCGAGAGTGCATTATGAGCGAAAAAATGATATTCGTGATCGAAGATGAACCCAGCATTGCGGAAGTGGTCAGCCTGTATTTAAAGCGCAACGGTTTTCAGGTGGAAACGGCTGCGGACGGTAAAGCCGCCATGGCCATGCTGGAACGGCAGATCCCCGACCTGGTGGTGTTGGATTTAATGCTGCCGGAAATCGACGGCCTGTCCCTGACCCGCTGGCTGCGTGACCGTTCGGATGTGCCGATCATCATGCTGACCGCCCGCCGCGAGGAGATCGATCGCATCGCCGGCCTGGAGATGGGCGCGGACGATTATGTGGTCAAACCGTTCAGCCCGCAGGAATTGGTCAGCCGCGTACGAGCTGTCCTGCGCCGCACGGGACGCGATCAAGACTCCGCCGGAGACGAACGCGCTCTGGTCCACGGGGACCTGGTGATCGACGCGCGCAGCCGCACGGTAAAACTGGAAGAAAATGAAATCAGCCTGACGGCCAAAGAGTTCGACATGCTCTACCTGCTGGCGCGCCACCCACGCCAGGTCTACACCCGCGAACAATTGCTGAACCGCGTCTGGGGCGGTGCCGAATACATCGATCCCGGCACCGTGACCGTCCACGTGCGGCGGCTACGGGAAAAACTCGAAGTCGATTCGTCCAATCCCAAACGCCTGCTGACGGTCTGGGGTGTGGGCTATAAATTCGAACCCTAAACTTTTGACTATTCGATGAGAATCAACCTTACCCGCCTTCCCATGCTGGCCCGTTACGTGCTGGGCGTGCTCTTGATCCTGGCCCTGTCGCTGGGTGTGTTCTATCTGGTGATGAACCCGCCGGCCAGCGAGCTGGGACTGATGGCTTTCTTCCTGCTGATCACCGCCCTGGTCTCCAGCCTGGCGGGCTATGGCGCTTACCGCCTGGGCTGGATGGCGCTCACCCCCAGCCTGCGCCTGACGCTGGTCGGCATCTACGCCATCTCCAGCGTGCTGACTTTCTTTAATGTCTGGTTCAGTGCCCGCTTGATGTTCGCCAGCCAGCACGACCTGCTGCTGGCCAGTGTACTGCTGATCTTCGCCGGCGGCATGGCCACAGCGCTGGGATATTTCCTCTCCAGCACCATCACCGACCGGATTGAACTGCTCAAGCAGGCCGCTGAACAACTGGCCAAAGGCGCGCTCGAAACGCGCGTCCCGGTCAGCGGACGGGACGAGGTGGCCTCACTGGCAACCACCTTTAACCAGATGGCAGCCCAGATCCAGGCCGCCGACCTGAAGCAGCGTGAGCTGGAACGCCTGCGCACCGACCTGATCGCCTGGGTCGGGCACGACCTGCAAACGCCGCTGGCTTCCATTCGCGCCATCCTCGAAGCGCTGGCCGACGGCGTGGTCGACGATCCCGAGACCGTGCAGCGCTACCTGGCGACTGCCCAGCGCGATGTGCGCTCCCTGTCAATGCTGATCGACGACCTGTTCCAGATGGCCCAGCTCGACGCCGGTGGGCTGCCGCTTGACCGCGCCAGTTCATCGCTGGCCGACCTGATCTCAGACACGCTCGAGTCGTTCTCGGAACTGGCCGCGCGGCGGGGCGTGACGCTGGAAGGGGGTCTCGAGAGCAGCGTCGACCCGGTCTTCATGGACACTCAGCGCATCGGTCGCGTGCTGAATAACCTGATCAGCAACGCTGTCCGCCATACGCCCTCCGGCGGCAGAGTCGAAGTCCGCGCCCGGCGCCTGTCCGCTGGCGTGCAGGTTACCATCAGCGACACAGGGGAGGGCATCTACCCTGAAGATCTGCCGCACGTCTTCGAGCGCTTCTACCGCGGCGAAAAATCGCGCAGCCGCCTGACCGGCGGTGCAGGTCTGGGGCTGGCCATCGCGCGCGGCATCGTCCAGGCCCACGGGGGGCAGATCCACGCTGAAAGCCAGCCCGAACAGGGCACGCGTTTCATCTTCACGCTTCCTTAACCGTTCTCTCAGCCTTTCGTAAGCCTTTTGTAATAAAGTTTTCGTACAATCACTTCATCAAAGGAGTTGAAAGATGAAGCATTTGTGGATATTTGGATTGCTCGCGCTGGGATTAGCTGCCTGTTCCTCGGCAGCGGAGGCGGCCAACCCGGCCATAGAAGCGGGTCAGACCCAGCCTCGGGCCGACCTCCGCCTGCCGGACCTGGGCCCCGCGCCGGAGCTGACCAACACCGTCTGGCTCAACACGGATCAGCCGTTACGTTTGGCCGATTTACGCGGCAAGGTAGTTGCCATCGACATGTGGACCTTCGGTTGAATAAACTGCCAGCATGTGATCCCCTCGTTGAGGGGCTGGTATGAAAAATACAAAGACCAGGGTCTGGTCGTGATCGGCAACCATTATCCGGAATTTTCCTACGAGCAGGACCTCGATAACTTAAAAGAGGCCGTCTCGCGCCTGGATGTGCCCTACCCGGTGGCGCAGGACAACCAGGGAGCCACCTGGAGAGCGTATAATAACCACTACTGGCCTGCGCTCTACCTGATCGACAAGCGCGGCCACCTCCGTTACACTCACATCGGCGAAGGCGCTTACCAGGACACCGAAGCCGCCATCCAGACGCTGCTCGCCGAAGCAAACCCGTAGAATCCAATCACTGCTTAGATTAAGAGGCTATCTTATGGACGAAAAAATGAAATCAGTACCCGTACAACCATCGGAAATCACCCCCAAACACCTGTACCTATCCCGCCGCGATTTCCTCAAGGCGGCGGGGATCGTGACCGGCAGCGCGCTGCTGGCAGCCTGCGCTCCGCAACTGACCAAAGCACCTGCCAGTGGACAGCCCGCTCCGACCGCCGCCCCAGGCGAGACCGACGAACTGGGCGACCCGGTCAACGCGTACAAGGACATCACCAACTACAACAACTATTACGAGTTCAGCACTGATAAGCAGGCCGTGGCGAGGCTAGCCCAGAATTTCCCGACCCAACCCTGGACGGTGGAAGTCTCCGGAATGGTCAACAATCCCAAGACCTACGCGGTCGAGGACCTGATCAAGCAATTCCCGCCGGAAGAGCGCATTTACCGCCTGCGCTGCGTGGAAGCCTGGAGCATGGTCATTCCGTGGGAAGGCTTCCAATTATCCAGCCTGCTCAAAGAGGTCGAGCCGACTTCGGATGCCAAGTACGTACGCTTCACTTCGGTGATGGATACCAAAGACATGCCGGGGCAGAAGGACGGCTTCTATCCCTGGCCGTACCAGGAAGGCCTGCGCCTGGATGAGGCCATGAACGAACTGGCCATTCTGGCCACCGGCCTGTACGGCGAACCGCTGCCCCCGCAGGACGGCGCACCGATCCGCCTGGTGGTACCGTGGAAGTACGGCTTCAAATCGGTCAAGGCGATCACAAAAATAGAACTGGTCGCCGAGCAGCCCGCAACCATGTGGAGCAGCATCGCCCCGAACGAATACGGCTTCTACGCCAACGTCAACCCGAACGTACCCCACCCGCGCTGGTCGCAGGCTACCGAACGCCGGATTGGAGAACTGAGCCGCCGCGAAACCCTGATGTTCAACGGCTACGCAGACCAGGTCGCCTATCTGTACCAGGGGATGGACTTGAAGAAGAATTACTAGGAAGTTGTGTTACTAAATGAAAAAATGGCGTTTTACCCCGTTGCAAATTGTCATGCACCTCGGTGCATGGTACCCGCTCACCCGGCTGATCTTTGATTTCCTGACCGGGAATTTAAGCCCCAACCCGATCCAGGATCTGGAGCAGCGCACCGGGCGGGCAGCCATCACGCTGCTGGTGCTCTCTCTGGCCTGCACACCGCTCAACAGCATCTTCGGCTGGCGCGAACCGATCAAGCGCCGCCGCGCGCTGGGCCTGTACGCCTTTCTGTACGCCAGCCTCCACATGCTGATCTTCGTCGACCTGGACTACGGCCTGGCCTGGAACTTCATCTGGCAGACGATCGTCGAGAAACCCTACATTATCCTGGGGGTGAGCGCCTTCCTGCTGCTGATCCCGCTGGCGGTTACTTCCTTCCAGACCTGGCAGATCCGCCTGGGCAAGAACTGGAAACGCCTGCACAAGCTGGTCTATTTGATCGCCCCGCTGGTGGCCTTCCATTATGCCCTGTCCAAAAAAGGCGATATCTTCCACCTGCAAGGCGACATCATCCGGCCGTTGATCTACGGGTTGGTGATTGCCATACTCTTGATCTGGCGCATCCCGCCCATCCGTAAAGCCTTTTCCACGCTGCGCAGGAATATCGCCTCCGCGCTGCCGAAAATAAAGATCGGCTTGCAAAGTTCCGCCCAAAAAGAAGCATAGAAAAACGAGGAGCGATAAGCTCCTCGTTTTTTTATAAATGAGCGGTCTTAGAACAAACCGCGCAGTATAAGCAGCAGGCCCAGAATCGCCAGGGGGATGCCGACGATCGCGCCGACCACGGTCAGGCTGACGATCACACCGACGATCATCAGCACCAGTCCCAGGATCACCGCGACCAGCCGGCCGGTTACTTCCACGATCCCGGCAATCAGCTTCCAAAGCGCCACGAACGGCCATAAATACCAGGGGGTGTGTCTCTTGTGTTCAGTCATTGCTATCTCCTTCGTTTTTATATACGCCATTTTACCGAAAAAGATGCGCGGGAGCGCTTGAGGAGGATGATATAATCGCTGCATGGAAGAGCCCATTCTTTCCCAACCGGAAACACAACCAGATCGTAACGATACCGTGACCTTCAAGCGCAGTCATTTTTACTCTGTGCTGGTCGTGCTGGCCTTTGCTGCCGGCCTGCTGGTCGGGTATCTTGCCTGGGGACGAGCAGGTTCATCCCAAATGGCAGCCGACACTCCCAATAGCGCGGGGCAGGTGGTTCAAGATAGCCTTCCCACTGCTGCGCCCAAATTCGTCCGCTACAACATTCCCACCGAAGGATTCCCCAGCCTTGGCCCGCAGGACGCGCCGATCACGATCGTGGAATTTAGCGATTACCAGTGTCCGTATTGCCGCAAATGGTATCAGGAAGTCTACCAGTCGTTATTGGCCGCTTATCCAGGCGAGATCCGCATGGTCTATCGGAATCTGCCATTGACCACCATCCATCCCGATGCTTTCTCGGCCGCTGAAGCTGCGCTATGTGCCGGCGAACAAAACGCTTACTGGCCATACCACGACAAGCTTTTCGATCAGGCGTACGGTCTGGGACAGGATGCCTATCTCAAGTACGCAGCCGACCTGGGCTTGGACACGACCACCTTCGAGTCCTGCCTGACGGAAGAGCGCTACAAACAGACGATCAACGACGACATGAACTTCTCGATTGGGATGGGTGTCAATTCCACGCCAACCTTCTTTATCAATGGCTTGGCCATGGTTGGTGCGCAACCGATTGAAGTCTTTAAACAGGTGATCGATAAGGAACTGGCCGGAGAAATCCCCCAAAACTGAGTTCACCGCCGAGACGCCCCAATGGGGCGTCTCTCTCATCTGGAGGGAAGATGAAAAAATTTGTGGCTGTGGCAGGCAATATTGGGGTGGGAAAATCAACCCTGGTTGGACTGTTATGCGCGGAACTGGACTGGGAACCCTTCTACGAGCCGGTGACAGAAAACCCCTACCTGGCTGATTTTTATCGCGACATGACCGCCTGGTCGTTTCATTCCCAGGTGTTCTTCCTATCCCACCGGCTGCGCGCCCACCACCAGATCGCCAAACATCCCACCTCCGTCATCCAGGATCGCAGCGTGTACGAGGACGCGGAAATTTTCGCCCAGAACCTGTACCTGCAGGGGCACATCCAGCCCCGCGATTACCAGACCTACCGCGAACTGTACGAGACGGTGATGGACTTTCTGCCTCCACCGGACCTGGTAATCTATTTGCGCTCGTCCGTGCCGACTCTTCTGCAGCGCATCTCCCACCGCGGACGGGACTACGAGCGCACCATTGCGGCCGAGTATCTCGCCAGCCTGAACAACCTTTACGAAAAATGGATCGCCAGCTTTACCCTGTGCCCGGTGCTGACCGTCCCGGCTGACGACCTGGACTACGTCGCTTACCCCGGACATTTAAGGTTGATCTCCGCCAAGGTGCGGGAGAAATTGACCGGGAAAGAAGAAGTTGTCTTCGCCCCGGATGAA
>Ga0315540_10001670_pt1 | contig 12646 bp, 13 predicted proteins | sample SalMarSW160110MG_FD_203677 | JGI IMG/M metagenome (GOLD analysis project Ga0315540, IMG submission 203677) | Salt marsh sediment microbial communities from the Plum Island Ecosystem LTER, Massachusetts, United States - Salt Marsh Sediment SW1601-10 ... | reverse complement strand
CGCAAGCAAAGCCTTGCCCTCTCGCTCCTGCGCTTCCAGCTCTTGCTGTTCTTCCTCGGGAGTTCGAACGGGGTAGATATATTCGGTTCCCAGCATATAAGGCTCAATCAGCATCGACGGAATCAGGGGTGGCAAAACATGCAGGACCTTGATCGTAGCAGGCGCTGGGAGTGGGAATTTGCTCAGATATTCCAGCGTATATTGGCTATGCTCGGAGCCGTCGGTCACACACAGAATTTGGCGCAGTGGACGGGTCGGTGCACGCACGACCAGCACCGGACAGCAGGCATACTCGATGACCTGCTGCGCCACACCCCCAAGCAGGATGCCGAGGGTGGCTCTTAATCCTTTAGCGCCAACCACGATCAAGTCAGGATGGTTGGTCGACGCATATTCGATGATCTTCTCCCCAGGGTAACCCAAGAGTAACTCAGCTTCGGCCTCAAACCCCTTCTCTTCCAGCAGAGATTTGGTCTTTTCCAAGCCGGCTTCCATCATGGCTACATAAGATGATTGGATCGGGGTAAAAATCCGCAAGGCTGTCACTCGGCTCTGATCAGGGAGCGGGAGTTCTCCGAGTAATTCGATTGCGGCTCGAGCGTGTTCTGAACCATCGTCTGCAAGCAGGATATTGAATGGCCGCGTTTTTTTCTTTGCGTTCACAATCCACCTCCTTACTAAATCAGATCAGCGAACCTCCCATAATTACTGTATCACAATTTGAATCTTAATTTCCACATTTCCCTTTGACTTGCCGACCATCCTGCTATAAACTTACAGGGTGCTGCGTAAATGTTTGAACTGAAGTCTCTTAATCCGCAGGTGATGCGAGGCAAGAAAATTCAGAGATTTATGCAAGAAGCAGTAGTGCAACGCCAAACTGAGGAGACGAACATGGACCAGTTCTTTGCAAAAGACTTTAATGGTGGGGCATTTCAGTTTTTGGGTACTGCTCATCTAATCACGCTGTTTGTGATTTTGACTATAAATCTGCTGCTTTTACGCTTGAAGAGCGCAAGCGAATCAACCCGCATGAAAGTGCGCTGGGGGATGGCAATCATCCTGTTGTGTAACGAGATCGGATGGCATGTCTGGAATTACGCGATTGGCCAGTGGAATATCCAGACCATGCTGCCATTGCACGTCTGCAGCCTCCTGGTTTGGACCGGCGCGCTGATGCTGATAACGAAAAATCAGTACATATATGAGTTCATGTATTTTCTTGGCATCGGCGGGGGGATTCAAGCCCTGATGACACCGGACCTGGGAATCTATGGATTCCCACATTATCGTTTTTTCCAAACATTCATTTCCCACGGGTTGATCGTAACCGCAGCAATATATATGACAACTGCTGAGGGGTTACGGCCAACCTGGAAATCCTTGCTGCGCGTGGCAGTTTTGATCAACATCTACATGGCTGTAGTCTTTGTGGTCAACACGTTGATTGGCAGCAACTATCTATTCATCGCCCATAAACCCCCAACAGCCAGCTTGCTCGATCTATTACCCCCCTGGCCCTGGTATATTTTGTGGCTGGAAGTGATCGGACTGGCAACCTGTTTGATTCTCTACGTTCCCTTCATTCTGAAAGATTGGCGAGACAAATTTCTGGAGAAACGCGACGGCGCCTCCCGCCTGGAAAGCATCTCGAAATAACATAAACCCTTCTTGACGGAAATACCAGATGGAGTAGAATTACGCTATATCCGGGGCGATGGCGGAATCGGCAGACGCAGCGGACTTAAAATCCGCCGGTGGAAACACCTTGTGGGTTCGACCCCCACTCGCCCCATCGATATCTCCTGCGACGACGGGGACTCATTGAGCCCCCGTTAATCGTCTGTGGAGCTATACAAAGTCAGGAAAGTGAGAAAGTATGTTTTTTACCCGCCAAAAGCTAGAAGAAATTGAAGATCAAAGCCTAGCCCCCTACGGGATGCGTAGTAAAGACTCTAAAGGGCGTGAGTATCTGGACAACGAACCGGAATACCGCACATCGTTCCAACGTGACCGCGATCGTATCCTGCACACGACAGCTTTTCGCCGCCTGGAGTATAAGACCCAGGTCTTCATTAATTACGAAGGTGACTACTACCGCACCCGCCTGACCCATACCCTGGAGGTCGCACAGATCGGTCGCACGATCGCCAGAGCCCTGGGTGGCAACGAGGATTTGATCGAGACGATTTGTTTGTCCCATGACCTCGGGCATCCACCTTTTGGACATTCTGGTGAGACAGCCCTGGCCAGGTTGATGAAAGATCATGGCGGCTTCGAACACAACAAACAATCCTTCCGCATCGTCACCGAACTGGAGCAGCGTTACCCGGAATTTCCCGGGCTGAACCTGACTTGGGAAGTGCGTGAGGGCATTGTCAAACACGAAACGGAATACGATATTTCTGACGCCCGTAATTTCAACCCTGACCTGCGCGGGATTCTAGAGGCTCAAATCGCTAATATCGCTGACGAACTGGCCTATACCGCCCACGACCTGGACGACGGACTGCGCTCCGGCATGATCACCCCGCAGATGCTGGAGGGGATTGCACTCTGGGAAATCCTGGCGGAAACTTTTAATTGGCACGGTCCGACTTTGGATGAAATTGAACGCCACCGCATGATCCGCCACCTGATCGGGCAGTTGGTCAGCGACGTGATCCAGGCAACCGATAAGCGTCTTAAAGATTCTGGAGCCCAATCACCGCTGGATGTGCAAAAGCTTTCTCACAACGTGATCGGCTATAGTGAAGATATGCAGCGCCGTAACCGGGAACTCAAGGATTTCCTGTACAATAACATGTACCGGCATTACCGCGTGGTGCGTATGGCTGTCAAAGCAGAGCGGTTAATTTCCGATATGTTTCAAGCTTATCTCGAAGAGCCGGATATCCTGCCCGATCACGTCCAAAAGTTCATAGCAACCCGTGGGCTGGAACGCACTGTCTGCGATTATATTGCCGGTATGACGGACCGATACGCCATCGAAGAACATCAAAAATTGTTTAATCCCTCGGAAAAACCTTAGACGCAAAGGCGAGCAGCATGACACAACCCCAATCGACTTATTTAACTGCTGAAGGCGCAAAACGCCTGAAAGAAGAACTTAAAGATCTCAAAGGACCACAACGCCTGGCAATCGCCCAACGTCTGCGTAGCGCTATTCAAATGGGAGATCTCTCCGAAAACGCAGACTACGCGAAAGCCAAGGAGGATCAATCATTTCTCGAGGGTCGTATCCAAGAGCTGGAATACATCCTGGCAAACGCGACCATCATCGAAGAATCCGCTGGAAAGAAAGATAAAGTTGTGATTGGCGCCCATATCACCATCCAGGAAGACGACTTCGACCCGGAAACGTATCACCTGGTTGGCGCGAAAGAAGCCGACCCTCGTAATGGAAAGATCTCACACGAATCCCCTATCGGACAGGCCTTGCTCGATCACAGGGTTGGCGATATTGTCAAGGTTAAGACTCCAGCCGGGGAAATCGAACTTAAAATCACCAAGATTGAATAACCAAAATACAAAAAACCGGCACTTTCAAGGTGCCGGTTTCTTTCTAGATCAAATCTGCTCGTCTTTTGGCCAGACTGCCAGTTCCAACGTCAGCCTTTCGAAGTAACTGTCGGGGGGAAGTGGACCATCGCCATATTCCACATCCGCGATTGTGGCCAACAACTGCAGCGTAGCGGTCTCCAGCACAACTTGCATTTGTGCTTCGACCAAAACCAACTCTCCTTTTGCCTCAAGCCGCTGGCGAATTGCCGGATCGTTGAAAGCATGCGCGCTCATCAGCACCTTTGTGGCTGTCTTGATATCATTTTTATCAAACAGCCAAATCTCAAGTGCCGTGACTTTCTTGGGCTCACCAACTCCGAAGGTTTCTGAAATCCCTACCCCGTACTCACCCATGAACTCCCCAGCTTGTGAGTCAATGCTAAAGGATTCGTCATATAAGTCGTCCCCCGAAACATAGGTTGTCATGGTTTGAGTAATCGGCGAGGCGATACCCATTGATTCGAAATCAGTGCGTTCTGTCTGGCGGCTGTACTCCTGGGCTTGCATCGCCGGACTGGTCTCATCTGTGCGCTTACTCGGACGCATGAAATAGATCAGTGCTCCAGCTACTCCCAGGATGAGAATAACGCCAAGCCCAATAATTGCATACCGGAAAATGTTTGACCCTGCAGCGGGTGGTGGGTTCGAAGTATCAAGCAAACCTGGAATAGACTCGATGGTCTGGTAATAATTATCAACCAATGCGGGATTTTGTTTCTCCGGATTTAGGCGAATATTCTCCAAAATTTGTGGCGCATCTGGTCCCAGCGCTACAAAGCGCTGTACAGCCAGATTCGGGTCAGGATTCGCTCCATACGAATCAATCGCCATGCGCATATAGTCTTCTTTGTAAGTCGCGCTCAAATAAGACGGATCCGCATCCTTTAACTTTACTGGTTGAAGAACCCACGCCCATAACAAACCCAGTAACAGACCGACAAACCCGGCAACAAGGGCTGCCCCCAGAGGCTTCCTGAGCTGGCGTAATATTGTTTCCATGTTGTATGCTCCTTTCATTGCTCCTTGTTCAGGAACCTGAGCAGAATGCTCTCAGCCAGTTGAATTCCGATGGTGGTGAATGCTCATCTATTAATTATACAAAATACTGTGACATAAGCAAACACTAATTTGCCTGGGCAGTTTCCGGAACTACTTCTTCCAGTAAAAATGTTTCTTCACATACAGTGCACTGCGTCTCCCGCTTATTGGACACAACCAACAATCCACCACACTTGGGGCAGGGTTGAGCCAATGGCCGCTTCCAGGAAGTGAAGTCACATTCCGGATAATTGTTACAACCGTAAAATACACGTCCTTTACGCGTCTTTCGTTCGACAATATCGCCGCTGTCTTTCGGGCAGGTCACACCGATTTTCTCCAACCAGGGTTCGGTATGGCGGCATTGCGGGAAATTGGAACAGGAAATGAACTTGCCGTATCGTCCGTACCTGATGACCAGATCATGGCCACATTTCGGGCAAGCCCGTCCGATGGGCTCTGGTTCGGACTTGGTAACCGGCATTTCTTTTTGCGCTTTCTCAACTTCCTGAGAGAAGGGGCCATAGAACTCCCTCATCACCCGCACCCAATCCTCATTCCCGGAGGCAATCCTGTCCAAATCATCTTCCATCCGGACGGTAAATTTGAGATCGACGATATCTGGGAAATGCTGGATCAACAAATCGTTGACCAGAATTCCCGTCTCGGTTGGGACGAAGCGTTTGTCGATTCGTTGGACATAGCCTCGTGCCTGAATCGTAGAAAGCGTCGGGGCATACGTGGATGGACGTCCAATCCCGTTTTCTTCCAATGTCTGCACCAACGAAGCCTCGGTAAACCGTGGAGGGGGCTGGGTAAAATGTTGTTCAGGGATCAAGCGCACCAACTCCTGCTTTTGCCCTTCCACCAAACCGGATGGGATACGCACATCATCATCACTTTCGGACTTTTTATCTTCATCACGCGCTTCCTCGTACACAACCAGGAAACCTGCAAATTTCACCGAGGACCCCGAGGAACGCAACAGATACTCATGCGCGCTGGTTTTTCCGACAACTTCTACCTGCAGGGTATCGTAAACCGCGGCTTCCATTTGGGAGGCGACGAACCGCTGCCAGATAAGTTGGTACAGTTTGAACTGCGCCGATTCTAAGTGCGGCTTGACCATCTCAGGATCACGTACGACGGAAGTCGGGCGGATAGCCTCATGAGCCTCCTGGGCGCCAACCGCACGCGTTTTGTATTGAGGCGGCTGAGATGGCAGGAAGTCAGCACCATAGCGTTGGGTGATAAAATCACGCACTTCTTTCTGAGCCAGCTCCGAGATATGGGTCGAGTCGGTTCGCATATAAGTAATTAAACCACTTGTACCGCCATCACCCACATCCTGACCCTCATATAGTTGTTGAGCCAGCGCCATAGTGCGTTTTGCGGTAAAGCCCAGCTTACGCGAGGCTTCCTGTTGCAATGTTGAGGTGATGAACGGCGCTGACGGCTTTCGACGGCGTTCCCCACGCTTGACTTTTTTGATGGTATAAGCGGCTTGCTCCATATCACTTAGGATTGGTAGAACCGTCTCTTCGTCAGGGAGCTCGGGATCATTCTCATCGATTTTGGCTAATTTAGCCACAAAGGTGGACTTTAGATTCTCGGGCTTTAATTCAGCCCCAATGGACCAGTACTCGACCGGATCGAATGCCTCGATCTCGCGCTCACGCTCAACGATCAGCCGCAACGCCACCGATTGGACCCTCCCCGCTGACAGGCGACTTCGCACCTTCTCCCACAAGATCGGGCTGATACTGTAGCCGACAAGACGATCCAGCACCCGGCGCGCCTGTTGGGCATTGACTAAATCCATATTGATCTCACGCGGGTGTGAAAAGGCTTCCTGGATGGCCGGTTCTGTTATTTCATGGAAGACCACCCGCTTGGCAATATCGGGTTCAATCGCAGCAGCTTCCATTAAATGCCAGGCAATGGCTTCGCCTTCTCGGTCGGGGTCGGTGGCCAAATAAACTTCTTCGACTTTACCAGCCAGTTTCTTAAGCTCTTTGACAACATCTTTCTTTTCATTGGGTACACGGTATTTCGGCGTGAAATGATTCTCCACATCCACTGATAGCTGCGAGCGCAACAGATCCCGCACATGACCAACCGAGGCCTTGACCGTATAACCCTTACCCAGAAAACGCCCAACGGTTTTCGCTTTGGCCGGCGATTCAACGATCACCAGCTTTCCGTCCCGTTTGATTACCTTCTTGGGTGCTTGCATGCCTTCATGTTCGGGGGTGCGACCGGTTCGATATAACTTCGTACCACACACCGGACAGATACCGCGGGTCACCGGTGCACTGGCTGCGTTAAAAGTTGCCTCGGGTTCCATTATTTCGCGTTTGGTTTTACATTTCATGCAGTAGGCTTCCACAATTTACTCCTACAAATAATTTTCTCGTTTAGATTCTTTAATTTTTTCAACGATTTGGCGCACTTTTTGCGCCTCATCCCGATGACAGACCAACAAAACGTCACCACTATCCACGATGATCAAATCATGAACGCCGATCGTCACAATCAATCGCTCTCCGCCATTCCCATAAACCAGGGATTTGGTCGTTTCATGGGGGATATGCTCCCCACTGAAGACGATATTTCCGTCCTTGTCCGGCAGTAGTACATCAAAGAGCGAATCCCATGATCCCACATCGCTCCAATCCAAGCCGCTTGCTGGCAGGACGGCTACCTTCTGTGCATTTTCCATGATACCGTAATCCACAGTCACAACTTTGAGATCCGGCCAAATACGCTTAAGGGTGGCATCCTGCTTGGATGTTCCCCATGCAGACCCAACCTGGTCCAGAGCTGCTGTCAGGCCCGGCATCTGACGGGCAAACTCATCCAGTATCGTGGCTGTTTTCCAGATGAACATACCGGAGTTCCAGGAATGATCGCCGGAAGTCACCATTTCACGAGCATGCTGTTCGTCCGGCTTTTCCTTGAAACGCAGAACCCGATAAACTGGATAATGGAAGTGTTCGGGCAAGACCTCGCCACGCTGGATATAGCCATATCCAGTGGCTGGATAAGTTGGGGTGATGCCCAACGTGACCAGATAATCCTTTTCGGCTACTTCCAATGCCAAGCGCAGTAACAAATGGAACAAATCGCGGTTGCGGATATAGTGATCGGACGGTAATACAGCCATCATAGCCTGCGGATCACGCTTATGCAGAACCGTGGCTGCCAATCCTACCACCGATGCCGTCCCCCGTGGAGACGGTTCGAGCAGGAAATTTTCAGCCGGGATATCGGGCGACTGCGCCATCAACCCTGCTGCTTGTTCATCCACCGTTACCACCAGGATGCGTTCTGGTGGGAACATGCCTGCCAAGCGCTGGACGGTGGATTGGAAAAGCGTACGGTCTTCCACTAATGGAAGCATCTGCTTTGGATGGCCACGGCGCGAAATCGGCCACAGACGTGTCCCGCCACCACCCGCCATAATTACTGCATAGGTATGCTCAAGCATTTCTCATCCCATCCAAGGCGCAATGTAACACATTCTATCCCTTGGTTGAATAATCCGATTGTGCTTCACACACGACCACATACGGTATACCGCCTACGTGACGCACTATACCCTTCAATTCCATCATCACCAAAGCCGCCGGTACTTTCTCGACTGGTAGACCGGTCTGATTACGAATTACATCGACATGGAGCGCTTCGTCGCCCAGTGCACTCAACAATTTCACTTCGGTTTCGTCGGTCGGCAAATTCATTCCAGCGGCACACTGTTCCGGAACACGGGTCAGTGGGAAGTTCGCAGCTTCCGGAGGCGCACCGACTGCGTAATCGCTGATAATCGCCCCGTGAGACATCCTCTGCGCAGCCATTGCGTGCAGGTTTAATCCAATCCAGTTGTCACGACCATCCAAACTCACCCCTGGTCGATCAGCCCCGCAAGCAGATGAACATGCATTCGATTGGCATCCAAGTCAATGTCCAGTATGACCGCAGGAATGGCTGGGAGTAAAAGTTCGCGCCCGTCAGCGTTGGTCACCACATAGACGTCGTTAGCACCGGTCACCAAGATATCTGTCAAATCACCCAACAATTGTTCGTCTTCATCCAGGACTTGGAGTCCAACCAATTGGTAATGGTAATATTCACCTTCCGGAAGCGAAGGTCGGTCAGATGTCAGGATGTAGACGTAGGTGTTGCGATAGCGGCCGGCTTCTTCAGGATTGTTAATCCCAACAAACGAAACAAGCATTCCCTGCCCATGTGATCGCACACCAGAAATTATCATGGGGGTGTGAGCCTCGCCCACAAAGACTTTCGCATCTGGTTTCAGGGGATTGGGAATATCGGTGTCCACATTCATCAAGATTTCACCCTGTACACCATGCGGCCTTCGCAAAAATCCGACCGCCCAATACTCGGGCTCACCTACAGGCGAGCCCGAACCGGGTTTTACCGGCGGCGTGCTAGGTGACATCAAGGTTCGAGCACATCGAGTGTGACCTGTTGCCCATCACGCTCAGCAGCCACTCGCAAAAGGGTACGGATCGAATTGGCTACCCGTCCACCTTTGCCGATGATGCGTCCCATGTCGTCTTTTGCAACACTCAATTCGAGCCGGACCCGGTTGCCAGTTTTAATTTCCTCTACGGCAACCTCCTCCGGGTGTTCAACCAGTGATTTAGCGATAAATTCGGTTAGGGCTTTCATAAATCGCCTTTCGTAATATTACAAGCAGCCCATTGCGGAAACGCTGCGCAGGGCTGCTCGAAACAACATCGGGTTTTAATCACGACGGGTCTTGAAATTTATGTTGCGCTTAGCCTCGGCTTCAGCAGCTTCGGCCATTAAGGTTTCCAAAGACTCGCCAGCTTTGAAGCGCTCGTAACGCTCCATCACACCATTGGTTTTGAAGACCTGCTCAACCGATTCGGTCGGTTTTGCGCCTTTGCTAAACCAGTCATAGACACGGTCTTCCTTTAAGCTCAACGTGGTCGGATCGGTACGAGGGTTGTAGAACCCAAGGATCTCCAAGAATCGACCATCACGAGGACTTTCTTTGTCCGCGGCAACAATACGGTATGAGGGCTGCCCCTTCGAGCCAACACGGCGAAAACGAATTCGAACCATCGATAACTTTCTCCTTCGAACCTAATTATTTTCAATTGATTTGGCTCAGTCCTGGCGAGGAGGGGGCACGAAAGGATGTGCACTCGCGAGGCCTGGAATTCCCATAACAGGATTAGATTATATCAGCCAAACAGGCGCGGCAGATTGCGACCGCCGGTTTTCTTCAACGTTTTAATAAGCTTCTTTGCTTCACGGAATTGCTTCATCAGGCGGTTGACTTCCTGCACTTCCGTCCCGGAACCGCTGGCAATCCGTCTGCGACGGCTTGCATTGAGTATATCCGGATTTTGTCTTTCACGGACCGTCATTGAGTTGATGATCGCTTCGGTTCGTTTGAAGTTTTGTTCAACCTCCTGCGGATCAACCGAGCGCGCTGCCTGCCCCATTTGACCCGGCAGCATTTCCATGATCTGACTAAGCGGTCCCATTTTCCGTAATTGCATCATTTGCTCGAGCCAGTCTTCCAACGAAAACTCGCCTTTAAGCATACGTTCAGCTTGAACCTGGGCTGATTGTTCGTCAAAAGCCTTTTCGGCTTTTTCAATCAGGCCGATCATATCGCCCATTCCCAGGATACGCGAGGTCAATCGTCCAGGGTCGTAACTCTCCAGCGCATCGAGTTTTTCACCCGTGCCAAGGAACTTGATCGGTACCCCGGTAACCGAGCGGATCGAAATGGCCGCACCGCCACGCGCATCGCCGTCCATCTTGGACAGGATCAAGCCGGTCAGGGGAACCGCCTCCCGAAAGCCTTCGGCAATGTGAAGTGCTTCCTGCCCGACCATCGCATCCACGACCAGCAATGTCTCAACTGGCGAGACTTTTTTGTCAATCGCCCGCAGTTCGCCCATTAATTCGTCATCAAGCTGCGAACGACCGGCCGTGTCAACGATCATAACACTGAAGCCACCCTTCTGGGCTTTCTCCAGTGCTTTGGCGGATAGTTCCGCTGGTTTAATACCGGAAACGGTTTCAACCGGCACGTCTACCTGCTGACCGAGTTGCTGCAACTGCTGAATGGCAGCCGGGCGATATGGATCGCCAGCTACAAGCATGATACGTTCTCCCCGTGAACGTAGCAATTTGGCCAATTTCCCGGCGGCGGTCGTCTTCCCGGATCCTTGCAAGCCCACCAGGACGATCACGCGTGGCTTAGGCCCGGATAAATTTAATGGAGCCGGGTCACCCAGAGTAGCGATCAACTCGTCATTGACGATTTTAATGACCTGCTGCCCGGGGTTGAGTGCCTTGGATACCTCCACGCCAACAGCGCGTTCCCGCACACGGGCAATAAAATCCTTGACCACGCTGTAATGCACATCCGCTTCCAACAACGCCAGACGGACTTCGCGCATGGCCACATCAACATCAGCGGCGGAGAGCTTGCCTCGCCGCCGCAATTGGTCAAAGACCTGATTGAGTCGTCCAGTAAGAGTCTCGAACACGGGCACCCCGTAAGCTGGAAGATTTTAGCGTGGAAACCGTTTGCGGTCAAGGGAGAAAGCAGTATCTTCATCTAATATAAAAAACCCCAAGCAGAGGTTTTTTATTTCCAGGTGGAAGAAACGCAAAATTCGTGCGGCTTGGTACTCAAACTGCGAGATGTGATTCGGGTTTTCGTTCACCGCGCAGGCGCAGAGTCCATTCCTGGAGGGCAAAGAGCAATTCAGAGATGAATTTCCGCGTGGTTTCGTCGGTTAATTTTCCATCGGCATTAAATTTTTCCTTAGCGCGGGTGACCAGCACTTCCGGTTTATTGACCGGATACATATCCAAGTAGGCAGCGATTTGGCGCAAAGCCAGTTGGGCGCGGACCGTCCCCATCTGGCCGACAGTAGCACCCATCAACCCAAGCGGTTTGCCCTTGAAAGGAGAGGCCTGGGGTGGGCGCGAAGCCCAGTCGATCGCATTCTTAAGTACACCAGGAATGGAATAATTATATTCCGGTGTTGCGATCAGTATTGCATCAGCCATCACAATTTGAGTCTTAAACTCTTGTACGATTTCCGGTGGATTGAATTCATAGTCTTGGTTAAAAAGTGGAATACCCGCAATATCGAACACTTCCAGCGTCATCCCCTCTGGTAAAAGTTGCTGAGCAGCCCGCAAAAGACCAGTATTGTAAGAATTTTTCCGGAGGCTGCCTGAAATTCCGAGCACGTTAATTGTTCTCATTTTGAGTTGTACCTCCTTAATATTGACAGGCTGCACTGGAAATTTCTTACCTTCATCCCAGGATGGCGGTGCCCGTTGACAGCCATCCCCTCATCGGGTATGCTTGCCCTGTCCGGGCAGGCCCGGCGCGGCAGAGCCCTGCGAACCCCGCCAGGTCCGAGAGGAAGCAACGGTAAGGAGGAGCTTCTGGGTGCCGCCGGTCACCTGCTCGGATGATATATTCCCTACCCTATCCATCCTTGCCGCTCTATGGCAAAATAAACCCATGTCACGTTGGACCCGTATTTTAATTGCCGCAGTCATAGGTTTAGCCGTCGGTTTAGCTTACGGCTGGCTGGCCGCGCCAGTTCAGTTTATTGACACCACACCCGACACACTGCACCCCGATTACAAAGCCGACTACGTGTTGATGGTGGCCGAAGCCTTTCGGACGGAACAGGATACGGATCTGGCCGCTCGCCGCCTGGCATTCCTGAGTAGTGATCCACCGGCTGAAATCGTCGCTACTTCCATTCAGACCGCTCGAACAGCTGGGTATTCCTCTGCAGACCTGACTTTGCTTGAAAACCTGCAAAATGCTATGTTATTCTGGCAGCCATCTACGGGAGGCGGTGCACCGTGAAATTTGACCGCATCCCCTGGGACTTACTGGGTGGTTTACTGCTTGGGATTGCTCTCGGATTATTGTATGCCTGGGTCATCTCCCCGGTCCATTTCGTGGACACCAACCCCGCGACCCTCCGATCAGACTTCA
>Ga0315540_10001669_pt1 | contig 12648 bp, 12 predicted proteins | sample SalMarSW160110MG_FD_203677 | JGI IMG/M metagenome (GOLD analysis project Ga0315540, IMG submission 203677) | Salt marsh sediment microbial communities from the Plum Island Ecosystem LTER, Massachusetts, United States - Salt Marsh Sediment SW1601-10 ... | reverse complement strand
GTTGCGGGCTTTTTTCTTGCCGGAGGTATAGCCTGCCGGCGTGCTGCGGCATTGCACGTCACCACATATGCCAGATCATGGCTGCGCCGAAAGCGGAGCCGGGTATTGCTGTGCTTCTTCTGTCAGTCGTGCGAAGTTCTTCGCGCCTGTCGCACCATAATGATCAAATCGCCCGGTCAATAAGTTTCTCTGCCTGGTTTACATGGTGTCCAGGGCCGCATTAAATGTTGCGCTTGGTCGCATTGCTTTCGATGTCTTCCCGAAGTCCGGGTGGTAGTAACCGCCCATATCCACCGATTTTCCCTGTGCCGCAATCAATTCTTCGTTGATCTTTGCTTCGTTGTCCGCCAATACCTTGGCTAACGGCGTGAAAAATGCTTGCAGTTCCTGGTCGTCGGTCTGCGCGGCGAGCGCCTGGGCCCAGTACAGGGCCAGGTAGAAATGGCTGCCACGGTTATCGATCTCGCCTGTTTTTCTGGCGGGCGACTTGTTGTTGTCGAGGATTTTTGCTATCGCCTGATCGAGTGCATCCGCCAGCACCTGTGCCTTGTCGCTCTTGAACGTCTGTGCCAGATGCTCCAGCGACACGCCCAGCGCCAGAAACTCGCCCAGCGAATCCCAGCGTAAATAGCCCTCCTGCAGAAACTGTTGCACATGCTTGGGCGCCGAACCGCCTGCGCCGGTCTCGAACAATCCACCGCCGTTCATCAGCGGCACGATGGACAGCATCTTGGCGCTGGTGTTCAGCTCCAGAATCGGGAACAGGTCGGTGAGGTAATCGCGCAGCACGTTGCCGGTTACGGAGATGGTGTCTTTGCCTTGGCGGATGCGCGCCAGCGTGGCGCGGCAGGCGTCGGCCGGCTCCATGATTTTGATATCCAGTCCGCTGGTGTCGTGATCCTTGAGATACTTTTCGACCTTGGCGATGATCTGCGCATCGTGCCCGCGCTTTTTGTCCAGCCAGAAAATGGCCGGTGTGCCGGACAGGCGCGCACGCGTGACGGCAAGCTTTACCCAATCCTGAATCGGCGCATCCCTGGTTTGGCAGGCGCGGAAGATATCGCCTTGTTCGACCGGCTGTTCCAGCAGTACCTTGCCTGTACTATCCGCGATGCGCACCACGCCGTCGCCGGCGATCTCGAAGGTCTTGTCGTGCGAGCCGTATTCCTCGGCCTTCTGCGCCATCAGACCGACGTTGGGCACAGACCCCATGGTGGTGGGGTCGAGCGCGCCGTGCTTCTTGCAGTCCTCGACCGTGGCGACATACACGCCCGCATAACAGCGGTCGGGGATCATCGCCAGCGTGTCGTATGGCTTGCCGTCGGCGCCCCACATCTTGCCGCCGTCGCGGATCATCGGCGGCATCGAGGCGTCGATGATCACATCGCTCGGCACGTGCAGGTTGGTGATGCCCTTGTCGGAATTCACCATGGCCAATGGCGGACCATTCCGGAAACAGTCGGCGATGTCGGCAACGACGGCGGCACGCTGTTTTTCCGGCAGCGCCAGCACCTTGGCTTCCATGTCGCCGAAGCCGTTGTTGACGTTGACCTTGAGTTTTTCGAGCAGTGCGCCGTGCTTGTCGAATGCGTCCTTGAAAAACACGGAAACGGCATGGCCGAACATGATGGGGTCGGACACCTTCATCATGGTGGCCTTCAGATGCAGCGATAGCAGTACGTCCTCTTTCTTTGCGGCCTTGATCTGCTCGGCGTAGAACTTGCGCAGCGCGCGCTTGCTCATCACGGCGGCATCGATGATCTCGCCTGGTTTGAGTGAAAGCTTGTCTTTGAGCACGGAGACCTTGCCGTCTCTGGCCACGAACTCGATGCGGGTATCGACGGCTGCCGGCACGGTCACCGATTTTTCGCTGCCGTAGAAATCGCCGCTGTTCATGTGAGCCACGCGGGTCTTCGAGTCAGGCGACCATTTACCCATGCGGTGCGGATGCTTGCGTGCGTACTGCTTGACCGAAGCGGCGGCACGGCGGTCGGAGTTACCCTCGCGCAGCACCGGGTTTACCGCGCTGCCGAGCACCTTGCCATAGCGCGCCCTGATTTCCTTCTCGGCATCCGTTTTCGGGTCTTCCGGATAGTCGGGGACCTTGTATCCTTGCGAGTGCAATTCCTTGATCGCGGCCTTCAATTGCGGGATCGATGCGCTAATATTCGGCAGTTTGATGATGTTCGCTTCGGGTTTCAGCGTCAGCTTGCCCAGTTCGGCCAGGCCGTCCACAACCTTCTGGGAAGCGCTGAGATATTCGGGAAAGGTCGCGAGTATGCGCCCAGCCAGCGAGATGTCGCGCGTTTCGACGGCAACCCCGGCCGCCTTGGTGAAGGTCTGTATGATGGGGAGCAGGGAGTAGGTTGCCAGTCTCGGTGCTTCGTCGGTCAGGGTGTAGATAATTTTTGGGGTTGTCATGTTTTTCAAATTTTTCAAGTTGGTGAGATGAGCCGCATCCTGTTGTTCAACAAGCCGTATGGCGTGATCTGCCAGTTCAGCCGTGACGGGATGCACCCGACGCTGGCCGATTATATCGCCGTTCCCGAGGTTTATCCCGCCGGCAGGCTGGACACCGACAGCGAAGGGCTGCTACTGCTGACCGACGACGGCAGGCTGCAACACCGTATTACCGATCCGAAACACAAGCTGGTCAAGACCTATTGGGTGCAGGTGGAGGGCGTGCCGGACGAGGCTGCGCTACGGCAGTTGCGGCAGGGTGTGAAGCTCAAGGATGGAATGTCTCTGCCCGCGGAGGTGAGGCCGATCGCGGAACCGGAAAACCTGTGGCCGCGCGATCCGCCGATCCGTGTGCGCAAGGCCATTCCCGACAGTTGGCTGGAACTGACCATCCGCGAAGGGCGCAACCGCCAGGTACGGCGCATGACCGCTGCGGTCGGCCATCCCACGCTGCGCCTGATCCGCTGCCGCATCGGTGACTGGAGCCTGGATGGATTGGCGCCGGGGCAGTGGCGCGAGATGAAGGCGTGAGGCCTACTGAAACAGGCTCATGGGGTATAATGCGCGCCTTTGGAACATTACTTTAATAGGAGCGATCATGCCTATTTACGAATATCGCTGCAGCAGTTGCGGCGTGCAGCAGGATGTGATGCAGAAAATGAGCGATGCGACGCTCACCGTGTGCCCGGAATGCGGCAAGGAGACCTTCAGCAAACAGCTTACCGCTGCGGGCTTCCAGCTCAAGGGTAGCGGCTATTACGCGACCGACTTCAAGGACAAGCCCAAGGCCGAGCCTGCCTGCGCACCGTGCGCGGCGGCGGGCTCCTGTCCAATGGCTGACGGCGGCACATGAAAAAATACCTGATCACCGGGCTGCTGGTCTGGGTTCCGCTCGGCATCACGCTGTGGGTGCTGCACCTGACCATCGGCACCATGGATCAGACCATGCTGCTGTTGCCGGAGGAATGGCAGCCGGACCGGCTGCTGCACATGCACATTCCGGGGCTGGGAGCGATCCTGACCGTGATGGTGGTACTGGTCACCGGGCTGCTGACGCGCAACGTGTTCGGCCAGCGGCTGCTTGCCGTGTGGGAGGCGATGCTGCGCCGCATTCCGTTCGTCAACGCGATCTACAACAGCGTGAAACAGGTCAGCGACACCCTGCTGTCGGAGAACAACCAGTCGTTCCGCAAGGTGCTGCTGGTGCACTATCCGCATCCTGAGGCGTGGTCGCTGGCATTCCAGACCAGCATCCCGGGCGAGGTGATCAGTGTGTTGGATGAGGAATACGTCGGCGTGTTCATACCCACTACCCCCAGCCCGGTAAACGGTTTTTACTTCTACGTGCGCAAGTCCGAAACCATCGAACTGGACATCACCGTGGACCGCGCTTTCAAGGCCATCGTCTCGATGGGCGTGGTGGCGTCGCCCGGAGAAGCCACCGCCAGGCTGGCCGCGCTCAGAAATCAATAGCTTTCCGATTTACCCCTGAACCTGGATAGAAAAAACCTGTAATTATGCGAACCCATTACTGCGGACACTTGAACATTTCCCAACTCGACCAGACCGTCACCCTGTGCGGCTGGGCACACCGCCGCCGCGACCACGGCGGCGTTATTTTCATCGACCTGCGCGACCGTGAAGGTATTGCCCAGGTGGTGTGCGATCCGGATCGCCCGGACATGTTCGCGATTGCCGAATCGGTGCGCAACGAATTTGTGCTGAAAATCACCGGCAAGGTGCGCCGTCGCCCGGAAGGCACCGAAAACAGGAACATGACCAGCGGCGAGATCGAAGTACTGTGCCACGGCATCGAAGTGCTGAACCCGTCGGTGACCCCGCCGTTCCAGCTCGATGATGAGAACCTGTCGGAGACCGTGCGCCTGACCCATCGTGTGGTCGACCTGCGCCGCCCGCAGATGCAGCACAACATGATGCTGCGCTACAAGACCACGCGCGCGTTCCGCCGCTTTCTCGATGATAAAGACTTCATCGACATCGAAACCCCGATGCTGACCAAGTCGACGCCGGAAGGTGCGCGTGACTACCTGGTGCCGTCGCGCGTGCACCCGGGCGAATTCTTCGCACTGCCGCAGTCGCCGCAGCTGTTCAAGCAGATGTTGATGGTGGCCGGCTTCGACCGCTACTACCAGATCGTCAAATGCTTTCGCGACGAAGACCTGCGCGCCGACCGCCAGCCCGAGTTTACCCAGGTCGACATCGAGACTGCGTTCCTGACCGAGGAGCAGATCATGGCACTGATGGAAGACCTGATCTGCACCGTGTTCAAGGAGGTGCTCGACGCCGACCTGCCCAAACCGTTCCCGCGCATGTCGCATGCCGAGGCGATGGTGCGCTACGGCTCCGACAAGCCGGACCTGCGCGTGACGCTGGAACTGACCGACGTCACCGACGCGATGCAGGATGTCGCATTCAAGGTATTCTCCGGCCCGGCCAATTCCGGCGGCCGCGTGGCGGCGCTGCGTGTGCCCGGTGGCGCATCGATTTCGCGCGGCGAGATCGATGAATACACCAAATACGTTTCCATCTACGGTGCACGCGGCCTGGCCTGGATCAAGGTCAACGACGTCACCCAGCTCAACGAAACCGGCCTGCAGTCTCCCATCGTCAAGAACCTGAACGAGGCGGCACTGAAGGCTGTCATCGAGCGCACCGGGGCCGAGAACGGCGATATCATTTTCTTCGGCGCCGACAAGACCAAGGTGGTCAACGATGCGCTGGGCGCGTTGCGCGGCAAGATCGGCCACGAAAAGAATCACCTGTCCTGCGAAGCGTGGGCGCCGGTGTGGGTACTGGATTTCCCGATGTTCGAATACGACGAGGAAGCCAAGCGCTGGACCGCCTGTCACCATCCGTTCACTTCGCCCAGGGATGAGCACATCGAGCTGCTCGATAGCGATCCCGGCAAGTGTCTCGCCAAGGCCTACGATCTGGCGCTGAACGGCTGGGAAATCGGCGGCGGCTCGGTGCGTATCCACAGGGAAGACGTGCAGAGCAAGGTGTTCCGTGCGCTCAACATCGGTGCCGAGGAAGCGCAGCTCAAGTTCGGCTTCCTGCTCGACGCGCTGCAATACGGCGCGCCGCCGCACGGCGGCCTGGCCTTCGGCCTGGACCGCATCGTCACGCTGATGACCGGAGCCGAGTCGATCCGCGACGTGATCGCCTTCCCCAAGACCCAGCGCGCGCAATGCCTGTTGACGCAGGCGCCGAGCGCGGTGGACGAGAAGCAGTTGCGCGAACTGCACATCCGCCTGCGCCAGCAACAGGCGCAGACCACGGTGGAAGTGACCGGAGAGTAAGCTGTGTTGCGCGGCCTGGCAGCGCGGTGGCTATTGCTCGGCTTGCTGTGCTGGGCGCCGCTGGCCCATGCCATGGGCTCGGTGGATGTGGCGAAACTGCCGCCGGAAGCGCGCGAGACACTGCACAAGATACTCCACGGCGGCCCCTTTCCCTATGTGCGCGACGGTGTAGTGTTCGGCAATTACGAGCATCATTTGCCGAAACGGTCGCATGGCTACTATCACGAATACACGGTGAAGACGCCCGGCACGCATAACCGCGGTGCACGGCGCATCGTGTGCGGTCCCGAGCTGGAGTGCTACTACAGCGGTGACCACTACCGCACGTTCAGGCGTATTTTGGAGTAGGTTATGGATGATCTGACCAGACGTTTGCGGGACGTTAACGAGGCGGGCGTGTTCGGTCTGAACTGCCATTTGCATAAGCTGCATGCCGTCACTGCCGAAGCCAACATGCCACTGCTGGAAGCCGACCTCGCAGCGGTTGGAGCCAAAGGCGAATTCCTGGCAGCGCTGGCGCAGGCGATCCGGGCGCCGGAATGGTTTGGAAAAAACTGGGATGCGCTGGCCGACGCGCTGGGCGACCTGTCATGGCTCGACGCTGCGCCGGGCTATGTGCTGTTGCTGCGTAATGGCGGCGAGACGCTGGGGCTGGACCCGGAGGAACATGCAACGGTCATGAAAATATTCTCGGAAGCTGTGGCTTTCTGGAAATCGCAAGGCAAGCCGTTCTGGGTGTTTTTCTGTTAAATTTCTTTGCATGTCGTCTTACAAGCAACCCGTTTCAGCCTTGGTGGTGATCTATACACCTGATCTCGATGTGTTGTTGCTGGAGCGCGCCGATCATCCCGGTTACTGGCAATCGGTGACCGGTAGCCGGGATGCGAACGAAGCCTCGTTGCGCGAAACTGCGGTGCGCGAAGTACGCGAAGAGACCGGGCTGGATGCGGTGCAGTATGGACTGAACGACTGGCAGCAGCAGAACGAGTACGAAATCTACGAAAGGTGGCGGCATCGCTATGCGCCCGGTACCACACACAACACCGAGCACGTGTTCGGACTGGAATTACCGGAGCGGATTGCGGTCAAACTTGCACCAAGAGAACATCTGAATTATCAATGGCTATCGTGGCAAGAGGCTGCGGAGAAAGTTTTTTCGCCGAGCAACCGCGAGGCGATATTGCAATTACCCGAAAGAACGCGTCATGCATGAGAACGAAATCGCCGTCCAAGTCGAGCATCCGCACGGTACCGTATGCGGTACGGAACAGGCATGGGCCAAGAAACCGGTTGAGCCGGGGCCGCAGGAGAAGGTGGAACTGATCGCGCGCATCAAGCGCCTGCTAGCCGAGCAGGATGCGGTGCTGTTGGCGCACTATTATGTGCATGCCGACCTGCAGGACCTGGCCGAGGAAACCGGCGGACTGGTGTCCGATTCGCTCGACATGGCGCGCTTCGGCCATGAGCACCCGGCAAAGACTATCGTGGTGGCGGGCGTACGCTTCATGGGCGAGACCGCGAAAATCCTCAATCCGGAAAAGCGCGTGCTGATGCCCGACCTGAAAGCGGAATGCTCGCTCGACCTTGGCTGCCCGGCCGACGAATTTGCCGCATTCTGCGACGAGCATCCGGACCGCACCGTCGTGGTATATGCCAACACCAGTGCGGAGGTGAAGGCACGCGCCGACTGGACAGTGACCAGTTCGATCGCACTGCCCATCATCAAACACCTCAAGGAAAAGGGAGAAAAAATCCTGTGGGCACCGGATCGCCATCTTGGTGAATATGTGCAGCAGCAGACGGGTGCGGACATGTTGCTGTGGCAGGGTTCCTGCGTGGTGCACGACGAATTCAAGGCCAGGGGGCTGGAAGAACTCATGGCGCAGCGCCCGCAGGCGAAAGTACTGGTGCATCCGGAATCGCCGGCGGCGGTGATCGCGCTGGCCGATGCGGTCGGTTCCACCACGCAATTGATCAAGGCCTCGCAGAATCTCGATGCGCCGGAGTTCATCGTAGCCACCGACAACGGCATCCTGCACAAGATGCGCACATTGTCACCGAACAAAACCTTTCTCGAGGCGCCCACCGCCGGCCACGGTGCCAACTGCAGCAGTTGCAACCATTGCCCGTGGATGGCGATGAACGGCCTGCGCAATCTGGCCGAGGTGCTGGAAACAGGAAACAATGAAATCCACGTCGATCCCGAGACTGGCAAGCGGGCGAAGGTTTCGATTGAACGCATGCTGGATTTTGCGAAGCAGATCAACTTGCCATCGAAGGGGATAGGCAACGCTTAAGCCCGGGCGTTTGCATCCGGAATCCGCCATAATTAGAAAAAAATCGACTTAAGGGAGAGCAACACCATGGCGCAGACTCACAAACTCCGCAAGGAGGCCGGCATCGTCGGCCTGCTGTATGCCAGCCTCGGCGGCATCATCGGTTCGGGCTGGCTGTTCGGGCCGCTGCATGCCGCACAACAGGCCGGGCCGCTCAGCATCTGGTCCTGGGTCATTGGTGCCGTGGCGGCGCTGCTGCTGGCGCTGGTGTATTCGGAACTGGCCACGATGATTCCCAAGAGCGGCGCCCTGGTGCACATGAGCCGGGTCAGCCATGGCGTGCTGCTGGGCCATATCTGGAGCTGGATCCTGTTTTTCGTGTACGTCACCATTGCCCCGGTGGAAGTGATGGCGGTGCTGACTTATGCCAACAATTACCTGCCCGGGCTGATCCACGCCGACAGCGGCCTGCTCACCCCGACCGGCTTCGTGGTCTCGGTGATCATGCTGGGATTTTTCGTGGCGCTCAATTTCCTGGTGATCGGCTGGGTGCTGTTCCTCAACAGCCTGGCGACATGGTGGAAGCTGCTCATCCCGGCGGCCACCGTGTTCGTGCTGATCGGCATGTCTTACCATCCGGAAAACCTGCACGTGGTGAAGACCGCCGCCAAGAGCGACATCGGCGGCATGTTTACCGCAGTGGCGACCGCCGGGGTGATCTTCAGCTATTTCGGTTTTCGCCAGGCCATCGACCTTGCGGGCGAGACAGAGAATCCATCGCGCAACATCCCCATCGCGGTGATCGGCTCGGTGCTCATCGGCATGGTGTTGTACATCGGCCTGCAACTGGCCTTCCTGCTGGCGGTCGATCCGGCTGAGCTTTCAAAGGGCGGCTGGCAGGCACTGCACTTTCCCGGCCTGACCGGCCCGTTCGCCGCCATCGCCGCCGCCGTCGGCGCTACCTGGTGGGCAGTGGTGCTGTATATCGACGCCATCGTGTCGCCGGCTGGCACGGCCTTCATCTTCGTCACCTCATCTTCGCGCATCAACATGGCCGCCGCGGAAATCGGCAGCGCGCCGCGTGCGCTGGGAACACTCAACCGGCACGGCGTGCCCTGGGTGGCGCTGATTGTCACCTACGTGGTGGGTGCGCTGTTCTTCTTCCCGTTCCCGTCCTGGCAGAAACTGGTCGGCTACATCTCGTCGGTCACCGTGCTGTCCTACAGCATCGGTCCCATCGTGCTGCTGCTAATGCGCCGCTCCATGCCCGACGCGAAGCGCCCGTTCCGCCTGTGGGGCGCCTGGATCATCGCCCCGGCAGCCTTCATCGTCTCCAACTGGATCGTGTTCTGGACCGGGTTATCCACACTCAACATCCTGTTCGGCATGCTGTTCGTGCTGCTCGCGATCTACCTGGTCTATCACTATGGTTTTGCCAGGCGCGAGACGCGCCGGCCGCTCGACTGGCAGCATACCTGGTGGCTGCTGCCATACTTTGGCGGACTGTGGCTGCTCACCTGGCTTGGCCCGACCCTGCTGGGCGGCAATGGCACGATGTCACTGTTTGTGGATATGGGGGTGATTGCAGTGTTCAGCCTGGGCATCCTGTGGCTTGCGCTGCGCACTACGGTGCCGGATGACGAGGTGAGGCAGGTGGTGGAAGAGATGCTGGAAGTACCGGGGGTGATGGCTCCATAAGTTGCAGGAGTTTCTGCTTTGCGGAAATTCTCAAAAGCAAAACCGTCGGGCCACCCCCGGCGGTTTTGCTTTGGGAAATTTCTAATGCCGAGTAAACCTCGGCATTAGGTAGAATATCCCCCATGACCACCCTCAACATCGTCACCTACAACATCCACAAAGGCTTCTCCCAGTTCAATCGCAAGGTTGTGCTGCACGAGCTGCGCGAGCGGCTGCGCCATCTGAATTCCGACATCGTGTTCCTGCAGGAGGTGCAGGGCGAGCGCATGCGTTTGTCGCCACGGCATACCGATTATCCGCAGCAGCCGCAGCATGAGTTCCTGGCGCAGGAAATCTGGCCGCACCATGCCTACGGCATGAACGCGGTGTACGACGGCGGGCATCACGGCAATGCGATCCTGAGCCGCTACCCGATCCTGAAGTGGGAGAATGAGAATATTTCCGCGCATGGGTTCGAGAGCCGCGGCGCGCTGCACTGCGAACTGAAACTGCCGCAGCGCGACGACGTCACACTGCATTGTTTGTGCGTGCATCTCGGGCTGTTCAAGCGCGGGCGCGGGCGGCAGTTCGATGCGCTGATCGAGCGCATCAACGAGACGGTGCCAGCGGAGTCGCCGCTGATCGTCGCCGGCGACTTCAACGACTGGAACAATCATGCTAATCGTCAGCTGGCGCAGGCGCTGGGGCTGCACGAGGTGTTCGAGGCGAGCGGCGGCAAGCTGGCGCGCAGTTTCCCGGCGGGGCTGCCGATGCTGCGGCTGGACCGCATCTATGTGCGCGGGCTGGAGGTGCAGCACAGCGAAGTGCATGCGCACACGCCGTGGGACCGTATTTCCGATCACGCGGCGCTGGCCGCGACACTTAAACTGGCATGAGCCACGTACACCACGTGGCGGGACATTCGCTGCAGCTGCTGCGCTGCGGCGAAGAGTATTTCCCGCGGCTGGTGGAAGCAATCGACGGGGCTGCCGAGTCGATGTTCATGGAGACCTACATCTACGCCACCGACACCAGCGGGCGCATGGTGGCGGATGCCCTGCAACGCGCGGCGCGGCGTGGGGTGGCGGTGCACTTGCTGCTGGACGGCTTCGGCAGCGCCGATTTTCCGCACAGCTGGCGCGAGGAACTGCGCGCCGCCGGGGTGCAGGTGTTGGTGTACCGGCCGCAGATTTCCTGGCTGACGCTACGGCGCAAGCGCTTGCGCCGGCTGCACCGCAAGCTGGCGCTGGTCGACGGCCACGTCGCTTTCATCGGCGGTATCAATATTATCGACGACACTTCGGACGGCACCGAGGTGCCGCGGCTGGACTATATGGTGGAGGTACATGGCGAGACGGTGCAGCGCATTCATGCTTCTATGCGGCGGCTGTGGGCCATGGTGTCATGGACCAGTCTGCGCAAACGTCACGAGCACGACAAACTGCAACTGCTGCTGCCCCATGCCACCCAGCCACACGTGGCCTTCGTATTCCGCGACAACCTGCGCCACCACAACGACATTCAGCAGGCCTATCTCGACGCGATCGTCGAGGCGAAGAGCGAGATCGTGATCGCCAATGCCTATTTTCTGCCGGGACGTATTTTTCGCAATGCGCTAATCAGCGCGGCGCAGCGCGGCGTGCGTGTGGTGCTGATGCTGCCGGGACGGCTGGACCATCCGCTGTTGATGTATGCCACTCAGTTCCTGTACGACGAATTGCTCGATGCCGGACTGGAAATCTATGAATACCGGGCCAGTTTCATGCACGCCAAGGTGGCAGTGATCGATAGTTTCTGGTCCACCGTGGGCTCTTCCAATATCGATCCGTTCAGCCTCTGGCTGGCGCGCGAGGCCAACCTGGTGATCCGCGACAGCGGCTTTGCTGCACATCTGCGCGCCAGCCTGCAGCAGGAGATGGAACACGGTGCCACGCCGGTGCAGCATTCGGAGTGGACGCGCAAAGGGTTCTGGGCCAGGTTGCTGCCGCGCTTCAGCTACGTGCTGGTGCGACTGATGACGGCAGTGGCCGGAGCAGCCCGCGAGCGGGATCAAGTGTAAACCTCGCGTGCAGTGCGGCTTTGTCGCGAGCTAACGCATGGCCGGACGCGGCTATAATGCGGGTATTCGTTCAGTCGGTCATTCATTCATGCGTCCCTATCGTTCCAATTCAGAACACAATGTCCGCGGCGACCTGAAAACCATCCGCACGCTGCTGCCCTACCTGTGGGAGTTCAAGGGCCGGGTGGCGCTGGCGCTGACCATGCTGATACTGGCCAAGCTGGCCAATGTGGCGGTGCCGCTGGTATTCAAGCACATCGTCGATGCGCTGGGCCAGCAGCATGCGTTGCTGGCGGTGCCGATCATGCTGGTGGTCGGCTACGGCGTGCTGCGCATGTTCAGCACGCTGTTCGGCGAACTGCGCGACGCGGTGTTCGCCAAGGTCACCCAGCGCGCGATCCGGCGCGTGGCACTGCGGGTATTCACCCATCTGCACAACCTGAGCATGCGCTTCCATCTGGAGCGCCAGACCGGCGGCGTGTCGCGCGACATCGAACGCGGCACGCGTGGCATCAGCTTCCTGCTCAACTTCATGCTGTTCAACATCCTGCCGACGCTGCTCGAGATCGGCCTGGTGGCGGCGATCCTGCTGAGCAAGTACAGCGTATGGTTTGCCGTGATCACTTTCGTTACGCTGGTGCTGTACATTGCCTTCACGCTGTTCGTCACCGAGTGGCGCATGGTGTTCCGGCGCACCATGAACGATATGGATTCCAAGGCTAATACGCGCGCCATCGATAGCCTGATCAACTACGAAACGGTGAAGTATTTCGGCAACGAGCGCTATGAGGCCGAGCGCTACGATGAGCAACTGGTGCAGTGGGAAAATGCGGCGGTACGCAACCAGACCTCGCTG
>Ga0315540_10001668_pt1 | contig 12650 bp, 12 predicted proteins | sample SalMarSW160110MG_FD_203677 | JGI IMG/M metagenome (GOLD analysis project Ga0315540, IMG submission 203677) | Salt marsh sediment microbial communities from the Plum Island Ecosystem LTER, Massachusetts, United States - Salt Marsh Sediment SW1601-10 ... | reverse complement strand
GCCCTCGAGGTAGATCTGGCCGTCAGTGATCGAGATGACATTGGTCGGAATGTAGGCCGAGACGTCGCCCATCTGGGTCTCGATCACGGGCAAGGAGGTCAGGGAGCCGCCGCCGAGCGCGTCGTTGAGCTTGGCGGCCCGCTCCAGGAGCCGGGAGTGGAGGTAGAAGACGTCGCCGGGGTAGGCCTCTCGCCCCGGTGGACGACGCAGTAGGAGCGAGATCTCGCGGTAAGCCTGGGCATGCTTGGTGAGGTCGTCGTAGAACGTGATCGCGTGCTGGCGGTTGTACATGAAGTACTCGCCGATGGCGGCGCCGGCGTACGGCGCGAGGTACTGCATGGGGGCCGGGTCGGACGCGGTCGCCGACACCACCACGGTGTGGTCCATGGCGCCATGGCGGTCGAGGATCGCGATCACCTGGGCGACGGTCGACCTCTTCTGCCCGACCGCGACGTAGATGCAGATGTTGCCGGTGCCCTTCTGGTTGATGATCGTGTCGATGATGACCGCAGTCTTGCCGGTCTGACGGTCACCGATGATCAGCTCGCGCTGGCCGCGGCCGATCGGGATCATGGCGTCGATCGCCTTGATCCCGGTCTGCATCGGCTCCTTCACCGGTTGGCGATCGACGACGCCGGGCGCGGTGCGCTCGAGCGGATAGCGCTCGGTCGAGGCCACCGGGCCCTTGCCGTCGAGCGGGCGGCCGAGCGGGTCGACCACGCGACCGACGAGCTCGGGGCCAACTGGAACGTCCAGGATCCGGCGCGTCCGCTGGACCTCGTCGCCCTCGGCGATGAGGTGGACCTCACCCATCAGCACCACGCCGACGTTGTCCTCCTCGAGGTTGAGCGCAAGGCCGTACACGTCGTGCGGGAGCTTGAGCAACTCGCCGGCCATGACGTCGTCGAGGCCGTAGACCCGTGCGATACCGTCGCCGACCGAAATGACCGTCCCGACCTCGGTCATGTCAATCGTGGTCTCGTGTCCTTCGATCTGGCGGCGGATGATGTCCGCGATCTCGGCGGCTTTGATCTGCATGATCTCCCTACCCCTGTTCTGCACCGGCCTGGCGGCGCAGCTGATCGATCTGACCCACCAGCGAACCGTCGAAAACCTTCGAGCCGACCTGCACCCGGAAGCCGGCGAGCAGCTCGGGCCTGGCCATGAACTCCGGGACCACGTCGGCGTGGACCACTCCCTCGAGCACCGAGATCAGCTTCTTCTGCTGGCCGGCGGCGAGCGGGATCGGCGTTTCCACCCGTGCGCGGACCCGGCCCATGCTGCGGTCGACCACCTCACGGTAGGCAGCGACGACCTCGGGCAGCTGCTCGAGCCGGTAGTGCCGCTGCAGCACGTGCAGGAAACGGCGCGTGGTCCCGACGATCCCGAGCCCGTCCATGATCTCGTCGAGGATCGCTGTCTTGGTTTCCGGGTTAACCGTCGGCGTCACCATGACTCGGTTCAGCTCGGGCACCGCGTGCAGCGCCTCGACCATTGCGGCGAGCTCGCCGGCGCTGCGTTCGACGACCTCGGCTCCCTCGCCGCCGAGCACGGAAAAGAAGGCGCGGGCGTACGGCATGGCGCGGAATCGTGCCATCTCAGTCCTCCGCCTGGAAGCTGGCGAGGGCGTCGACGCTGCGCTCGAGCAGGCGGGCGCGGTCCGCTTCCGTGAGCTCGCGCGTCAGGAGGTCGCGGGCGATGTTGGCGGTCAGCTCGGCGGCCTCCGCCGCGAGCATCTGTCGGGTCTCGGCGGCGCGTCGCTCGATTTCGTCCTGGACCCTCGCCACGAACCGCTCGGCCTCAACCTGTGCCGATTCGGTGATGCGCTCGGCCTCGGCCGCCCCCTCGCGTTCGGCGCGCGCTCGAATCTCGGCAACCTCCTTCTCGACCGCATCCAACCGCTCGACAACCTGAGATCGCAGGGTCTCCGCCTCGCGGAGCTTGTCCTGGGCCTCGCGCAGCTCGCGAGCGATGTCGGCTCGCCGGGTCTGGAGGAAGGCCCCCAGCGGTCGGCCGACGAAGCGGTAAAGGAAGTAGAGGAAGGCTGCGAGATTGAGGGTCATCCAGATCGGGTCGGGAATCCCCAGATGGCTGCTCCCCTCGGCGGCGAATGCGACCGCGGGGGCGGCGACGATGGCGGCGCCAGCGACGGCTGCACGGCGGTTCACGACGCCAACTCCCTTCCGACCAAGCGCTCAGCGAACGAGTGACCGAGGGCGATGACCCGCGTGCGCAGATCCTCTCGGGCCGCAGCTGCGTCTCGGTCGATCCCACGCAGCGCGTCGTCGAGCCGCTGGTCGGCGTCGGCGCGGGCGGCGTCGAGGAGCTTCTGGCGCTCGCCCTGCGCCTGTTGGCGGCGCTCCGCCCGCAGCCGAGCGGCCTGGCGGGCGGCCTCCTCAAGCTCGGCTTCCAGGCGTGCGGTGGCGGAAAGGTAAGCTTCGTGCTTCCCAGCCCACTCGTGCTCGGCGCCGGCGATGCGGCCTTCTCGCTCCGCCATCACCCGGGTCAGCGGCCGGATGAGGAACCTCTGGACGAGCCAGAAGCTCACCCAGAAGCAGATCATAATCAGAATGAGCGACCAATTCGGTGGGGTCATCCGACCCTCCCAATGGAGCCCTCTCCTGCGGTGACTGCAGGGCGGCTCACGTTACCAAATGGAGGAACAAGCGGTCAAGGTGTCTCCACCACTTTGTTGTGTTTGGGGCGCTCGTCTCGAGAAGTCATCGCAATTCTCCCCTCGAGAAAGGCGCCTTCTTCCATGATCACGGTCGGTGCCGTGATGTCTGCCCAGACCTTTGCGGCGGCATGGAGGACGACGCGCTCGCTCGCCTCGATGGCGCCCCGGACGGTGCCTCCAACCAGGCACCGGGCGACGTGGACCTCGCCCTCGACAACGCCGTCCTCGCCGATCACGAGCTCCGAGCTCGATCGCACGGTGCCGATGACGGTGCCGTCGAGGCGAAACGTGGTTGTGAACTCGAGCTCTCCGCGAATCGTGCAGCCGGAGTCGACGAAACCGTTGAGACCGTCCTGTGCGCGCCGCATCAGTCTTTCTCCATCAGGCGGTCGTACACCCGCATGAGCTCCTCCTGGTCGCTGCACGAGATCACGATCCGGCCACCTCGGGCACGAGACAGGATCTCAACCTTGGCGCCGAGTCGGAGGCTGAGGCGATGCTCCGCCTCGCGTAGATTGGGGTCATCCGGTCGACGCACTTGGGGGCGGCGCACGCGGCCGCTGGTCTCGGCGGCTGCCCGCTCCAGCTCGCGGACGCTCAGACCGGCGGCGGCTGCCCGCTCGGCCCAGTGGCGCCGCAGGCCATTGTCGGAAAAGGCGAGCAGGGCTCGGGCGTGGCCGGCGGTCAATCTCCCGTCTTCGATCATCGCCTGGAGGTCCTCCGGAAGCTTGAGCAGCCGCAAGGCGTTGGCCACCGTGCTGCGATCGACCCCGACCCGCGCCGCGATGTCCGTCTGCGACATACCGAAGGCATCCGAGAGATTGGCGTAGGCCCGCGCCTCCTCGAGCGGCGTCAGGTCGCGCCGCTGGAGGTTCTCGACCAGTGCAAGCTCGAGCTCCTGTGCGGCGTCGACGCGTTCCCTCACGACGGCTGGCACATGACGGATTCCCGCCAGCTTCGCCGCACGCCACCTGCGTTCGCCCGCGAGGATCACGTACCGTCCTGCGCCCGCCTCCGAGACGAGAAGCGGCTGCAAAACGCCATGCTCGGTGATCGAGGCCGCGAGCTCGCGAAGGGCGTCGACCTCGAACTTCTGACGGGGCTGGTACGGGTTCGGCTGAAGGCTCTCCACGGGGAGTTCCGCAAGCCCCGCGCGCGGCCGCGGCGTGTCCGGCAGAAGGGCCTTGAGGCCGCGTCCGAGCGCCGGCTTACGCGACATCAGCGGCCTCGATGCGCTCGAGGTACTCGCGGCCGAGCCGAAGGTACGCCTGCGAGCCGCGGCTGCGAAGGTCGTAGGCGTGGATGGGCCGTCCGTGTGACGGGGCCTCGGCAAGCCGGACGTTGCGCGGCACGACGGTTTCGAAGACCACCGCGCCGAAGGCTGCGCGGACCTCCTCCGCAACCTGCTGGGCCAGGTTGGTGCGCTCGTCGTACATGGTCAGGAGAATGCCCTCGATCGCGAGACCGGGATTGAGGAACCGGCGCACCTCCCCGACCGTTCGCATCAGCTCCGACACTCCCTCGAGAGCGAAGTACTCGCACTGGATCGGGATCAGGAGGCCGGACGCGGCGGCGAGGGCGTTCACCGTGAGCAGACCGAGGGACGGTGGACAGTCGACCAGCACGACACGGTGGTCGCGGACTGAGGCAAGCGCATCGCGAAGGCGAAATTCCCGGCCCACCATGCCGACCAGCTCGACCTCCGCCCCGGCAAGCTCCGGGGTTGCGGGCACCATGTCCAAGCACGGAAACGAGGTCGGCATCACGGCGGCGCTCAGCCCGGCCTGACCGGTGAGCAACTGGTAGGTCGTGATCGCGTCGGCGGCTGGTCGGAGGCCCACCCCGGAAGTGCAGTTGGACTGCGGATCGAGATCAACAAGGAGCGTCCGCTGCTCGTAGGCTGCCAGGGCCGCACCGAGATTGATCGCGGTCGTGGTCTTGCCGACGCCGCCCTTCTGGTTGGCCACCGCCACGATCCGGGGTTTCACGTGGAACATGGTTGCAATTGAGCGAGCCGGCCGCGGTCCAGGCCCGATAGGGGCGAGCTTAGCACACGCCAACCGGGCACCTCGCGGAGCTCGTCGAGGCCGGCCCAGGTCGACCACACCAGCACCGACCCGCCCGCCGCCAGGCGAGGCCGGGACCACCGCAGGAGGTCGGCATGGCCGCCGAGGGCCCGCGCAGTGACCATGTCGAACGGCCCCCGATCGGCCTCCGGGCTTCCGGTGCGCGCGGCGATGGCCTCTGCGTTCAGCCCGAGCTCTCGGATCACCAGCCGCAGGAACGCCCATCTCTTGGCGCGGGGCTCGAGCAGGAGGCCCCGCCACGTCGGTCGCGCGACCAGCAGCGGCACGCCCGGCAGGCCGGCACCACTGCCGACGTCGACCAGGGTGCCCGCCACCCCGAGGAGGGGCGCCGCCGCCAGCGAGTCCAGGAGGTGGCGGTGGACCAACTCCTCTCTCGAGTCGAAGCGGACGAGACTATGCACCGCCGCCCAGCGCTCAAGGAGGGCCGCATAACGGGCCAGGCGCTCGACGACCTCTCCCGTTTCGAGATGGGGAGAGAGCAGGGCGGCATAGGCCGCGGTCGCCGCGTCGGCCACGTCAGACCTCTCTACGCCGCGACAGCCAGCCTGCCAGGATGGCCACGGCAGCCGGTGTGACGCCGGGCAATCGGGCCGCCTCGCCCAGACTGCGCGGGCGGTGGCGTTCGAGAGCCTCCAAGACCTCGCGCGACAGCCCGGGAAGGGCCCGCGGCTCGAACGCCTCGGGAATCGCCGCCTCCCGCAGGCGACGGACACGAGCGACCTCCTTCCTCTGCCGCTCCAAGTATCCCGCGTAGCGCACCCTCGAAACCACCACCAGCCGGTCCTCGGAGGGAAGGTCGGAAAGCGCCTCGAGCCCCGCTGCCGCCAGAGCGGGATCGACGTCCGTCCGGCGCAGGACGCCAGCCCATGTGGTCGGCGCCGTGATCTCCACGCGGCAGGCGCGGCGCACCGCATCCCGGGTCTCGGTACTGGGATTCAGGCGGGTCCGCTCGAGCTCCTGCCTGGCACGCTCTCGCGCGTCCCACCGCAGATGTTCCACGTGAAACGCCCGCTTCGGGACGAGGCCGAGCTCGACACCGCGAGCCATGAGACGCTCCCGCGCAGAGTCGATGCCGAGCAGCAGACGGTGCTCGGCACGCGAGGTCAGCATCCGGTAGGGTTCGCGATGCTCCACGTGGACCACGTCGTCGACCAGCACGCCCAGATAGCCTTCGTCGCGGCCAACGACCAGCGGGGCCTCGCCACGCAGGGCCAGCGCCGCGTTGATGCCGGCGAGAAGCCCGAGGCCCGCCGCCTCCTCATAGCCCGACGTTCCCAGCACCTGGCCGGCCAGCCAGAGCCCGGGCACCGCGCGGGCCGTGAGCGCGGCGCTCACCTGCCCCGGGGCGACCACGTCGTACTCCACCGCGTAGCCGTATCGCAGGAACTCTGCCCGCTCCAGCCCGGGCACGGAGCGCACGACCCTCTCTTGAACATCACGCGGCAGGCTCGTGGCGAGACCGTTGACGTACATGCTTTCGCCGTCCAGCCCCTCCGGCTCGATAAACAGCGTGTGCTCCCGGTGGTGTGGAAAACGCACCACCTTGTCCTCGATCGACGGACAGTAGCGCGGCCCAATACCGACGATCTGTCCACTGAACAAAGGCGACCGGTGAAGGTTGTCCTCGATGATCCTCTGGACCACCTCAAGAGTGCGCGCGCTCCAGCACAGGCAGCGGTTGCGCACCGCCCGTGTCCGCCAGGAGAACGGGCGCGGCTCGTCATCGCCCTGCTCCTCCGTGAGCCGCGAATAGTCCAGGCTGTCCCTGTGCAGCCGCGGTGGCGTGCCGGTCTTGAAACGGCGCAGCTCGAGACCGTGCTCCGCCAGCGAGTTGCCCAGACCCCGGCTCGCCGGCTCGTCCTCGCGCCCCCCCGCGCGGCGCTCGGGTCCGGTGTGCAGCACTCCGTCGAGGAACGTCCCCGTGGTCACGATCACGGCTCGCGCCTCGACGCGGCGACCGTCGCCCAGGCGAACGGCGACGACTCGGCCGTCGTCACTCTCCAGCCCGACCACCTCTGCCTCGATCAGCTCCACGCCGTGGATGCCCAAGAGCAGGCCTCGCAGCAGCTGCGAGTACCGGTTCTTATCGCACTGCGCGCGCGGTCCCCACACCGCTGGCCCCCGCGACCGATTCAGGGTCTTGAACTGAAGCCCGGCACGATCGGCCGCCCACCCCTGCACGCCTCCCAGGGCGTCGGTCTCGGCCACAAGGTGCCCTTTGCCGACGCCCCCCACCGCGGGGTTGCACGGCATGTGGCCGACGCGCGCCCGGCTCAGCGTGACCACAATGACGCGCGCGCCCATCCGCGCTGCCGCGATCGCGGCCTCGCATCCCGCGTGGCCCGCACCGACAACGACCACATCGGCCCTCACGAGCCCCCTCACTTGCCAATGCAGAAGGTCGCGAAGACCTCGTCAAGAACATCCTCGGTCAGCACCTCGCCGACGAGCTCCTCAAGGGCGGCGAGGGCCCAGCGCACGCCCTCGGCGGCGAGCTCGGGCGTTCCCGTGTCGACCGCCGCAAGCTCCGCACGCGCCCGTTCGAGCGCGCGCCGATGGCGGGCGCCGACCGCCACCGGTCCGTCCTCGTGTCCCACCAGCTCCCGCACCACCGACGCCAGCCGCGCCTCCAGCTCTGCGAACCCTTCCCCCGTCCGCGCCGAAACCCGCAGCCAGCCCTCGCCGCCCCCCGGCGCGAGATCTGCCTTGCTCCGGACCAGCAGGCGCCTCCCCCCGGGCGGCAGGGCAAGCTGTGGCGGTCCCTGGGCCGTGTCGGCGGGCCACAGCACCACCGCCACGTGCGCCTCTGCGAGGGCCGCGCCGGCCCGAGCCACGCCCTCGCGCTCCACCTCGCCGCCGCCGACACCCAGGCCCGCGGTGTCCACCAGGACCGTTTTCACGCCGTCGATCTCGGTCGTTGCCTCGAGCACGTCGCGGGTCGTCCCCGGCGCGTCGGCCACGATCGCCCGCGGACGGCAGAGCAGTCGGTTGAACAGGGTTGACTTACCCGCGTTCGGCGCACCCACCAGCACGACCCGGACGCCACCGCGAGCGAGCTCTCGTCGCTCGCCGCCCGACACCAGTCTGTCGATCTCCTGGCCGACCCTCGCCAGACAGCGCATGGCAATGTCCGGGTCCGGGTCGGCCCCCTGGGCCGCGAAGTCGAGCCCGGCCTCAAGCTGTGCCAGGGTGGCTATGAGCTCGCCGCGCACGCGCCCGAGCTCGCGGGACAGCTCGCCGCTCAGCTGCCGCTGAGCGGATTGGTACTCGAAGCGCGTCTCCGCCGCGACCAGATCCCGGACTGCTTCCGCCTGCAGGAGATCCAGCTTCCCGTTCGCGACCGCCCGGCGGGTGAACTCACCCGGCGCCGCCGGGCGCGCCCCCGCCGCGACGCACCGCTCAAGCACACGACCGACCACGAACGGCGATCCGTGCAGGACCAACTCGACCATGTCCTCCCCGGTCGCGCTGCGCGGGGCTCGGTAGGGTATGGCCACCGCGCGCTCTCCGGGTCCGAGGTCGCCGCTCAGCTCGACAAGCTGTGCCCGCCATGGTCGATCAGGGTCGAGACCGGAGCAGACCGCGCCGGCGATACGCGCCGCCTCGCTCCCGCTGAGACGCACCACCGCGAGGGCCCCTCGGCCCTCCGGGGTCGCACGAGCGACGATCGTGTCAGCTCCGCCCGCGAGGGCGGACGACAAGCCGCTTGAGAAAGCCGGTACCATCCGACTCGGTTTCCACCCGGGTGTCGTCCCGCAGCGCGAGGTGGATCTCCCGCCGCGCCGCCGGCGTCAGCGGCCCCAGAATCACGGGCTGCCGATTCCTGAACGCCCGCGCCGCCGCGTCCTCCGCTTGCCGGCAGAGGTCCTGCGCACGTCGCTCCTTGTAGCCAGCCGTGTCCAGCTGCACCGGCGGGTGCTCAGAGATACGTCCGTTGAGGACCCGGTTACTCAGATACTGGAGCGCATCGAGACCGCGGCCGCCGCCCGCCGTCAACAAGGAGACGTCGTCCCCCTCAAGCTCGACCCGCAGCAGCCCGTCTCCGCTCGCGACCCGAGCGCGCACCGCGAGGTTTCCCGCCTTGAAGCTCTCGGAGAGGAAGAGACCGAGGACCGCAACCGGGTCCACCTCCGCTCGCACCGCCACGGTGCCGCCGCTGCTGGACACGATCTCGTAGTGAATCTCTCCGAGTCGCACACCGAGCACCTCGCAGGCTTTCGACAGAGCATCGTCGAGGTTTCTCCCGACCGCGGTGACGTCGGCGCTCATCGCTCCTTGCCCTTCGCGGCCGAGCGGCCTCTCCGGGGCAGTGAACGCTCGCCGATCAGGTGGAGCGTGATCTCCTGTTGGAGGATGGTGATCACGTTGTTGGTCAGCCAGTACAGCACGAGCCCGGAAGGGAAGCCCAGGAACATGATGCCGAAGATCAGCGGCATCATGCGGAAGATCTTCTGCTGCTGGGGATCGCCCGCCTGCGGTGCGAGACGCTGCTGCAGCCACATCGTCGCGGTCATCAGGATCGGCGTCACGTAGTAAGGGTCCTTTGTTGACAGGTCATGGATCCAGAAGATGAACGGCGCGTGGCGGAGCTCGATGGCGTACGCGAAGAGCGTGTACAGCGCCCATAGGATCGGGAGCTGGACCAGCATCGGAAGGCACCCCCCCATCGGGTTGACGCCCTCGATCTTGTAGAGCTCCATCATCTCCTGGTTCATCTTCGCCTTGGCCTGCGCGTCGCCCTTGTGCTTCTTGTACTTCTCCTGGATCGCCTTGACCTTCGGCTGGACGCGCTGCATCTTGCGCATCGACACCGTCGAGGTGTGCATGAGCGGAAAGAGCACCACGCGGATCGCCAAGGTGAGCAGGATGATCGCCAGCCCCCAGTTCCCGACCCCGGCATAAATCCAACGCAGCGCCTTGAGGAAGAAGACGGAGATTGGGTGGAAGAACCCGAAGTGCAGCGTCTGGTCGAGCCCGTGATCGACCTTCTGCAGCAGGTCGTACTCCTTGGGCGCAGCGAACAGCTCGCCCTTGATCTCGGGCCCCTTCGGCACCAGCAGGACCTCGAGCACTGGCTCTTTCACCTCCTGGCCCTTGTCGTTGGTCTCGTTGATTTCGAGCCGCTCCACCCTCACCGCGCTGATCGGGGTCGCGGGCCGCCACGTGTTCAGAAAGTAGGTGTCCTCGAAGCCCGCGAAGCCTACCGTTTGCGGCCGAATCTCCTTCTCCTCCTTGAGCTTCTGGCGACGCAGCCGCTCCAGCTTCCCATCTGCCTCGACGACGACGTCACCCCAGGTGGAGAAGCGGTTCTCCTTTTCGACCTTGCCCCGGTCGCGCAGCCCGGTGCCCACGCTCATGGCCCAGGAGGCCGCCGGGCCGCGGCGCTCGATGTCAGCCTCGATGCCATAGCCCTGCGCAGGCACGGTCACGGTCTTGATCACCCGGCTGCCGAGACCGTCCGCCCACTCAAAGCGGCACGTCCGCTCGGCGCACGCCACGCGGTAGAGCGCCTCGTCGGGCCCGCGCTCACTCACCAACTGGAGCGGAAGAGTGTGCCGCGGATCTGCCACGGTCTGCACCAGCTCCAGCGGCTGTCCCTCGTCCCCCGTGTACCGCCGCAGCACCAGCGAGGTGATCATCGCGCCGCGGTTCGACATGATGAGCTCGAGCACGTCGTTGCCCAGCCGCACCGACTCTTCGGCACCCGCGGTGATGGCTTCGGGCGACGCTTCGACCTCGGTCGGCGACGGTGGCTCGGCCGCCGGCGCTTGCTCGGCTGCCGCACCGCCGCCGTTCTCCACCAGCGGAGTTGCCGCCACGTGTGCCGGTGGTGTAACGGGCCTCGGCGGCTTCGGCGGCGGAAACAGGACCGACCACACCGCGAAGATCACCGCCGACAGCACGAACGCGAGCAGCAGGCGCTTTTCCATGCCTTCTCCCCTCACGGAACCGGATCATATCCCCCACGATGGAGGGGGTGACAGCGCACGAGCCGTTTCAGCCCGAGCCAGGATCCTCGGACGAAGCCATACCGCGCGACTGCCTCCGCGGCGTACTCGGAGCAGGTTGGCTGATACCGGCAGGCGGGCGGGAGGAGGGGAGAGAGGTAGCGCTTGTACAGGCGAAGGGCACCGAGCACGCCTCGAGCCGCGAGCGAAGGATCGCCATGCACCGCGAAAACTCCCGTCGAAGCTCGCTCCAGGGAGCATCCGCGCATCCCCGCCGAGCGTTCACCACCACGTCGACGGACGCAGCGATGAATTCGTCGTCAAGTAGCCGATACAGCTCACGCAGCCGCCGACGACAGCGCGAACGCACCACCGCCGAGCCGACCTTGCGTGACGCCGTTAAACCAAGACGGCCCGGCCCGCCGCCAGCACTCCGCAGACCAAAAATCACGAACCAGCGACTCGCGACGCGCTCGCCCTCCCGGTAGATTCGCTGAAACTCCGGGCGTCGCCTCAGGCGACGTTCGCGCGGCAGATGCCGCGTTAGACGGCAAGACGCTTCCGCCCCTTGCGACGACGCGCTTTCAGAACGCTGCGGCCGGCCTTGGAGCGCATCCGCACCCGGAACCCGTGGGTCCGCTTGCGGCGCCGGTTGTTGGGTTGAAAGGTCCTTTTCATCGTTCATACCTCTCTCAACACAGGGCGCTTACCGTACCCTACGACGTTTCACCTGTCAAGCCGCCGCCCCGCAGCCCTCCGATCCGGCTGTGCTAGTCTAGCCGAATGGACCGCTGGCAGGAGCTCCAACCAAGCCTACGACAGCTCGTGGGCGAGGACGAGTACGCCACATGGCTGACCCGTGTTCGCGCACTGCACAGCGAAGGCGACAGCTTGACCCTCGGCGCCGACAGCGCCATCGTCGCGGACTGGGTACGGGACCACCTCCTGCGTGACATCGAGGCCGTCGCCCGCAGTCAATGGGGCCCGACCTTCCGCGTGCTGCTCAGTCAGGACGCCCCCGCAGGGGCTGGGCGACCGGAGCCGTCACAGGTCTCCAGCCCGTCCCTCAACCCAGCCTTTACCTTCGACCGCTTTGTCATTGGTCCCTCCAACCAGTTCGCCTGTGCTGCGGCCGAGGCAGTGGCCGACCGCCCTGGAGTTGCATACAACCCTCTCTATGTTTACGGGGGCTCGGGGCTCGGAAAGACCCATCTCCTCCACGCCATCGCTCATCGCGCACTCTCTTCCGGAACTCGCCGCAAAGTCCTCTATATGACGACGGAGCAGTTCGTCAACGAACTCATCAACTGCATCCGGCGCAAGCGGATGGATGAGTTTCGGATGACCTTTCGAGGGGTCGATGCCCTGCTTCTCGATGACATCCAGTTCATCGCAGGCAAAGAGAGGACGCAGGAGGAGTTCTTCCACACCTTCAACACCCTCCAGTCAAGCGGCCGCCAGGTCGTCTTCACCTCCGACGCCAAGCCGGCCGACATCCCCGGCCTCGAGGAGCGACTCCGCTCCCGCTTCCTCCAGGGTCTTCTCGCCGATATTCAGCCTCCGGATCTCGAGACCCGCTGCGCCATCCTGCGCGAGAAGGCGCGCGCCGCCGGCTGGGAGCTCCCCGAGGATGTTGTCCTGTTCATCTCTCGACGCGTCCAGAAGAACGTGCGCGAGCTCGAGGGCTGCCTCAACCGTACCGTAGCCTTCGCCCAGCTCACCAACCGGCCGCTTTCGGTCGAGCTCGTCCGTCATGCGTTGACCGAGCTGCTTCCGGAGGAGCGCTCGAACACACCCTCCGACATCATCCGTTTCGTCGCCCACCACTACGGCATTCGTGTGGTCGATCTCAAGGGCCGCTCGAACCGCCGCTCGATCGCGCTGCCACGTCAGGTCGCCATGTTCTTGATCCGCGACATTCTCGATCTCAGCTTTCCC
>Ga0315540_10001667_pt1 | contig 12655 bp, 9 predicted proteins | sample SalMarSW160110MG_FD_203677 | JGI IMG/M metagenome (GOLD analysis project Ga0315540, IMG submission 203677) | Salt marsh sediment microbial communities from the Plum Island Ecosystem LTER, Massachusetts, United States - Salt Marsh Sediment SW1601-10 ... | reverse complement strand
GTTCTGGGTGCTGGCCCCGATCAGGGTGATGAGCCCCTGCTCCACGTGGGGCAGGAGGGCACTCTGCTGGGGCTTGTTGAAGCGGTGGATCTCGTCGATGAACAGGAGCGTGCCCGCGCCGGTCCGCTCCCGGTGCCGGCGCGCGGTCTCCACGACCTTGCGGATATCGGCCACCCCGGCGGTGACGGCGTTCAGGTCGGCGAAGGGCAGGTCCAGCTCGCGCGCCATCAGGTGCGCGAGAGCGGTCTTGCCGCAGCCCGGCGGGCCGTAGAGGATCAGGGAGCGGAGGCGCCCGGCGGCGAGCTGGCGCCGGACCGTGCCGTCGTCCCCCAGCAGGTGGCGCTGGCCCACGTACTCCGACAGACGGCGGGGCCGCATGCGCCACGCCAGGGGCGTGTCTTCGGCATGGGGGACCCGCGGGGGAGTGCTGGTGTCGGAGAACAGGTCCATTGGGACGTTGTACCGCCGGGACGTCGTGCCGCGTGCCCCGGTTCGGGGGGTCGCCGGAAGTGCCAAAACACGCGGGGGCCCGCCCGCCGCAGCGGCACGAGCCCCCGGGTGTGTTGCTTCCGGGCGCCGGAAGCAGGTATGAATATCCCCGCCTTGCCGTGGGCCGGCAGACCTTGGAACCCTGGTAACCCAGGTGGGTGCTCTCCGTCGGGCTTCAGGATGCACCGCCGGTCACCCGGCGGCACATGCACACCACCCGACCCTCAAGCTCCCGCTTCCAAAGTGTTGGGTCCCAAACGCGCCTTAACCTCACGAACAAGGCAGGGAAACGCAAAACCCAGCCCGTCACATCCGGTCGAAACCCAGTTACCGAAACACCTTTACATAGATACCAAATGGGACCCCTTCCCAGCAAGGTCGCCGGGGCCCTGATCGCCCTCGTGATCGGCCTCTGGGCCGCGTCCGTGGCGGCGGCGGCGGACCTGACCGTGCCCCAGGGCGGGGTGGGCCGGGTGGAGGTGACCATCGAGCCGGACGACTCGGCCCCGTGGGGGAGCTTCCTGGGGCGGACGGTGTTCTTCCGGCACGAGGGGGCGCGGCGCTTCTCGGCCCTGGTGGGGGTGGACATCGACGCCCCGACCGGGCCCCACCCGATGAAGGTGATGGTCATCCGGGGCGGCGCCACCCGCGCCATCGCCCGCCCCACGATCCAGGTGAAGGACGGCGGCTTCGGCACCCAGGAGCTGACCCTGCCCAAGGACCAGGTGGACCTGGACCTGCCCACCCTGGCCCGGGTGAACCGGGAGCAGGCCCAGGTGCACCACCTGTGGCGCAACGGCGCGCGGAAGGCCATGTGGAGCGGGCCGTGGCGCATGCCGGTGGAGGGGCGGATTCTGCACAGCTTCGGCTTCCGCCGCGTCATCAACGGCGAGCCGCGCAGCCCCCACAACGGCGAGGACATCGCCGCCCCCAAGGGCACCCCGGTGGTGGCCCCCAACGACGGCATCGCGCGCCTGACCGGGGAGCGGTTCTTCGGCGGCAACACCGTGTTCCTGGAGCACGGCGGGGGCCTGTTCACGTTCTACATGCACTTAAGCGAGATCGAGGTGAAGGACGGCCAGGCGGTCAAGCAGGGCGAGGTGATCGGCCGGGTGGGCCAGAGCGGCCGCGCCACCGGACCGCACCTGCACTGGGGCGGGCGCCTGAACGACGCCCGGATCAACCCCCTCAACCTGGTGGCGCCGGAGCCGCTGCTGGTGGTTGGGGACGGGTCGGGAAACTAGTCCAGACGGCTAGGCCCGGGCGACGCGGACCGAGGGCGGGGCGTCCGTCGCGGGCCTGCGCCCGTAGAACGCCTCCGGGCGGGCCTGGCGCAGGGCCTCGAACAGGACCACCGCCACGGCGTTCGACAGGTTCAGGCAGCGCGACGGGCCCCACATGGGGATGCGCACCCCGGCCTCGGGGAAGCGCTCGAGCAGCGGGCCCGGCAGGCCGTCGGTCTCGGCCCCGAACACGAGCCAGGCGTCCTCGCCGTAGCGCGCCTCGGTGTAGGGGCGCCCGGCCCGGGTGCTGGCGAGGAACATGGGGGAATCCCCCTTCGCCGTCAGGAGCGCGTCCAGGTCGTCGTGGACCGTCAGGTCCAGTTCATGCCAGTAGTCGAGGCCCGCGCGCCTCAGGTGCCGGTCCTCCAGGGAGAAGCCCAGGGGCCGGACCAGGTGCAGGCGGGCGCCGGTGGAAACGCACAGGCGGGCCACGTTGCCCGTGTTGGGCGGAATTTCGGGGGCGACCAGGACGACGTGCACGGCCGGGTGCCGGGGCGTGCTAGCCCAGGGCTCCCACGCGTCAGCCCCAGGGCTCCCAGAGAATGCGCTTCTTGTCCACCTTCAGCTCGTCCCGGAGGGCCTTGCGCACGTCGTGCACCATCTCGTCGGGGCCCGCCACGTAGAACAGCTCGGTCTCGTCGGGGGGCGTGTAGACCATGAGCTTCTCGACGTCGATCCGGCCGGTGGGGCCCTGCCAGTCGAAGCCCTGGGGGCGCGTGATGGTGTGGGTGACCTCGAGGTTTCGGTGGTGCTCGCGCCAGCCGATAAGGGTGGCGAGGTAGATCATGTCGTTGGGGGTGCGGCAACTGGCCAGGTACCGCATCCGCACCGGCAGGTGCTTGTCGAGGATGTAGCGGACGATGCCGCGCATGGGGGCGACCCCGGCGCCACCGCCGATCAGGGCGATGGACTCGGCCATGCCTTCCTCGAAGTGGAACGTGCTGAAGGGGCCCTCGATGGTCATCAGCTCGCCGACGTACGTCACCTCCCGCAGGTGCTTGGTCAGGTGACCGTCGTCGTAGCACTTGATGGTGAGGTCGATGTAGCCCTCCTCGGTGGGGGAGGAGCTGATGGAGTACGCCCGCGTCAGCCGGGGGCTCTCGGGGGCGTACTCGGGGGTGTCCGCGGTGAGGTTGATGAACTGGCCGGCCTTGTAGGTGAAGGGGACGTCCTTCGGGATGTCGAACCGGAAGGTCAGCACGTCCATGGTCTCCAGGACCACCTGGGAAACCTCGGCCTGAAAGTGGAACGGTTTCGTCATCACCCCCTCACTCTCCGCCGGGACACGGGCACCGGCCCCCGCGCCGGCACCGGTCGGACGGCGGGTTCGCCGTCCCCTGGAAGTCGTGAAGGTGGCAGTATAACACGGGGTTCGGGGGCGCACGGATGCGGCCCCGGGGGAATTCTGGTAGCATGCAGGGCCCGCGGCGTCCGGACGCCGCGCGGCGCCGGCACCCGGCCGAAGGGAGGCCCCCCGCCCGTTTGTGGCCGTGGGGTGCTCTTCGCATAAGGAGAACTGGGCTTGTTCGGCCTGAAAAGCAAGATGATGGGCTGGGTCTCCGAGGACCTGGCGATCGACCTGGGGACGGCCAACACCCTCGTGTACGTCAAGGGCAAGGGGGTGGTGATCGACGAGCCGTCCGTGGTCGCCATGGACAAGAACTCGGGCCGCATCCTGGCGGTGGGGGCCGAGGCCAAGAAGATGCTGGGCCGCACGCCCGGCAACATCGTGGCCATCCGTCCCATGAAGGACGGCGTGATCGCCGACTTCGAGACCACCGAGAAGATGCTGCGCCACTTCATCACCAAGGCGCACAACCGCCGTACGTTCGTCTCGCCGCGCATCGTCATCTGCGTGCCCTCGGGCATCACCCAGGTGGAGCAGCGCGCCGTGCGCGACTCGGCCGAGCTGGCCGGCGCCCGCGAGGTCTACATCATCGAGGAGCCCATCGCCGCCGCCATCGGCGCGGGCCTGCCCATCGCCGAGGCGGAGGGCAACATGGTGGTGGACATCGGCGGCGGCACCACCGACGTGGCGGTCATCTCCCTGGCCGGCATCGTGTACAGCGAGAGCGTGAAGGTGGCCGGCGACAAGATGGACGAGGCCATCGCCTCGTACATCAAGCGCAAGTACAACCTGCTCATCGGCGACCACATGGCGGAGCGGATCAAGCTCGAGGTGGGCAGCGCCTACCCCCTGGAGGAGCCGCTGACCACCATGATCAAGGGGCGCGACCTGATCTCGGGCATCCCCAAGACCCTCGTGATCGACGACACCGAGGTGCGCGAGGCCCTCGCGGAGCCCATCTCCGTGATCGTCAACACGATCAAGGTGGCCCTGGAGAACACGCCGCCCGAGCTTTCCGGCGACATCATCGACCGCGGGATCGTCCTGACCGGCGGCGGCTCCATGGTGCGCGGCATGGACATCCGCCTAAGGGAGGAAACGAACCTGCCCATCGTGACCGTGGACAACCCCCTGACCAGCGTCGTGCTGGGCGGCGGCCAGGTGCTCCAGGAGCTGGACCTGCTGCGCAAGATCTCGATCCCGCAGTAGCCCGCCATGAAGGTCAGGCGACGCCGGAGCGCCCGCTGGATTCCGGCGGTGCTGATCGCCGCCGTCGGTCTCTTTCTCCTCTTCCCCCAGACCCGCAACCGGCCCCTCTCGCTGGTGGAGGCGCCGTTCGTGTGGACCGCGTCCCAGGTCACCCGCATCACGCGAGGCGCCACCGACGCGGTGCGCGGCACCTGGAGCAACTACGCCGCCCTCACGGGCGTGCGCGAGAAGCTGGCGGAGGTGGAGGGCGAGCGTAACCACCTGCTCGTCGCCCTGTCCGACTCGTGGGAGGAGGCGGCCCGCGCCGACCACCTCTCCCGCCTGCTGGGCCTCAAGAAGCGCGTGAACCGGCCCGCCGTGGCGGCCCGGGTGCTGGGGACCGACTCCAGCCACTGGTTCCGGGCGCTGCTGCTCGACCGGGGTCAGTTCGACGGGGTGGCGGCGGGGGACGGGGTGCTGGTGCCCGAGGGGGTGGTGGGGCGCGTGGCCAAGGTGACCCACACGACCTCCCAGGTGCTCTCGGTGCACAACCGGGGCAGCGTGATCCCGGCCCGCGTCCAGCGCAGCCGGCACGCCGGCGTCCTGGTGGGCGGGGTGCGGCCCTCGGCCCTGGAGGACCTCAAGGACGACGGGGGCGAGCCGCTCCCGCCCCCGGAGGTCCTGATGGAGCTGAAGTACGTGCAGCGCAACGCCGACGTGGTGGCCGGCGACACCGTGGTAACCTCGGGGCTGGAGGGGCACTTTCCGCCCGGCATCCCCATCGGCAAGGTGGTCCGGGTGGTGCGCTCCAACGCGGAGACCTTCCTGAAGGTGTACGTCGTCCCCGTCCTGCCCTTCGGCGCCGTGGAGGAGGTGCTCGTCCTGACCGGCGAGCCGCGCCCCGTGGAGGAGCCGTGAGGCGCCCCGGCCTCTGGCTGCTGGCGGTCTTCGCCCTGTTCTTCGCGGTCCCCCTCCAGGTGGGGCTGCTGCCCCAGATCCTTCCCGGTCCCTGGACCCCGCACCTGGGGCTGCTGACCGTCTTTTTGGGGGGCTTCCTGTACGGCGAGGCGCCGGGCGTGGCGCTCGGGCTGCTCCTGGGCGTCCTCTACGACCGCTTCACCGTGGGCGACCTGGGGCTCCACCTGCTGCTGCTGCCCGTCGTGGGCGTGGGCACGGCGACGGTGCGGCGCCTGGTGCCCGAGATGGACCTCGTCGGCCGGGTCGCGTTCCTGGCCCTGACGGTCCTCCTGGTGGAGGTGGCGAGCGCGGTCCTGTTCGACCTGACCGGGCAGATCCTCCTGGACGGGAGCCTGCTGTTCCGCCAGCTGGTGCCCGCGGTGCTGGTCAACGTCGCGTTTGGCGCCGTGCTGCTCGCCATGGCGGGGCGCCCGCGGCCGGGGGCGGCGCGGTGATTCCGCGCGGGAGCGCCATGACTTCGCGCGGGGACGCACCGTGATTCCCGTCGAAAGGGAGGCCCTCAGCTGGGCTCTGCGGCGCCGCCTCACGTGGGCGATGTTCGCCATGCTGGCGGTCTTCGCCCTGTTCCTCCTGCGCAGCTGGTTCCTCCAGGTGCTCTCCCACGACAAGTACTCGGCCCTGGCCCAGAGCAACCGGGTGCGCACGGTGGTGGAGAAGCCCGAGCGGGGCCTGGTCTTCGACCGCTACGGCCGGCCCCTGGTGGACAACGTGCCGTCCTTCGACCTGGCCCTGGTGCTCGACGACGTGGCGGACCTCTCCGCCACCGTGGAGCAGGTGGCGGGGCTGCTCGGCCTGGAGCCGGAGCCCATCCGGGAGGCGGCCCGGCGCCAGCGCAGCACGATCCCCTATCTGCCCGTGACGGTGCGCAAGAACCTGACCTTGCGCCAGGTGGCGGACGTCGAATGGGCCCACATCCCGGGCGTGGTGGTCCTGGCCGAGACCGAGCGCCACCACATCTACGGCGAGATGGCGGCGCACCTCTTGGGCTACGTGGGCGAGATCACCGAGCGCCAGCTGGCCGACCCGGCCTACGCCGGGGTGCTGCCGGGCACGCGGGTGGGGCAGTACGGGGTGGAGCGCAGCTTCGACCGGCAGCTGCGCGGCGTGCCGGGGCGGCGCCGGATCGAGGTGGACGCCAAGGGCTTCGAGGTGCGCGAGCTGGGACGCGAGCCCCCCACGCTCGGCAACGACCTGTATCTCACGATCGACGTGGAGGTGCAGAAGGCCGCCGAGGAGGCCCTGGGCGACCGGCGGGGCGCCGTGGTGGCCCTGGACCCGAAGAGCGGCGAGGTCCTGGCCCTGGTCAGCCGCCCGGCCTTCGACGCCGAGGCGATCTCCCGCGGCATCTCCCCCGAGGACTGGCGCCGCATCACCGCCGATCCGGGCCGGCCTCTGCTGAACCGGGTGGTCCAGGGGGCCTACCCGCCCGGCAGCATCTTCAAGGTGGCCGTGGCGTCGGCCATCATGGAGACTCTTCCCGAGCCCTACACCTACTTCTGCACCGGCCAGCACCCCTTCATGGGGCGCACCTACCGCGACTGGAAGGTCCAGGGCCACGGCCGCATCGACCTGTTCCGGGCCATCGTGGAGAGCTGCGACGTGTTCTTCTACGAGTACGGCGACCGGCTCGGGATCGACACGATCGCCGACTACGCCTCCCGCTTCGGCTTCGGCGCCCGCACGGGCATCGACCTGGCGGGGGAGAATTCGGGCACGTTGCCCTCCACCCAGTGGAAGGAGGAGACCAAGGGCGAGATCTGGTACCCGGGCGAGACCCTGTCGGCGGCCATCGGCCAGGGCTACGTGACCGCCACGCCGCTCCAGATCGCGGCCTTCATGGCGGCGGTGGCGAACGACGGCAAGCGCTTCGTCCCCTCGGTGCGCCTGGGGCTGTGGGACCACGCCACCGACCGGTTCATCGCCGACGTGCCCCGCGCACTATCCCCGGCGGCCGTGTCGCCGGGCACCATCCGCACCCTCCAGACGGCCCTGAAGGCCGTGGTCGGCTCGCCCCACGGCACCGGCACCGCGGCCCGCTCCCGGGTGACCACCATCGCCGGCAAGACGGGCACCGCCCAGGTGGTGGCCCTGGCGGACGACACCCTGCACCGCCCGGACCTGGAGGACGTGCCCGTGCGGCTGCGCGACCACGCCTGGTTCGCCGCCTACGCCCCCACCGACGACCCGCGGATCGCCGTGGCCGTGCTGGTGGAGCACGGCGGCCACGGCGGCGGGGTGGCGGGCCCGGTGGCGCGCCAGGTGATCGAGGCCTTCATGGCGGCCGAGAAGACCCGCCCCGGGCGCGGGACCCTGCCGGAGTACCTGGCCTCGCTTCGGACCACCGCCAACGGGTACGCGCCGTAAGTCATGTTCTCCATCGACCGGCGCATCTTCGCCCACATGGACTGGCGGCTCGTGGGCGTCATGGGCGTGATCCTGGTGCTGGGCATCTCCACGATCTACTCCGTGACCCCCCAGTGGTCACACGGCGGCACGCCCCTGTACCTCAAGCAGGCCGCGTGGGTGGCCCTGGGCGTGGTGGCGTTCCTGGCCTTCGCGGCCCTGGACTACGACCGGCTGCTGGGCTACGCGTACTACCTGTACTGGTTCAGCCTGGGGCTGCTCGTCGTGGTGGCCTTCCTGGGACGCGAGGGGATGGGGGCCCAGCGCTGGGTGGACGTGGCCGGGTTCTCCATCCAGCCCTCCGAGCCCGCCAAGCTGGCCCTGATCCTGTGCCTGGCCCGGTACTTCTCCACCCGGCTGGGGTCCGAGGGGTACCGCTTCCGCGAGCTGTTGCTGCCGGCCGCCATGGTGGGGGCGCCGTTCGTTCTGATCCTGCGCCAGCCCGACCTGGGCTCGGCCCTGATGGTCCTGTTCGTGTTCGGGATGATGCTGCTCGTGGTGGGGGTCCGGCGCCGCTCCCTGATGCTGGGCTCGCTCCTGGCCGGGATGGCCCTGCCGTTCTTCTGGGAGTTCTTCTGGCACTCCCTCAAGTCGTACCAGCAGAACCGCCTCAAGATCTTCTTCAACCCCGGCAGCGACCCCCTGGGCAGCGGCTACCACGTCACCCAGTCCAAGATCGCCATCGGCGCCGGGGGGCTGTTGGGCCAGGGCTACCTGCAGGGGACCCAGAGCCAGCTGAAATTCCTGCCGGAGGGGCACACGGACTTCATCTTCTCGGTTTTCGCGGAGCAGTGGGGGTTTCTGGGGGTGACGGTGCTGCTTCTGCTCTTCGCCGGGCTCGTCTACCGGGGCATGGACATCGCCCGCAAGGCCCGGGACCCGGCGGGGATGCTCGTTGCCGCCGGGATCGTGGGCATGATAAGTTTCCACATCTTCGTGAACCTGGCCATGACCCTGGGGTTGGCGCCCGTGGTGGGCGTGCCGCTGCCGCTCATGAGCTACGGCGGCACCTCGCTGGTCACGACGATGGCGGCGTTGGGCATTCTGGTGAACGTGCGCCTGCAGCGCCGCCTGGCCCTCTACCGCTGACGCGGCGCGAGGCCGCCCAATGGAACCGAATTCCGACGCATTTCGCATGATCGAGCCCGGCGCGGTGCCCGGCCCCGGGGCGGATGCCGCCTACCGGTCCGTCCTGTCGGAGGTGGAGCGTCCGTCGCGCTACATCGGCGGCGAGGTGGGGTCGATCACGAAGCCGTGGGACGACTGCGCCGTCAAGGCCTGCCTGGTCTTCCCGGACGCCTACGAGATCGGCATCTCCAACATGGGGCTGCAGATCCTCTACCAGATCGTCAACGCCCGCCCGGATGCCTTGGCGGAGCGCGCCTACGCCCCCTGGCCCGACTACGAGCGCGCCCTGCGCCGCCGGAACCTGCCCCTGCGGTCCCTGGAGGGCAAGCGGCCCCTGCGCGACTTCGACCTGATCGGCATCGCCATCCCCTACGAGCTGACCTTCACCAACATCCTCAACGTCATCGACCTCGGCGGCATCCCCCTGGAGACCGCCCGGCGCGACCGGCGCCACCCGGTGGTCATCGGCGGCGGCGCGGCGGTCTACAACCCGGAGCCGGTGGCGCCGTTCTTCGACGCCTTCGTGATCGGCGACGGGGAGGAGGTGATCCACGAGGTCCTGGACTGCGTGAAGTCCTGGCGCGCCGGCGACGGCTCCCGGGACGCGCTGCACCTGGCGCTCTCCCGCATCCCCGGCGTGTACGTGCCGTCCCTGTACGAGGTCGCCTATCACCCGGACGGCACCGTGGCCGCCATCGTGCCGACGCACGGGGCCCCGGAGCGGGTGGAGCGGCGGGTGGTGGCCGACCTGGACGCGGCCTACTACCCCACGGCGCCCGTCGTCCCCACGGCCAAGGCGATCTTCGAGCGCGTGAACGTGGAGGTCACCCGCGGCTGCACGCACGGCTGCCGCTTCTGCCAGGCGGGCTTCACCTACCGCCCGGTACGGGAGCGCTCGCCCGAGCGGGTCAAGGAGCTGGTGCGCGAGTCCCTCAAGAACACGGGCTACGACGAGGTGACGCTCGCCTCCCTCTCCACCGGCGACTACCTGTGCCTCTATCCCCTGCTCAAGGACCTGGTGGACGAGACCTTCGAGCGCAAGGTGGGCTACTCGTTGCCGTCGCTCCGCATCGGCACGCTGACCCCGGCTGTCGTCCGCCAGATCAAGCGGGTCACCAAGACCGGCTTCACCATGGCGCCGGAGGCGGGCAGCGAGCGCCTGCGGGACGTGATCAACAAGCCCATCAGCGAGGACGACCTGCTCGCCGCGGCGCGCAACGTCTATTCGGAGGGGTGGCCGGAGATCAAGTTCTACTTCATGTACGGCCTGCCCACCGAGGAGGACGAGGACCTGGACGGCATCGTCCGCCTCGCCAAGCGCACCCTGGCCCTGGGGCGCGAGCTGCCCGGGCGGCCCCGGGGGGTGAAGGTCAGCACGTCGGTGTACGTCCCGAAACCCATGACGCCGTTCCAGTGGATCGGCCAGATGCCCCAGGACGAGCTGCGCCGCCGCCGAGCCTACCTGACCGAGCGCCTGTTCCCGATCCGCATGGCGCGCTTCACCTGGAAGTCGGAGCCCGTCGCCCGGCTGGAGGCGGTCTTCTCGCGCGGCGACCGGCGGGTCGCGGACGCGCTGCGGCTGGGGTTCGAGCGCGGCCTGCGCATGGAGGCGTGGGACGAGCACTGCGACACGAACGCCTGGGAGAAGGTCTTCGCCGATTCGGGCATCGATCCCGGGTTCTACGCCGAGCGCCACATCCCGGTGGACGAGACGCTGCCGTGGGACATGATCGACTGCGGCACGGAGAAGCAGTACTTCGCCGCCGACCTCGCCCGCGCCAAGCGCGAGGGGACCATCCGCGACTGCCGCTACGGCCTGTGCGGGCGCTGCGGCGTGTGCACGTCCGAGACCTCCGGGGCGCTGGTCGTCCCGCGCGTCTACACGCCCGAGGGGGAGCCGGCCAAGGTCTTCGCGCTCCCCATGGTGGCGGATACGGTGGATCACCCCCTCGTGCCCGAGATCCGGGTTCCCGAGCCCGCTCCGGCGGCGCCGGAGGGGCCGCGCCGGGCGTACCGGCTGCGCTGGACCAAGCTGGGGGCCCTGGCCCACGTCTCCCACCTGGAGATGGTGGGCCTGTTCATGCGCAGCCTGCGCCGCGCCGACCTGCCCCTGGCCCTCACCGCCGGGCGCCATCCGCGCCCGCGCCTCTCCTTCGGCCCCGCCCTGGCCCTGGGGACCGAGAGCTACTACGAGGTCCTGGACGTGACCCTCACCGCGGACCTGGAGGCGGCGGACGTGCAGGGGCGGCTGAACGAGGTCCTGCCCGACGGCGCCGCGATCGTCCAGGCCGCGCCCCTCGCCAAGGCCGACCGGGGCCTCGGCCTGGAGGGCCTGTCGTGCGCCTACGAGGTGGCGTTCGCCGATCCCCCCGCCGACCTGGAGGCGCGGGTCCGCAGTGCCCTGGCGCGCGCGACGATCCCTGTGTCCCGCATGGACAAGAAGGGGCGCACGCGGGAGCTGGACCTGCGGCCGTGCATCGCCCGCATGGAGGTGAAGGACGGCGTGCTGTTCCTGCTCCTGGATTCCGACGGCAGCCGGGCGGCGCGGGTGCCGGACGTGCTCCGGGCGGCCCTCGACATCGATCCGGCGGGCCCGGCCACGGCGCGGGTGCGGCGGACGGGGCTCTACTTCGTCGAGGACGGGCGCTATTTTGAACTGATGGACGGCGGGCGGGCGCGGCCGGTGGACCCGGTCACCCAGGCGCCGGTGCCCTTGGCCATGGAGGCGGTGTGTCTCTCGAGATCCTGATCAACGCCACCCGCGAGGAAACCCGGGTGGCCGTCCTGGAAGGCAACCAGGTCCAGCAGCTGCTCACCGAGCGGGCCAAGGACCGGGGCATCGTCGGCAACATCTACAAGGGCAAGGTGGTCCGCGTCCTGCCGGGGATGCAGGCGGCGTTCGTGGACATCGGCTTGGAGAAGAGCGCCTTCCTCTACGTGGGCGACGTGCTCGACCCCGAGAAGCGCTACGAGGACCTGGTCGGCGAGTCCGGCGACGAGGAGTCCGACCGGCCCGCCGGCGGTGCCCCCAGGGGCCGCACGCGCCGCACCTTCCGGCCCATCGAGCAGCTGCTCAAGTCGGGCGACGAGGTGATCGTGCAGGTCTCCAAGGAGCCCATCTCGACCAAGGGCCCGCGGGTGACCATGTACGTCTCCCTGCCGGGGCGCTACCTGGTGTTCATGCCCGCCGTCCGCCACGTGGGCATCTCGCGCCGCATCGGCTCGGACCGGGAGCGCCGCCGCCTGCGCGAGATCGTGGACCGGCTCGCCACCACCAACGGCGGCTACATCGTGCGCACCGTGAGCGCGGGCGTGCCAGAGGAGGAGTTCGGGGCCGACATGGCCTTCCTGGAGCTCCTGTGGGCCAACATCCTCAAGAAGTGGCAGTATCTCTCGGCCCCGTGCCTGTTGCACATGGACCTGGACCTGACCTTCCGGGCCGTGCGCGACCTGTTCACCGCCGACGTGGACCGCCTGGTGATCGACGCCAAGGCCCAGTACGAGCGCGTGCTCGAGTTCGTGGAGACGTACCTGCCGTCGGTGGCGGAGCGGGTGTTCCACTACGAGGGCGAGGCGCCGCTGTTCGAGTATTTCAACATCGAGGCCGAGATCTCGCGGGCGCTCGGGCAGCGGGTGTGGCTCAAGAGCGGCGGCTACCTGATCATCGACACCACCGAGGCCCTGACGGTGATCGACGTGAACACCGGCCGTTACGTGGGCAAGACCGGCAGCCTCGAGGAGACGATCACCAAGACCAACATGGAGGCGGTCAAGGAGATCGCGCACCAGCTCCAGTTCCGCAACATCGGCGGGATCATCATCATCGACTTCATCGACA
>Ga0315540_10001666_pt1 | contig 12656 bp, 12 predicted proteins | sample SalMarSW160110MG_FD_203677 | JGI IMG/M metagenome (GOLD analysis project Ga0315540, IMG submission 203677) | Salt marsh sediment microbial communities from the Plum Island Ecosystem LTER, Massachusetts, United States - Salt Marsh Sediment SW1601-10 ... | reverse complement strand
GACGGCATCTTTCGGGAACAGCAAAACGTACCCTGCGAAACTATAAGATTGCGGCATATACACCGCGACATAATCTTCGAGCCCCAAATTTGCCAGGCTGTCTCTTGTTATAAAGCCGAGCGCTTTACCAGGTAAATTTTGAGGAACTTACATTGGGGATACTCCTTTTTAATCACTCGTGTCGTGGGACATTGTCAATACCTGCAGGTGATTTAACCGACCTCTATGATGGTCAAGTTTTTTCAGAACGCGCTACAGGCAGTGAGGAATGTCCGGGATACTGTTTAGTTCAGGATCAATTGCTACCCTGTCCAGCGCAATGCGAGTGTGCATACATCCGAGAGATCATTCAGCTTATTAAGAATTGGACGAAAAGCTAAATAAGAATCATTGATATAAATCATATTGTGTCTCCCCCATTTTAGATAAAACCTGCGATCTCCAACTTATCGACCAAAATTAGAGGCTCAAAAAACCTGTGATATCATCCATCCCAATTCTTAGGGCTGAATTGCATGTTTACTGCAATATATCTTCTATTTAGACATGATTTCAATTAGTTGTGATATCAAATCACGAAGATTGAACATTCAAGTGATATATAGACCCGGTTAATGATTCTGACAAATCAGCTATAGGCATAGACTGATGGATTGCAAAATGAATGAACAGCAAGATGAGATTGTACTAAATGCCGCTTTATAATTTGAAAATGTAATTAATTATATTTTATCACTGCTGTCCGGTTAAAAATTTAAAAAACTCTGTAACATCCTATAATAAGTTTAAATATTGACGAAATTAAGTGGGATCGACTTGAAATACGGTTAGGTGGCTTGATACTCCTTTCGTTGATCATATCAAATAACGGAAGGAGATACTCAGTGTATAAAGGTCAAACCGTATTTTCACAAATAATGGACTTCCTCCCTATTAAAAAATTTCGTCAATGCATTAGGTTCTCATCAAGCATAATGTAAAAAGGGTCTATTACAGACGATGTACGCGATTTCTCAACAGTCACTTTTATACATTTAACATTTCCGTGAGATGAATAATTTAATGAGTAATTACATTGCAACATTTGCATATACGTAAATTTGACATTCGAAAACCATAAATTCTCATCCCAATTTCAATTTACCCTTATCATTTGCCACCTATAACACCTTTAGGATTTGAAAAAAGGGGCAAATATGACCTTTTGGGCAAATATGACCTTTTTATATGGCGTTAAGGACTGTCCTGAAAGTGCTTTTTAGACAAATGATTCAAATAAATCAAAAGGATAGGTGGGACGACCCTGAGTGTTGGAAACCTGGCACAAAAATTGAACGTATAATTGAAGTTATAATAAAATGAATCGCTCGGAAAACGTATTCCGGAAACGACAAAAAAATTACAATGAGGAGCAACCGCTATGAAAAAAAGAAATGTCGTTATACACGGTTTAATGCTTCTTATGCTGATCGTCACCTTTGTGGCCTGTGAATCGAAATCTAAACAGGAAAGTGCAGGCAAATACGTTGACGATTCGGTCATCACGACCAAGGTCAAATCTCTGCTTGCAGCTGATGATCTTCTCAGGTCATTTCAGATCAGCGTCGAGACCAACAAGGGCACCGTTCAACTGAGTGGCTTCGTTGCTTCTCAACAGGCCATCGATAAAGCGGGTGAAATCGCCCATAGCGTCAAAGGGGTCACATCCGTAAAGAATGATCTGAACGTGAAATAGGCGAGCGAATGACATCACCCCCAAAAATTGTGTTCCTGTTTGACGTGGACAATACCATGCTCGACAACGACCGCGTGCAGGATGACCTCAGGGACCATCTTGAGCGCGAGTTCGGGGCTGATACCCGGGACCGGTACTGGGCAATATTTGAAGAGATGCGAGCCGAGTTTGGTTACACAGACTATCTGGGCGCTCTGCAGCGCTACCGGCTCGAAGACCTATGCGATCCGCGACTGCTGATGATGTCTTTTTTTCTGGTGGATTATCCGTTTGCAAATCGGTTGTACCCAGGCTCGCTCGACGCCCTTGAGCACGTCCGTCCGTGGGGAGCACCGGTCATCCTGTCCGATGGCGACGTCGTCTTTCAGCCGCGGAAAGTTCAACGGTCAGGACTGTGGGAAGCGGCCCAAGGCCGGGTGCTGATTTACATACACAAAGAACAAATGCTGGATGATGTCGAGTTGCGCTATCCGGCCCGCCATTACGTCATGGTGGACGATAAACTGCGCATTCTGACGGCGATGAAAAGGATCTGGGGTAACCGGCTGACGACCGTATGGCCGCGCCAGGGACATTACGCGCTCGACCCCCAAGCAATTGTCACATATCCTCCGGCTGACATAACGCTTGAGCGCATCGGCGATCTGGTCAACTATGACTTGCCCGCCTTGCTCGGCGCTGCAAAAGCCGACAATACGCGATAGAGAGGATCCATGAAAGCTACACAACGACTGCATGATCACGGTCAGAGCCTCTGGCTCGACAACATCACCCGTGGTCTCCTGACAAAGGGCACTCTTCACCGTTACATCGACGAAGTTTCGGTGACGGGGCTCACCTCTAATCCCACGATATATGACCACGCCATTAAAAATACCAATTTCTACAACCAACCCATTCGTCAAAAGGTGCGCGAGGGCAAGTCGGGGGAGCAGTTGTTCTTCGAACTTGCCATGGAGGATCTAACCCAGGCTGCCGATCTCTTTCGGCCGATCCACGACGTAACGGGCGGCGTGAAAATCTAGTGTGACATCCGTCATCAGGAGAGTGAAACCATGATCAACCAAACTCAACTCGATCGGCTTTGCATCAATACAATTCGCACCCTTTCCATCGATGCCATTCAAAAGGCGCACTCCGGTCATCCCGGTACCCCGATGGGTGCCGCCCCGACGGTCTACTGCTTGTGGCAGCGCTTTCTGCGCTACGATCCGGAGGACGTCAACTGGGCGAATCGTGACCGATTCGTTTTGTCGAACGGCCACGCCTCAGCGATGCTCTACAGCCTGCTTTATCTCTCCGGCGTCAAGGCGTTGAATCCAACCTACGAGAAGGTAGGCCGTCCCGCGGTGACGCTCGACGACATCAAGAACTTTCGTCAGGCCGGCAGCCGGTGTCCGGGCCATCCGGAGTATGGCTGGACCTCAGGCGTGGAGGCGACGACGGGGCCGCTCGGACAGGGCGTTGCGATGAGCGTCGGCATGGCTATCGCTGAGCGCTGGCTGGCGGCCAGTTACAATCGTCCCGGCTACGATCTGTTCAACTACAATGTGTATGCCCTTTGCGGGGACGGCTGCATGATGGAAGGGATCAGCAGTGAGGCGGCGTCACTGGCCAGTCACCTCAAGCTTTCCAACCTCTGCTGGATCTACGACGATAACCACGTCACCATCGAGGGCCCAACCAGCATCACCTTTACGGAGGACGTGGAGACCCGCTTTCTCGGCTACGGCTGGAAGGTCACTCACGTCAGCGATGCGAACGACCTGGACATGCTGGTCCGGGCTTACGAGACCTTTCTCAACACGCATGATCGTCCAACGCTGATCATTGTCGAGAGTCACATCGGCTATGGCGCTCCCCACAAACAGGACACCAGTGCGGCCCACGGTGAACCGCTTGGCCCCGAAGAGGTCAGGCTGGCAAAGGAATTCTACAGCTGGGACCCTGACACTCAGTTTTATGTGCCTGACGGCGTTCAGGCGCATTTCAAGGAGCAGCTCGGCCGCCGCGGCGCCTCGCTCCACTCTGCCTGGGAAGATCTATTTGCGGCCTATCGAAATCAGTACCCGGATCTCGCCGATCAGATTGATCACATGCAGCGCCGTGATTTGCCCGAAGGTTGGGACAGCGCTCTACCGACCTTCCCGGCAGATGCGAAAGGCATGGCGACTCGCGACTCGTCGGGCAAGGTGTTGAACGCCATCGCCGAGAAGGTGCCGTGGCTGCTGGGTGGTGCGGCGGACCTGGCGCCGTCGACCAAAACTCACTTGGGCTTCGAGTTTGCCGGCGAGTTTCAGGCACCGGACCAGGGTGGCGATTACCGCGGGCGCAACTTCCACTTCGGCGTTCGCGAGCACGCGATGTGCGCCATCGTCAACGGACTGGGGCTGTCGAAGCTGCGCCCTTACGGCGCGAGTTTCTTCATCTTCACCGATTACTGTCGCGGGGCGCTGAGGCTCAGCGCCCTGATGGAGCTTCCGGTCGTATACATCTGGACCCACGACTCGATCAGCATGGGTGAGGACGGACCAACCCACCAGCCCATCGAACAACTCGCGGCATTTCGCGCGATGCCCGGCATGATTGTACTGCGCCCGGCGGACGCGAACGAGGTGGTCGAGGCCTGGCGGGTGATTATGCGGGTCAAGGACCGCCCCGTCAGCCTGGTGCTGACGCGGCAGGCGGTGGCGACCCTGGACCGAACGAAGTATGCACCGGCGAGCCGGGTGTCTCAGGGCGCTTATGTGCTCGCCGACGCCCCGGACGGCCGCCCCGATGTCCTGCTGATGGCGACTGGAAGCGAAGTAACGCTTTGCATTGCGGCTTATGAGCAACTGAAGACGGAAGGAATCAAGGCACGCGTGATCAGTATGCCGTCGTGGGAACTGTTCGAGAGTCAGAGTCAGGAGTACCGCGACAGCGTTCTTTTGGCTGAGATCGCGGCGCGTGTCGCAGTCGAAGAGGCATCCAGCTTCGGTTGGGAGCGTTATACCGGCCTGCAAGGAACCGTTCTCGGTATGCACACATTCGGACTGTCTGCGCCAATGAAGATCGTCACGCAGCACTTCGGGTTTGAGCCTGAACACGTTGTTGCCGCAGCCAGAGAACAAATCGCGCGTCACGCCTCGAAGAAGCGAGTTCGTCGTAGGAACTCCAGAAGGTCAGGTGAAGAAGGAGCGTGAGGGTATGACCGATTCACCGATTCGTGGACCGGAGATTGAAGGCCCGCTGTTTCTGGGTAAGGACACACATGCACTCTCGGTGCCTGCTCTTGACGGCGCGCTGGAGGTGCTGGCGGCCAACGGGGTGGAGTCATGATTGCGGATGGGGATGAATATACTCCGCCCCCTGCGGTTTCCCATGCGATTCTCACTTGCAACCGTGGGTGCAAGACAGGACTGGCTGACGGCATTGTGATCACGCCTTCGCATAACCCGCCGCATGATCACGGCTTCTTTCAAGGCGGAAAAGACCCTTACCAGAGATACGGTGCCGGTGGATGTAGATGCAGTGCTGTTCTGGAAAGTTTTGGACCCCAAAAAGGCAGCCTTGGATGTAGCCGACTATCAAAGCGCGATAAGTTGGGCCTCCCAAAAGGCTCTGCGTGATGTCATCGGCAAGACCATGCTTTCGGACATGCTGGAAGGCAGGGAAAAGATTAGTAATGAGTTACAGAAAATCATTGATGAGCGCACCGAGCCATGGGATTAGGCCAGGAGCGTGCAAACAAAGAGAAGGAAAGCGAGCTCAAAAAACAAGAATGATTTCAATGAATAAAAAGGACCCAATGCAAAAGGCAACAAAACCGAAAAGAATGCGGCGTCCTAAAGGTCCGATGTCGTCCGTATCAGGTCAGGCCGCAGAAAAGGCGGACGCGACCACAGATCTGACTACGTCCGAACGCCCTCTGCATGATTATGTGGCAGAAGTATCGGAGCGGACTGATGTTCGAGTGGGTGTGCCATTGCCTCTGGGAACCTATGCACGCGGCGAAGGAGTGAACTTTGCGTTCTTCAGCCGACACGCCAGCCGCGTTCGGCTGGAGTTGTTTGATCATTCCGAAGATGCCACGGCCGCCAGGGTCATTGATCTGGATCCCGTGCGCAACCGCACTGGTGACGTGTGGCACGTCTGGATTGAGAGGATTTGGCCTGGCCAGCTGTATGCCTATCGCGTGGACGGCCCGTATCAACCCAAGGACGGCCATCGTTTCAATTTCAACAAGCTTCTCCTCGATCCCTTCGCCACGGCGATCTCGAGGTTGCCCACCTGGGGGTTCGACCCGGCTCGGGGATACGATCCGCATGTGCCCGACGGAGACTCGGTGTGTTCGACGGTCGATAATGCCGGCGCCATGCCGAAATGCGTATTCACGCAGGAGCATTTTCACTGGCATGAGGACCGTCCGCCCAGGCGCCCCTGGTCGAAGACGATCATTTATGAAACACACGTTCGTGGCTTCACGATCCATCCCAGCTCCGGTGTGGAGCATCCCGGCACGTACCGGGGCCTGATGCAAAAGATCCCCTATTTGAAAGAACTGGGGGTGACGGCCGTGGAACTGATGCCCGTGCAGGAATTCAATGAACACCAGGTGACAGGCATCAATCCGCAAACCGGCCAGCCACTCGGGAATTACTGGGGCTACGATCCCGTGGCCTTCTTTGCGCCTAAAGCTTCCTATAGCAGTTCGGGAGGCGTGGGTCAGCAGAAGCTGGAATTCAAGGAAATGGTCCAGGCTTTACATGGGGCGGGCATCGAGGTGTTTTTGGACGTGGTCTTCAATCACACGGCCGAGGGAAACGAACAGGGGCCTACACTCTGTTTCCGCGGGATTGATAACACGATCTTCTACATGCTTGCGGACGATAAACGTTCTTACAAGGACTACACGGGCACCGGCAACACCATTAATGCCAATCATCCCGTGGTGCGGGATCACATCTTGACCGCGTTACGCTACTGGGTGGTGGAGATGCATGTCGATGGATTCCGTTTTGACCTGGCCGCGGTGCTCGGCCGGGGCCGTTCCGGCAACTTGCTGGCCAATCCCCCGCTTCTCGAGCGGATCGCCGAGGACCCGATCTTAAGGGATGTGAAGATCATCGCCGAGGCGTGGGATGCCGCCGGAGCGTATGAGGTCGGAAGCTTCTCCGAACGCCGCTGGGCGGAGTGGAACGGTCAGTACCGTGATGACGTCCGACGGTTCTGGCGCGGCGACGATGGGTTTCTTGGTTTATTCGCCCAACGTATCTGCGGCAGCGCCGACATTTATTCCAAGTCCGGCAAAGGCCCCGAGAGCAGCATCAATTTCGTCACCTGTCACGATGGCTTCACGTTGCATGATCTCGTGAGCTATCGACAGAAGCACAATGAACCCAACGGACAGAACGAGCGCGACGGGACAAGCGAGAATTTCAGCGAGAATTACGGCGCTGATGGTGTGACAGCGGATGGCCGGATCGAGTCCATCAGGAAACGCCAGATCAAAAACTTCCTGCTGAGCCTGTTGATCTCACGCGGTGTGCCGATGCTGCTCGGCGGCGACGAATTTTGCCGCACGCAACACGGCAACAATAATGCGTACTGCCAGGACAATGAGACCAGTTGGTATGACTGGGGCTATCTGGAACAGCACAGGGAAATTTTCCGCTTCACCTGTGGGCTGATCGCCTTTCGCCGTGCCCATCCGATTCTAAGTCAGGAGCACTTCTACACGGACGCCGAGATCGATTGGTTTGGGCCGCAGGGAGGGTTGCCCAACTGGGCCGACCCGAAAGAAAAACGGTTTGCCTGTCTGATCCATGAAGATGAGCATAGCGAACTTTGTCTGATGTTCAATGCCGGCGCCGATGCGGTCGATTTCGGTTTGCCCCCCGCACCGCCGGGGGCTCGGTGGCATCTGGCCGTTGATACCTCTCGCGAAGCGCCACAAGATCTCTTTGCTGCGGGTGAGGAACCGCTTTGGGAAGATCCACAAACTTACCACCTGAGCCGCCGATCTATCGCCATACTTCTGGCTCTAGGAAAGAACTGTCAAAGTGTGCAGACGGCGTTGACGGAGGCCAAATGAAAAGAGCGATCCCGATCCCGACGTTGTTTCCGGATGTCGTCGGTGTCCTGTCGCTGAATAAGGAGGAGTTATGTTGAAAGGCATATTTTTGGGATTCGCATTAACGCTTGCCATGGCCCTGATCGGCGCTTACTTTCTGGTGCAAAGCGGGCTTATTCCGGCCAATGCGGATGCAAAACCCGGTCGGCTGGAAACCTGGATGGCCCGTACTTCGTTACATGCAACACTGCGTCGCGACGCGCCAAAGGGCCAAAATCCGTTGGCGCTGACTGAGCAGAATCTCCTCAATGGAGTTCATCTTTTCGCGGAGAACTGCGCGGTTTGCCATGGTTCCGCGAAGGGGGTCGCGTCGTCATCACCGATAGCGAAAGGGCTTTATCAAAAGCCACCGCAATTGGCGACCGATGGGGTTGAGGACGACCCGGAAGGTTTTTCGTTCTGGAAGATCAAGCACGGTATTCGTCTGACGGGCATGCCATCGTGGAGGTATTCCCTCAGCGACCGACAGATCTGGACGCTTGCGCTTTTTTTGAAGCACATGGACAAGCTGCCGCCCGCGGTACGGCAGACTTGGCTGCAAGTCCGGAATTGGCCGGTGACGTCCGTGAACCAAGCGGGTCAGAAATAGCCTATTCGAGCTTCGCTCATGGCGGCTGATCACAGAAAGCAACAGACAGAAGGAGATAGCATGCATACACCAAATCGTTCCGCACCAGGCGGACCCGGAATTCCGGCGCGCTGGACTTCCAGCGCCAAGACCGGCGTTGGTACGGCCCTCAGCAACAAAAGCCACGTCTGGTTCACGCTGAGCCACGGAATCTTCAACGAGATATATTACTTCCGCATTGACCAGGCCTGCGTCCGCGACATGGGGTTGATCGTCACAGACGGAGCGGATTTTTTCTCCGAAGAGAAACGTGGCGCCGACTCCGGAGTACACCGGTTGGCCGACGGTGTGCCGGCATTCCGGTTGGTCAATACCTGCCGTGAGGGCCGTTACCGCATCGAAAAACAGATTGTGAGCGATCCACATCGGGACACGGTGTTACAGCGGGTCCAGTTTTTCGCGCAGCAAGGCGCACTGTCCGATTATCATCTCCATGTCCTGCTCGCGCCGCACCTGGGGAATCACGGCAGCGGCAATACCGCGTGGGTGGACGCATTTGAAGGCACGCCGCTGCTGTTTGCGCAGCGGAATGGGAGAAGGAGTGAGAATGATGAAAACAAATGACCTGCTAGAACCAACGGTGTTCGTCATTTTTGGAGGAGCGGGTGACTTGACCTGGCGGAAACTCGTGCCGGCCTTGTTTGACCTCTCCCAGGACCGCAGTCTGCCCGCTGATTTTTCGGTCATCGTGGTGGATCGCGTTGACTTGAGCGACGAAAAGCTGCACCGGCGTCTGCACGACGGCGTCAAGAAGTTCTCGCGTCAGGGAAAGGTGCAAAGTGGCGAATGGAGCGAGTTTGCCAGGCATATCCACTACCAGCAGGGCGATTTCAAGAAGCTGCAAAGTTATACGGCTCTGGGAGAACAATGCGCGAAGCTGGAAAAGCTATGGGGCGCCAAAGCCCACCGTATCTTTTACATGGCCACACCTCCGAGCATGTTCGGCGAAATCCCAAAATACATCGGCAAGGCCGGACTGGCGCGTGACCGGGAATGGGCGCGGATTGTGGTCGAGAAACCGATCGGCTATGACCTGGAATCCGCCCGCGCCCTGAATGCCATCCTCGCCGCCAATTTCGAGGAATCCCAGATCTTCCGCATCGACCATTATTTGGGCAAGGAAACGGTGCAGAACATTCTGGCGTTCCGTTTTGCCAATCCGCTTTTCGAGCCGATCTGGAACCGCCATTATGTGGATTATGTGACCATCACCGCTGCCGAAGAGGTGGGTATCGAACATCGCGGTGGTTATTACGATCGGGCCGGTGCGTTGCGCGATATGGTGCAGAATCATCTTATGCAGCTGCTCTGTCTCGTGGCGATGGAACCAATGGTCTCCTTTGACGCAGATGAGATCCGCAACAAGAAAGTGGACGTGCTCCACGCGGTTCGTCCGATTCCCCCTGACGCGGTCCATCAAAGCATCGTGCGTGGGCAATACGGCGAAGGTTGGGTCGCCGGTAAAAAAGTACGCGGTTATCGCGAAGAAGACGGCGTGTCGCCTGATTCCCAAACGGAAACGTTTGTGGCATTAAGGTTGTTCCTGGACAATTGGCGCTGGCAGGATGTGCCGTTTTACCTGCGCACCGGCAAGCGGCTTACCCGGCAGGCTTCGGAAATTGCGATCCAATTCCGCGCGGTGCCGCATCAGTCTTTTCCGCCGGAGGCCTCCCTCGGCTGGCAGCCATCCCGGCTCGTCATGACGATCCATCCCGTCGAAGGCATTGTGTTGAGCTTTCAGGCGAAATACCCCGGACCGAAAATGCAGCTGCGTCCGGTGGACATGCGGTTCAATTATTGCGAGAGCTTTGCCGCACCTTCACCCGGCGCTTATGAGACGCTGCTCTGGGATGTCATGAAGAACGACGCCACGTTGTTCATGCGTGCCGACCAGGTGGAAGAGGCCTGGCGGCTGCTGATGCCCGCGCTCGAAGCCTGGAAGACTACTTCGCCCGGCGATTTCCCCAACTACGCCGCCGGTACCTGGGGCCCGGAGGACACGCAAGGGCTGCTCGCCCATCAAGGACATCGTTGGCCGCTTCCTGCGGAATTGGTTGATCACTGCAACATGAAAGGAAAGAACTCGTGACGCGACACAACCTTCGGGTTCAATCCACCCTTATTGCCTTACTGACAGCGACCAGGCCAACGTCATCGATAGCCCGCATCGGCCGTTCCCTCGGTTTCAAGCGGGTCGTGACGGGCATCGGGGACCCGCAGTTCGAGGGCACCTGTCATGTACTGGGGTTGAAGGGCACGATCGTGCCCTCTCGCACAATCAGCCGTGACCTGGAGGACATGGTCGGCGGCACTGAAAACGTGAATCTTTCCACCATAACGATGCGCGGAGATAACATACTGGTATGGAAACGGAAACCATATTAATTTTGCTCTTCATTGTGGCCACGGCCGTGGCGATTGCGGTGCAGCGTCTGGCCGTTCCGTTTCACTAAAGAGATGGATATCCCTATGGGACAGTCAATGAGTAGATGAGAGAGGCGCTGACAAAGGAAGGATTCGGGATACTGACAGAAATGGAAGCTAAGGAAAAAATGAAGGAAAAGCTGGAGAAAAGGAAACAAAATCTATTTAATGCGCTCAAGGATCTCGCGGAAACAGAGGAGTGATCAATGAAATCCCCATGAAAGGAAAACAGAATATGAGTCAAGAGAATGGGCTTCATCACTATAATCAAACACCTCATCCGGATAAAGCGGCAGAGGGAAACGTCCTGAAAGACCCGGTCTGCGGCATGGACGTCGGCAAGGATAGCCCCCATCATATCGAACATGGGGGAAAAAAAATCTGTTTCTGCAGCGAACGCTGTCTGACAAAATTTCAGGAAAATCCCTCAGCTTACCGTGCAACACATGGGCAACTTGCAGAGCGTGATGAACCGGAAGGCCGAGCGCCCCCAAAAGAGATTGATCTTTACACCTGTCCCATGCACCCGGAAGTGAAGCAGGCCGGGCCGGGAAGCTGCCCGAAATGCGGTATGGCCCTGGAGGCTGAAACCCCGGCGGCCCCAGCCGGCACACAATGGACCTGTCCCATGCACCCGGAGGTTTTACAGGACCGGCCCGGCAGTTGTCCAAAGTGCGGCATGGCCCTGGAACCAAAAGGTGAGACGGAACAAGAGGGAGAAAACCCGGAACTGGCAGCCATGCGTCGCCGATTCTGGGTCAGTCTGATTCTTACGCTTCCGGTCTTTATTATGGCCATGGGCGACCTGATTCCCGGTAACCCATTGGCACGGATAGTCTCGAAAAATGTCCTTGTCTGGATCGAACTTTTATTGGCTACACCGGTTGTGTTTTGGGGTGGCTGGCCATTTTTGGTTCGGGGCTGGCAGTCAGTCGTTTCCTGGAATCTCAATATGTTCACCCTGATCGGACTGGGCGTGGCAGTCGCCTATCTCTATAGCCTGATCGCGGCAATCTTCCCTGAAATATTCCCGGCCTCCTTCAGAGGAAAAGAGGGCACGGTGGCTGTCTATTTTGAAGCGGCGGCCGTCATCACCACCCTGATTCTGCTGGGGCAGGTGCTGGAATTGAAGGCCCGCGGCCAGACCAGCTCGGCCATCAAGGCGCTGCTGGGGCTGGCGCCTAAAACCGCCAGAATAATTCGAGATGATGGCACTGAAGAAGATATTTCACTCGAACATGTGCAGCCCGGCAATAAGCTGCGGGTTCGGCCGGGGGAGAAAGTACCGGTTGATGGAATCGTTATTGAAGGAAAAAGCTCGATCGACGAGTCAATGGTCACCGGTGAATCCATGCCTGTAGAGAAAATTGATGGTGACAAATTAATCGGATCAACGGTCAACAGTACGGGAACGATGATCATGGAAGCCAAACGGGTCGGGGCCGAGACCCTGCTGGCGCAGATCGTCCACCTGGTTTCCGAGGCCCAGCGGAGCCGCGCCCCCATCCAGAAAGTGGCCGATGTGGTGGCCGGCTATTTTGTGCCGGCAGTCGTCGGCTCAGCCGTCATTACATTTATTGTGTGGAGCATGTTCGGTCCCGACCCGAAAATGGCGCACGCTTTGATCAACGCGGTAGCCGTGCTCATTATTGCCTGCCCCTGCGCCCTTGGTTTGGCCACTCCCATGTCGATCATGGTGGCTACCGGCAAGGGAGCCTCCAAGGGGGTCCTGTTCAGAAATGCCGAGGCCATCG
>Ga0315540_10001665_pt1 | contig 12657 bp, 11 predicted proteins | sample SalMarSW160110MG_FD_203677 | JGI IMG/M metagenome (GOLD analysis project Ga0315540, IMG submission 203677) | Salt marsh sediment microbial communities from the Plum Island Ecosystem LTER, Massachusetts, United States - Salt Marsh Sediment SW1601-10 ... | reverse complement strand
CGCCCGGCTCCGGCGGTTGACACGGCGCTCTGCAGGACGCGCTGATATGGATTCGCTGCGCGGACCTTGACTGCCGAGACTCTCCAGTCCGAGGCGCTGCGCGGGGCCGGGGCAGAGAGGGAGCTACGCACCGGGCCGGAGGGTGCGTGTGCCATCGTCCTCACTGGCGCGACTTGCGCCTGCCGGGTGATACTGGGCGCGTGAGCGCGACCACCCGAAGCACAGACGAGGCCGTCGATCCGATCGGGCAGTGGCTGCTCAAGCTCGAGGTCACGCGGAAGCTCCGGCGCTTCTACGACGGCGACCACCCCGCCACCGAGCCCGCCTGGCGTCAGCTCGAGAAGCTCACGTCAGCGCTGCCGGGACGAGCGATCCTGGTCCAGGTCACCCCGAAGGGCTTCCGCGTCGGCGGGCATGAGCTGCGCGGTCATGCGGCGCGCACCGAGCGGCTCGCCACTGAGCTCTTCCACCTCGGGGTGGTCGCGCTGACCATTCGTCCCCCGGTCGATGGGGCGACGCTCCGGCGCTTCGTCGAGCTGATGTCCGGACTCAAGGACCAGGTCGACGAGTCCGAGCGCGCTCGCATCTTCACCGAGGCGGAGTCACTCGAGGGCATCGAGCTGGTCCCACTCGATGTGAACTGGTTCGTGTTTTCCGACGGGTTGGGAGTGGCCGGCAGCGCACAGCAACGCCTGTGGGAGATGCTGGTCAACCGCCTCACCGGGGGTGTGCTCGGGTCGTCCGACGACATGGGCAGGCCGACGCCGGAGGGTATGGCGGCGATGGCGGAGTCCGCCGGTGATCCCTCGGGCTTCGTGAAGCTCCTGGTCGACCACCTCCTTGAGTTGCTGGACGAGACCGAGGAGAGCGGAGCCCTGCTCGACGGCATGGCGCTCCTGGCCTCGGTCGAGGAGATGGTGCGGACGCTCCAGGCCGACAACCGCCACCTCGCGGTGCGGCTGATGATCCAGCATGCTCAGCCGCTCGGATCGTTGCGCGCCCGGCTGCCCGAGATCCTCTCCCCGGTACTGTTCGTCGACGGCGTCGAAGCGTTGGTCGACGATGGTGTCGAGATCCCACTGGCGGTGAGGACGCTGCTCGAGAAGCTGGCGGCGACCGACGTGTCGGGTACCGACCCGTGGCGCCGACGCGGCGACGAGATCTCGGAAGACCTCACGCTCCGCAGCCGCACGCTGTTACACAGGCTGGGCTTCGCATTTCCGGGGGAGGCGCCAGTGCCGGTGCTGTCCTACGTGGACAGGCCTTCGCTGCGCCGCTTCCTCGCCGAGACCACCAGCGACCCGGCGATCCTCGAGGCGATGGAACCCAACGCCCAGCGTCGCCATCTCGAGCAGATCCTGCGGGTCGCCTACCAGCTCTTTCCTGAGACCGTCCTCGCCACCGCCGTTGGAGGTCGTCTGGTCGACCGGTTCTACGAGCACCTCGAGCTCGGCGAGTTCTCGGAGGCCGGAGAGATTGCGTGCGATCTCCTCGCGAGCAGCGACAGGGTGCTGCGCGAGCGGATCACCGGCACCCACGGACTCGGAGCAATGCTCGACGCTGTCAGCATCTGGGGCAAGGAGCACTGGCCCGATGTGGCGCGTATCGTGGTGCTGCTGGGCGAAGATCTCGTTCCTGCCCTGATCGCGAAGCTGCGCCTCGAGGACAACCTCTCGCGGCGGCGACGTCTGCTCGAGATGGCGGTGACGATCGGGGCGCCGGCCGTGCCTCGAATCCGACCGATGCTCGACGACGAGCGATGGTTCGTGGTCCGCAACGGCATCCTCTTGCTGCGGCGGATTGGCGATCCGTCGTTGGCGGAACGAGTGCCCGAGTTTCTGGTCCACAGCGACGCCCGAGTCGTGGCCGAGGCCGTCAAGACGCTCGCTATCGCCCGCGACCCGCGTTGGATCCAAGGCGTGCGCGAGCTCGTCGGCCGCGATGATCCCGTGGCGTGGCGGGAGCTGGTCTCTCTCGGCCGCAAGATGCGCCACCCCGAGATCGGGCGCCTCCTCGCCGAGTCCCTCGATGCGCGTCGCGGCGGCCAGCTCAGGGACGCAGAGACTCTGGAGCTGATCGACCTGCTCGGGATGTTCCCGATTTCCGAGGCCGCAGACGCCCTGTTCCGCGTCGCCTCGCTGTCGCAGTGGCGGCACGCCTTCCGCCTCACAACGGTGTGGGAGACGGTGGCCCGCTCCGCAGCCCGCATGCCCGGCCCGCAGGCCGACGAAATCCTGCGCCAGATCGCTCAGCAACGCGACCCGGCGGCAAAGACCGCGCTCGCGCTGCTGGCGGGCCGCACGGAAGGTTCAACGTGAGCTCGGCGACGAATAGTTGGGAGGCGACCGTCCTCGCGCTGCTCACCGACCTCGCGGTAGGCGTCGTGACGACGCGGTTGTACTCGGGCGAACATCCGCGCGCTGCACGTGCCCGTAGCCGCCTGATCGAGCGTCTCCACGAGCTGGTGGCGGACGCCCGTGGACCGCGGGAGGGGGGCAGTGCCGTGGGCGAGCTCTCGCTGGTGGTGCTCCAGGAGGAGCTCTTCATCGAAGGGCGCCCGTTCACGCGCGCCGGAGAGCAGGTCGGTGCACTGCTGCGCCGCCTCCACGTCCACGGGGTCGAGCGTGTGTCCTTCACCGGCGGAGTCACCGAGGACGAGGTCGGGCTCTTCCTCGAGGCGCTCGCCGCGTCTCCAGGGGCCGTGTTTCCGACACTCGCGCACATCCGGGTTGGGCGCCTGGTCGGCGACCGTGCGGCCGACAGCGGCGGCGTCGAACGCAGTGAGCTCCCCGACGTGGCCTTTCGCGACCGCGTTCAGGTCATTCGCGACGCCTTCGCGGCGGTCGAGGCGGGAGGGCTGCTTCCGGTGGCATCGCTGGATGACGTGATCGCACACCTCGACCTTCAGCTGCAGCGTATCGAGAACCCGCTCGAGCTGCTCTCGCCGCTGACCGACGACGCCGAGTGGCTGGCGGTCCACGCTCACAATGTGGGTGTTCTGACGCTGGTCCTGGCCGTACCCTTGGGCCTGGAGGAGAGCGATCGACGGGATCTGGGTCTCGCGGGGCTGCTGCACGATATTGGCAAGGTCGGCATGGCCCCGGAGGTGGTTCAGCGGGACCTCGAGCTCAGCGGCAACGAGTGGGAGCTGCAGCTCGACCACCCCCGGCTCGGGCTCGAGCGCCTGCTGGCAGTGCCTCAGCTCCCGCCCGTCGCGCCGATCGTCGCCTTTGAGCATCACCTCACCTGGCAGGGAGGGGGATGGCCGCGCCTGCCCGAGAAAAGACGACCCCACCCGGCGGCGGCGATGGTGGCGGTGGCCGAGGTCTTCGACATTCTGCACACGGTGCGCGGGCCGCGTGGGAACGCGACTCGTGAGGCGGTTTCAGCGACCCTGGAAGGCGGCTCCGGTACCCAGTTCGACCCGTTCGTGGCGCAGGCGATGCAAGTGATCTGGGAGCTTGCGGCCGAGGGGGGGAGCCCCGAGCCGGATGGCGGCAGCCCCTGGTGAGCCCTGCCGTCGACGCGCAGCGACACGTCGAGCTCGATCTCGTGGATCCCAGCCTGCATTTCTCACCGGCTCCCCACTGTGGGCACCGCGATGCCGGCCATCGCGGGCTCTCTCGCAGCTCGTCGCCTGCGACGTGTCTCTGGACACGCCTCGGCGGCTCGTCACTCGAGGCTCCACGCTGGCGGGCATCTCGGCACCCTCGCAACTGACCTCGTGAGAAGTGCAGGCCAGTGAGAGTGGCGACCATGGCGCGTTCCATGCCACGAGCTTGGCGAGAAGGTGCGAGGCTCCCGAGAGGGTCTGGTGAAGAGGGTGTAAAGATCTCACCCTCAGTGGCTTGCCTGCTCTCGTGGGGTGACCGGCAGTGTCCCGCTTGCGCTGTTTCCTCAAGCAACTTCGCCGGTCGGCTGCACGCGGTCGCGACATCGGCCGAATGGGTGCGCGCGGGCTGGCTCGCGGGATACCATGGGACGAGGTACAGGGGTTTCGAGCCGACCGGGAGGTCTTCGGATGCAGGAGTTCGTCATCGCGATGCTGGGTGGCGCAGTGGGCGGCGTCGTGGTCGGTGCCGCGGTCGTGGTCACCCTCGGGCGGCTACTTCGCGTGCGTGCGGCGGAGCTCTCCGACGGGGTCGGGAGCTCGGTACGCAGAGCGGTCGAGGAGGGCGCGGCGCAGGTGGCGCCTCGGCTCCGGGACGAAGTTTCGGCGGGCGTGAGGGAGGCCGCGGAAGACGTCCTGCCCAAGCTCAGAGAGGAGGTCCGAAGCGGTGTGATCGAGGGCGCTGACGAGGTCGTGCCGCGCCTGCGCGAGGAAATGAGGCAGGGGCTCGAGTCCGCCGTCGACGATGTCCTGGGCGAGCGGCTCGCGCGGGCCGGCCGCGGCGCACTGAAGACCGGCTCGTCGGTGGTCGAGGCGGGCCTCGACCTCCTGCTCGGCCGCGACGACCGCGAGAGGGACTGAACCACCAAGACACCAAGAGGGCGTTCGAGTAGCGAGGTATGAATCCGTCGCAAGGCGACGGTTCACGGATGGTGCGATGAGCGGAATCTCCCGGGCAAGCTCTCGAGACGCCGCCGCGAACACCGAGTTGGGTGGCACTCCCCCCTGCGAGATGCTGCCTGCCATTCTCAAGGGCCCAAGCGAGCGCTGGCTTCTGGCACCTGGAGCCTCTGAGTCAAGCAGGTGTGGACATGGCTCGAGCGTGCTCACCAAGATGGAATGCTGCTCGCGCCTTGGTGTCTTGGTGGTGATTGTGCGTCGGATCAGAGCTGGAACGGGTCGTCGTCTGTGTCGGCGGCGAACGGCTCCTCTTCGGTCATGGTGGCGCGGTAGCGGCGGACGGAGCGCGCCTCGCGGATCTTGACCAGCCCCCGACGGAGCAGGTTGTGGAGGATTGCCCGGTTCTGAAGACCGCTGCCGGGTAGCTGACTGAGGACTTCCTGAACGCTGTAGAAACCGTTGATCCTGGACAGGACGAAGCCCTCTGCCGGTGCACAGTCGAGGTTCATGAGCTCGGAGAGTCCCGCGGTGGGCTCGAGAATGACCCTGTCGGTCAGCGTGCTCGAGTTGAGCCGATCGTCGATACGCTCCTCGGTCGCCGCGACGAAGGCGTTGGCGTCCGGGTTGTCCGGGTACTTGTCGCGGATCACCGCGACCATCTGCAGGGCGTCGAAGAGACGGTCGCGCTCGACCCGATCCTCGATGTCGTAGACAGCCTCATGCCATGGTGCGTGGCTGTGGCCGGGGGTGGAGCGGATTTCGTCGGAGGGCAGCTGGAGGCGCAGCTGCTCTCTCTGGAGGCAGTGGAAGACAAAGCCGAGTACGTCGAACTCCGGGACTCGGACGGTCAGAGCAATCTCCTCGATGCTGAGCGTGCCGTCGATTGCCTCGAGAATTGCCTGCTCGACCTGGTTGAGTCCGCCGGCGTCCGGGGCGTCCACCACCACCGGAACGTAGTTCGAGCTCGGGATAAGTGTCGTGAAGCGAACCCGCTCGTCCCGCTGCCGGTGACCCTCGAGCAGAAACTGGTGGACTGGCAGCTGCAGCTCGAGGAAGTCCCGCTCCGGCAGCTCTCCCTCGAGAAAGCGGAAGTTGCCCTCGTCCCACAGCATTAGGTCGTAGATGGTCTCCTCGGTCTTGACCCGGAGCAGGTGCTCGATCTCCGGGCGCCCGATGTGACCCATCTGGACGACCAGCTCGCCGAGCATGACCTTGAAGTGGTCCTGCATCTCGATCAGGTACTGGAGCTCCTCCTCGGTGAGATAGCCCCACCCGACGAGGTAGTAGCCCAGCATCTCGCGTGGGTTGTCGGAAGCCACCGCCACGACCGAGCCGCGTCGAAAGTAGATCCGAGTGGTGTAGCGCGGGCCGTCGATCACGAGCGTGCCAGTCTTGAAGCTGTTGGAAAGCCACTGCACCAAGTCCGCGAATGGCATGGTGCGGAGATTTCCGGCGACCGACACGTGAGACCCTCCCCGAGAGCGTGCGGCCCACCACCCCCGAAGGCGTCGGCGAGCACTCCTTACTCTAGCCTGCACGTCGCACCACGTCACGTCGCAGGCAGGTCGGGGCCGTCCACTTGCCGGTTGCGCGTCGGTGGGCGGCCGTGTAGCGTGCAACGGTGTCCTCGCTCCTCGAAGGCCGTCTTGATCTCGCGGCCACCTGCGCACGCGGCCTCGAAGAGGTGTTGGCCGGAGAGCTCGCCGCGATCGGTGCGGACAAGGTGGCGATCGGCCGCGGCGCCGTGCAGTTCCGTGGCTCGCTTGCCGACCTGTGCGCCGCCAGCCTCGAGCTGCGCACCGCCATGCGGATCGTGCTGCGCCTCGTTTCAGGTCCTGCAGCGGGACGCGACGCTCTCTACCGCCTGACCTCGGCGATCGCGTGGGAAGAGCTCGTGGCGCGCGGACAGACGATCGCCGTCGAAGCGGTCGGTCGCGCGGCGGCGTTTCCCAACCGGGCGTTCGCGGCCCTGCTCGTCAAGGATGCCGTCGTCGACCGGATCCGTCGGCGCACGGGCGCGCGGCCCGACGTCGACCGGCGATCTCCAGACATTCCGATCCACGTCCACCTTGGGGACGACGCGGTCTCGCTGGGTCTCGATGCCTCGGGGGAGCCGCTCTCCCATCGCGGCTACCGGACCGGCGGAGGTGGTCCCGCGCCGCTCGCCGAGTCGCTTGCAGCCGGCATTCTCGAGCTGATCGGCTACGACGGTGAGGTGCCGCTCGTGGATCCGATGTGCGGTTCCGGCACGCTCGCCGTCGAAGCCGCGCTGATCGCCACCAAAACGGCTCCGGGCCTTGCACGCTCGTTCGCCTTCGAACGGTGGCCGGGCGTCGATCCCGGCCCTCTCCGAAGGCTCCGCGAGCGGGCGCTCGCGGCGCGGCGCGTGGCGCCTTCGCAGATCGTCGCCACGGATGTGGACCCGCGTGCCGTTGAGGCCACCCGCCGCCACGCGCGTGCGGCCGGGGTCGGCGAAGCGATTCGGGTGGAGCGTGGGAATGTCGGTGATCTCGACCTGGCGCCGGGCTGGCTGATCGTCGCCAACCCACCCTACGGGAAGCGGCTCGGCGAGGTCGAATCGCTGCGCGACGTGTATGCAGGGCTCGGAGACGCGCTCAAGCACGGCGCGGCGGGATGCACCGCATGGCTGCTGGTCGGCGAGCCCGAGCTCGCGCGGTCGATCGGGCTCAGGACGTCGCGCCGGATCGTGCTCTTCAACGGCCCGATCGAGTGCCGGCTGCTCCGCTTCGACCTGTTTGAAGGACCTGCTCGGCGCCCTACGGGCGCATAGCCCAGAGGGCCGCGGTTTGCGACCCGACTCCGCGATGATCGTCCCGGGGCTAGCCCATTTCGTCGATCAGTGCCTCGGCGAGTGCGAGCCCGCTCACCACGGCGTGCTCCACAGTGCTCCCCCGCCCCCAGTCGCCGCAGGCGCCGATACGGCGCTCCGGATCGAGGAGGTAGTCGGTGCCAAGCGGGGCGAGCACCGCCGCATAGCGCCAGCGGTGGGCGACGGCATGGCTGGGCTCCGGCAAGGTGCGCCCGACTGCAGAGTTCGCCGAGCGAACCAGGACCCTGGCCACGGTCCCTGGATCGTCCTCGAGGTGCTCGGTCGACCACGTGGTGGACGCCTGCAGCACCCAGGACTCGCCGCCGCCGCGGCCGGGCTTGGTGCCGTCATGGACCATGAGAGCGAGCGGCGCGGCCGGAATGTAGGCCGCCTCGAAGGGAAGCTCGAGGGCGCGGTCCCATGCGGCCATGACCGTCCAGGTCGGCGCCATGCGGACGTCCGTCAGCTTGGCGGCGAGCTCGGGTGCGGGGGCCAGGAGGGGGGCCGCCTGGGGAGCCGGCACCGCGACCGCGACGGCGTCGTACAGGCCGAGGTCGGCGCCGTCGGCGTCTCCCAGCCGCCATCCGCTGCCCTCTGGAACGATGCGCTTGGCGCAGCGCCCGCACTGTGTCGGGATGTCGTCCGCGAAGTAGCGGGCGAAGGCGCTCATGCCAGGGACGGCGACGAACCGCTCCTGAGTGCCGACGATCTCCGTCAGCTGGCCGCCGTTGAGCAGCCGTATCCTCCCGGTCCAGGGGGCGAGGATTCCGGCAGCGACCGCTTCCTCGACGAGCGAGCCGAAACGGTTCCCGGCGGTGTGGAAGAACGCGGCACCATGATCGAAGGCGACCGGTCCGCCGCGCAGGGTCGAGGTGCGTCCCCCGAGCCCCCGCGCTTTGTCGATCAGCGTCACGTCCTTGCCGGCGTCGGTGAGGGCTCGAGCGCACGCGGCGCCGGCCACACCCCCGCCGATCACTGCGACCCGTGGCTGTCGGGTTTGAGCTCGGCGCAGGGGAGACATCAGACCTCCGGAAGGCTGAGAATCGGACCCGCCGCGGTTGTATGAGGCACTGGCGGTTCGCCCAGGCCAACGCGGGTGCGGTCGACCTTCTTCCCGTTTGGGCTGCGCAGCCACCTCCACAGTACAATCGCAGCCCGTGGATCCACTGGCGCAACACTGTGCAACCCTACCCTCGCAGGGGCGGCGAAGCCTGCTCTGGCAGCCGGCGCTGGTCGCCGTGTTCTTGGCCTCGATCTGGATGCCGTCGGCGGGTGCGGGTGAGATCGAGGTTGAGCAGCTCCCGACGACGCTCACGGGCACATGGTCCTGCGCGCCGCGCGCCCCGGTCGATCTCGGGCCGCGGATCGCTCCGGAGAGCACGTGGCGTCCATGCCGGCTGCCGGGGCGCCTCGCCGTCACCTCCTCGGGTGACGACCTTGGCCAACTGTGGCTGCGGACGCGCCTTCATCTCTCCGACCAGGTGACCGCTGGACCGTTGGCTTTGCGTTTCAGCCGGCTGGGAGATGCCGACGAGGTCTTCTTTAACGGTGTCGAGATCGGCTCGACCGGGACCTTCCCGCCGGGCTTCTCCGCGGCGCGCCCGATCGATAGGGTCTACCCGATCCCCGAGCCGGTGCTCCGGAAGGGAGCGGCCAACGAGCTCGTGATCCACCTGTACCAGCTCGCGGGCGATGATACTGCCGCGGTCGCCGCACCCCAGCTGGGGCTGCTCGTCGACCTGGTGCGCGCGTCCGGGCGCGCAGCCCTGCTGGTGGTCGCCTTCGCCGTCTTCTTCGCCATGGTTGCGGCGCACCATCTGGTGCTGGCGATCGTGCTCCCCGAGCCGACCGGACGATCGTCGCTGCTGTTCGCCGCCTTCGCGGCCACTGCCGCTCTGTACCTTCTGTTGCACGAACCCAGGCTGCTGTCGAGTGTCGTTGGTGAAGGGATCCTGGATCGGGCCAGGCTCGCGCTGCTGCCATGTTCGGTCGCCCTGCTGGTCGGGTTCGCGTTCGTCTTCTTCGAGCGGGCGCCCGGCGCCGGCGTGCGGCTCGGCATCGCGGCTCTCGTGCTGCTCGCCGCGGTGCCCGTCGTCGCCCCGTCCTCACTCTCGGTGGTTCCCGCCCCAGCCGTCGTGCTCGTCGTGACATTGGCGTTGGCGACCGCGGTGGGCAGACTGCTGGTCGACTGCCTGCGGCGCAGGGTGCCGTATACCCGCGCGATCGGCGGTGTCCTATTGGTCTACGCCGGTGCCGGAGTTTTCGACATTCTCGCCGACCTCGGAGTCGTCGAACCGCCCCGCTTCGCGATCGATGGACTGATCTTCCCTCTCGCGTTCCTGCCGCTGTACGCCGCGATGAGCATGGTACTGGCGGACCGATATCGCCGTCACTACCGACTCGCGACCGTAGACAGCCTGACCGGCCTCCTTCGGCGAGACCACTTCCTGGCTCGCCTTGCCGAGGAGTCGGAGCGGGCAAGGCGCGCAGGAGAGTGGCTGGTCGTCGCGATGCTGGACCTGGACGGGTTCAAGGAGGTCAACGACATGTACACCCACGCGGCCGGCGACCGGGTGCTCCAGGCCAGCGCGCGCCTGATCCGGACCAACCTGCGTCCCTTCGATCTCTCCGGGAGATGGGGCGGCGACGAGCTATGCCTGGCCATGGTCATGCCCGACAACGCCGAAGGCCTGGTTGTCCTCGAACGGATCCGCCTCGGGCTGGCCGATCAACGATTCGACGCCGATGGGCGCAGTTTCGGGGTCGGTGCCAGCATCGGCGTCGTCCAGATTCAGGCGCCCGAGCCGGTCGCTCCGGATCGTATGCTTCTGGCGGCCGATCGCGCCCTCTACCGAGCCAAGGCGGCGGGCGGGAACCGCGTGGAGGCGGAGCGGTGGAGGCACCCCGGGGCCTCCACCGTGCCGGCCGGGGAGAGGTCCTGAAACGTGGTATCTTCTTGCGCGATGTCGGGGTCGGTGAGCATCGGTTTCGAAGGGGTCGCCAAGCGCTACGACGCGCGGGTCATCTTCAAAGGGGTCTCCGGTGACGCCGTCCCGGGGCGCATCCTGGTGATCACCGGTCCCAACGGCTCCGGGAAGTCGACCCTGGTCCGCATCCTGTGCGGCCTCGCGCGCCCGACCGTCGGCCGGATCGAGTGGCGGCTGGGCCGGGAGCCTCCGATGGCTCGCGACGAGTGGCGCCGACACCTCGGCGTGGTGGCGCCGGCGATGTCGGTCTACGAGGAACTGACCGCGATGGAGAACCTGCAGTTCTTCGCGCGGGTACGCGGGCTCGGTCCGATGGAGCCGCGCTGCCGGGAGTGCCTGGAGCAGGTCGGTCTCGATCCCGATCGCCAGACACAGGTGATGGGCTTCTCCACCGGCATGGTCCAACGCCTCAAGATCGCCCAGGCGATGCTCCACGACCCGCCGGTGCTGATGTTCGACGAGCCGGGCTCGAACCTCGATCCGACCGGTCAGGACTGGCTCGAGGGGTTCACGCGGTCGGCCGCCGACGACGGTCGCACGATCGTCCTGGCGACCAACGACCGCTGCGAGATGACCTGGGGCGACGACCGTGTCGAACTGGCTGGCTGAGCTCACCGCGGTCTTCGTCAAGGACCTGCGGGCGGAGTTCCGCACAAAGGTCTCCCTCAACGCCGTCGGCCTCTTCGCCCTGACCACTTTGGCGGCGGTGTCGTACACGATCGGGCCCTACCGGATCGCCGAGGCTGACCGGCCGTTCCTGCTCGGCGCGCTGCTGTGGATCGTGATCTTCTTCGCCTCGATGGCCGGCCTCGACCGCTCCTTCGTCAAGGAGGAGGAGACCCACACCGCGGCGCTGTTGCGCCTTGCGGCACACCCCCTGGTGGTGTGGGCGGGAAAATTGCTCTTCAATCTCGTCCTGCTGATCGTCTTGATGGCGATTCTCGTGCCACTGTACTGCGTGCTGATGGGGTACCGAGTCGAGAGCCCGTGGTGGTTCCTGGCCGTACTGGCGACCGGCGGCTACACACTGGCGGTGACGACGACGATGGTCGCCGCGATCATCGCCCGTGCCATGAGCCGCGGCGCCCTGTTCTCGGTGCTTTCCCTGCCGCTGCTGCTGCCGCTCCTGATCTTCGTGATCCAGGGCACCACCGCTGCGTCGCAGGGAGAGGTTGACGGCGTACTGTCCACGCTGCGCGCCGTGATCTCCCTCGGGGGCATCATGACGGTGCTTTCGGTGTTCCTGTTTCCGGTGGTGTGGAATGACTAGCGGCAGCCGTCCGTTCGCCGTTCCCGAGACGAGAGCGGATCGGCGATCGAGCGGGAGCGACGCGCGCAGGGCGGTACGAGAGAGGATCGAGGTGCCGATGCGATTGAACGACGCCCTCAAGTGGGGGCTGTTGGTGTGGATGGCGGTGGTGATCTGGGCGGCGTTCCAGTGGGCCCCGTCCGCGGTCGGATTTCAGGGCGAGTCCGCCCGGATCGTCTTCTTCCACGTGCCCACCGCGTGGGTGGCGACCCTCGCCTTCCTGGTCTCCTGCGTCGCGTCGATCCTGTATCTGTGGCGCCGGGACCCGATGAACGACGTGCGCGCCGCCTCGTCGGCCGCCCTCGGCCTGCTGTTCGCACTGCTCGCGACCGTGACCGGCTCGATCTTCGCGCGGATCATGTGGGGCTCGTACTGGAACTGGGACCCGCGCGAGACGTCGATCACCTTCCTGCTCCTGATCTACGCCGCGTACTTCGCGCTGCGCGCAGCCGTCGCCGACCCCGAGCGGCGCGCGACCCTGGCCGCGGTGTACGCGATCCTCGCATTCGTGACGGTGCCGTTCCTGGTCTTCGTCGTGCCGCGCATCTGGTGGTCCCTGCACCCCGACACGATCATCAACAAGCAGGGCACGATCAAGATGGACTCGAGAATGTTCCAGGTCCTCATGGGCTCGCTGATCGGCTTCACGGGTCTGTTCGTATGGTTATATACTATTGAGTGCCGGATCGAGCGGATCCGGCAACGTCGCCAGCAGGAGCTTCTCTGATGAACGACCTCATGGGCATCACCCTCGTCACCTTGATCATCTGGGTGGGCCTTTTTGCGTACGTGTATCGGGTGGACCGCAAGGTCCGCCGGCTGGAGGATTGATGAGTGACCCACGACGCCAGCGCAAGCTCTGGTATGCCATCGGCGGCGTGTTGATAACGGCGTTTCTCGCCTTCGGGGCGACGTCGTTCAAATCCAACCTCACCCCCTACGTGTCATTCGAAGAGGCCATGCGAGGCGGCAAGAAGGTCCAGATCGCCGGCTCGCTCGCGGCCGACTCCACCCACTACGT
>Ga0315540_10001664_pt1 | contig 12657 bp, 19 predicted proteins | sample SalMarSW160110MG_FD_203677 | JGI IMG/M metagenome (GOLD analysis project Ga0315540, IMG submission 203677) | Salt marsh sediment microbial communities from the Plum Island Ecosystem LTER, Massachusetts, United States - Salt Marsh Sediment SW1601-10 ... | reverse complement strand
GGAACCTCACCGGATGTCAAAATATGTTTCTTCCCTGGCAAGTTCTTCCTCTACCGAACTACGGAATGCGTATATGAAAATAATCGGAATTGACCGGGAAGGCGAGCGGGAATATGCAAGACTTAAAAAGAAAAGTATTGAGTCTGAAATACACGACCTTGAAACGCAGAAAAACACTATGAATGATTTCATAGTAGATAACGATACGGTGTACGAAGAAAAGAAAAGGCTTGAAACTGAAATAGAAAAACTTGAAAAGGAAATAAATAAAATCAGAGTTGAAGAAAAACACGCAGAGCAGGAATTAAAAAATAATACCATAAAAAAAGAAAAACAGGATAAAATAAAAACTGAACTGGAAATCATAAAAGGCAACCTGAACAATCTCAATTTTTCTATAATCGAAAAACAAACCAAACTCAAAGAATTTGAATCTATAAATATTGAAGAGCTTAAAAAACAAATTGCCGATAATGAAACCGTAAAGGCTCAACTTGATAAAACCCGTGACGACTGGAAAGAACTTTCCGAAGCAAAGCAGAAAATTGAAAAAGAAATTGCAGAGATTCAAGAGAAAATAAATAAAAAAAATATAAGTATAACAGCTAATAAAAACAATATTAAAAATAATAATCTAAAAATAGAATCGTATGAAAAAGAAAATATTTTATTGAGTAAAGAATGTTTTCACTGTGGTAAGATACCGGACCCGAAAAATGAAAATAAAATAAATGAAAATAAAAAATCAATAGTAACCGGTATTGCTTTTAATGAGGATATGACAACAGATATAGAAAAAACAAAAACCGAAATATCACAACTCGAAACCGAAATACATAAGTTTGATGAATCAATATGTAACGTAACTTGTAACCTTGAAAATATAATCGATGAGGGAAACAAACTCAAATCAAAATTATTGTCCCTTGAAAAAATCCAGGCTATCAATAATAAACTTGATGAATGCAAGGATTATGAATCTCTTAAAAAATCGATATCCGAAATTGAAACCGCAATAAATAAACTTTCCCAGGATATCGATGATAAAACAAAAACTTTGAATCCATTCATTACTATACAATACGAAAAATCAAAAACCGAACTCAACAAAGTCACAACGGAATTAAACAATAAAAATAATGAACTTTCAAAACAAACCGGGTTACTTGAGGCAATCAAAAATCAGATTGTCAAGATTGAAAAGTATAAAACCGAACTTGAGGTAATTCTTAAAGCCCTTGACGATAAAGTGATTGACTTGACCGAATGGGAAGGATTATACTCTGACATGGCAGCAAACAAATTCCCTGCTCTTGAACTCGATTTAATCACAAAAGAAATTGATTTTGAAGTCAATAAAACCCTTAATGAAAAATTCATTATTGAAACAAAAACACAATACCTTAATGATAAGGGTGAATTGATAGACGGTTTTTTAATTAATGTATACAATCCCCAGTCTGGAATTGAAAAGGAATTATTAAAACATTCTCCAGGGCAACGCGCAACATATTTCAATGAACCGATTATGGAAGCATTACGTAAACGAAGACAGCAACGGGAAGGGGTTGTTTTCCACTGGTCAATCTTGGATGAGGCCGATAACCCTATCAAGTCAGAGCACATACTTGACTATTATATGATGATGAATAATGCCATAGGTGATGATCATACGCGATTCGTTGTGAGTCAAAAGTCTGAGGCATATGGATTGATTAAGAATACAATAGAGATTGACAAGGTGGCTTGTGATAGCCCTGATTAATCTTTCATCTATTTTTCTCCTTCGAAGGCCGGGTAAAACCGGTCTTTTTTTATAAATACGTTGCACGATGATTACCGTGGTGACATTTTGTAGGGCTTATTGATATAATAACACCATTGATATTTTTATATAACATTTGTGTAGTAGTTTTAATTCCTTATAGTATAGTTAATTATATGCCAATAGGTGATAATATTCACATCGTATAATTTATACAAATCAACCGACATGTAACTCCTTATATTATAGACAATTATAATTATACCCGTTTAGGTAATATTTGCTAAAATATAAAATTATTAAAAATAAAACCTCGTGACGGCGATCCTCGAAGCACTTTATTATTAAAAAACCCTTGACTTTTATGTCCCGTTTAAGTAAATTAAAGTATGGAAGATTTTATTAAATTATCAGAAAAAGAATTAACGGATATAAAAAAAGAATTATTATACTATAGATATGTGTATAATACATTTATTAATATTTACAAAAAACAAAATAGTAAAATACTATTGACGAAAAACGTTAACACAAAGAATAATTGGTATTCTTTTGAAATAGAAAAATATAGGGTTACGGTTGATATTTCCAAACAAAAAATATATTTAGAATTGAAATGTTGTGAAATATGCGGTTTTGTAAGAACAGAAGATAAAATCGAAGCTGATATATTTTCGGCGAATCGTTATAAATGTAGATGTGCAGCCTCCGGAAGATATAAAATGGAAGTAGAGCCTTATTATGTATGTGATAATGTGGTAACTGTGATACATTTTTGAAAGGAATTATAATGGACACTAAAAATATTGAATTCCCAATAGGGGCAAAAAAAGCGGCTGAGTTACTTAATGTTAATCACCGGACCTTAAAGTATTGGTGTAGAGAAATAGGAATACTCATGGTAGGAAATTCTTATTGTATTTTTTCACGAGATTTTGACACCTTGAAAATTAAAGCCGATGAATATCATACTCATCAAAAATACTTATCATCTGTTAAGTAATCACATGAAAAAAAATAAAAAAAATATTGATTTAGTGGTATCTTTACTTGACTTATTACCCGATTGGGTATATATTATAAGTATAAGATGATTAAATAAAAATCATCAATTTTGATTTAAGGAGAGCGAAGATGAGAACAATAATAAGAGACAGCAAGAGTTTGAAACAAACCTTAAAAGAAGAAAGCTTTGATAAAATAGTTTTCTTTTCAAGCAAGACCAAAAACCAAGAAGTGCTGACTTGGACAACTGTAAGTTCAAGTTATGCCGGTGAGCAGGAAGGTAATCAACCAGTGATGAGTATTCGTCGGTCATATTATTATGATCTTACCGGAAAAGAAATCACAACATTATTGAAAAATATTAGAAATGGTGTTGTGAGTATCGAAGAAAACGTTTTCTGTTAATCTACCCCCGGAGAGCAATACGTAAGCTCTCCAATTTTACCCGGCCTCATACGTTGTGTGGGGCTGAGCGAAATAAAGGAGAATGAGATTATGAAGACAAGAATGACTGAATTAGAAAAAATAGAAAGTGATAATAGGTTGTATTTTTTATTTTTCACGTATATTCCAAAACAGGATAAGAATTCCCCGGAATCTGACATAGAGCGGGACCGGAGATATAAATAATTTAGAGGGAGAGCAAAGTATGATAATTAATTATCCTGAAAAACAGAAAAATAGAATTGAAGCATTTGGTTTCGATTGGTTTGCACAGAACCATAGAAATGAATATGGAAACAAAACTTATCCTAAAAAAATGAGTTCAAAAAAAGAAGTCGATGATTATGTTAAGTTCTGGAAAAATTGCGACGGGTGCAAGATCCCCATGTCAATTATTGAAGGACCGGGATTTTATATTGCCATGTCCAACACAGGGACGGCAAATATTCAAGCCTATTATCTCGCAGACTATGACAGAAAACAGATTTTCATGGAATATAATAATTATATGCACCTCTGTTGTGGTCAACCATTATACAGTAATTAAGAAAATACCCAACATCCAGGGTCAAGGGGAAGGAGAGGAATGTGAAGAATCTTAAAAAAATAATGAGGACAATTCAAAGTTTCAGAGATAGCACTTATAAAATTGTATCTTTGAAAAACGAAAGTTTCTATTGTGATAGCATGAATTCGCCTTATGTTTCACATCAAGAAATAAAAATAAAATCCGGGCACGGAAGAGAAAAACTTATCATTATTGAATCTCATGATATTATGTTTTTATCTACTGACTATCAGGATCGTAAAAATAAAAATGATGGCCAATGTTGGAAAGAAATTCCAGCCTACTGGGTGAGACAAATATTGAACGAAACTAACTTATTTCCTTTTGGTTTGCCAGAATGGCTGAAAGAACATACTGTTTGGGCAATAATCCCTGATAGATTCCGTGGTTATGATGATAAAGGAAAACCAATATGGGATAATCGTAGAGCGAAAATCACCCCAATACGTTATTCTGAAGAAGAATTTTCTTTAGGGTTTGAATTCACAGATACCTCAAAAGAGGAAGAAGATAAATTATACGCTAATGACTGTAGATAGTCAGAGCGGTTTCCCGGGGTTCAACTCCCCGGCTGACTGTATTACCCAGCACCCAGGGTTAAGGGCAAGGAGAGCAAAATTATGAAGACTTATAAGGAAGAAGTTATTTTTTTCGATCGTGAAATGTCACCTCCCTCGAAATTTGAAGAAACTATTATTTTTGAAAATGTCTATGTCCATCCCAAATATCGGGAAGAACTCGAAACAGAAAATTGGTATGACGAAATAGGGCAAGAATATCATTCTGAAATATTAGAAAATGAACACGCAAACAGACGGAAAAGAGTATCAGCCGAAATGCAAAAAAGATACAATACCCGTGAATATGCGGGGGGATCTGTAGATTGGGAATATTCGACCAGGATATTACCCACCGCCCAGAGTTGAGGGTAAAGGAGAGCAATATGGAATATGTATATTATAAGAAAAACTTAGAAACTCAAGCAGAAAACCGAATTAACAAAACAGAGGTTTTTGAGCTGCTTAAAGGATACGATACATGGACCGAAAAGAAAATACTTGAAGTCCTGCATGAAGGAAATATATTGCACCCAACTGTTAATAATATTCCCTTTGAGTATTGGGCAGAGGAAAAATAAAATGGCAAAAGGATTTGATATTCAAGAAGATGCATCATTTTTGGGCGATAGAATATTGCTTGAAAGGATAAGGAATGCTTTTTTATTTGCTGAATTCAATTCTAAAAATGAAACAAAAAAAGCTATAAAATATATTGATATGTTTATTTTAAGATTTGAAGAAGCACAAAAAAATGTTAAAAAAATTATAGAAAATAAAGAAAAATCAATTGCTTTTTTAAATAATTTTTTTAACACATAACACCCAGCGCCCAGGGTTAAGGGTAAGGGAGTAAATCATGAACCTTTATGAAGTAACACTTGAAATAAAAAAGTATGTGAAGTTTTCAATTGATAGTCCTGATAATATTCAAGACTTAGAAGAAGTGTCGAGATGCAGAGCAATAGGGCTCGGGTATAACCCCGACGATATTGTAAGCATTATTGATGAAACCCCGGTAAGGGAATAAGGAGAAACATTATGAAGACAAACAATACCAATACAGTGAACAAAGAAGACACAGTACCTTATATGCTTTTCCTCACTACGGAAACTAATAAGGCATTCAAAAAAATTATAGAAAATAATGAAGAGGCAAAAGCTACTTGCCAAGAAATTACAGATATAGCAACAAGAACCCGTCAGCGGGTAGCTGATTGTTTTAGAAAATAAAACCCCGGGAGGGGAACTATATAGGCCATGCGACATAGGAGGCAAATATGAGAGAACTTACAAAAGAGCAATTTTTAGTTCGGGCAGAAAATATCTGCACTACGATAGGAATGGAAACCGGAAAATACTTTTATATTGAAAAAGTAAATTCCGGACCTAATTATGATATTTTTTGCGGACAAACACACATCATACAAAGTGATGATTTTTCATTTATTCTTGGATTTTTAGGAGGCATGTTATATGTTTTTCGTGATGAAGTATTACCCAGCACCCAGGGTTAAGGGCAAGGAGGCGAACATGCAAATTATGGTTACTATTTTGGTTATTGAGTTTATCATCTGGGGAGGCTTATTGGTTTCTTCGATGAGTGGAAGAAAACCTGAAAAAAATAAAAGGCAGAGGAGAGGGTAAATAATGTACAACACATATTATCTTGGTTTATTCCTGTACTACTTTTCCGGATATATGGACGCTTGGAATTTCGATAAATGGCTTATGGATGAAAAGCACAAACTAAAATATCATAATAGGCCAGTTTTGAAACCGGAATCGTTTGTAACAGTCCCTGGAATAGTCAGAAAGACCGGGAAATCAACAAAGTACCCTATGAGGAATAAGGGGTGGAAGGGGTCAAGATAATTATACAAGCCGGGTTTTAAATCCGGCTTTTTTTATTTCAAAAAGTATCTACCTAAAAAATAACCTAACGCCAAACATCCTGCACCAACTATCGACAATTCAATTATCCTATTTTTTTTCAACTTCTGCAAGCTGTCTTTCGCATTCTTCAATAGCTTTTTGAATTCTTGCACTTCTATTAATAAGCTCTCTAATTGCCTTTTGTCTTTCTTTTGTGATTCCGTCAAGTTCTGTATTTGTTTTTCGTAATTCGTCAAGTATTCGTTCAATTTCGTTTCCATATTTCGATTTAAATTCTGCAAGTTTTCTATTTGTTTCTCGTAGTTCACTAATATATCTATTTCTATTTTTTGATTCTTTGATAATTTCATTAATACCATATTCAAAAAATACAATTCTTCTTTGGCTTTCTTCAATTGTTCTTTCAAGTTGTTTAATTTCGTCTCTGTTATCACATAGTTTTTTTCCGAAAAAGATATTAACGGACACACTAATAATAAGACAAACACAGAGAATAACAAATATAATTTTTTTGATTTCATTTAACATTTACCTCACCTTTAAATCTGATGTTCATTTTTCCAATTATAAAACCATTTCCAATCTATTCGAATATATTTATATCGGGTTTTACCCTTGTATATTCTGCTTGAAATATCTTGAAAAGAACTTAACCTCCACCTTCTTGTATTTGCATTTGATCTCGGATTCAATCTATAATCACCCCCGGCCCCTTCGGTTGTTATTATATCATAATTTCCGAAAGGAGCATAAGTCATTACATGATTATATTTTCCATAAACGATATCTCCTTTTTCATCTTTAAGAAGATTTCCGTTTTTCATTCCGGGGATGTCAACAAGAATTAAATCGCCTTCCTGGAGGTCTTGTTTTTTTATTTCAAACAGCCACCGTGTATTTAAAAAACTATTGACCGGCCTTCCATACAATTCTATTCCTGTTGTTTCTTCAAGAGCATACATAATACCACCACAACAATCGAAACCAACGGGCTCACCATTTTTATCGATATTATTATATTTATTCCATTTCAGCATTTGTCCGCCGCCTAACGCGTACCTTTCCCCGAGTTGTTTTTCAAGTTGTTTTATAAATTCTTTTTTCCAGTTATCTATAGTGTATTCTGTTAACATATACTATCCTCCTTTAAATCCATTTCATGATTTTTGCAAAAATCGTAAATGCCACAATTGCAAATAAAGATGTGAACATCCAGAAATAAAATTTATTTATACTGTCTCTTAACGATTTGAAATCTTCTTTATCAACCGTATTTCCAATTTTTGAAAATATAATATTCAAGGTATCTTTTACGTCGTCAAACCGTGCAATATAATTATTTTTTATTGTTCCGGTATCTTTCATTCTTTCTTCACGTTCCCGGTCAATTTCTCTTGCATTAACTTGTTGCATAGAGTCGATACATAATATTTTCGGTTCAATATCGATTATAATTTTTATAGCCCGTTTTAAATCTTCTTCGTCAACATTCATTTCTTCTTTTAATGCTTGATTTAATTCTTCATTTTTTGTAAACATATATATTTTACCCCCTTGTTTAATATCCTTGTGCTCTCCAATATCCCCCGAGATATCTCAATACAACGACTCCATATGTTGCCATTACTATATCTGCACCATCAAAGGTAATAATTTTTTGTGTCCCTGATCCCTCAAGATGCTCTAACGTCAAAGTATTAGCAGACGGATGTTTGTAGACCCAAATCTCTTGACCCTCTACCCCATTAGCGAAACCACCTATTATAATATTTCCTCCTGTTGTATTACATAATACATTCGAAATACCGGTCACATCCACGGCGTCGGAATTTGCATCAATGGTTTTTATTTTTGAAAAAGCGACACCTTTCGGAAGTGTTATAATTCCATCAAACGAAATACGAAATACCTCTCCGAGTACAGACCCCGCAAAAGTATAAAATACAAACGCTCCTTGATCATCCGCACCGTCTCTAACCATGTCGATGAATCCAAGATAATTATTTACACCGGAACTATCTTCAACCGCAAAAGAAATTCCAGTCCCGAAATTATCAGTCATATCTTCGCTTGTGGTATGTTTTATGATAATACCAGGCATGGGAACCGCTGTAAATGCTGATGTTCTTTCAAATACTCCACCTATATCAGGATGAGCCGCTACGCTATGTAATTTCCATAATGGATTTGATGTACCAATACCTAATTTATCCGAAATATAAACGTCAATAAATTGACTTGTTATACTTTCCCATCCATCACTATTGTATATAAACATCTGAATATAACCCGATTCCAAAGTATGATTTATAGGAACACCGGCGGTTCCAAGATTTATTATAATTGAGCTAACGTCAGTATTTTTTATTAAAACAATATTTCCTTCGATTTTCAATATTTCTAAATTAATATTTACATCCGTTTCGATTTTTATAACTTCCGAAAACGGCAACTCATCACACTGGCTTGAGCCATCCCCTAACACTGAACATGGATGCGTTATCCCGGTCAATATCCCGTCAAAATATCTTCTTTCCCCTTCAAGTGGTATATCCGTTTTATATGTCGAGTAATCAAATATTTCATGTCTTATTCTACAAAGCTCCTCAGCCATATGTTCCCTCCTATGGTGTATATCCTGTTATACTATCAAATAAATCTGAATATTCTCTTTGTCTTATTTCAATATCTATAGTTTCATTTTCAAAATTAGGTGTTATACCAATAATTTGAAATCGTTTATTACCTAAATACTCCCGGTATCCGATAATTTTGTCAATCAGGGTTTCCCTGGTTGAGGTATACAAAACCATTTCGGTTGTCCCTCTTCCTGCCGTATATGTCGTCCCGGTCGTTTCCCTTCCTGCGACATATACCGTTCTTTCTTCAATATGCCCGACTTTTATTCCAGGCTTCGATATTTCAGCCATTACAATATCAAATATTTTTAGAGTATAAAATTCTTTTCCATATAACGTTATTATTCCGGTTGGTCTTTCTTTTTGCAAATCTTCAAGCAATATTACCGATTTATCATCGGCCTCGGCTTCTGTTCCAAGTAGACATTCAACAGGGAATGGTGTGTCTTTTCTATGTTCCCTAAAAACCATATTATAATAATCATTGTTTTGATATCGCATATAATCATCAGTATAATTATTTTTTTTATAATCAACTATTACATGAGTTGCGAAAAAATCCTCATTGTTATTGAATTTTAATTCTCCATTATTTAATATTTCAACTGATTGTATACTCCTTACCGGCGTTCTGTTTGGGTTGTCAAGCCGTAACGTTCGTTTATTGTTTTCAAACAGATATTGGAATCCTACCGTTGATCCATTTTGAATAATTTCGATCCATTCAAAAAGTTCTTTTTCATCTTTCATGTACAAACTTATATCTTCGAGATATTGCTTTTCATCTTCCCATTCCGTTGTATTATAGTTAGATGAATTATATGTGATTGATAAATATCTATCATTTAAATCGGATATAATATCCCCTGGATTGCCTAAGTCAATAAAGGTGCCTTCACAAATAACATCAAATATACCCTTTGAATTATCACCGTCAACATGTATGTCTGCAACCGCAAAGGTAACCATTCCATGAGCATAGTCAGTCGCTGACGGAATGACGGTAACAAAAATATCATCTTCATATTTTTTGAAGACCGGGACGGGGGCTGATTGAATAATGGATGCAAAATAAAAAGTCTTTGCGCCTGCATTTTCGGAATTAACACATATTCCAGGAACCGACGGAGGGGAGTTGTATGCATCCGGTTTTATATCACCGACAATGTCCGGGTCCAAGTCCGGGAATTCCTCGAGCGTGAAGGTATCGGTAGGAGCTTGTTTCGACTGTTGTTCTCGTTTATCTTTCGTTATTACCTCAACTTCATCCAGGGAAATAATAGTATTTTCGATATAATCATTAGCTATCAATATCAAGTCATCATAGTCATCACCATCACTACCGCATAACAAATAGATATCATTTCCGGTAAACTCAATATTCGAGTCAAAAGATCCGTTATCCGAACCATCAACCGCATGATTATTAAAAATAACCGACCCGGAATAAAACGCTTGTCTTCCATACCGGAGAGGATCTACTTTTAATTTGAAACTCGGAATTGATTTTAATAATGGCAAATAATTTACAGAATTAAATGTCCTTACTTTATCGTTTGTATATCCGTATACTTTCCCGTATTCTATAATACAATCATTAGGGCTTGTGTCGTGATCAAGGTGAATATACAATAATTGATTTACAAAATCGAAATAAAAACTATGCTCATTATCTTCGCAATCATCAACAGATGTTTGTATACTATAAAAATTATTTATATCGACGATAAGACCTTTTATGTTCACTATTTCTTTGTTTGTATTGTCATCAGCACCTAACGTTGTTAAAAAGTAAGATGTAAAAGTCGGAAGTGTTGTTATTTTCGCTTTATAAACGAAAGGCGATTCTATCATTAAAAGATCGGTATCGAGTTCAAAGTATTTTATTAATTCTGCTATTACGAAAAAATCAGCCATATATCCTCATACATATTTAAAATAATATATTGTATAGGCCGTTGCCCCATTTCTATTTTCTATTCTCATGTTTGTTCCATCACAATATGCTAATCCTGCAAAATTAAAATCACCATACCAATTTCCACTTATTAAAATTTGAAAACCTAAATCAGCATCGGTTTCATTTGTAGCAAATAAATAAAGACCCTTTGGAGGCGTCCAGGTTGAAGATGCCGCGACGCTGTGATATCCAGTTGTATAATTTTCTAATTCTATACCATTGCAAGTTAATATATCACAGGATAAAGCATTCTCGACTGACAAATCATTACCGATACTTATCGTATCACTTTCTATATCAAATTTATTACCTATTTCTGATAAATTATATTTTAAATAATCACCCGTATCTAAAATTAAAACATAAGGCAACAATTGACTGCCGTCTGCATGATAAAATCCGTTATAAACATAATTCCAAGAATATCCAGTTGCGTTATCAACAAATTCAGCCTCCAACACATCCCCGGACCGTTCAACCTTAATATATATCCTTCCGTCCGCAATCCCTCCCGGATCGGTTATGTCATAATCAGAATCCTGAACTTGAAAAATATCACCCCCATGGGTTATATAAACATAACGGGCAAGAGCCGGAACCGTTAAGGTGTCCCATTCTGTTAATTGTAATTGTTTTCTATCCAGTATATTTAATAATACACCTATATCAACATTCTGATAATTATAATCATCGGTTGATATAGGAGCACCCCCGGTTGGCTGTATAATTAAATTTATAGTTCCCATTATCTACTCTCCCTATAAGTTATTGAGGCGTTATATGTAAAATTAGATGTTCCTCTTTTGCCAAGAGGTATATTTTTTGATTCAATCGTACCATAAAAAACGGGTTGTTCATCGTGAGCATCAGGATATAAATCTATAAAATGAGGTATAGAAGTTTGAACAAATGTTGTATACGTTTGCATCGCCCACCGTTCCGTATTGCTTATATTTGCAAACTGCAAAGGATATCTATTAAAATTCTGTTTTCTATTCCCGGATGATTGACCCCCGGAAGATTGGAAACTACTATCATTTATTATTTTTGTGTTTTGCGGTCCTGCGAGAAAATCCGGTAAATCTAAATACTCACCCATGGAAATACATCCAATGTATAATAAAACAGCCAAACTTGAAATTGTTACAATTACTTTTCTTACACCTTCTATTTTTGTAAAGTATCCTATTGATTCATTTTGCTCTATTGTAATAACTTGTGTATCAAGTAATACATCTAACACATCATAAAACGCAATTGACATAGCATTAAGATTGTGATATCCATATGCTACATGGTCAATATCAACGTCTTCGTCAAACTCTATTGTAATCACGGAAGAATTCCCAGTTGAATAAAATGGAAGTTCAAGGAAATTATGGATCAAATTTGCAATTGGATTATTCGCATTTTCATTTGTCGCTGTGATTGTTGCGTCTTTTAATTTATTATTATAACTGACAATCATAATTAATATGTACTCCTTGGCTTGAATTCTATTATACCATTATTTTGAGTTTTTGCAACGGCTCTTCCCAACACATCAGACTCCAATTTCATTATAACTGTCACGGCTATTTCGCCATTTCCTTGGACACTACCACCCCCGGATGCAACCATATTGAATAAGTTTTTCATTTGATCCTCATTAAACACCGCTTCCGTTCCGTGTAATATTGCCGGGTATCCTGATTTAGGACCGGTAGAAATTCCACCCGTCTCGAATTGTGGGGGCTGAGGTTTTGCTGCCGCAACCGCCGCGACATTTACCCCCTGGGCAACCGCGAAAGTAATTGCTGGTATATTAGCGGGCCATGGGGCAG
>Ga0315540_10001663_pt1 | contig 12658 bp, 11 predicted proteins | sample SalMarSW160110MG_FD_203677 | JGI IMG/M metagenome (GOLD analysis project Ga0315540, IMG submission 203677) | Salt marsh sediment microbial communities from the Plum Island Ecosystem LTER, Massachusetts, United States - Salt Marsh Sediment SW1601-10 ... | reverse complement strand
CTGGTGTTTTTCGCCGAAGCTATCGTCAACGGTATGATTATGACCGCCATGGTGGCATTGCGCCCCGGTTGGGTGGCAAGTTTTGATGACAATCTCTATATCAACAACAAGTGAAAACCGGCCGCATGCGTTTTGCCTGCGCGGTTGAGTACGATGGCGCCGGTTTCTCCGGCTGGCAGCGCCAGGAGCATGCACGCTCGGTCCAGGGCGCGGTGGAGCAGGCCTTGTCGTTTGTCGCCGATCATCCGGTGCGGGTCAGTTGCGCGGGCCGCACCGATGCCGGCGTGCACGCGACCTGGCAGGTGATTCACTTCGATACCGACGCCCGGCGCAGTGAGCGCTCCTGGTTGCTGGGCGCCAACGCCAATCTGCCTGGCGCAGTACGCCTGCTGCAGGTTGCACCGGTGGATAAGGGTTTCCACGCGCGCTTTTCCGCGCAGGCGCGCAGCTACCGCTATGTGATTCTGAATCGGGCTGTGCCGAGTGCCTTGCTGCGTCACCGGGTCGCCTGGGAGCACCGACCGTTGGATACCGCGGGCATGCAGCAGGGGGCCCGCTACCTGATCGGCGAACACGACTTCAGCTCGTTCCGCGCCGTGGCCTGCCAGGCGAAGAGCCCGGTGCGCACGATACACCGGCTGCAGCTCGCGCGCTGCGGCGATATGCTTTATCTGGACATCGAAGCCAACGCCTTTCTGCATCACATGGTGCGCAATATCGCCGGGGTGTTGATGAGCGTGGGCTGCGGCGATCGGCGGGCCGAATGGGTCGATGAAGTGCTGCAGCATCGCGACCGCGCCCGGGGCGGGGTTACCGCGCCCGCCGGCGGTCTTTACCTGGTTGGCGTCAGCTATCCACTAGGCTACCCTTTGGCGGCTGGCGGGGTGCTTCCGGTCTATGGCTAAGCTGCTGACTTGTAGCCAAATTTCCGCGTCGGGCCGGATTCTGCTAGGATAGCGGTTTTAGGTTGCCAGGCTGGCGGAGCACCATGCGTACCCGGGTGAAAATCTGCGGCATTACCCGCGTCGAAGATGCCCTGGTGGCGGCCCGGGCGGGCGCCGATGCCATCGGGCTGGTGTTCTACCGGGCCAGTCCGCGCCACGTGGATGTGCAGCAGGCCCAGACGCTGTGTCGCGCTTTGCCGCCCTTTGTCAGTGTCGTGGGTCTGTTCGTGAACCCTTCGCGGGAGGAGGTCGAGGCGATCACAGCGGCGGTACCCGTGGATCTACTGCAGTTTCACGGGCATGAACCGGCTGACTGTTGCACGGGCTTTGCCCGTCCGTATATCAAGGCTATCGGCATGCAGGCCGGTGTTGATCCAGTGGCGGTGATGGCAGAACATCCGCACGCCAGTGGATTTCTGCTCGACACCTACCAGCCTGAAAACCACGGGGGCGGCGGGCTGGCATTCGACTGGAGCCAGGTGCCGGCGCGCCGTGACCGGCCGTTGATCCTGGCCGGCGGCCTGACGCCGGAAAACGTCGCCGGTGCGATCGAACAGCTGGGGCCGTTCGGCGTCGATGTCAGCAGTGGTGTGGAGCAGCATAAGGGCATAAAGTCCGAAGTGAAGATAGAAGCATTCATGCGAGGTGTGGAACGTGGTGACGCAAGCCGGACGCGCAGCTGAAGCTGCGGCGCTGACCGATCTGCCGGATGCCGAAGGGCACTTCGGCCCTTACGGCGGCCGATTTGTCGCGGAAACCCTCATGGGCCCGCTGGAGGAGCTGCGCCTTGCATACCTGAAGTACGCCAAGGACCCTGAATTCCAGGCCGAACTGGACAATGACCTGGCGCAGTTCGTGGGGCGCCCTTCGCCGCTGTATCACGCCGAGCGCTGGAGCCGGGAGCTGGGTGGTGCCCAGATCTATCTGAAGCGCGAGGACCTCAATCACACCGGTGCCCACAAGATCAACAACACGGTCGGGCAGGCGATGCTCGCCCGGCGTATGGGTAAGCAGCGCGTTATCGCCGAAACGGGCGCCGGGCAGCACGGCGTGGCGTCTGCCACCGTCGCGGCGCGTTACGGCATGCAGTGCGTGGTTTACATGGGCGCCGAAGATATCAAGCGCCAGGCTATCAATGTTTACCGCATGCGCCTGCTGGGCGCCGAAGTTGTGTCCGTCGAGTCGGGCTCGAAAACGCTCAAGGATGCGTTGAACGAGGCGATGCGCGACTGGGTGACCAATGTCGACGACACGTTCTACATTATCGGCACCGTCGCCGGTCCACATCCCTATCCGGCCATGGTGCGCGATTTTCAGGCGGTTATCGGACGAGAGGCCCGCGCCCAGATCCTGGCACAGGCCGGGCGTTTGCCCGATGCCCTGATCGCCTGCGTTGGCGGCGGGTCAAATGCCATCGGTCTGTTTCATCCGTTCCTGAATGACAACAGCGTCGCCATGTACGGTGTCGAAGGCGGCGGCGAAGGCATCTCCAGCGGTCATCACGCGGCGCCGCTGTGTGCGGGCAGGCCGGGTGTGTTGCACGGCAACCGCACCTACCTGATGGAAGACGACGATGGCCAGATCATCGAGACCCACTCGGTATCCGCGGGTCTGGATTATCCGGGTGTCGGTCCGGAACATGCCTGGCTCAAAGACACCGGGCGGGCGCAATATGTTGCCGCAACCGATGACGAGGCCTTGCAGGCTTTTCATGAGCTGACTCGCACCGAGGGTATTATCCCGGCGCTCGAATCCAGCCACGCGCTGGCCTACACGCGCAAGCTGGCGCCGACCATGGAGAAGGATCAAATCCTGATCATCAACTTGTCCGGCCGTGGCGACAAGGATATTCACACCGTGGCGACACTGGAAGGAATCCGGATATGAGCCGTATCGCCGGTCGCTTTCGGGATTTGCGCAGCCAGGGTCGCACGGCGCTGATTCCCTATATTACCGCGGGCGACCCGCAGCCGACGGTCACTGTGCCATTGATGCACGCACTGGTCGAGGCAGGTGCCGATCTGCTGGAGCTGGGCGTGCCGTTTTCCGATCCCATGGCCGACGGGCCGACTATCCAGGCCGCTTGTGAACGGGCGCTGGTGCACCACGTCGGTTTGCATAATGTCCTCGATATGGTGCGCAGTTTTCGTGACCGTGATAACGACACACCGGTGGTTCTGATGGGCTATCTCAATCCCATCGAGGTGATGGGTTATGACAAATTTGCCGCCGCCGCGCGCGAGGCCGGTGTCGACGGCGTGCTGACGGTCGATCTGCCGCCGGAGGAGGGGCACGATCTCGTTGCAGCGCTTAAATCCCGGCAGCTGGATCCGATTTTTCTCGCCGCACCCACCAGCAGCGATCAGCGCATCCAGCAGATGTCGGCGAGCGGCAGTGGTTTCCTCTATTACGTGTCTTTCAAGGGCGTGACTGGTGCGAACCGCCTGGATGTGCAGGCGGTAAAGGACAAGCTGGTGCAGATCCGCGCCAGCACCGAACTGCCGGTCGGCGTGGGTTTTGGTATCCGCGACGCCGAAACCGCGGCGCAGGTCGCCGCGTTTTCCGACGCCGTCGTGGTCGGAAGCGCGCTGGTGAACCGCGTTGCGGCGTTGGCCGATAAACCGGACGCCATCGTGGCCCAGGCGCCGCAGGTGATTGCCGAAATGCGGGCCGCCATGGACGCCATGGATGCCAAGGGCTCCGTTGCCGCCGCCAACTGAACGGGAAGGTTGAATGAGCTGGTTTGAAAAACTGATGCCCTCGCGCATCAGGACAGAAAGCAAGGACAAACGTACGGTCCCGGAAGGCTTGTGGACGAAGTGCCCGGCCTGCGACGGCGTTCTCTACCGTACTGAGCTGGAGCGTAACCAGGACGTCTGTCCGAAGTGCGATCATCACATGCGCATCGGCGCGAGACGACGCCTCGACCTGTTTCTGGATCCCGAACCACGCGAAGAGATCGGCGCCGAGCTGCAACCGGCGGATCCCTTGAAGTTCAGGGACAGCAAGAAGTATGTCGATCGCATAAAGCAGGCGCAGAAGGCGACTGGCGAAACCGATGCCATGGTCGTTCTGCGCGGGCAGGTGGAAGGCGTTCCGCTGGTCGCCGCCGCTTTCGAGTTCAAGTACATGGGCGGTTCCATGGGTTCGGTTGTAGGCGAGCGTTTCGTGCGCGCGGTCAATGCCAGCCTCGACCACAATGTGCCGCTGGTGTGTTTTTCCGCCAGCGGCGGTGCGCGTATGCAGGAAGCGTTGCTGTCGCTGATGCAAATGGCCAAGACCAGCGCGGCGCTGGCACGGCTGTCGAAGGCCGGTGTGCCGTTTATCTCGGTGATGACCGACCCCACTATGGGCGGTGTTTCCGCCAGTCTGGCGATGCTCGGCGACATCAATATCGCGGAGCCGCACGCGCTGATCGGTTTCGCCGGTCCGCGGGTGATCGAACAAACGGTGCGAGAAACCCTGCCGGAGGGTTTCCAGCGCAGCGAATTTCTGCTGGATCACGGCGCCATTGACCTGATCGTGGACCGTCGCGAAATGCGCGAACGCATTGCGTCGTTGCTGGCCATCCTGACACATCGCTCGCCGCCCCAGTAATTCTGTCGCCTGGTAACGGCCAGGGAGCTCCGATGGCTGCGACGCCACGTTTTTTGTCATTGCTGGACTGGCTGGGCTGGCAGGAGACCCTGCACCCGACGGCCATCGACCTGGGGCTGGAGCGCGTCAGCCGGGTTGCTGACCGCCTGGCGTGCCGGATGCCGGCGCCCATTGTCATCAGTGTTGCCGGCACCAATGGTAAGGGCTCCTGCGTGGCCATGCTGGAAGCCATTCTGCTGCGCGCCGGCTACCGCGTGGCGGCTTACACTTCGCCGCATTTGTACCACTATAACGAACGCTTGCGTTTTGACGCCGAGCTTGTCAGCGACGCGCAGCTCTGCGAGGCGTTCGCCCGCGTTGACGCCGCGCGCGGCGAACAAAGCCTGACTTACTTCGAGTTCGGCACCCTGGCGGCGCTCGACCTGATGTCGCGCGGCAAACCCGATGTCGCTGTGCTGGAGGTTGGTCTTGGCGGCCGCCTCGACGCCGTGAACATCGTCGACGCCGACGTTGCGCTGATCACCAGTATCGGCATCGATCACACCGACTGGCTCGGCCCCGACCGCGACGCGATTGCCGGTGAGAAGGCCGGCATTATGCGCGCCGGCCGACCGGCGGTATGCGCAGACGACGACCCACCGCCCGGCCTGATCGACGCTGCGGCGCGTTGCGGTGCCGATCTGGCGGTAGCGGGCCGGGATTTTTCGATCATGGAGGCAGGCGGCCGCTGGCACTGGCAGGGGCGCGCCTCGCGGCTCGATGATCTGCCTCGTCCGGCACTGGCCGGCGCGCACCAGCTGGCAAATGCCGCCGGCGTACTCGCGGTACTGGAAGCCCTGGAACCGCGGCTTGACGTTCCACGCAGCGCCGTGGTGACGGGGCTCCAGTGCGTCAGTCTGCCCGGGCGGGTGCAGCGCATTGCCGGTCCGGTGGAACAGGTGCTCGATGTGTCTCATAATGCGCAGGCCGCGCAGGCGTTGGCGCGTGCACTGGAACGCTTGCCGGTATCCGGGCGCCGCTTTGCAGTTCTGGGCATGATGCGCGATAAAGATGCCGGGTCTTTCGTGCAGCCGCTGCTGGAGTGCGTGGATGTCTGGTATGTGACCGGATTGCAAATAGCACGCGCCAGTTCGGCACAGATGCTTGCCGGGCAGCTGGCTGGGCAAGTGCGCCCGGAGGCAATGGTGGTTTGCGCCAGCATGCCGCAAGCGCTGGCGGCGTTAAAAGAGGTGGTGCAGGCGGGCGATCAGGTGCTGGTCTGCGGGTCGTTCTATACGGTCGCAGAGTGGTCTGCGCTTGGGCCGGAATTTTATTGAGAGGTAAGATGGACTTCCTGTTGAAGCAACGCCTGGTCGGGGCCATTGTGCTGGTGGCGCTGGGCGTGATTTTTATTCCCATGTTGCTGGAGGGGCCGAATCGCAACCTGGTCCCGGAAATGCAGCCGTTGCCGGAACCCGAAGGGCAGGACCTCACCCAGCCGATGGAACCGTTCGCGGCCGGGGAAGAGGTCGCCCCTGAGCCCGACCGTGCCATTGTACAGGGCGATGTGGCGGCCGAGGCGGACGAGCCATCGGCGAGCCCGGATGGCGCCGAGGAGGAATCCCTGACCCGTCCGCTGCCACTGCCGGAACCTGAGTCCGAACCGGAATCGGCGCAAAGTCCGCGCGCCGAAACTACGCCACCTCGGCCCGAAAAACAGGCCGAGGTGCCCAAGCCGGCGCCGGCGGGCGACGAGGCGGGAGAGCCGGGACCACTGGGTAACTGGGTTGTGCAGATGGCCAGCTTTTCCAGCGAGCAGAACGCGCTGCGCTTGCGCGACAGGTTACGCAAAGCCGGTTTTGTCACCCAGGTCGAGAAGGTGCTGGTAGACGGCAAGACGCATTTCAGGGTGCGGGTGGGGCCTTATCTCGAGCGCGCCGAGGCCGAGCGCGATCGGAACAAAATGGCCGACACGGTCAAACTCAACGGTCGTGTGCTGTCCTATCCCTGATCCGCTGTCGCCGCCACGCGTCTTCGAGTAAAATATGACCATGTCTTCGGTTGGCGGACGGTGTACGCACAAGCAGCGCGGGATCAACGTTTGATCTGGATAGACTATATCCTGCTTGCGATAATCGCCATCTCTGCACTGCTCAGTCTCTGGCGCGGCTTTGTCAAGGAAGCGCTGTCACTGGCCAGCTGGATTGCGGCGCTGTGGGTCGCCCTGTTGTTCTTCCATGACCTGGCCGACTGGTTGGCGCGCTGGATCGAGACCCCTTCGGTACGTGATGGCGTCGGGTTTGCGGTGCTGTTCGTGGTCACGGTTCTGGTCGGTGGCCTGGTAGGCTACCTGGCCGGGGAGCTGGTGGCCAAGACCGGGCTGACAGCCACGGATCGCGCGCTCGGTATGGTGTTCGGCGTCGCCCGTGGCGTGATCATCGTGGCCGTGCTGGTGTTGCTGGCGGGGTTGACCGCCTTGCCGCAGGACCCCTGGTGGCACGAATCATTGCTGCTGGGTCATTTCCAGGAACTGGCTTTGTGGTTAAAGAGTTTTCTGCCTGCAGATATTGCCGGGAACATCCGGTTCTAGGCGCTTTATGACATGACGGGTAACTGAGGTTAGGGCCAGTGTGCGGGATTGTCGGAATAGTTTCAGTCGGTGCGGTTAACCAGTCGATCTACGACGCCTTGACCGTGCTGCAGCACCGTGGCCAGGATGCCGCCGGTATCATGACCTGCGATGGGGACCAGCTCTGCCTGCGCAAGGACAACGGTCTGGTGCGCGATGTGTTCCACACCCGCCATATGCTGCGTCTGCACGGCACCATGGGGATCGGCCATGTTCGCTATCCCACAGCCGGTTGTGCAAGTTCAGCCGAGGCGCAGCCTTTTTACGTCAATTCGCCCTACGGTATTTCGCTGGCGCACAACGGCAATCTGGTCAATGCCGAAGAGTTGAAACAGAATCTTTATCGCGAAGATCTCAGGCACATAAACACCGATTCGGATTCGGAAGTCCTGCTGAATATCTTCGCCCACGAACTCCAGCGCCGCGGCAAGCTGGAAATCGACGAGGAAGATGTCTTCGCGGCGGTTGCCGGGGTTCATCGCCGCTGCCGCGGGGCCTATGCGGCCGTGGCCATGATTACCGGTTTTGGCATTGTTGCCTTCCGTGACCCGTGCGGCGTGCGGCCGCTGGTCTATGGCAAACGCGAGACCGGGGAGGGCACCGAGTATATGGTCGCCTCCGAAAGCGTTGCCATGGACACGCTTGACTTCGAGCTGATCGCAGACGTCGGTCCCGGCGAGGCGGTATTGCTGAGGATGACCGGTGGTATGGCAAAGCGGCAGTGCGCCGACAAGCCGCGGTATGCGCCCTGTATTTTCGAGCACGTCTATCTGGCAAGACCCGATTCCATCATAGACAACATTTCGGTTTACAAGGCTCGCCTGCGCATGGGTGATATGCTCGCGGAAAAGCTCCGCCGCGAGCGCCCGGAGCATGATATCGACGTGATTATCCCGATCCCCGATACCAGCCGAACCGCGGCTTTGCAGCTGGCCAACAACCTGGGCGTTAAATACCGCGAGGGTTTCATCAAGAACCGATACATCGGCCGCACGTTTATTATGCCGGGTCAGCAGGAGCGCAAGAAGTCCGTGCGTCAGAAACTCAATGCCATCGAGCTGGAGTTCAAGGACAAGAATGTGATGCTGGTTGATGATTCCATTGTGCGCGGCACCACCTCCCAGCAGATCATCCAGATGGCGCGCGAGGCCGGAGCGAAGAAGGTCTACTTTGCCTCGGCGGCGCCGCCGGTACGCTATCCCAATGTCTACGGTATCGATATGCCGACCAAGGATGAACTCATCGCCCACGGGCGCTCGGTGGAGGATATCGCCGAGGCCATTGGCGCCGACTGGCTGGTGTTCCAGGATCTGGACGATCTGGTCAATGCGGTACGCCGGGGTAACCGCAACATTACCGAGTTCGACTGCTCGGTGTTCACCGGTGAATATGTCACCGGCGATGTGACAGTCAGCTACCTGGATCACCTGGAGAGCCTGCGCAACGACTCGGCCAAGGAAAAACGGCGCGCGTCCGATGACGAGGTGATAGAGATGCACAATAACGCTTGACGCCCGTGGCTGACTTTGTCTAACCTTTCTTCAGAGCGCCGATTTGAGTTTCAGCTTGCGGGCGCTTTATAAATACGGCTAAAGCGATGGCACCTGCTTTCGCTGTTAGTCGGGAGCGGGTTTTTTTGTGCCCGCGCGTCGACCAATTGCACACAAGCTCGTGCTGACAGGGCGAAGGTAGACAGACTATGAGGGAAAAGGATTCAACACCGGGTTTTGATACCCTGGCGGTGCGCGCCGGACAGCATCGCACCGCTGAACAGGAACACGCGGAGCCGATTTTTCCAACCTCCAGCTATGTGTTCGAAAGTGCGGCCGCGGCCGCCGCGCGGTTCTCGGGCGAACAGCCGGGCAATATCTATTCGCGTTTCACCAACCCGACCGTCAGAACCTTCGAGGAGCGGTTGGCGGCGCTCGAAGGCGGTGAGCGTTGTGTGGCCACGGCGTCGGGCATGTCGGCGATCTATGCAAGCTGCGCGGGGTTGCTGACCTCGGGCGATCATATCGTTTCCTCGCGCAGTATCTTCGGCAGTACCACGCTGTTGTTCAACAACTACCTGGGTAAGTTCGGTATCGAAACGAGCTTTGTGGCGCAGCATGATGTCGATGCCTGGGCGCGCGCGATCCGGCCGCAGACGCGGCTGCTGTTTCTGGAAACGCCGTCGAATCCGCTGACCGAAGTCGCCGATATCAGCGCGCTGGCGCAACTGGCGCACGCCAATGATTGTCTGCTGGTGGTGGATAACTGTTTCTGTACGCCGGCCCTGCAACGTCCGCTGTCGCTGGGTGCCGATATTGTCATTCATTCGGCAACCAAGTATCTGGACGGACAGGGGCGCTGTGTCGGCGGTGCGGTTGTGGGCAGCGAGGCAATCGTGGGTGACGCGGTCTACGGCTTTCTGCGCACCTGCGGACCGACCATGAGTCCGTTCAACGCCTGGGTGTTCCTCAAGGGGCTGGAAACCCTGTCGCTGCGCATGCAGGCGCACTGCCGTTCGGCGGCCCAACTCGCACAGTGGTTGCAGCAGCAGCCGGGCGTCGACAGGGTGTTTTACCCGGGGCTGGCCTCGCACCCCCAGCACGAACTCGCGGCGCGGCAGCAGAGCGATTTCGGCGGCATCGTTTCGTTCGAAGTCGCCGGAGGGCAGGTCGCCGCCTGGAAGCTGATCGATGCGGTGCGCATTTGTTCCATCACCGCCAACCTGGGTGACGCCAAGACCACCATCACTCACCCGGCAACTACGACGCACGGGCGCCTGACCCCCGAGCAGCGTGCCGAGGCGGGCATCTCTGATGGCCTGGTGCGTGTCGCCGTCGGCCTCGAAACGGTTGACGATCTATGCGCGGATCTTGCCCGCGGACTGGCATAAACGGAGGTAAAACCCATGAGAAAGTTTGGTCCCATTATGTTGTTGCTGTGGCAGATGCAGGTGCTTCCGGTATTTGCCGCCGGGTCGGATGAGGCGCTCATCGAGGATCAGGTGAGCTTCCAGGTGGAAGTCGGGCGGGATGTGGAAAACGACCGCGCCGTGGCCACACTGAGTGCGATTGCCGAGGACCGGGATCCGGGCAGGGTCGCGCAGCAGATCAATGAGGCTATGAGCTGGGCGCTGGAACAAGTGAAAGCACAGAGCGTCGTCAAGCCGCGCACCGGTACTTACCAGACATATCCCGTCTACGACGAGCGCAAGATAGTGCGCTGGCGCGGTTCGCAGCAGTTGCAACTGGAGTCCGGCGATATCGATCGCCTGGCGCAGCTGATCGGCAGCCTGCAGGAACGCCTGCAGGTTCAGGGCATGCAGTTTCTTGTCTCGGACGCCACGCGCCGCGACGTCGAAGCCGCTTTGACCGGGGAGGCGCTGGCCTCGTTTCAGCAGCGCGCCGAACTCATTCGCAAGTCACTCGGTGCGAGTAGCTACCGGCTGATGGATCTCAGCGTCCATACCGGTGGGCCGCGTCCGCCGGTTCCGCTTCGTGCCGAAACCATGTCAGTGAGTCGCGCGGCTGTTGCAGCTCCCGCGATGGAGCAGGGTACCAGCAGTCTTACCGTGCAGGTCAGTGGACGCATTCATCTCGTGCGTGAATGACATCACTATGGTTGAACGGGCTTCACGATTTGTTCACACAATCAGGGTGAAACGAGCTTCACAAGTTGTTCACAAATATTCCGTAGGCATCAATTTTACAGCTAAATAATAGTACGAAATCAGTATCTCAGTTTTTATTGACCAGTATCAATACGCAATGTATTGACGCGACGTAGATGAAGGACCTAACGTTGCGAGCAGCTGGCACGAACAACGATCTCACAACAACACAGCGTGCTTCGGTTAGTGCGTGTCGGCGGCAGGAGTCATCTGTATCGGTGCCGTTCAGGCGATAGCCCGGTGTATATGGCTTGTGTTTTTCCGGCATGGTCGCCGGTGGGTGCAGTGCATCGTCTCGTCGAAGCATCTCGAACAGTAATAACCGTGATGTTATCAATGCGACGACCCGGTCGGCATCCCATAGCGCCCACAGTCACCGCGCCGCAACGCGCGGCAACTGCAGCATCGATGGCCATCATTGTTTCGCAGTCACACGGGTGATCTGTATCAGGAGCGTCTCGGCGTGTGCGTCGACAAAGTGGTTTGGCTCATGAAAATCTGGCATGGCAAGGAGTAGGGGTAATGATGTTACACAAGCAACGCTACAGGCTGTACGGTTCGTTCAGGAGGTTGTTGGGGGTTGCGTCGCTGGCGCTGTGTGGTCTGGCGATAACGGTGCCGGCGCAGGCGGTTCCGAGCTTCGCTCGTCAGACCGGGCTTCCTTGTGCGTCTTGTCATACTGTGTTCCCGGAACTGACATCCTTCGGTCGCAGTTTCAAGCTGCATGGCTATACGCTCACTGGCACCAAGGCGATCACCGCGGAGTCCACCAGATCCGACAGTGCGCTGAAGCTGAACTCCATACCGCCGCTCTCGGCGATGCTGCAGGTGTCCTTTACCCACGTACAGAGTTCGCCGAGCGGCAGTCAGAATGACGATGTGCAGTTTCCGCAGGAGTTCAGCCTGTTTTATGCCGGTGCAATCAGCGATCATGCCGGTTCCTTCGCCCAGGTGACCTATGAACAGGCATCAGGAAACTTCGGCTGGGATAACACGGACATTCGTTATGCCAACGACCTTCCCGACCGAAACCTGACCTATGGCCTTACGCTGAACAATTCGCCTACGGTGCAGGACGTCTGGAACACGGGTCCTGTCTGGGGTTATCCCTGGTCAGGGCCGGGTGACGCTGCACCCGCGGGCCCCGCTGTCCAGCCGTTTATCGGCTCAGAAGACTTTGTGGCATTGAGTTCCGGTGGTCTGGGCGTTTATGGTCTGTGGAATAACACGGTGTACGCCGAATTCACCGCATACCGCTCGGCGCACGTGGGCTCGGCGGCCCCCAACGGAGGCAGTAACCAGACGATCGCCAACGTCGCTCCCTACTGGCGACTGGCCTGGGAGCATGCGGCGGCCAACGGTGACAACCTGATGGTGGGTACCTACGGGATGTGGGCAAATTTTCATCCCAATGGTGTCAGTGGACCGACGGATCGCTACATCGATACGGCCCTGGATGCGCAGTATGAGCACCCTTTAGCCAGCGGTGACACGCTTTCAGTGCACGCCCGCATTACGCACGAGGATGAGGATATTCACTCTACCGGGACAGCCGACTCGCTGAGTTTCGACTCCGCGAAGGTGGACGGGACCTATCATTTGGGCAGTCATGCCACTGCAACCCTTGCCTACTTCGATACCTGGGGCGACGACGGTGCGTATTATCCCGGTTACGTCAATGGTGACGGTGATCCCCTGAATCCAACCCCCAGCGGGACGGGCAGCTTCAGTCCGGACAGCAATGGCTGGATCGCTCAGGCGGCCTATCTGCCCTGGGAGAACACCAAGCTCACGGTGCAGTACACGGGTTACAACAAGCTGGACGGTTCCAGTTCCAGCAAGGATACTACC
>Ga0315540_10001662_pt1 | contig 12669 bp, 10 predicted proteins | sample SalMarSW160110MG_FD_203677 | JGI IMG/M metagenome (GOLD analysis project Ga0315540, IMG submission 203677) | Salt marsh sediment microbial communities from the Plum Island Ecosystem LTER, Massachusetts, United States - Salt Marsh Sediment SW1601-10 ... | reverse complement strand
CTCATCATGCGCGCGAAGGACCCGGCGGCGGCTTTCGGCGACCTCGCGGATGGCTGGCAGGACTAGGCTCGGGCGATCTCTCGGCGTATTGTTTACGGCGAGTTGCGCCGCCCACGAACCGGCCCCCAAAAAAGGCTGCGGGTTCCGCGTCCCGGAAGCCGCGTTCTCACACAGGGATCCACCGCCATGCTCGATTGCTATACCGGGAAGCCGGACGCCCATACCGTAACGCTGACCCCGGTCCGCAAAGGCGAATTCAACGCCTGGCTCAAGAAGCAGTCGAAACGCACCGCCGCCTGGATCACCGCCAGCGGCTTCAAGGCCGAGCCCGGCACCGTCCTGCTCGTTCCGGCGGGCGGAAAGGCGGACAGCGCGATCGAGGGCGTCTTCGTCGGCATCGACGGCGACGGCGACATCTGGCCCTGGGCGGCGGCGGCGGACCGTCTCGCCCCCGGCCGTTACACGCTGAGCACGGACGTAAAGGATGAGGCGGCCGCCCGGGCCGCGCTCGGCTGGGCGCTCGGCAGCTATCGCTTCGACCGCTACAAGAAATCCGACGCGAACGGCGCGAAGCTCGTCCTCACCAAGGCGATGCACGCGGGCGGCGCGGAGCGCATGGCGAGCAGCATCTACATGGTGCGCGACCTGATAAACACGCCGGCCTCCGACATGGGGCCGGGCGAACTCGCCGCCGCGGCGCAAGGCCTGGCGCGCGAGTTCAAGGGCCGCTGCAAGATTACCGTGGGCGACGACCTGCTACGGGAAAACTATCCCATGATTCACGCGGTCGGCCGCGCCTCCAACCGGCCGCCGCGCCTCATCGACCTCACCTGGGGAAAGGCGCGCGACCCGAAGGTCACGCTGGTCGGCAAAGGCGTCTGCTTCGATTCCGGCGGCCTCGACCTCAAGCCCGCTTCGTCGATGCTGATGATGAAAAAGGACATGGGCGGTGCCGCACACGCGCTGGGGCTGGCGCGGATGATCATGATGGCGGCGCTGCCCGTGCGCCTGCGCGTCCTGGTGCCGGCCGTCGAGAACAGCGTGTCGGGCGACGCCTTCCGGCCGCTCGACATCCTCAAGTCGCGCGCCGGTAAGACCGTCGAGATCGGCAACACCGACGCGGAAGGCCGCCTCGTCCTGGCCGACGCGCTCACCGAGGCGCTGTCCGAGAAACCCGCAATGCTGTTCGACTTCGCCACCTTGACGGGCGCCGCGCGCGTGGCGCTCGGCCCCGACCTGCCGGCGCTCTTCTGTAACGACGACAGCCTCGCGGCCGATCTTTGCCAGGCCGGCGAGGCGACGGACGACCCGCTGTGGCGCATGCCGCTCTGGAAGCCCTACCGCCGCCTGCTCGACAGCCCGGTGGCCGACATCAACAACGCCGGCAGCATTCCCCAGGCCGGCGCCATCACGGCCGCCCTCTTCCTGCAGGAATTCGTCGGCGACACGGTGCCCTGGGCACATTTCGACATCTATGCCTGGAATCAGACGCCCCGCAGCGGGCGGCAGAAGGGCGCGGAAGCGATGGCGATCCGCGCCGTTTACGCAGTCATCGCCCGGCGCTTCACTTAGCCGCAGTATCCGAGCCGCCGCCGCGCCACCATCGAGGGTTGACGCCCTTGTCCTTCGATTCTCCCTGGGTTAGTATGCGCGCTCCTTCCATAGGGCACGACACGGACAGCCTCCGGGACACCTATGCCGTTAAATCTCAGTGCTGGCCAAGCGTTGGCACTATGGCACCAAGTTACGGTCAGCATGTTGCATCGACCCGGCCCCGATCTGTCCGCGCGACAGATGGCGGTGCTGTTTACGGTCTATCTCGATGAGAGGCCGCAGACCGTTCGCGGCCTCGCAGCCACGCTGAAAGTTTCCAAGCCGGCGATCACCCGCGCGCTCGACCGCCTGTGCAGCGACGGCCTGCTGCGCCGAAAGACGGATGACAAGGATCGTCGATCGGTGTTGATTCAGAGAACGGTCAAAGGCTCCCTCTTCCTGACCGAGTTCGCCGAAGCGATCCGCGAAGCGGCCTCCCTCCTCAACTGATCGGCGGCCCCCCGGGAATTGGGCGCCCAATCATGACGGGCGCGCTCGATTGCGCCCGCGCCACAGGAGGACCCCATGAAGATCAAGTCCGTAACCGCCGACTGGCTGCACGTGCCGATCCCGGAAGACAAGCAGCATGTCACCGATTTCGGCCGCATCAGCTCCTTCGATTCGATCCTGGCGCGGGTCGAGACCGAATGCGGCATCGTCGGCTATGGCGAGGCGCGCCCGGCAGCCGGCAGCGCCGGCGCCGGAATCGCACTGAAAATGCTGATCGAGCACGAACTCGGCCCGCTGATCATCGGCAAGGACCCGCGGCAGATCAGCTTGCTCTGGGACATCATGTACAACGGCAGCCGCGCGCATTTCGCCGTCGATCGCGGCCACGTCTTCCCGATCCTCGGCCGGCGCGGCATCACGATCTGCGGCATCAGCGGCATCGACATCGCGCTCTGGGACATCCTGGGCAAATCGCTCGGCGTCCCGGTCCACCAGCTGCTGGGCGGCAAGCGGCGCGACCGCATGCCGGCCTACGCCTCGGGCGGCTGGGCCCCGGCCGACCGGATCACGGACGAGCTGCAGCGCTTCCTCGATATCGGCGGTTTCAAGGCGGTCAAGATGCGGGTCGGCTCGGCCGACGGGGACGTCGCCACCTCGGTCGCCCGGGTCCGTGCCGCGCGCGAGGGACTGGGCGATAAGATCGACATCATGTGCGACGCGCACGGCACTTATGGCGTTGCGGAGGCGAAGCGCTTCTGCGACCAGCTGCGGGATTGCCGGATCGCCTGGTTCGAGGAGCCGGTGACCGCCGACGACAAGCGCGGCCTGGCCGAGATACGGGCAGCGACGGATATTCCCATCTCGACAGGCGAGAGCGAGTTCACCCGCTTCGACTTCCGTGATCTGATCGAGCATCGCGCCGCGGACATCCTGCAGCCGGACATCTCGATCGCCGGCGGCATTACGGAGTCGATGCGCATCGAGGCGCTGTGCGCCGCGTGGCAGCTGCGTTTCGCCGCGCATATCTGGGGGGGCGCGACGACCTTCGCCGCCGGGCTGCACGTCTCGGCCGCCGCATCGACGGCGTTCATCCTGGAATATTCCTGCGGCGCGAACCCGCTGCTCCACGGCCTCGCCCAGGAGGAATTCAAGGCGGTCGACGGCATGATCGAGATCCCGGACCGGCCGGGCCTCGGCGTCACCATCGACGAGGATTTCGTCCGGAAATATCGCGTGCAGGCCTAGGACGATCCGACGGCGCGGCGGGCGACGTCGCGCGGCCGGATATCCTTGGCACCGGCATAGATCGTGAGCGACAGCAGCAGCATCACCCCGAGGAAGCCGAAGGCGGCGCGGTAGGCGATCTCGGGCGCCGCGCCGCCGACCCGCGCGAAGCTACCGATGATCAGGCCGGTCGCCGTTTGCAGCAGGAATATTCCGCCCATCGCGGCCATGTTCTGCAAGGTCATGCCGCGGCCGACCAGCCGCTCGGGCAAGGTGGCGCGCGCATGCGCGTGCAACACGAGCGAGCCCGGGCTGGCGATACAGAGGACGAAGAGCAGGGCCAGCGCCTGCCATAAGCCGGGCTTGGGCCAAAAGGCGAGTGTCAGCAGCGTCCCCGACAAGGTCAACGCGGACGCCATGACCACGCGCTTGCGCGTGTTAAAAATTCGGTCGAGCGGCCCGAACAGTATCGGGGCGATCACCAGCGCCCCGAACAAGACATTGAGCGCCTTGCCGCGCGCCTCCGTGTCCAGGCCGTGCACGTCGGCGAGATAAGGCCCAGCCCATAACCCGGCGACCGTCATGACGCTCGGATAGATCGAGATCTGCATCGCGATGATGCGCCAGAGCCGCCGGTCGCGCATGACCGTCAGGATGCCCTGCAGCACCTGGCCCGGCGTCTCCCGCAGCGCCTCGGGCGCCGCGCCGTCGCTGTCCGGCGCGTCACGCACAACCGCGTAGAGGATCAAGGCCAGCACCGCCGTCACGCCCGCCGCCGCCAGGAAGGCGCTGCGCCAGCCGATCGCGCCGGTAGCGTAGGCGAGCGGGCTCGCCGCCATCAGCACGCCAATACCACCGATGCCCATCATCAGGCCGCTCATGGTGGCGAACTTCTCCGGCGGGAACCAACGGCCGACCACCACCATCGCGCCCATCAGCGCGGCCGCGCAACCGATCCCCATCAAGGCGCGCCCGGCGCCCAGTGTCGCCGCGGACCCGCCCGCTGCGAAGACGATCGCGCCCGCGACCGCCACGGTCAGGAGACAAGCCATCGTCTTGCGCGGGCCGAAGCGGTCGAGCAACACCCCGGACGGAAGCTGGAACAACCCGACCGCCAGGAAGAACAGGCCGGCGACGCCACCGATCGCCTGTGCGCTGAGCGCAAGGTCCCGCATCAGGTCCGGCGCGATGACGGTGGGCGAGGCCCGGTAGAACTGGCTCGCGCTATAGCCGGCGGCGAGCGCGGCGAAGACGCCCCAGGCACGGCGCCGCTCCGCGGCGGCCGCCATTAATAACCCACGGTCGGGTCGACGACATGGCGCAGCGGCTTGCCGGTCCGCACCCGCTTGATCGAATCGACGACATGGCGCACCGCCGAGGCCGGGTTGGTGACGCTGGCGTTATGCGGCGTCACCGTGACCTTGGGATGCGTCCAGAACGGGCTGTTGGCAGGCAGCGGCTCGGTCTGGAAGACATCCAGCGTGACGCCGCCGAGCTGGCCCGTCTCGAGCGCCGCAAGGATATCGGCCTCCACCTGATGGCCGCCACGCCCCGCGTTGATCAGGCACGCGCCGCGCGGCAGTTGGGCGAACAGGTCGCTGTTCAGGATACCCTTTGTCCCCGGGGTCAGCGGCAGCAGGCAGACGAGAATTTCCGTCCGCGCGAGAAAGGGGCCGAGCCCCTCCGCGCCGTGGTAGCCTTTGACGCCCGTGATGAACCGCGGACTGCGGGTCCAGCCTGCCACGTTGAAGCCGGTGGCAAGCAGATGCCGCGCCGCTTCGCTGCCCATCGCCCCGAGCCCCATCACGCCGACCCGCCGGTGGCCGGCTGCGGGCGATGCGATGACGCGCCATTCCTTCTGCGCTTGCTGCGCGTCCAGCGCCGGCTGATCCCGGTGATACCGCAGAACATGCAGCAGCACGTATTCCGCCATGCATTTAGCAAGGTCTTCGTCGACCATGCGGACGATCGGAACGCCTTTCGGCAGATCCGGGTCCTTGAGCAGGGTGTCCACGCCCGCGCCGAGACTGAGGATCGCCTTGAGATTGGGAAAGCGCCGCAACGCTCCCTGCGGCGGCAGCCAGACCAGCGCGAAGTCGATCTCAGCCGGATCGCCCACCTGGTCCCAGCTGCGCACGTCGAGGTCCGGAATCGCACCGGTCAGCGCCTCGCGCCAGGACTCGAAACTGTCACTTGCGGAATAGAAGGCAAGGGCCATTGCGCTGTTCCCCCCTCACATCCGGATCGTGCCGGCGGCGATCGCGTCGTCCGCGGTCTCCAGCTCGAAGGCCGCCGCCATCAGCGCCCTGGTGTAGGCCTCCCGCGGCTGGCGGAAGATCTGATCGGTCGTGCCCTGCTCGACCACGACGCCGTTGCGCATGACGATGACGTAGTCCGAGAGCGAGCGGACGACGCGCAGATCGTGGCTGATGAACATGTAGGCCAGCTTGTGGCGGCGCTGCAGCTCGCGCAGCAAGTCGACGATCTGGGCCTGCACCGAACGGTCGAGCGCCGAGGTCGGCTCGTCCAGCACGACGAAGCGCGGCTTGAGAACCATTGCGCGGGCGATCGCGACGCGCTGCCGCTGCCCGCCGGAAAACTCATGCGGATAGCGATGCCGCGTATCCGGGTCGAGGTCGACCTCTTCGAGCGCCTGAACGACGAGGCGGTCGCGCTCCGCCTCCTCGCCGCCGATCCCGTGCACCTTGAGGCCCTCCTCGATGATTTGGCCCACCGACATGCGCGGACTCAGGCTGCCGTATGGGTCCTGGAACACGACCTGCATTTCGCGCCGGAGCGGCCGGAGCGTCTTGGCCGACAGGCCCTGGATGTTCTGGCCCTCGAAGATGATCTCGCCGTCGCTGCTCTGCAGCCGGATCAGCGCCATGCCGAGCGTCGTCTTGCCGGAGCCCGACTCCCCGACGACGCCCACCGTCTGGCCTTCGTGGACAGTGAGCGAGATGCCGTCGACCGCGCGCACATAGTCGACCGTGCGGCGAAGCACGCCCTTCTTGATCGGAAACCAGACCTTCACGTTGCTTGCGGCCATCACCACCGGGGCGTCCATCGCGGCCGGCGTCTTTTCGCCCTTGGGCTCGGCCTCGAGAAGGCGCTTTGTATACGGATGTTGCGGCGCGTCGAAGATTTGCTGGGTCGGGCCGGTCTCGACGATCTCGCCATTCTGCATGACGCAGACGCGGTCCGAGACCTTGCCGACGATACCGAGGTCGTGGGTGATGAACAGCATCGCCATGCCGAAACGTTCCTGCAGCTCCTTCAGCAGCTTGAGGATCTGCGCCTGGATCGTGACGTCGAGCGCGGTCGTCGGCTCGTCGGCAATCAGCAGATCCGGCTCATTGGCAAGCGCCATGGCGATCATCACGCGCTGGCGCTGGCCGCCGGAAAGCTCATGCGGATAGGCGGTCAGCCGCTGCTCGGCATTGGAAATACCGACGAGCTGCAGCAGCTCGAGCACGCGCGCCCGCGCCGCCGCGGGCGACAGGCCCTTATGCAGGATCAGGACCTCGCGGATCTGCTTTTCCACGGTATGGAGCGGGTTGAGCGAGGTCATCGGCTCCTGGAAGATCATCGAGATCTGGTTGCCGCGCACCTCGCGCAAGGTCCGCTCGCTGGCGTCGACGAGCTCATGATCCTTGAAACGGATCGACCCGGACGGGTGGTCCGCCATCGGATAAGGTAAGAGCTGCAGCACCGACAGCGCGGTCACCGACTTGCCGGAGCCCGATTCGCCCACCAGCGCCAGGGTCTCGCCCTTGCCGATCGCGAAGGATATCCCACGCACCGCCTCGACACGCCCGCCGGGCATGTTGAAATGAACGTGGAGGTCATGCACCGTCAGCAGCGGTTCACTCATCTTCTCACCTGTGCACTTTCCGCGGATCGAAGGCGTCGCGCATCGCCTCTCCGATAAAGACGAGCAGCGACAGCATCAACGCGATGACGACGAAACCGGTAATCCCGAGCCATGGCGCCTGCAGATTCTCCTTGCCTTGCTTCAACAGCTCGCCGAGCGAAGGCGACCCCGGCGGGAGCCCAAAGCCCAGGAAGTCGAGCGACGTCAAGGTTACTACGGAACCCGAGGTAATGAAGGGCAGAAACGTCAAGGTCGCGACCATGGCGTTCGGCAGCAGGTGCCGGAACATGATGACGCCGTTGGAGACACCGAGCGCGCGCGCCGCTTTGACGTATTCGAAATTACGCGCGCGCAGGAATTCCGCCCGCACCACGCCGACCAGGGCCGTCCAGCTGAACAGCAGCATCAGGCCGAGCAGCCACCAGAAATTCGGCTGCACGACGCTGGCCAGGATGATCAGCAAATAGAGCACCGGCAGACCGCCCCAGATCTCGATCGCGCGCTGGCCGAACAGGTCGACGAGCCCGCCGAAATAGCCCTGAACCGCGCCGGCCATGACGCCGATCACCGAGCTCAGCACCGTCAACGTGAGGCCGAACAAGACCGATATGCGGAAGCCGTAGATAATGCGCGCGACGACATCGCGGGCCTGGTCGTCGGTGCCGAGCCAGTTCTGCGCGGTCGGCGGCGACGGCGCCGGGGTCGGCAGCTTGGCGATATGGGTATTCGGGCCATACGGCACGGGCGGCCAGAGAATCCAGCCCTTCTTGTTGATCAGATCGCGTATGTAGGGATCGCGGTAGTCGGCCTCGGTCTGGAAGTCGCCGCCGAAAGTCCGCTCCGAATAGAAATGCACGACCGGAAAGTAGAGATGCCCGTCGTATCGCACGATCAGCGGCCGGTCGTTGGCGACGAACTCGGCAAACAGCGACAAAACGAATAGCGTCATGAAGATCCAGGCCGACCAGTAGCCACGGCGGTTGGCCTTGAAGTTGTCGATCCGCCGCCGGTTGATCGGCGAGATGCGGATGCCGAACAGACGATCCTCATGCGGTTTCGTCACCGACATGCCTACACCCCGCGACTCTCGAAATCGATCCGCGGATCGACCAGCATGTAGGTGATGTCGCTAACGAGCTGCATGATCAGCCCGAGCAGCGTGAACATGTAGAGCGTGCCGAACATGACGGGATAGTCGCGGTCGATCGCCGCCTCGAAGCCGAGCAGGCCGAGCCCGTCCAGCGAGAAAATGACCTCGATCAGGAGTGAGCTGGTGAACAGCAAGCCGACGAAGGCGCCGGGAAAGCCCGCGATGACGATCAGCATGGCGTTGCGGAAGACGTGACCGTACAGCACCGCCCTCTCGGCCAGGCCCTTGGCGCGGGCGGTCACGACATATTGCTGGTTGATCTGATCGAGGAAGGAATTCTTCGTCAGCATCGTGAGGCTGGCGAACCCTCCGATCACGATGGCGGTAATCGGCAAAGCCATGTGCCAGAAATAGTCGACGATCCTCATCGGCCAGGACAGCTCGCTCCAATTGTCCGAAACGAGGCCGCGCAACGGGAACCAGTCGAGATAACGACCGCCCGCGAACACAACGATCAGAAGGATGGCAAATAGGAAGCCTGGGATCGCGTTGCCGACGATTACCGCACCGCTCGTCCAGACGTCGAAACGCGAGCCGTCCCGCACCGCCTTGGCGACACCGAGCGGGATCGAGATGAAGTAAATAAGAAGCGTGCTCCAGAGACCGATCGAGATCGAGACAGGCATCTTCTCGAGAATCAGGCCGATGACACTCTTGTCGCGGAAGAAGCTCTTGCCGAAATTGAAGGTGGCGTAGTTGCGCATCATGATGAAAAAGCGCACATAGGCCGGCTTGTCGAAGCCGAACTGCTTTTCCAGCTGCTTGATGAATTGCGGGTCGAGCCCTTGCGCGCCGCGATACCGGTTCGTCAGCGCAGTGTCGCCTTGCCCCGGGCGGGACTGCCCGCCGACCTCGGCGTTCGAGCTGCCCGTCACGCGCGCCGTCGCCTCGACTGCCGTCCCCTGAAGCTTCGCCAGGACCTGCTCCACTGGGCCGCCCGGCGCCACTTGGATCACGACGAAATTCACCACCATGATGCCGAACAGCGTCGGTATGATCAGCAGCAGGCGCCGTATGATGTAGGCAAGCATGCGCGGGCCGCCCCGGCCGTCCTATTTATCGTCCAACGCACGCCGGCGCTGCTGCAGCGCCGCCGCCTTCTTCGGGTCGACCCACCAAGCGCCGAACTGCACGCCGCGGGTCGGAACGACCTTGGGCTGTCCGAAGATATTCCAATAAGCGACGCGATCCGACGCGATGTACCAGTTCGGAATGACCAGGAATTTCCACAGGAGGACACGATCGAGGGCATGAGTCGCCGTTACCAAGCTCTTGCGGTCGGGTGATGCGATCAGGTTTTCGATCAACGCGTCGACGACCGGGTCCTTGACGCCGGCGACATTGCGGCTGCCGGGCCTGTCGGCCGCGGCGCTGCCCCAGAAGTCGCGCTGCTCGTTGCCGGGCGATTCCGATTCGCCCCATCCTGAAACGATCATGTCGAAGTCGAAATCCTGGACGCGCTTCTGATATTGCGCGCTATCCACCGTCCGGACCTGCATGTCGATGCCAAGGCGCGCAAGATTTTGCTTGAACGGCAAGACGACCCGCTCGAAAGCCGGCTGGACGAGCAGCATTTCGAAGGAGAACACCTGGCCGGTCTTCTGGTTCGTCAGCTTGTGGGTCTTCTCGTCGACGCTCCACCCCGCCTCGCGCAACAACTTGAAGGCGATGCGTAGGTTCGGCCGGATATTGCCCGAGCCGTCCGTCTTGGGATTGGTGTAGACGGTATCGAAAACCTCCTTTGGCAGCTTGTCGCGGTACTTGTCCAGCAGCGCCAGCTCATCGCCTTTCGGCAGACCCGACGACGCCAGATCCGAATTTTCGAAGAAGCTTTTCGTGCGCTTGTACTGCCCGTAGAAGAGCGTCTTGTTCGACCACTCGAAGTCGAACGCGTAATTCAGCGCGCGCCGGACCCGCGGGTCCTGAAAGAGCGGCCGGCGAAGATTGTAGACGAAGCCCTGCATACCGGTCGGCCGGCTGTTCTTGATCGCCTTCTTGACGATTTGGCCACTGCGGACGGCCGGCGTGTCATAGGCCGTCGCCCAGTCCTTGGAGGTGTTCTCGAGCCGGAAATCGTAATTCCCCGCCTTGAAGGCCTCGAGGGCCACGGTGCCGTCCCGATAATAGTCGTAGCGGATGGTGTCGAAATTGTTCTTGCCGACTTCCACCGGCTGGTTCGCCCCCCAGTAATTCTTGACGCGCTCGTAGACGACCGTGCGGTTGGCTTCGAAGGATTTGACGCGATAGGGGCCGCTGCCGAGCGGCGGCTCCAGCGTCGTCTCCGTGAACTTCCGCGTCGCCCAATAATGCTTCGGCAGCACCGGCAGCTCGCCCAGGATCAACGGCAGCTCGCGGTTCGATCCCGGCTTGAAGATGAACTTGACCGCCCGCGGACCGGACTTCTCCACTTTGGCGACACTGCCGTAATAGAACCGGTAGAGCGGCGCGCCGTGCTCGAACAATTCGTGGAAAGTCCAGATGACGTCATCGACGGTGATCGGCTTACCGTCCCACCAATGCGACTTCGGATTCAGATGGAAAATGACCCAGCTTCGATCCTCGGGCACCTCGACCGTCTCGCAGAGAAGGCAATACATCGAGAAGGGCTCGTCGGCGGACGGCACCATCAAGGTATCGTAGATCTGCCCGATGCCGGCGGCCTCGCGTCCCTTGATGATGTAGGGATTGAAGCTGTCGAAGCCGCCGATCGCGGCGAGCCGTACCTCGCCGCCCTTCGGCGCGTTCGGGTTCACATAGTCGAAATGCTTGAAATTCGCGGGATATTTCAGATCACCATGCATTGCGATGCCATGACCGCGATAGATCTTCGGCTGCGCCTGGGATGCGGAAAAAACGCCGGACAGCAGCAGCGCGACGGCAACGAAAATAAGTCTCGTCAACGGCTTCTCCTGGCTTTCATTCATCGGCTGGGCGCGCGAGGAGCCGGCGCGGCGCTCAGGCCCTGCATCCTCGCCTATCGGCCCCCGATGTCAAATTAGATTCTTGTAAGGCTTCTGCCGACCGGCCGGTCCGGCGACGCCTCAGGAATCGCGCAGATGCGCCAGCGCGGCCGCGTGGCAGGCGGCGTTGGCCGCCGCCAGGACATGCCCGTCCGATTCCCGGGTCAGCGGCCGGCCGTTCCAATCGGTGATCATACCGCCGGCGCCCTCGATGACCGGGATCAGCGCCATGAAATCGTAGATTTTGAGCTGCGCTTCGGTCACCAGATCGATGAACCCCGCCGCCAGCAGGCCATAGGCATAACAGTCGCCGCCATAGCGCGAGGACTTCACCCGGGCGATGAGCGATTGCACCTTGGGCCAGTCATCGCCCTCGCTGAACATGTTGGGATGGGTCGCATAATGCGCCGCGTCGGCGAGCCGGGCCGTCTTGCTGGTCGAAATCGGCCGGCCGTTGAGCGTGCTCGGGCGGCCCGCGACGCCGATCCAGCGTTCCCGTGTTACTGGCTGGTTGATGATGCCGAGGACCGGACGGCCGTTCCGCATCAGCGCGATCAGCGTGCCGAAGACCGGCATGCCGGTCACGAAGGCCTTGGTGCCGTCGATCGGATCGAGCACCCACGCATATTCCGCGTCGGTGCGAACGAAGTCGAACTCTTCGCCGAGAATGCCGTGCTCCGGATGGGCTTCTTCGATAAGCGCGCGCATCGCCGACTCCGCCGAGCGGTCGGCGACCGTCACCGGGCTTTCGTCAGCCTTGGCTTCGGTCTCGAGCGTGGAAGGATCGGCCCGGAAATAGCGACGCACGATGTCGGCGCTGACATCCGCCAAACGCTCGGCCAGCGGCAGAAACGCTTCCGGGCCGGATTCGGTCATCGTGCATCGTCGCCCTTCCGGGCGTGCCTCACGGCAGGGGCTTCGGGTTGTCGCTCAAGGTCCGCAGATAGGCGATGACGTCCGCGCGCTCCTGGTCGTTCTTGATGCCGATGAAGGTCATCTTGGTGCCGGGGATGTCCGCCCGCGGACTGTAAATGAACTTGTTGAGCGAGTCGTAATCCCAACTGCCTTTCAGCGCCTGCATCGCGGAGGAGTAGCTGAAGCCCGGATGCGAGGCGTGCTTGCGGCCGATAACGCCCCAGAGATTGGGACCGATCTTGTTTTTGCCGCCCTTGTCCAGCGTGTGGCAGGACTCGCATTTGTGCGCGATCTTCTTGCCTTCCTCGACATTCGCCTTCGCCAGCAGCGGGGCGATCGGCGCCGGGCCGGCGGGCGCCGACGCGGTCTGCTTCTCGCCCGCGGACGGCACGCCGGCTGCGATCTGGTAGGCGGGCTTTTCCAGATGGTGCGGATGAAAAAACTCGCGCGCAATGAAGCCCGTGAGCATCGCCAGTAGTCCCGCGCTCAAAACGGCGGCGGCA
>Ga0315540_10001659_pt1 | contig 12689 bp, 14 predicted proteins | sample SalMarSW160110MG_FD_203677 | JGI IMG/M metagenome (GOLD analysis project Ga0315540, IMG submission 203677) | Salt marsh sediment microbial communities from the Plum Island Ecosystem LTER, Massachusetts, United States - Salt Marsh Sediment SW1601-10 ... | reverse complement strand
AGCGCTGCAATGATGAGCGCCAGCGCCAGCGCCCGCAGCCACGCGCCGCGGCTGCGGACCGCAAACATCAGGAGCGTGACGATGATCGCCGCAGCCAGTGCCACCCACAGCACATAATCGGGGACGAGCGGAGAGAACGAGATGCCGAAGGTCATGTTTGTCCGTCCGCGGAAACATCCGCGCTGGCCGCATCAGGCAAGGCGCTTAAGTCAAACTTGTGGCCAAGCGGCCTTGACCAGCCGGCCCGGTCGTTTTGCCCCATCTCGGATCGTAGCGGGCCGGCATCGGCAACCACCGGCCGGCGCATGGCGGCGGCCATAACGCTCGGCGCGCCGCACTTTACATTTTGCAGCATGCCGTCATTGTATTCGGATGCGTCGTCTCATCCTCCTCCGTCATGCCAAGTCCGACCGCGGAAATCCGAGTCTTCCTGACCTCGCCCGACCGCTGAACCAGCGCGGTCAGGAAGCGGCGACTCGCATCGGCGCCTATATGGCAAAGCATGACCTCGTGCCGGACCTGGTGCTCTGCTCGACCGCCGAGCGGGCGCGGGAGACCTGGGACCTCGTGGCGAAAGGATTTGCCAAGCCGGCGCCAGTCACATTCGACAAGCGCCTCTACAACGCCGACACCGACAAGATCGTTGCCGTGGTGCAGGAAACGCCGGTGGAGGCCCACACGGTGATGGTTGTCGGCCACAATCCTGGGATGCAAGACGCGGCAACATCGCTTCTCGCCGCCGGCGACGTCGATCTGCGCGCCAATTTGCTGCAAAAGCTGCCCACCGGAGGCTTGGCTGTGATCGACTTCGCGGTCGACGACTGGACGGCGGTCCATCCCCGCAGTGGCCGGCTGGACCGATTTGTTACGCCTCGACGGCTGGCACCCGATACCGCCTGAGCGCTGCGCGGCGAAACGACGCGGGGCTGGTTTATTTCAGGCGCCCTTCGGCGAATGCTGCCCCGCGATATTTTTGCGCCGGGCCGCCCGTTGTTCAGAACCTGTTAAGCAAAACGACCTAGTTTCATAGTGGTAAACACGGATGCGGAACGAATTCCGCATCCGCGCGTTTTGCTAGCAAGTAGCAACCATTCGTAAACGAACAGTGCGCAAAACGGTGGGCTAATACCGCGTCGAGAATGGAACCCAAAGGCGTAGCCCGTGTTGAATAGGCGCGGGGGAAACGTGGCGGTAGCAACGATGAAGTTGAAGTTAATGACCCGACCGCAGTTCGACGACGCCTTGGATCTTGAGTGGTTGGAGCCAGCACGCTCTGGTTCGCGGCCGTTCGATTTGAGTGAGCTCGACAAGCTGCCGCAGCCGACCGAAGACGATCCCCCCTATCGTCCGTGGTGGGTTGTGGATAAGCTCTGAGTGCTCGTCCTGCCGCCCCGCTCGGCGGCAGGAAATGCGATCTCCCTGCACTTTCTGCATTCGCCCTGACAATTAGAATCTGCTAAGCGAAGTGCGCAGTTCGTGCGCACTCTCCGCATGCATTTGCGCGGATGAGAGCTTCCTGATCCAAGACACAGCTCATCGGCGAGGTTCAAGATGGTTCGGTTTGGATTGATCGGCGCGGCGATGCTTTTTGTCGTCAGCCTCACTCCGGCAGCGTCGGCAGCCAGCCGCTATGACGGCTATTGGAGCGTGGTGATCGTCACCCACCGCGGTGCCTGTGAGCCAGCCTACCGCTCTGCCGTGACGATCAGCAACGGCGTTGTCAGCGGCGGCGGCGGCATGGCCCAGCTGTATGGACGGGTGAACCGACGCGGTGGCGTCAGCGTCGTGGTGAGAAGCGGCACCCAGAGTGCGCGAGGCAGCGGCCGGCTCGGTCGCTATTCTGGCGGTGGTCGCTGGTGGGGGGTCGGGAACGTGGGCCGCTGCTCAGGTCGCTGGTCGGCGTCTCGACGCTGATTGCGTTACGAGAGCGAAATCCGACCTAACGGAATCGGATTTCCGCTCTATTTCTCTTTGAGTGGTCGCATTTTCTGCGGCGAACCGGCGTCCACTTCGCCGGAAAATGCTCTAACGCGTTCGTCGCCCGGCTCCCCCTGCGGGGATTTTCCGCAGGCTCTTGCTGTTTTCGCCGGCGCCGGAACGTGATCTGGTCGCGGCATGCAATCCGTCCATATCATTGGCGGTGGCCTCGCTGGTTCAGAGGCCGCTTGGCAGCTTGCCACGCGCGGCATTCCCGTCGTTCTGCATGAGATGCGGCCCGGCCGGACCACGGCCGCGCATCGCACCGATGCGTTGGCTGAGCTTGTCTGTTCCAACTCGCTGCGCTCCGACGATCGTGAGACCAATGCTGTCGGCCTCTTGCACGAGGAAACGCGCCGGCTCGGCTCGCTGATTATGCAAGCCGCCGATACGCATCAGGTACCGGCCGGAGGTGCCCTTGCCGTCGACCGCGAGGGTTTCTCGGCGGCGATCACCACCGCGCTCGCCGGCCATCCGCTGATCGCAGTACGCCGCGGCGAGATTGCCGGGCTGCCGCCCGAGGACTGGGACAGCGTCATCATCGCCACCGGTCCCCTCACCTCGGCGCCGCTCGCCGAGGCGATCTGCACGCTGACCGGCGAGGCGGCGCTCGCCTTCTTCGACGCGATCGCCCCGATCGTCCATCACGAGACGATCGACATGACGATCGCCTGGCGCCAGTCCCGCTACGACAAGGAGGGCTTTTCCGGCGCGGGAGAAGCAGCAGGCGCTGCAAATGCCGAGTGCGCAGACGGTAAGGGGGGCGCAGGGGGCGCGGGGGGTGCGGGGGGCGCGGCCGGCGCCTACATCAACTGCCCGCTCGATCGCGACCAGTATGTTGCCTTCGTCGATGCGCTGCTCGCCGCCGACAAAGTCGCGTTTCATGACTGGGAGGCGAGCACGCCCTATTTCGACGGCTGCCTGCCGATCGAGGTGATGGCCGAGCGCGGGCGCGAGACGCTGCGCCACGGACCGATGAAGCCGTTCGGGCTCACCAATCCGCATCGGCCCGGGCAGAAGCCCTACGCTGTCGTGCAACTGCGCCAGGACAACCGGCTGGGCACACTGTTCAACATGGTCGGGTTCCAGACCAAGCTCAGGCACGGCGAGCAGGTGCGGGTGTTCCGCAGCATTCCCGGCCTGGAGCGCGCAGAATTCGCGCGGCTGGGCGGCCTCCATCGTAACACCTTCCTCAATTCGCCCAGGCTTCTCGATGCGACGCTGCGCCTGAAAGCGGCACCGCGCTTGCGCTTTGCCGGGCAGATCGCCGGCTGCGAGGGCTATGTCGAGTCGGCCGCGATCGGCCTTCTCGCCGGGCGCTTTGCAGCGGCGGAGCGCCGTGGCGAGCCCTGCGCCCTGCCCCCGTCGACGACGGCGCATGGCGCGCTGCTCGCCCACATCACCGGCGGCCATATCGAGACGATCGACGCCGGGCCGCGCTCGTTCCAGCCGATGAACATCAATTTCGGCCTGTTCCCGCCGCTCGCCCAGGTTCCAGCGCGCGGACCCGCCGGCGAGCGCTTGCGCGGACCGGCCAAGACGATCGCCAAGAAACGCGCCTTCACCGCCCGTGCGCTCGCCGATCTCGACCGTTGGCGTGCCGGATTTGCGGATGCCGCGGCCGCCGAATAATCGCCAGTCTCAAAGCCCGCGTCGCGCGGCTCGCCACAGGGTCCATTGCCGCCGCCACTGCGGTATCGCGACCGGGGTGAAGGGATCGGCGGCCTGCGCCTCCAGCCGTGCCAGGAGCGGCCTTGCGAGCGCCACGGGAAGGAACGCCGGGAGCACCTCGGCAGCAAGCCGGCCGCGGCTTGGCGTAACCTGATCAAGTTCGAGGCGGGCCCGCGCCCGCAAATCAGCAAGCGCGGCCTGCAATTGCGGCGTCGTTTTTCCCACGAAAGCATCGGCCGGCGCGGCGCCGTGCTGGTCGAGCAGGTCCAGCGGCAGATAAAGCTGGCGCCGCGACGCATGCGCCGGAAAAGCCTGCATCAGCCGCGTGAGGCCGAGGCCGATTCCGGCCGGTTTGGCAAGGCCGGTCGCGATCGGATCGGCACCGGCGAGAATGAGAGCGGCAAGTGCGATCAGGCTCGACGCGGTTTTGCGTACATAGCCGTAGAGCGCATCGAGGCTCGGCATCGGATCGTCATAGAGGTCGAAGCTACGCGCTTCGACGAGGTCCAGCAGCGGTTCGACCGGCAGGCGACAGGCCGCAATCGTGGTGAGCAGCGCGTCGGCGACCGGATTTGCCCGCACATCGCCCTGCAGCGGGCGGGCCTCAGCCGGCGTGGACGCTGCATCGCTCAGCGCGTCGCGCCACCACTGCAGGCGGATTTCTCCCGCCATCGGCGTGCGGATGACCTCGCGCACCCGCGCGATCTCCGCATTGAAGGCATAGAGCGCATAGAGATGCCGCCGCTTCTCGGCCGGCGCGAACAGGCCGGCGAGAAAGCGGTCCTTGTCGGCCGCGCGCACAAGCGCTTCGCAATGGGCGTAGGAGTCCACGGTCGTAACACCCTTTCCCCCTCCCCCGTTTCACGGGGGAGGATGGAAAGCTCTCGCCCGATCGCGTTCGCAATCAGCGCGTGGCAATTCATGTTACGCCACAGCGATCAGCAGCGCACCGACCCGGCGGCCCTCGGCGAGCAATTGGTTATAGGTGCGAACGGCGGCACCGGTCGACATCGTCTCGGCGACGATACCGTGCGCGCGCAGATGGAGGCGCGTCGCAGCGGGCAGCAGCCATGGATCATGCCCGGTGCCGATGAGCAGGTGCTCAACCGCCGGCACGGCGTCTATGATGAATGCAAGCTCCTCGTCGCCAAGCGCATCCGGCGCATCGATGGCAATCGCCCAAATCCCGTCAGGCAGGCACAGGATCGAGCCGCGATGCGACATGCCGGCGAAGCGGAACCCGCCATTGCCGTAGTTTTCGATCGCCGTCGGATAAGGAAGATGCGGGCTGGTGCGATCATACGCCATCGGCCGTTCTACGGGCGCGCCGCGGCCGGCCGTGACGCCGCCTTGTCCCCCTTACCCTTATCGGCGGCGGCCTCCTCTGACTTCGCCTGCGTGCGCACGCCGAGATAGATCAGCATCGGCGCGGCGATGAAGGCCGAGGAATAGACGCCCACAATCGACCCGAACAGCATCGCCCGCACGAAGCTCTGGATCGCTTCCGGCCCGAAGAACAACATGCCGAGCAGCGAGAGGATGACCGTGGTCGAGGTGATCACCGTACGCGACAGCGTGGTGTTCATCGCCAGATCGAGCAGTTCGGCGATCGGCACGCGCTTATAGCGGCGCAACATCTCGCGGATGCGGTCGTAGATCACCACGGTGTCGTTGACCGAATAGCCCATGATCGTCAGCACGGCGGCGACCGACGACAGATCGAAATCCAATTGGGTAATGCAATAGAAGCCGATGGTGAGCACGACGTCATGCAGCGTCGCGACGGTTGCGCCGACGGCGAACTGCCACTCGAAGCGGAACCACAAATAAATAAGAATGCCGACCATCGCGACCAGCATGCCGAGAATGCCGTTCTGGACCAGCTCGCCCGACACGCGCGGCCCGACAACCTCGACGCGCTGGTATTCGAAGCCGGCGCCGAGCGTGCCCTTGACCTTGGCAACCGCGGCCTGCTGCGCCGCCTCGCCGCCCGGCTGCTGCGCGAGACGGATCAGCACGTCGTCTGGCGCGCCGAAGCGCTGAAGCTGCATGTCGCCGAGATTGAGCGCCCCGATCTTCGCGCGAATATCGGCGAGGTCGGCCGGCCCGGATTTCGATTTCAGCTCAATCAGCGTACCGCCACGGAAGTCGATGCCGAAATTCAATCCGACCGTGAAGAACAGCACAATGGCGAGCAGCGACAGCAATCCCGACAGCGGAAAGGTGACCCGCCGCCACGCCATGAATGGCAGGTGAGTTTCGTCGGGAACGAGGCGCAAAAGCTTCAAGGCAACAAACTCCAGACCATCAGATCATTGTCACGCGCGGCGCCGTCAGATCGGTACTTCGGCCGGCCGCTTCATGTGAACCCAGAACGACACGATCAGCCGCGACAGCGTGAAAGCGGTGAATATCGTGGTGAAAATGCCGATCATCAGCGTCAAAGCGAAGCCGCGCACCGGCCCTGACCCGAGGAAGAACAGGACACAGGCGGCGATGAGCGTCGTGATATTGGCGTCGAGAATGGTCGCGAGCGCGTGCTTGAAGCCGGCATCGATAGCGCTGATAGCCGAGCGGCCGCCCCGCGCTTCCTCACGCATGCGCTCATAGATCAGCACATTGGCGTCAACCGCCATGCCGACCGTCAGCACGATGCCGGCGATGCCCGGCAAGGTCAGCGTCGCATTGAGCAGCGAGAGAACGCCGAGGATCATCGCGACATTGATGGCGACGGCAACATTGGCGAACAGGCCAAGCAGCCCGTAGGTCGCAAAGATATAGATCAGCACCAGTGCCGACCCGACATAGGCAGCGGTCTCGCCTTTCTCGATCGAGTCCTGGCCAAGGCCGGCGCCGACGGTGCGCTCCTCGATAATGGTGAGCGGTGCCGGCAGCGCACCGGCGCGCAGCAGGATCGCGAGATCGTTGGCGCCCTGGACGGTGAAATTGCCGGAAATCTGTCCCGACCCGCCGAGGATCGGCTCGCGGATCACCGGCGCCGAGATCACCTCATTGTCGAGCACGATGGCGAACGGCCGCCCGACATTCTCCTGCGTCACCTGCGCGAATTTGCGCCCGCCCGAGGTATTGAAGCGGAAGGTGACGATCGGCTCGCTGGTGCGCTGGTCAAAGCCGGGCTGAGCGTCGGTCAAATCCTCGCCCGAGACCATGACCTGCTTCTGCACCAGCACCGGGACCCGCTGGTTGCCCTTGCCCTCGTAGAGGATATCTGAATCTGGCGGCGCACGACCCTGCTGCACCGCTTCCTGCGGATTCATCGACAGGTCGACGAGGCGGAAGGTCAGCTTCGCAGTCTTGCCGAGCAGTTCCTTGAGGCGCGACGGGTCCTGCAGGCCCGGCACCTGGACGAGGATACGGTCGGCACCCTGGCGCTGGATCGATGGCTCGACGGTGCCGAGTTCGTTGACACGGCGCTCAATGATCTGGATCGATTGATCGACCGACTGACGAATGCGTTCATTCATCGCCGCGTCGGAGACGCGAAGACGGATCAATCTGCCGCCTTCATCGGCGATGTCGACCGTGCGCTGACCGGTGCCGCCAAGAATGCCACTGAGCGGCTGCGACAGCTCGCGCAGCTTGGCCAGCGCCTGATGAACGTCGAAGCCCTCGCGAATGCGCACCTCGACGGTATCGCCGCGCGCTGTCAGTCCGGAATAGCCGATCCGCGCCTCGCGCAGGACGCGGCGGACATCATCGCGCAAAGCCTCGGTCTTCTCCTTGCGCACCGCATTGGAGTCGACCTCGAGGAGAATGTGCGATCCGCCCTGCAGATCGAGGCCGAGCACGATGTGGCGCTGCGCCCATTTGGGCCATTGCTCGACAACCTTCTCCGAAAAGAAGTTGGGCACCGCGGCAAGGCAGACGAACAGGACCGTGAGCAGGATCGCCGCCGTCTTGAACCGCGAGAAATGTAACATCGGCGTTCCGTTCGTCCTGCCGTCCCGGCCCTCGATCCCACGGAAGCGCGCCCACTTCCGAAAGGATCACGCATGAATAAATTACGACGCAGCGCGCATCTCGTACTTCGGAACGGCCCCCGAAAGGGTTATCAGCTGGCCTTCGCGCCAGCGTCGTCCTTCACCGGCTCGCCCTTGGCACGGACCTCGGCGATCATGCCGCGCATTTGCCGGACCCGGACCCCGTCGGAGACCTCGACCTCGATCTCGTTGTCGTCGACAACCTTGGTGATCTTTCCCATCAGGCCACCGGAGGTGATGACGGAATCCCCGCGGCGCATGTTCTTCACCATTTCCTGATGCTGCTTCGCCTTCTTCTGCTGCGGCCGCAAAATCAGGAAGTACATAATGACGAAAATAAGAGCGAATGGCAGCAGCGACATCAGCATGTTGCCGCCGCCTGCTCCCACGCCCTGAGCAAAAGCGGGCGTCACGATCATCGTTTTTCTCCTTCCGCGGTCCTCAGCAAAAACCGTCCCAGCAACTTGTGATATCGGAATCATCGCCCGGCAACTCTCCGGGTTGCCGCGGCCGCGGGGACTATAACGGTCGAAATGCCTTTTGCAACGGCACCCACCGCCGCGGGCCGCGCAGCATTCCCGCCGAGCTTTTAGCAAATGCCTGCCGCAGCGCAGCGCCGTGCCTCGCACGGCTCTACACGACTGAGGAACGCCTGCTGTCGCCAGCGGCCGCAGAGTGAGAAATGGTTACCTGATCAGCCGCGACGCCTCGCGGAAATGCGGGTGCTCGGCCGTTCCCAGCCATTCGAACACCACCATTTCGGTGGTGACGATATCGGCCCCGTGCCGCGCCATGCGCTGCACCGCGGTCTCGTGGCTTTCGGGCCGCCGTGCTCCGGTCGCATCGCGCACGACGAAAACCTGCCGCTTTTCTTCAAGCAGGCTGAGCACGGTCTGCAGCACGCAGACATGCGCCTCGCAGCCGGTCACAACGAGATCCCGCCGCTCGCCGCCGAGCGCATCATGGAAACCGTCAGCACGGCAGGCGTCGAAGGTCATCTTGTGAACAACGGGCCCACCGGCGCTCGCCGCGATGTCCGGCACCGTCGCGCCGAGGCCGCCGACATTCTGCTCGGTGCGCAATACCGGCACGCCGAGCATTTTGGCGACCCCGAGGAGCCGGCGCGCATTGGCGACCACCTGCGTGCCGTTATCGATGGCCGGCATCAGCCTTGCCTGGAAATCGATCAGCACGAGCGTCGAGGTGTCGCTGTTCAGGAGTGGCATTCTTTAAGGTCCGTTGTTGGGCAGGCGAATGGTCAATGCCGACCATCATGCGCTAGATTTCGCCGAATACGAACGGGGGATATCGATGAGCTTGTTGTCACGCTTTCGCGAGGGCGCGCTGCGCCTCAACCGCATCGAAGCATTCAGCGACGGCGTATTCGCGATCATCGTGACGCTGCTGGTGCTCGAGCTCAAGGTCCCGCCACTCAAGGATCACGCCAGCGCCGCCGAGCTCGCGCATGCGCTCGTGGAAATCCTGCCGAAGTTCGTGAGCTGGCTGATCAGCTTCGTCATCATCTGCAAGTTCTGGCTCAATCACCATCACATTCTTGGGCTGGCGCGTCATGCCGATTACGGCCTGGTGTGGCTCAACTCGCTGTTTCTCATGGGCCAGTCCTTCATCCCCTTCCCCACCGCGATGATGGGCGAGTATGCCGATAATCCGCTGGCCGTGAGCTTTTTTGGGATTGTATTTGCAATCAACACGGTGATGTTTATCGGCTTGCGGGCCTATATCGTGCGCCGGCTGATCAAGCCGGAGCTCGCCGCCGAGCAGGACCCGCATGCCGGACTCAAGGGATTGATCGGCCCGGCCTCCTACCTGGTCGGCGCCACCCTGGCCTGGGTCGATATCCCCGCGGCCTTTATCACCTATGCCCTGACGCCACTGTTCTACATCACGCCGCCGCGCCCCTATATGGCCGCCACACCAAAACCCGCCGAGTAGTCCCGGCAATCCCGCTGGATTGCTGATCAAGTTGAGCGCCGCGTCGCGTCGTCATCACGCCATCATCGGTTGCTAGGCAGCCGCCCGCCTGCGCCCCCGCAGGATCATGCCCGAGGACCCGATGAAAACGCTCGCTGTGACCGCCCTCCTGCTCGCCAGCATTGTTAGTGCGCATGCGCAGTCGCCAAACTGCGAGGCTCAAGCCGCCGAGAAGAAACTCGCCGGCGCGGCGCTAACCAGCTTCATGAAAAAATGCCAAGCCGATGCCGGCAAGACCTGCACAGTGCGAGCCACCGCGAAGAAACTGGCCGGTGCCGCGCTGAACAGCTTCATGAAGAAATGCGAAAAGGACGCCACGACGACCTGCAATACCAGCGCAGCGGAGAAGAAGCTTGCCGGCGCCGCGAAGACGAGCTTCGTCAAGAAATGCGTCAAGGACACGGTCGGAGCCCAGTAGCACAGCTCCGCGTCCGCGCCCTGGCGTCGCCGCGCTCCAGCCGCAGCTACCCCTGCGTCGGATAATTCGGGCTTTCCCGCGTGATGATGACGTCGTGGACGTGGCTCTCGCGGATGCCGGCCCCGGAGATGCGCACGAACTCCGCTTTCTCCTGTAGCTCCGCGATGGTCGCGGCGCCGACATAGCCCATCGCCGCCCGCAAGCCGCCGGTCAGCTGATGCAGCACCGCCGCGACCGGCCCCTTGTACGGGACCTGGCCTTCGATGCCTTCCGGAACCAGCTTCAGCGAGTCCTTGATGTCCTGCTGAAAATAGCGGTCGGCCGAGCCGCGCGCCATGGCACCGACCGAGCCCATGCCGCGATAGCTCTTGTAGGACCGGCCCTGATAGAGAAACACCTCGCCCGGCGCCTCGTCGGTGCCGGCGAGGAGCGAGCCCACCATGACGCAGTTCGCCCCGGCCGCGACCGCCTTGGCGAGGTCGCCGGAATACTTGATGCCGCCATCAGCGATGACCGGCGTGTTGCTTTGGCACGCGACCTCGGCCACGTCCATGATCGCGGTGAGCTGGGGAACGCCGACGCCGGCGACGACCCGGGTGGTGCAGATCGAGCCCGGGCCAATGCCGACCTTCACGGCGTCGGCGCCGGCATCGATCAGGGCTTTGGCCCCGTCACGGGTCGCGATATTGCCTGCCACCACCTGCACCGCGTTGGACAGGCGCTTGATCCAGTCGACCGCCTCGATGACCTGCCTGGAATGGCCATGGGCGGTATCGACCACCACGAGGTCGACCCCGGCATCGACCAGCCGTTCCGTGCGTTCGCGGCCGATCGCACCAACCGTTGTCGCTGCCGCGACCCGCAACCGGCCCTGCGCATCCTTGCAGGCATTGGGATTGGCGACCGCCTTCTCGATGTCCTTGACGGTAATCAGCCCGACGCAGCAAAACCGGTCGTCGACGACCAGCAGCTTCTCTATCCGGTGCTGGTGCAGGAGTTGCTTCGCCTCATCCTGGGTCGTGCCCTCGCGCACGGTGATGAGGCGGTCCTTGGTCATCAGCTCCGCCACCTTGTGGCGCGGATCGGTTGCGAAGCGGACATCGCGATTGGTGAGAATGCCGACGAGCTTGCCAGCGGCGCTGCCCGCCTTCTCCACCACCGGAATGCCGGAAATCCGGTTCTCCGCCATCATCTTCAGCGCGTCGGCGAGCGTGGCCTCCGGCCCGATGGTGAGCGGATTGACCACCATCCCGGCCTCGAATTTCTTCACCTGGCGGACCGCGGCGGCCTGCCGCTCCGGATTGAAATTGCGGTGAATCACCCCGATCCCGCCGGCCTGCGCCATCGCAATCGCCATCGCCGATTCGGTGACGGTATCCATGGCCGATGCGACGATCGGGATATTGAGCACGATCTCGCGGGTGATCCGCGTGCGGATATCAGCCTGCGACGGCATCACCTCGGAGAGGCGCGGTGTCAGCAGAACATCGTCGAAAGTCAGCGCTTCACGCGGGGCGCCGTTGCGAATTGCAGCCATGCCAAGCTCCCGATCAGGCACCGGGGCGTGGCGGAAACGCCGAGTCCGCTAGCCGCAGGTGCCTGCGGCAACCGTTCGGACTCCCCGGTGCGGAGTTGGCAAGGGTCGTTAGCATGCCTGCGCGCCCTTGCATAGCGTGCGCAGCCATCCTCATCACAGCGATGCCGCGCAATACACCCGAATTCGGCGCCCGACACGCCGCCCGCGCGCCGCGCGGCAGGTGAGTCCGGACGCATCGGATTTCGTGCGCTGTTGATCGAGGTCAACAATGCCGAGCACGAGTGGCGAAAAATAAAGATAGAAGGCGTGAAGCGCCGCATGCAGTCGGACCGGCCGCCTTCTGTGAAGGGGCGGAAATGATCGAGAACAAGACCAAGAGTTTCCTGGACCGCGTGACCGGCGGCCTTTTCAAGACTGCGCAGGACGGGCGCAGATTGTTCTTCCCCTGGGGCGTATGGGGCCGCGGTTACGTCATTTCCTCGGAGCAGGATTCCCGCCGGATTAAGCACCAGCTTGGAATCTTTGTTATCGTCTCGGCCGCATTGACGGTTGGCGCTATCATCCTCAAAGGCTATCTCGCCGCTACCGTCATCGCGGGGCTGCTTCTCGTTTTTTTCGTATCGTGGAAGCCGCAGCTGGTCCGCGGCCTGCAGCCTTCGGACGAAAGGCTGTCGCTCAAGGAGAGCTATACCTCCCTGGCACTCGCGCAGAGTTCGCGGCAGCTATGGTCGTGGGGGATCGGGGCGCTGATTCTATCCGGTGTCGCCATCGTGGCGCTGCTCGACGGTAGCATCGGGGACAGCATCGGGAGCCGGGTCACGGCGGCTGCGCTTCTCGTTATTTCTGCGGTCTTGGCGGCCTTTGCAGGGTGGATGCTCGTCCTGCGGCGGCAAGCGAGCCGTCCGCAGGCACCCGGCAAGCAAACCTGAACTGTCTCGTCAGCCTGTCTTCCTAGGGCCGGTAGCCAGGCGGCGGGCCGTGCTGCTCGATCGCCTCGACGATCTCGCGGTGGCGGCGCTGCTCGCGCTTCATCGCGACCGCAATGATGCCGTGAATCGAGGGCAACAGCAGGATGACCGGAAACGAGAAGATC
>Ga0315540_10001658_pt1 | contig 12693 bp, 9 predicted proteins | sample SalMarSW160110MG_FD_203677 | JGI IMG/M metagenome (GOLD analysis project Ga0315540, IMG submission 203677) | Salt marsh sediment microbial communities from the Plum Island Ecosystem LTER, Massachusetts, United States - Salt Marsh Sediment SW1601-10 ... | reverse complement strand
CGAAGTTGACCGTCCTGCTGTGGCGGAGCTTCCGTGCAGCTCCCGCCCCCGAGACGTCCTCTCCTCCGGGAGAGGCGGCGGAGAATGTGCCGGGCGACCCACGAGATGACGCAACTCGCGAGCTGATCGATCGGCTCGAGCGCGAGCGCGAGGAGGCGGAGAAGCGGTTCCAGTTCGCCCCGACCCTGAAGATCCAGCCGCAGCTGATCGAGATCGATCCACGAACGCCCTACTTCCACGTAGTTCGGCTCGCCGAGACCTTAACGGACGACATCTCGTCTGATCGCCTCAACAGCTTCCTCCGGAACGAGGTCGACATCGATCCCCGGGACTTCGATCTCGAGCGCGACGCGGCCCAGTTGCAGGCCTGGGGCGACGCCCATGGTGATGCCTTCGGCACCCTCCGACTGCTGACGTCGTTCGCCTCCCGAGCCGGGAATCAGAAGCTGCTCGACACGGTACTTTCCGAGGCGGGCTCGGACCCGCGTCCGCTCGTCGCCGGTTCGGCCTGGGTCCGCCAGGCCGCGAGGCTGTTCCGCAACGGGCGCCAACCCGGGGCCGCGGCGGCGCTGCAGAGGGCGCGAACCCTCCTGCCAGGGACACCACCGTGGAAGCTCGTCCTCGGATTTGTCGCGTTCTCGCTCCACGCCTATGACCAGGCCGTGGACCTGCTCCAGCAGACGGTCCGGGAAAGTCCCGAGATGCCTCCCCGCCACCGCGACGTCGTCATCGGGTGGCTCAGCCAGTCGTGCGCAATGGCCGGCGACAGCGTGAACGCCCGACGCTGGGACAGCCGGCTGCTGGAGGATCAGAGCGGTCGCTTCCTGGAGTTTACCCGTGTCCATTACACCCGGATCGTCGACCACCTACGTGGGGAGAGGATCCAGGTCATCGCGATGCAGTATCCGACACTACCGCTTGCGAGCCTCCGGAATCTGCTCGGAAACCGTAGCGATGTCCGCTACCTCGAGAACCGAGCGGCATTCGAGCTGGAGCTCCAGAGTCGAGGCTACGAGGCTTTGTTCACGGATCGCTTCGCCGGCTCGTTCGGCCACATGACCGATCTTGGCAACTCTCTGGTCGCAGCGCGTGCCGCAAGCGCGATCGATGAGATTCTCACGGGTCAACCCGCTCCAACGGACGGGGACATGCGAGCGGCCCGGAACAAGCCCGATGCATGAGGAACACGAAGGAGCAACGGGAACCATGAGTAGGCGCGGGTTGAGCACGGCGATGGACGGGACGCCGTGTACCTGACCGGACTGGTCCACCGCAATCGTCTCTTCGACGTGGCGAGCAGGTGGATGGCGGGCCGCGTCCTGCCGGCCGACGGGCGTGTCCTGACCGAGATCTTCGTCTTCGAGCGTGCGATCACCGCTCCCACCGTTCGGGCGCTGGTGGTCGACCTTGCCAATGCGCTCGAGCCGGGACCGTTGCGGCTGGAGCGTGTCGTCACCAAGGATGCGGTGCGCGAAGCGATCCTGGCTGCGGTGGCCTCACCGAGCCGACGGGTCAGCGAGCTTATCGAGCGCTATCGGTCGTTCCCCGAGGAGTACTTCCCACGCACCCCGGTTTTCATGAGCCTGGTCCATGGCGGCGACGGGCGCCTGGTCGCCATGATCCGGCGCAAGCGCATCCGCCGTATCGCCGAAAAAGCGTCGCGTCGGCTCGCCGACCAGCTTGCCGGTGTGATCGAGGACGCCGCGCGGGAGATCGCCGCCGAACGCGCCAGCCGCAGCGGCGTCCCGCTCGATGCAATGGTCTCGCCACTGGAGGTCATGGTCGAGGACTTCACCGAGGCCGAGCGCAGGGTCGCAACCCGGCTGCGGGCGATGTCGGTCCGCTTCGAGCGCGACGACCAGCGTCTCGACGACGTCATCGGCATCAAGATGATCGCTTCGCCCCCCGAGCTCGAACGCATCGAGCAGGCGCTGTCTCGTCGCTCCGGTACCACGGTCATCCGCCGCGAGATCCACGACGGACGCTACAGCGGCATCCACTTGGAGGTCGAGCTCGAGCTGCCGCCGGTAGAGGCCGTGGTCGCGCGGATGCGGGGTATCGACTGGACCTTCGCGTCGGGGCGAGGGCTGTCTCCGTGGGACCTGGAGGCCGAGTTCTACGAGTACCTCGCGACCGGAAGCCGCACCTTCTGCGTCGAGCTCATTCTCACCACCTTCGACGCCCTGATCGAGTCGGAGTTCGGGCGCTCAATCCACGAGGCGCGGATTCTGGAGCAGCGGGTCCGCTACTCGGGCCGCATCGCCCAGAACGCGTCGTACATCATCGAGTACATGCTCTGCCTCGCGATTTCGCAGACGATCTCGGTCAGCGAGCTACCGATCAAGATCACCGGCCGCTACCTGCGCGACACCCTCTCCCACGCCATCGCCGAGCTGCGCGGCGGCGAGGTGCTCGAGTGGGTTCTACCGCATGAGGACGGCGGTAACCACATGCCGCTGTAGCCTGGCACATACCACCAAGACACCAAGCCATCGCGGGGACGGGGGAGCGGTCACGAGGGCCGCACGCCGTGCGCGCGGCGGGGCTCCGGGCACGGCTTGAGTCTTCCTCCATCGCGTGCCCCCGTAGTGGAGCCCTCTTCAAACCGTGATTGGGAACGCGATCCTGGCCTTGAACGTCCTCTTGGTGTCTTGGTGCCTTGGTGGTGAAAATCCGTGCCGACCACAAGCCAACGGCCCGCGACCACCACACCATGACCCTTGGGCTGCGGGCGAAGCCCGCGCTGAGTCTCTGTGCTTCAGTCCGGTTTGTCTTCAGCGGACATCCGGATCCTTCGCGCGGCGCACTCGGGGTAGCCCGGGCAGGCGCGGCAGACCGAATCGTCGGTCCAGCCGAAGTCGGCCGGCGCGCAGACCGTGATCGAGGGGTCGCGAGCGTGGTCGAGCTCGTCGAGCAGCTGGGCATCACTGTCGGCGACGCGACCGGTCTCGCGCGCCCGGTCGGCCGCCGCGCGGGCCTTGGCGTCCCATCCCCGATTGCGGGTCTCCACGGAGGCGTCCTGGACCTTGGCCACCATGTCGGCCTTGCGCTTCTTGAGCTCGAAGACCACCTTCCGCTTCGACGGCAGCCGTCGAGTGGCGAGGAAAAAGAGGTAGCCAGCGGACATCCCGACCAGGTTGACGAGCCCGCCGAGCAGTCCGAGCCGGAGGCTCTGGAAGGCCAGGAACGCGCCGCCGACGATCGCCAGGTACTTGACCTTGACCGGGAGGATGAAGAAGAGCAGGAACTCGACGTTCGGGTACAAAGTCGCATAGGTGAAAAGCAGGGAGGCGGCGAGGAAGACGTCGCCCGCCAGCACCATCCCGACCAGCAAGGCGGCGCCCGCGGCACCAAGCACCGAGATCGCCCAGAAGATCAGGAAGCGCGGCGAGCCCCACTCCTCCTCGAGCGGCCGCGCCATGATCCACAACACCAGCATGGAGATGAAGAAGGAGAGCATTCCGCCGTGCAGGAACTGGTAGGTGACCAGGCTCCACGGTCGGGCTGCGACCTCACCCGGCACCAGGCTGAGGGCCGTCCGCGCGGCGTCGAGGTTCTCGGGCGAGACGGCGGTCAGGATGAAGACCGCGAAGTGGACGAAGATCAGGCCTTCGGTCAGGTACCAGTGCTCGCGCCGCATCAGCGTCTCCCAAGCCTGCGCTCCATCTCGTCCTGGCCGAGGCGGAGCACGATCGGCCGCCCGTGCGGGCAGCGGTAGGGGTCGTCGGTGGCGGCGAGGTCGGCGAGCAGGGCCCGCTGCGCCGCCGGATCGAGAGCGTGGTTGACCTTGATCGCCGCCCGGCACGACAGAGACGCGGCGAGCTCCTCCTCGAGCGTCTCCGCGATCCGCTCCGGAACCCCGTCGAGGGCGGTCGCGCGCTCGAGCAGCTCGGCGAGCAGCCCGCCGACCGCGTCCGCGCCGAGCTCGGGCGGCACGGCGGTCACACGTACGACGTCGTGCCCGAAGGCCTCGGCTTCCAGTCCCACCCGATGGAGCAGCGGCTCGACCCGCGGCAGCGCCGCGACCAACGCCGGGTCGAGATCGACGAGCACTCCATCGAGAAGCCGCTGGGCGGGTGCCGCCGCGCCCGCGAGTCGATGCCGGATCTGGTCATAGAGCACGCGCTCGTGGGCCACGTGCTGATCGACGATGACCAAACCGACGTCGTCCTCGAGGAGCAGGAAGGAGTTCCGGTACTGGCCGAGGAGCCGTCCGAACGGCGTGTCCGGCCTGCCCGCCCGGGCGCCCGACCGCGCCGTTTGGCGAGCCTGGGCAGGCAGATCGGGCGGAGATCCTGCACCTGGTGGCGCGGGAGGCCATCCGCCGCCGTCGTAGACCGGGTGGGGGAACAGACCCCCGCCTCGATAGGGCGACCGCGCCGGCTCCGCGACCCGTTCCCCCGGCTCCGACCCAACCTCGATCCGGCGCACGTCGACCCGCCCGTGGGAGCGGGCCAGCGCCTCGCCGACCGCACGGGCTACAGCCGAGAACACCGCGCCCGCACGGGCGAATCGGACCTCCGTCTTGGCCGGGTGAACGTTGACGTCGACCTCCTCCGGCGCGACTTCGACCATCACCGCCACCCGGGTGCCGCCGGTCGCCGCCCCCTCGCGCAGCGCGCGCATCGCCGCGCCGACCAGCAGGCGGTCCCTGACCGGACGGCGGTTGACGAGCAGGAGGAGGGACGGCCGACCGCTGCCCGATCCGGCCGCGAGCAGGACCATGACCGACACCCCGCCGACGGCGGCCTCGCCCCGGACGACCTGGGCGCCACCGCGCTTGGAGAGCAGGTCGGAGAACCGCGCTGACGCATCCGCGGCGGACACCAGCTCGAGCAACGTCCGTCCGCCATGACGCAGCGTGAACGCCACGTCCGGACGGGCCAACGCCAGACCCCGCAGGACCTCTTGCGCGGCCTTGAGCTCGGTCTCGGGCGCGTGCAGGAACTTGCGTCGCGCCGGGGTGTTGAAGAACAGGTCGCGGACCTCGACGGTCGTTCCGCGGGGGCGTGCTGCGGGCTCCACCGTCAGCACCCGCCCTCCCTCGACCGATACGCGGACACCGCCCTGCTTGGGATCCGCGGCGCTCAGCAGCGCGAATCGCGAGACCGCCGCAATCGACGGCAGGGCCTCGCCGCGGAAGCCGAGCGTCTGGAGGTGGGCGAGGTCATCGACCGAGCCGATTTTCGAGGTCGCATGACGCTCGAGCGCGAGCAGCGCGTCGTCGTCGTCCATCCCGCAGCCGTCGTCCGACACCCGGACCAGCGTCCGGCCGCCGGCTGCGAGCTCGACGTCGACCCGGCTCGCCCCGGCATCGAGGCTGTTGTCGGCCAGCTCCCGGACCACCGAGGCCGGACGCTCCACGACCTCGCCTGCAGCGATACGGTTGATCAGGGCGTCGGGGAGGACTCGGATCCGCGGCACCGGAACATCATAGCGGTGCCCACGGGCCAGGAGTGCGCAGATCAGCGCAGGGCGTCGACGTCGAACACCGAGGTGTCGGGCTTGGAGTCCGGGGTCACGCGGCGGCTCGTGTCGGCGAGGTCCTGCTTGATCAGCAGGTCCATGAGCAGGTCCCGCACACCGGAGCGACCGTGACGCTTGAAGGCGGCCCGGACCACCTTGGGCTTGAGCACGATCCCGGTCATGTGCTGGAGATACTGGCAGAAGACCCGAGCGCGGGAGAGAAAGCTGGCGAGCAGAAGCAGCAACAGGATGACGATCCCTGCCACCTCGATGATCTGGACCAGGTCACCCGGATTGAGCTCGAGCCCCGCAAACCCCATGACACCTCCCTCGAGCGCCCCGCTCAGGTCTCCTCGTTCAGGTCGTCGCCTAGATTCAGCGCCAGCGTGTCGTCGACCTCACTGAAGTGGTCCGGGGGGACCAGCACGTCGCGCCCTTTGGAGCCGTTGAGCGGTCCGACGAGCCCTTCTCTCTCCATCATATCGAGAAGCCGCGCGGAACGAGTGTAGCCGAGATGAAGGCGGCGTTGAATGTAGCTCGCCGAGGCCTTCCTGGTCTTGACCACGAGCCGTGCCGCAGGCTCGTACATCGAGTCGCCGAGCTCGTCGAGCTCGTCCTCGCCGATCGCGGAGCGCCGGCCGCCCCGGTCGCCGCCCAGGGCCGGGTGCGCGAGCACGTCGCGCTGGTACTCGGGCTTGCCGAAGCGCTTGATGTAACGGACGACAGTGGCGATCTCCTTCTCGGTCACCAGCGGTCCGTGCATGCGCTGCAGGTTGGAGGTCCCCGGTGCGAGAAAGAGCATGTCGCCGCGCCCGAGCAGGTGCTCGGCGCCCATGATGTCGAGGATCGTCCGCGAGTCGAACTTCGAGCGCACCTTGTAGGCGATGCGGCAAGGGAAGTTTGCCTTGATGATGCCGGTCAGAATATCGACCGACGGCCGCTGGGTGGCGCACACCAGGTGGATGCCGACCGCGCGCGCCTTCTGGGCGAGCCGGGTGATCGACTCCTCGACCGCCCGCGAGGAGGTCATCATGAGGTCCGCGAGCTCGTCGATGATGACCACGATGTAGGGCAGAGGTTCGAGCGCGGGAGGGCCGTTCTCCTCCTCGTTCCAGCGCAGCTGGTCGATGGTCCGGCGCAGCTGCACCGGGTCCGCGACGAGCTGGTTGTACTGGGCGAGGTTGCGCACCCCCAACGCAGCCAACCGGCGATAGCGGTCCTCCATCTCTGAGACCGTCCAGCCGAGGGCGTTGGCGGCCTTCTTCGGGTCGATGATGATCGGCGTCAGGAGGTGAGGGATGTCGGCATAGACGCCGAGCTCGACCATCTTCGGATCGACCAGGATGAACTTCACCTGGTCGGGCCGTGCCTTGTACAGGATCGACATGATCATGGCGTTGATGCCGACCGACTTGCCGGAGCCGGTGAAGCCGCCGATCAAGAGGTGGGGCATGCGTGACAGGTCGGCAACCGCGGGATTGCCGTGGATGTCGACGCCGAGGCTGATCGAGAGCAGCGACGGGGTGCGCTGAAACTCCGGCGACTCCATGATTTGGCGCAGTCGGATCACCTGCGGTTTGGGGTTCGGCACCTCGATGCCGACCGTGGCTCGTCCGGGGACCCGTTCGATCCGCACCGACTCCGTCCTGAGCGCCAGCGCGAGGTCTTCGGCGAGGTTCTGGACCGAGGAGATCTTGACGCCCGAGTCGAGCCGAAACTCGTACGTCGTGATCACCGGACCGGTGCGGATGTTGACGACCTCGCCGCGGACGCGGAACTCCTGGCACTTGCTCGCGATCAGGTGCGAGATCTCGATCAGCGCGCTGGAGTCCCTCGACTCGGCCTCTTCCGCCGGATCGAGGAACGACACCTTGGGCAGGTCGTAGGACGAGAGGTCGTCGACGAAGTCGAATTCCTCCTGGACGGTCGGCGCCACCGATGCGGGAACGGCCGACTCGGGGGTCCGTTTCCGCCTCGTCGATGTCGCCTTCTTTGATGCCTTGACCTCCGGCTGCACCGGCTCCAGATCGGCCGCGCGCTTGCGCACGATCCGGAACCGGCCCTTGCCCTTGACCTCCTTGACCGTGACCGTCCCCGGAAACTCGTCGTCGGTCTCCAGGCGCTCGAGTTGGCGTGCGAGCACACGACGGCGACCGGCAGCCTGGTCACGCTCGCGGCGGCGGGTGGACCGCCGTTCGCGCCGCGCGTCGAGCCGCCGGCGCAGCCCGCCGACCAGCCGCTCTGCCACCGCCGCCGCCGACGCCCCCGAGGTCAGCAGCAGGCCGACGAGGAGCACGAAGGCGAGAATGACGACACGGCCGACCGGACCCGCGAAGCCCAGCAGCAACTCGTCGACGGCGCGGCCGACCATCCCACCGCCAGGCACCGTCCCGCCGCGTGCCACGACGTCCGAACGAACCATGTGGACGATGGCCGGCAGCGCGACCATGAGCAGGCCCCATCCGAGCGCGAGCAGCCGAGGGTAGGCGAACGGCCGCCCGCGCAGCAGCCGCCAGCCGACCGCCGCCGCCAGCACCGGCAGCAGCAGCGCCGGCAGTCCGACCAGCGCGAGCACTGCCGCCGACACCGCGGCGCCCAGCCACCCGGCGAGGTTGACCGGCGTCGCGCGGTCGGTGGAGAGGTGAAGCGGGCTCGGGTCGAGCGGGCTGTGACTGCCGAGCGCGACCGCGAGCAGCACGGCGCCGAGCAGCAGACCGACCGCCAGGGTCTCGCGAAGCACCCGCTCGCGGGTCACACGAGTCCTCCCGCGTGCAGCGCGAGCACCAGCAGGCCGAGCGGCAGGCAGTACCAGGCGAAGCGATGGAAGCTGTGCGAGGTCACGGTCCGGATCACCAGCCGTAGGGCGACATATCCCGATACCGCAGCGATCGCGGCACCGGTCGCCGCCGCGAGCCAGAATCCGGGCTCGACGTCGGCAAGCGCGCCCCGTTCGAGCACCAACGAGGCCGCCGCTGCGCCGAGCACGGCAGGGACTGAGAGCAGGAACGAGAAACGTGCGGCCCAGAGTCGGTCGAGGCCGATCCCGAGACCGGCGGCGATCGTCGATCCCGAGCGCGACACGCCCGGAAACACCGTGAGCCCCTGGACGAGCCCGACGACCAGCGTCTCCCGCCACCCCATGGTGTGCTCGTCCGTGCTCCCGTTCCGGTCGGCGCGGGCGGTCCACACGACGATCGCGGTCACGAGCAGACCGCACCCGACCCACAGGGCGCTGGTGAATGCATCCTCTGCGAGCCGACGGACCGGAAACGCGACCACGGCCGTCGCCACGGTCCCGAAGGCCAGGAGCACCGCCAGCTTGCGGCCAGGCCGGGTGAGAACGAGCTCAACCAGGGTTCGACGTTCGAAGACGAGGATCGCGACAGCGGTGCCGACGTGGAGCATCGCATCGAACACCACGCCAGGCTGGCGGAATCCGGGAATCAGCATCTGGGCCAGGGCCAGGTGACCGGACGAGGACACCGGGAGAAACTCAGTCAGCCCCTGAATGAGGCCAAGCATCGCTGCCTGCCACACGCCCACGTTCCACCCCTCGTTTGAAGACGCATCCGTCCGTTGTACCGACACCTGGCCACGGCCGAGGGCATGGTAGCACCGCGACCCGCCGCGTCAGGCGATCGCCTCGGCCAGCCGCACCCAGTCCGCCAGGGCGAGGGTGCCCGGCCGCACGGACGGATCGACACCCGCGGCCGCGAACGCAGCGGCGCCGGCCCGCGGTGCGGCCGCGTTGGCGACCATCTTGCGCGGTCTCGTCAGTGCGTGGGCGGCAAGCGAGAACGCCCGGACGAGGAGTTCGTCCGGATGGGGCGACGGCCGCAGGTCGAGCACCACGACGCTCGAGATCACCTTCGGCCGCGGCCTGAACGCACCCGAACCGACGTTGAACGCGATCCGAGCCTCTGCCCAGGCGGCACGTTCGAGGGCGAGGAGCCCGTGACCGCTCCCCGCGGGCCTGGCGACGACGCGCTCGGCAACCTCGCGCTGGAGCATGACCACCACCCGCGTGACGAGATCGTGCCGGGGCAGCAGCCGGCGCAGGATCGCGGTGCCGACGGAGTAGGGCAGGTTGGCGGCGACCTGCCACGGCCTGCCGCCGTCGAGAAGCCCCTCGAGCGGCTCCAGCAGCGCGTCCCCGAGGCGCAGCTCGAGGCCGCGATCGGCGAAGCGGCGGTCGAGGCCGGGCAGCAGACCCTCGTCGAGCTCGAGTGCGCGGACGCGCTCGAAGCGGTCGAGCAGCTTGGCCGTGAGGGCGCCGCGACCCGGACCGATCTCGAGCACTCGTTTCGGCTCGGGCTCGAGGAGGCCCGCGATGCGCTCGGCGACCCGTCCGTCGGTGAGGAAGTTCTGGCCGAGGCGGCGGCGCTTCGGGCGGCCCATCGCTCACCTCGCGGTGCGCGTCCGCACCGCGTGCACGGCACCGACACGCGTGCGGGTGCTGATCACCGCCGGCAGGCCTCCGCGAGGGGGGTGACGAAGCGCTGTACCGTATCGGCGAGATCGTCGGAGTCGCCGACCGCCCCGATTCGGTCCACGATTGCCGAGCCGATCACGACGCCGTCGGCGAGGTGCGCCACCTTGGCGACCTGGCCCGGCGTCGAGATCCCGAAACCGATCACGACCGGCAGCCGGGAGGCTTTGAGAGCGGCCTTGGCGTGGCTCTCGAGCTCGGCGTCGAGGTCGCGGCGGGCGCCTGTAACGCCGGTCCTCGCGACCAGGTACAGGAAGCCCCGGCCGTGGCTGGCGGCGGCCTTCATGCGTTTTATGGTCGAGGTCGGCGTCACCAGCATGATCGGGTCGAGGCGCCAGCGCTCGAGCGCGGGTGCGAACCTGCCGAGCTCCTCGACCGGCACGTCGGTGAAGAGCACCCCGTCGACCCCGGAGGAGGCGGCGTCCTCGGCGAAACGCTCGGTTCCGTAGCGCAGTACCGGGTTGGCGTAGGTGAACAGCACCACCGGAAGGTCCTCGCCCGCAGCGCGGATCGAGCGTACGCACTCGAGAACGCCGGACAGCGTGGCTCCGGCGGCGATCGCGCGCTCCGCAGCCCGCTGATTGGTGGGCCCGTCCGCGATCGGGTCTGAGAACGGCACCCCGAGCTCGAGAATGTCGACACCGCCCTTGCGGAGAGCGCGCGCGACCTCGACGGTGCGCTCGAGGCTCGGATCGCCGGCCGTCACGTATGCCACGAAGGCGGCCCGCCGGCTCTTGCGGGCCGAGGCGAAGGCGTCTGAGATCCGGCTCATGGCCGCCTCCCTTCGCGCTCCAGGACCTCGTCGAGGTCCTTGTCCCCCCTCCCCGAGAGGTTGACCACGATGTGGGCGTCCCCCGGCATCGCGGGAGCCACCTTGACCACGTAGGCGAGCGCGTGGGCCGTCTCGAGCGCGGGCAGGATCCCCTCGGTCTCGCACAGGAAGTGGAACGCACCAAGCGCGTCGCGGTCGTCGACCCGAGCGTAGCCGACGCGGCCTGTGTCGTGCCAGTTGGCGTGCTCCGGTCCGACCGCCGGGTAGTCGAGTCCGGCCGAAACCGAGTGGGTCGTCGCCACCTGGCCATCGCGGTCCTGCAGCACCCAGGTGTAGGTGCCATGGAGCACGCCCGGCATCGCGCCGCCGCTGAAGCGGGCCGCGTGCTCGCCGAGATCGCTACCGCGTCCGCCCGCCTCGACCCCGACCAGCCGGACCCTCTCGTGGGGCACGAACGCCGAGAAGATGCCCGCCGCATTCGAGCCGCCGCCCACACAGGCCACCACCAGGTCGGGCAAGGTTCGGGTCGCGCGACGGAACTGGGCGAAAGCCTCGCGTCCGATGACCGCTTGAAAGTCACGGACCATCATCGGGTAGGGGTGCGGGCCGAGGACCGAGCCGAGGACGTAGTGGGTGGTGCGGACGTTGGTGACCCAGTCGCGTAGCGCCTCGTTGATCGCGTCCTTGAGAGTGCGCGAACCCGAGTCCACCGCGACAACTTCGGCGCCGAGCAGGCGCATGCGGCTGACGTTGGGCGCCTGGCGCCGCATGTCCTCCTCGCCCATGTAGACCCTGCACTCCAGCCCGAGTAGGGCGGCCGCGGTCGCGGCTGCGACCCCGTGCTGGCCGGCACCGGTCTCGGCGATGACCCGATTCTTGCCCATTTTGCGGGCAAGCAGCGCCTGTCCGACGGCGTTGTTGATCTTGTGGGCGCCGGTGTGGCAGAGGTCCTCGCGCTTGAGCCACACCTGCGCTCCGCCGAGCTCGGCCGAGAGTCGGCGGGCGGGGTACAGCGGCGTCGGGCGGCCGACGAAGGTCGTGAGCAGGTCGTCGAGGCGCGCCTGAAATGCCTTGTCGGTGCGCGCCGCACGGTACGCCGCCCCGAGCTCGCCCAGCGGCGTCATGAGTGTCTCGGGTACAAAGCGGCCGCCGTAGGCGCCGAAGTACCCGCTGCGATCGGGTGAGATCTTCATGCTCCCTCCGCGAACGGGCTCCGATTCTACCCTCACATTCCCCCACCGGGGGCGGGTGCCTGTGAATGTGAGCTCTTCAAGAGCTCACGACTCTCCCGTTTCGGGCCACCCGTCACGCACCGCGCGCCGCCGCGACGAACGCCGACATAATGACGGGATCCTTCACGCCCGGCGACGCCTCGACCCCTGAGGCGACATCGACGAGCGCCGGGCGGAGACGGCGGATCACCGGACCGACGGTTGCCGGCGTCAGCCCGCCCGCGACCCCGAACCCCACCCCGGCCGGCGGCGCGCCCCACGTGTTCCACTCGCCGGCCACTCCCGACCCGGCGCCCGGGTCGACCAGCGGCAGGCAGACCCGGGCGAGCGTGGCGACCCGCGCCCAGTCGACACCCTCCGCGGACACCGGTACCCGACGAAGCGTCCGCAGCCCGAACCGGTCGAGCCACGCGTCGGGCTCGTCGCCGTGGAGCTGGATCCGGTCGAGCCCGAGCAGGTCGCGCACCCCCTCGATCTCGGCGAGTGCGGCGCCCCGAAAAACCCCGACGCGCTCGGCGCCTGCGAGGTCGCGGATCCAGCCTGCGCGCGCGAGGTCGAGCGCCCGCGGAGTTCCGGGGACGAAGACGAAGCCGAGCAGGTCCGCGCCGGCGGCGATCGCCGCCTCGGCGTCCTCGGGCCGGGTCAAACCGCAGATCTTGACCAGAACCGTCATCGGGAGGAATACCACAGAGACACAGAGACACAGAGAAGCACAGAGAGGGTCGGCGCGGTCC
>Ga0315540_10001657_pt1 | contig 12695 bp, 11 predicted proteins | sample SalMarSW160110MG_FD_203677 | JGI IMG/M metagenome (GOLD analysis project Ga0315540, IMG submission 203677) | Salt marsh sediment microbial communities from the Plum Island Ecosystem LTER, Massachusetts, United States - Salt Marsh Sediment SW1601-10 ... | reverse complement strand
CGCAAGAAGGTTCGGGTCTACAAGGTCGACGAGGCCCGGACTCTGGGCAAGGGCACCAGGCTGAAGGGCGATTCCATCCAGGTGTTCGCGCCGCAGGTGCAAAAGGGCGGCGATCACAAGCCCAAGCTCAAGCCGATCGATGAGGTGCAGGCTAGGCACAAGAAGGAACTCAGCAAATCGCAGCAGCCGACCACCCAGCAGCCGCAGACCAGCGACCAGTCGGGCAAGAAGAAGGAAAAGGTGCAGCAGCCGACCACCCAGCAGCCCCAGACCGGCGACCAGTCGGGCAAGAAGAAGAAGGAAAAGGTGCAGACCCAGACCACCCAGCAGCCGCAGGCCGTTGGTCAGACGGGTAAGAAAAAGAAGGAAAAGGTGCAGACCCAGACTACCCAGCAGCCGCAGGCCGTTGGCCAGACGGGCAAGAAGAAGAAGGAAAAGGTGCAGACACAGACCACCCAGCAGCCGCAGGCCGGCGACCAGACGGGCAAGAAAAAGAAGAAGAATCAGCAGGATCAGCAGCAGTAACCGGTCGTTCAGTGATCGAGCGAGCGAGCAACAGGCAGCAGGGGGGCCAAGCGCCCCCCGGCCAACGCCGGCAGCTCGTCGCAAACCGGCGGTCTCATTCAATCAGGGCGCAGGGCTGCGTCATCATTGTCCAGCGAGCCCTGCGCGGCAATTGTCCCGGCGGCAGTGGGGGGGCCTTTCAGAATCCATTCGAATGCAACGGCGATCATGGCTCCCGCCAATGGCCCCACGATGTAGACCCAGGACGCGGTAAAATCCCAGCGAATGAGATCGGGTGCCAGCGAGCGTATCGGGTTCATCGAGGCACCGCTGATCGGCGCTGCCCACAGTCCCGCCAGCGCGATGTAGCTGCCCACCGCGATGGCGCCATTTGCCCCGATGTTGCGGGCGCCCGATGCAGTGCCGAGGATCGTGTTGACCAGACCCGTGGTGAGCAGCACTTCCATTGCGCAGGCCTGCAGGGAACTGATGCCCGCTCCCGGCAGCGTCGCCCCGAGGTTGCCGGTCATCCCGAACACCAGGCGCAGGAAGACGATGGACAAGATGCCGCCGGCGATCTGGGCAAGCAGATAGCCGGGCACGCGGCGCCAGGGAAAATTGCCGCGTAGGGCAAAGGCGAACGTGACGGCGGGATTGAGATGCGCGCCGCTGACCGTTCCCATGAAATAGATGATGACCATGACCATGAGGCCGGGCGCCACCACGGCCATGCTCAACGTCACCTCACCGCCACTATTTGCCGCCACCACGCCGGCGCCGGCCGCCACGACGACGAGAAGGAAGGTGCCCCAGATCTCGGAAAACAATCGCCGCCATTCGAGCGACGGGTCGAGGAAGTCGGGTGCCTTTGTCGCGCGCATCATCTGTTGGCGTTGCCCTCGATCCAGCGGCGTGTCGGGTGATGTCATGTCAATCTCCGATCAGCAATGTGGCCCGTTCTCTCAACCGCAAGCCGTTATCAATGCGGCGCCAACAACGGTACGCTTTCCTTGTGGCTGGCGGGCAATTTTTGAAATTGACCGCAGCGCGTCAAGCGTGAATATGACGAACTTCAGCATCGCTGCTCCTGATCGGTCCAGAGATGGCTCGCTTTGAAGATGTGTGGCAGCCCTTTTGGGGGCCGCGTTTCAGATGGAGCGTCGCGCATGCAAACTTCCTTCCTGCACCCCGATTTCGGTGTCGAAGTGCACCATGTTGATTTGCGCGGCGTGACGGCGGATCACCTTTATCCCGAGATCAGGGAGCTGTTCGAGCAGTACTCGCTGCTGCTGTTTCGCGACCAGCAGCTCGACGAGCCGGCGCATCGTGGATTTGCGGCCTTGTTCGGCCCGCTCGAGAACCTGCGGGATACCGGGCAAGGCATGGCCCCGCCACGCCCCATGGTGTCGAATGTAGCAACCAGCGGAGACCTGACGGGCGATGCCGAAATGCGCTTGCTGGACTTGAAGTCGAACTTCATCTGGCACACCGACAGCACCTTTCTGCCCACCCCGGCCATTTCCAACATTCTGGTCGCCTGTACGGTCCCGACCTCCGGCGGCAATACCGAGTTTGTCTCGACCCGCGCGGGATGGGCGCGCCTGCCGGACGACCTGAAGGAGCGCGCCCGCCATCGGGTCGTGTTCCACAGTTTTGCGCATTCACGTGGTATGGTTGATGCGCGTCTGGCCGAACTGGCGATCTATACCAGGTTCCCCCCGACGCCATGGCGGACGACCTGGCGCAACCCGCGCAATGGAACCGAAGCCTTGTTCCTGGGCGCCCATGCCGCCCGCGTCGAGGGCATGTCGGCAGAGGAGGGGACGGGGCTGATCGAGGAGCTGATGGTCGCCGTAACCGGGACGGAGGCGATCTATTCGCACCGCTGGCGCGCCGGCGATGTGTTGATCTGGGACCAGCGCGCGATCCTGCATCGCGGCACCCCGTGGAATTTTGACGAAGAGCGGACGCTGGCCAGTTTCGTGTCCTCGGCCCGCGAAAGCGACGGGATCGCAAGTGCGAGACCTTGAACGAGGAGGGAATTGAACATGGCCTGGCTCATCGTCAGCGACGACAACGACAACGGCCCGGCGATCCGGGCGAATGCCGTGATCATGGACGCCCATTGGCAATATGAACTGGCCAACCGGGACATCATACTGGCCGCCGGTAGCCTCAGGGACGATGAGGGGGCGGTCAAGAAAGGATCGCTCCTGGTGCTCGATGTGGCGACGCGCGCCGAGGCCGAGGCGTTCTTTGCCAATGACCCGGCGACCAGGGCGGGCATGCGCGGTAAAACCAGCATCCGCTATCTCAACGCCGCGATCCTCAATCGTGAAGAGCAGGCCTGAGCGGTGGAAGGGGAAACTGAATGACCCAGAATGCGGCATCGCCGAGCCGCGATTTCATCGGCTATGCCGATCAGCCGCCGCATGCCAACTGGCCCGGCGGGGCGCGGGTCGCGGTCAACTTCTGCATCAACTACGAAGAAGGCGCCGAACGCTCGATCCTCAACGGCGATAGGCAATCCGAGGTCCGCCTGTCGGATGTAGCGGTCGAGGGGCGCATCGGGCGGCGCGAGCTGAATATCGAACACAGCTATGAATACGGCTCGCGGGTCGGCTATTGGCGACTGCTCAAGGCCTTCACCGATCGTGGTCTCAAGGCAACCGTCAATCTCGTAGGGCTGGCCGGAGAGCGCAATCCGCTGGCGCTTGCGAAGATGGTGGCGGCGGGCTTCGACCTGCAGCCGCATGGCTGGCGCTGGATCGATTACGACACCTTGAGCCAGGAAGAAGAGCGCGCCCAACTGGAAATGTCCATCGACCAGATCACGCGATTGACCGGGGCGCCGCCGCTCGGGAACTATGCCGGGCTGCCGTCGATCAACACCCAGCGGTTGACGGCGGAAATGCCATGTTTCCTCTACTATTCCGACATTTACAACGACGACCTGCCGTATTGGTCGCCGGACCATCACGGGCTGCTGGCGATCCCCTATTCGCTCGACACCAACGATTCCCGCTTTGCCCGCGCGGCCTCGGGCTATCAGGTTGCCGAGGAATTCGTGACCTACATCAAGGATACCTTCGAAGTTCTATACGCCGAAGGTGCCGAGCGGCCGAAGATGATGTCCGTCGGGCTGCACGCGCGGCTCCTGGGGCGTCCGGGCCGCATCGTGGCGCTCTATCGCATCCTCGACTACATACAGAGCCATGCCGATGTCTGGATCTGCCGGCGCGGCGACATTGCGCGGCACTGGCAGGCGACCCATCCCGATCCGCGCCTTGCCGCAAAGGACAAAAAGCGATGACTGATCCCATCGTCGGGGTTGCCCAGATGGGCCCGATCCACAAGGCCGACAGCCGCGCCGATGCCGTTGGGCGCCTGCTGGCGCTCCTGGCGCAGGCCCGGGCGCGCGGCTGTACCTTCGTGGTCTTTCCCGAACTGGCGCTGACGACCTTCTTTCCGCGCTGGGTTTATGACCGCGGCGATGCCGAGCTTGAGGCCTTTTTCGAAGAGTCGATGCCGGGCCCGGAAACCCGCCCCCTGTTCGATGCCGCGGCGGCGGCGGGGATCGGCTTTTACCTCGGATATGCCGAGAAATTCGGTGACAAGCGCTTCAACGCCTCGGTCTTGGTGGGCCCCGACGGCAAGATCGTCGGCAAGTATCGCAAGGTTCATCTGCCCGGCCACAAGGAGCCCGACCCGAGGCGCAAGGGCGAGCACCTGGAAAAGCGCTACTTCGATGTCGGCGATCTGGGCTTTCCGGTCTATGAAACCCAGGGCATGCGCATCGGGATGGCCATTTGCAACGACCGTCGCTGGCCCGAGACCTATCGGGTCATGGGGCTGCAGGGGGTCGAACTGATTACCCTGGGCTACAACACGCCTACCGGTCTGGGCGAGCCCTATCAGGCAGCGGCCCTGGCCAATTTCCATAACGCGCTGAGCCTGCAGGCCGGGGCCTATCACAATGCCTGCTGGGTGGCGGCAGCGGCGAAATGCGGCTGCGAGGAAGGCTTCGACATGATCGGGCAGAGCATGATCGTCTCGCCCCACGGGGAAATCGTGGCCATGGCTTCGACGCTCGAAGACGAACTGATCACCGCCCGCTGCGATCTCGCAAAGGCGCAATATGCCCGGCAGGAGATATTCAATCTGGCCTTGCATCGCCGGCCGGAAGCCTATGGGTTGATCACCGAACGCATCGGCGCCGGTGACATGGTGCAGCCCGAGCGGGCAAGGGCAGGGCTCGACGATGACTGAGCAGAACGCCAGAACCGTCTATATCAACGGGCAATTCTGCGCCCCCGAAGAGGCCAAGGTGTCGATCTTCGACCGCGGGCTTCTGTTCGCCGATGCCATCTACGAGGTGGCGGGCGTGCATGGCGGCAAGCTGCTGGACTTCGAGGCACATATGCAGCGCTTCGAGCGCTCGCTGCGCGAAATGCAGATGGCAAGCCCCATGACGCGTAGCGAGGTGCTGGCGGTCATGCGCCAACTGGTCGCCCGCAACCGCGTCGACGAGGGCCTGGTCTACATGCAATTCACCCGCGGCAGCGACGGGGACCGCGACTTTCTCCCCTCGGCCGGCCTCACCCCCACGGTGTTCGGCTTTGCCCAGCACAAGTCCGATGCTACCAGAGCCGAGATCCGCAACGGCATCGCCATGCAGACCCAGCCCGATCTGCGCTGGGCGCGGCGCGACATCAAGACGGTCGGCCTGATGGGCAGCGTGTTCGCCAAGATGGCGGTTAAACCCTCAGGCGCCGGCGAGGCCCTGCTGCATGACAACGGCACCATCACCGAAGGCGCCGCGACCAGTTTCTATATCGTCAAGGACGCCACGGTGATCACCCGGCCGCTGAGCAACGCCATCCTGCATGGCTGCACCCGCAAGGCGCTCCTGAGCTTGATCGAAACCGGCGCTGCCCGGCTGGAAGAGCGCCTGTTCACCGTTGCCGAGGCGCTCGATGCGGATGAAGCCTTCATCACCGGCGCGTCGACCTACGTTACCCCGGTGGTACGGATCGATGAAAGAACGCTCGGCAACGGCACTCCCGGACCGGTCACGCGGGAACTGCAGAGGGTGTACATGGATCTTGCGCTCAAGAGCGCCATCTGAGCCTAGCCTTGAAGGGTCTCCTCCACCAGCCGCGCCCAGTAGCTGGCGCCGATGGGGAGGACCTCGTCGTTGAAGTCGTAGTGGGGGCTATGGAGGTTGGCCGAGGCCTCGCCCGCCCCCAGCCAGATATAGCTGCCCGCCTTCTTCTGCAGCATGAAGGCGAAATCCTCCGAGCCCATCACCGGACCCACGCCGTCGCGCACCTGCGCATCGCCCACCACCTGGGCGGCAACCCGGGCTGCATGGCGGGTTTCGGCCTCGGCGTTGACGGTTGGCGGGTAGCGGCGCTCGTAGCGGACCTCGACGGTTGCCCCGTGGGCGGCGGCCACGCCCTTGGCGATGCGGGCGATGTTGGCCTCGGTGAGGTCCTGCACTTCCGGCGTGAACGAGCGCGCGGTGCCGCGCAGCACCACCTCGGCCGGGATGACGTTCCAGGCATCACCGCCATGCATCTGGGTGACCGAAACCACCACCGCCTGGTTGGGGTCGACATTGCGCGCCGCGATGGTCTGCAGGTTGGTGATGATGTGGGCGCCGATGAGGACGGGATCGATGCCCTGGTGCGGCATGGCGCCGTGCGAGCCCTGGCCCTCGACCTTGATCTCGAAGATGTCGTAGGAGGCCATCATCGGCCCGACCCGCACCCCCACTTCGCCCACCGGCACGCCCGGCCAGTTGTGCATGCCGTAGACGCCCTGCATGGGAAAGCGCTCGAACAGGCCCTCTTCCACCATCACCCGGCCGCCGCCCTCGTTTTCCTCCGCCGGCTGGAAAATGACGTAGGCCGTGCCGGCGAAATCGCGGGTTTCGGCCAGGTATTTCGCCGCCCCCAGCAGCATGGTGGTGTGGCCGTCATGGCCGCAGGCATGCATCTTGCCGGGCGTTTTCGAGGCATAAGGCTTGTTGGTCTGCTCGTGGATGTCCAATGCGTCCATGTCGGCCCTGAGGCCGATGGCGCCGTCGCCAGGCTTTTTGCCCTTGATGATCCCCACCACGCCGGTGCCGCGCGCCAGCCCCGGCACCACCTCGATGCCGAAACTCCTGAGCTTGTCGGCGACCAGTTGCGAGGTGCGCTTTTCCTCGAACGCGGTTTCGGGATGGGCATGGATGTCGCGCCGCCAGGCCGTCATCTCGTCATGCATGGCGGCGATTTTCTCGTTGATGCCCATGGGGTTGGCTCTCCTGCTTGAATCATAATATCAGGCCACATCGCGGTTTCGCGGCAGGCTGCCTAGACACTATATACGCGTTTGCGAGCGGCTTGAACGCCGGCCACGTCAATCGCTGGCGTCCTTGAGGATGAAGCCGGCGCCGCGCTCGCCCACCATCATGACGGGCGCGTTGATGTTGCCTGAGGTGAGGGTGGGGAAGATCGAGGCATCGACGATGCGTAATCCCTCCAGCCCGTGCGCCTTGAGGCGATGGTCGACCACGGCGTCTTTCGGGTCCGGCCCCATGCGGCACGTGCCGGCGGGATGGTAGACGGAATAGGCGCGCGCCCTGATGTCGGCGATGAGATCGTCATCGCTCGCCACGCCCGGTCCGGGCTTCAATTCGGTGGCGATGACTTGGGCCATGGCGCCGGCTGAAGCCAGGCGGCGAAGCAGGTGGGCGCCTTCAAGCAATTCGTCCAGATCGAGACGGTTGGCGAGGAAATTGGGTTGGATCAACGGCGCGGCCAGCGGGTCGGCGGTGGCGATCTCCACATGGCCGCGGCTCACCGGCCGGCAGTTGGAAACCGACATGACAAACCCGTCGAAGCGGTCGGGAGTGACCATGCGCGGCCGGCGAGGGGCCTCGCGGGTGAAGCTGTAGGGGGAGAAATACAGTTGCAGGTTGGGATGTTCGAGGCCATCGCGCGAGCGCGAGAAGCCGCCGGCGTGCGAGGTGCTCATGGCGAGCGGTCCCTGATCGGTGAGCAGATAGCGCAAGCCCGCCGCGATCCGGCGCGGCCACGAATTGAGCGCCCGGTTGCAGGTGGCCACATTGGCCTTGTAGACATGATCGAGGCACAGATGATCCTGCAGGTTGCGGCCCACCGCCGGGGCCTCATGAACCACCTCGATGCCGTGCCGCTTCAGCAGGTCGGCGGGCCCGACGCCCGACAGTTGCAGGAGCTGGGCTGAGTTGATGCTGCCTGCTGCCAGGATCACCTCGCGACCCGCCTCGGCCACGAAGCCTTGCCCGCTTTTACGGTATTCCACCGCGCTGGCGCGCTTGCCGGCAAAGCGGATGCGGGTGGCATGGGCGCCGGTCTCCAGTTTCAGGTTGCGCCGCTTCAGCGCCGGCCACAGCCAGGCCCGCGCCGATGACTGGCGCTTGCCCTCACGGATGGTGAACTGCAGATAGCCCACCCCCTCGATGCTGGCGCCGTTGAGATCGGTGTTGAAGTTGAGCCCCACCGCCTCGGTGGCGGCGAACCAGTTGTTGACCAGCGGGTGGGCGACCTCGGCGCAGTCCATGACCGCCAGCGGGCCGCCCGCACCATGCACCGAACTGGGGCCGTGCACATGGTCTTCCATCCCCCGGTAGGCTTCGAGCACCTCCACCCAGCCCCAGCCGGGATTGCCCAACTCTTTCCAGCCCTCGAAGTCAGCCGGACCGCCGCGCGCATAGACCATGGCATTGATGGACCCCGATCCGCCCGCCACCTTGCCCCGTGGCACGTAGATGCTGCGGCCATCGAGGCCCGCGACGGGTGCTGAATCGTACATCCAGTTGACTTTGCTGTCGTAGAAGGCCGTGCCGTAGCCGAGCGGCATCTGCAGGAAGAACTTGCGGTCGCTGCCGCCGGCCTCCAGCAGCAATACGCTGTGGCGGCCATTCTCGCTGAGGCGCGCTCCCACGACGCTGCCGGCCGAGCCGCTTCCGACAATTATATAGTCGTATTTCATGGCCCCCTCGTTGCGCCGTGTGGCACAGTGCCTTTGCCGCAAGAACATGGCCGCAATTGGGGCGGCATCTCACTTCGCTGAGGCAGATTCGTCCACATGAAGATCACCGGGCTCGAAACCTTCATCGTCGGCAACCCGCCGCCGCGCTTCGGCGGCCGCTATTTCATCTTCGTCAAGCTCACCACCTCCAACGGCCTGACCGGCATTGGCGAGGTCTACGGTGCCAGCTTCCTGCCCGAAACGATGAAGGTGATGGTGGCCGACGTATTCGGGCAGCATGTCGAGGGCATGGACCCGTTCCGCATCGAGATGCTGTGGCGCAATGTCTATGGCCGGGGCTATTCCGGCCGCCCCGATCCCTCGCTGTCCGCCGTCCTTTCCGGCCTCGAAATGGCCTTGTGGGACATCAACGGCAAGGCGCTGGGCAAGCCGGTCTACGAGCTGCTCGGCGGCAAGGTGCATGAGCGCTTGCGGAGCTACACCTATCTCTATCCAAGCTCCGGCGATGTCTATGCCGACCCGGCCGTCTATTCCGATCCCGACGTGGCGGCCGAGGCGGCGGCAGTGTGCGTGAAGCAGGGCTTTACGGCGGTGAAATTCGATCCCGCCGGCCCCTTTTCCACCTTCGATCCGCGTATGCCGAGTCTTGAGGCACTGGAGCGCTCGGAAAAATTCTGCAAGCGGTTGCGCGAGTCGGTGGGGGCAAAGGCCGACCTGCTGTTCGGCACCCACGGCCAGTTCACCGCCTCCGGCGCCATCCGCCTGGCGCGGCGGCTGGAGCCCTATGACCCATTGTGGTTCGAGGAGCCGACACCGCCCGAGATGCCGGAAGAAATGGCCACCGTCGCCCGCCAGACCACCATCCCCATCGCCACCGGCGAGCGCTTGTGCACCAAGTACGAGTTCGCCCGCGTGCTCGCGACCGGCGCGGCGCGCATCCTGCAACCGGCGCTCGGCCGGGTCGGGGGCCTCTTGGAGGTGAGAAAGATCGCCGCCATGGCCGAAGCCCACTACGCCCAGATGGCGCCGCATCTCTATTGCGGGCCGGTGGAAGGCGCCGCCAACGTCCAGTTCGCCGCCTGCACCCCCAACTTTCTCATCCTCGAAAGCATCGGCCGCTGGACCGGCTTTCATGCCGAGATCCTGAAAAAGCCCATGCGCTGGGAGGATGGCTACGTCATCCCCCCGAGTGAGCCGGGCCTCGGCATCGAACTGAACGAGGAGGTGGCCCGCGCCCACCCCTATGACGGCAAGGAATTGCACCTCGTGCCGGTCATGGGCCCCTGCTACGAATAACCCCTCCATTCATCGGAACAATCCATGCGCTACGGATATATCGGCCTCGGCCATCTCGGCGGCCATCTGGCCGAAAGCCTGATCACGAACGGCTTCGATGTCACCGTCAACGATATCGACAAGAAGCTCGCCGAACGTCACCTGAAGCAGGGTGCCAAATGGGCCGATAGCCCGAAGGCGCTGGCCGAAAAGGTGGATGCCGTCATCACCTGCCTGCCGTCGCCCAAGGTGACCGAGGCGGTGCTTACCGGCGATACCGGGGTGCTGGCGGGCCTGAAGAAGGGCAGCACGTGGATCGAGATGTCGACGCTGGGGCGCGACGAGATCATCCGCTTTGCCGCCATTGCCGCAAAGACCGGGGTGCGCACCCTGGAAAGCCCGGTGACCGGCGGCGTCCACCTCGCCGCCCACGGCAAGATCACTGTACTGGCCGGCGGCGACGAGGCGGTGTTCGCCGAGCACCGGCCGGCGCTGCAGGCCATGGGCGAAAAGATCTTCCACATGGGGCCGCTGGGCTCGGCCTCGGTGATCAAGGTGATTACCAACATGCTGGCCTTCATCCACCTGGTGGCCTGCGGCGAGGCGCTGATGCTGGCCAAGCGCGGCGGCCTCGATCTCGCCCAGGCGTTCCATGCCATCAAGGCAAGCTCCGGCACCTCCTTCGTGCACGAGACCGAGGGTCAGCTCATCCTCAATGGCTCTTACGACATCGGCTTCACCAACGACCTCGCTTTGAAGGATCTGGGCTTTGCCATGCAGTTCGGCCGCGAATTCGGCGTGCCGCTGGAGCTGGCCGGCATGACCAACCAGATTTTTGTCAAGGCCAAGGAGGTTTACGGCGGCGGTGCCTGGTCGAGCCAGGTGGTGAAGCTGCTGGAAGACGCGCTCAAGACCGACCTGCGCGCCGAAGGGTTTCCGGATAAACTGACTTAGGCCTGGTCCCCCTTTATTGTCACCCCGACGAAGGTCGGGGTCCGGAGGGCCCGGCGCCAATGTGGTGCCGTGCGCTTTGGATGCCTGTATGCGCCGACATGACGATGTGGGAGCTAGACGCCGATATTGTCGATCAGGCGCGTCGAGCCCAGCCACGCGGCGGCGAGAAGGTGGACCGGTTCGCTGGCGGCTTGAAGCTTAGCCAGCGTGTCGGCATTGCGGGCGGCCACATAATCGACCTTGAAGCCGGCCTCTTTCAGCGTCGCACGGGCGCGGCGGGTGGCATAATCGGGCGAGCGGCCGGTCAGGATGGCTTCGGCGGCTGATCGCAGTGCGCCGTGGAGGAGGGGGGCAATCTGGCGCTCGGCGGGACTCAGGTAGGCGTTGCGCGACGACAAGGCCAGGCCGTCGGCCGCGCGTACCGTCTCGACGCCGATCACCGTTGTCGCCATATCGAGGTCGCGCGCCATGCGGGTGACCACCTTGAGCTGCTGATAGTCCTTTTCCCCGAACATGGCATAATCGCAGCCCGCCTGCGCGAACAGCTTGGCCACGACGGTCGTCACCCCGTCGAAGAACGCCGGGCGGAAGCGGTCCTCGAGCCCTGCCTTGGCGGGGCCGGCAAGACTGACGGTGGTGGCAAAGCCGGGCGGATACATCTCCATGCCATCAGGGGCAAACACCAGATGGGCGCCGGCCGCCTTCAGTCGGGCGATGTCGGCGGCCTCGTTGCGCGGATAGCGGGCGAGGTCCTCGGTGGGGGCGAACTGCCGCGGGTTGATGAAGATGGTGACGATCACCCGGTCGGCGCGCCGGATGCCCTGTTCGACCAGCTGGATGTGGCCCGCGTGCAGTGCCCCCATGGTGGGCACCAGCGCCGTGTGCAGGCCTTGCGCTTTCCATGCGCCGACGCGCTGGCGCAGCTGCTCGACGGTACGGACGGTGGTGAGGCGGACGGGTGGCATGGCCGAAATTGAACCCAAGCGCGGCGCCCTGTCCAGTGGGAAGCTTTCAGCGCGCCTTGACGATCGCCTCGCGAATGAGTCCCTCGATGTCGGCGACGCTGGCGGGCGCCGGGTTGGTGCCGGTGGCAGGATCCTTGAAGGCCTTGGCGGCGATGTCGCCGGCTGCCGATGCCTCGACCCCCAAGGCCGCGAGATTCGTCGGGATGGCCACATCGTCAAGCATCAGGGTCACCGCCTCGTGGAAACTGTCGAAGTCGCCGCCGGGGATGCCCATGGCCCAGTTGAGGGCGGGGATCTTGTCGGCGATGGCGGTAGCGTTGTAGCGGAGCACCACCGGCAGGAGGACGGCATTGGTGAGGCCGTGGTGGGTATCGTAACGCGCTCCGATCATATGGGAGATCGAATGCACGAGGCCGAGGCCCTTGAGGAAGGATACCCCCGCCAGGCACGAGCCCACCAGCATGGCGCCGCGCGCCTCGATGTCGTTTGGCGCGCTCACCGCCCGCGTCAGCCAGCGACGGATGAGCTTTAGCGCCTCCAGCGCGATGCCGTCGCACATCGGGTGCCAGGCGGGCACGCAATAGGCCTCGATGGCATGCACCAGCGCATCGCAGCCCGTCCAGGCCGTGAGGTTGACCGGCAGGCCGATGGTGATGGCTGGGTCGAGAATGGCCGCCAGCGGCTTTTGCAAGGGGTGCCACACGCAGCCCTTTATGCCCCGCTTGGTGTCGGTGATCATGGCGGTCGATTCGGTCTCCGCACCCGTCCCGGCAGTGGAGGGCACGCAGATCAGCGGCGCCAGGACTGATGCGGCAATGGCAGGCGGGGCGGCATCGAAGTCGAAGTCCCACAGTGCATGATTATTGCGGGCCACCAGGCTGATCGCCTTGCCCGCATCCATGCCGCTGCCGCCGCCGAGCGCGATGACACCGTCATGGCCGCCGGCAGCAAAGGCCGCCTTGCCGGCGGCAACAT
>Ga0315540_10001656_pt1 | contig 12701 bp, 8 predicted proteins | sample SalMarSW160110MG_FD_203677 | JGI IMG/M metagenome (GOLD analysis project Ga0315540, IMG submission 203677) | Salt marsh sediment microbial communities from the Plum Island Ecosystem LTER, Massachusetts, United States - Salt Marsh Sediment SW1601-10 ... | reverse complement strand
CTTCACGAGGTCCGCTATATCTTGAATATGTACAAAATGCACCCAGTATAACTCTAAAAGGATTATAATAACCTTTTGAGATAATTTTTTCATAACTATCTAATATAGCTTTTGAAACAAAATCTCCCTTCTTTTTCGGACCAATAACTGGACTAATTAATAAACCATCAGCCTGGATCATCTCCAGTGCTTCTTTTTGTATAAACTCGTGTCCACGGTGAATAACATTTCTAGTATGGAATCCAACGACTGTAGCCATGTTAAGATCTCTTAATATCGACCTGATTTGCTGTGGCGTTAGTACGTAAGGTTTTTGGCGCCCGTTATGACGGAATTTAAATACATCACCACTTATAACATAATCACCTTTGCTTTTAAAATACCTTACTCCAGGATGGCTATCATCATTTGTATCAAACCATTTCTTTGAAACTTCACTCATATTCGGAATTTTTTCAATGTTCTTAACCTCAATTACCCCAACTAATTCATCTTCTTGCCTTGAAAATAATAAAATCCTATCGTTCAACTTAAATTTAATGTCGTCCTTATGCATTTGAAGTAGAATCGGAAGTGTCCAGATAGTTCTGTCTTTTAATCTATTAGATTCCAAAACTGATGACATTTCACTAATATCCATGAAGCCCGTTATAGGGGAATATGTCCCACTGGCTAATTGCTCAACATCTAAGGCTGATTGTTCATCGAGATAAATTCTCGGGAAATTTTTATTTTTGATTTCATTTATATCTTCCTCAATATAATTTTGTACAAGTTTGCCGCCGTGAGGAAGGATTAGACTGTTTTCATAGACCTGATCTATAAATTCGTGAATATTTAGATCAGTATGATGATTGAGATAATTTGTAGTTTCTTCAATTATTCCGGCAGCCATCCTTACAACCTGAACAGGATGGTCCCCAATTGCCGTTTCTGCAGCTAATACAAGTCCCATTGCACCATTAAATAGATTGCTGGTAATGTCATTTATTTCAGCTCTGTTTGGCTGTAACCCGGATATCATACTGTCCAAAAGATTTGTTGCAACATATGCTGGTTTATCAAATTTATTTGCAAAGTTCATTATATATCTTTGTGTAAGCCCAATCTTCTGAAGAGGAACTTCCTTTGACAAGTCTCCCCTATCAATTAATATTGCATCGGATGTTTTTATAATATCACGCAGGTTGTAAAGAGCGTTATAACTCTCAATCTTGCTGATTACAAAAATCGAGTAATCAAATTGCTCCCTGATCCAGATTATATCCTCTTTTTTATACGCAAATGAAAGAGCATAATGTGTGATACCCATTTCCTTCCCTATTTTCAGAGCCGCATAATCTTTCTCAGTAAACGCAGGCAAAAACGGCATCCGGTCGATACCAATACCTTTGTTACTTCCTACAATTCCACCTTCTATAACCCTACCCAGAACTAATTTACCTTCTATCTTAATTATTTGGACAATAACAGAATTAAAATCTATCCTTAGAAGGTCTCCTACTTTAAATATTTCTTCAGGCTTTCCAGGATAAACGGGTAATCTTTCCCCGCTTTCTTTATCTTTATACTCCACAATTTCAACCACTGAATTTGTTTTTAATGTAATACTGCCGTTCAAATATTTTCCCGTTCTGACCTGTGCTCCTTCAGTATCAATGCAGATAGGCTTTTTTGTCCAGGACCTTAATTTATTTATTACATCCTTTAAGTCTTTAACTTCAGTGTGAGATAAATTGATCCTGAAGAGATCCGTTCCCCATCTGTCCATCTCTTTGATAACCTTTTCCTTTAAAGAACTGGGGCCAACAGTTGCAATTATTTTAAATTTATTATTCATTCGAAAAACCCGTTAACGTCTTGGGAATATATTGGTTTGGTTAAAGAACAGTATTATTAATATCTATTAATAATAAGTTAGATATTTGATAATTTAAATTGTAAGGTGCTATTTTAAATTCAAAATTTTCCAAATAACTATTACTTTAGAATGCTCATTTTCTTCGAAATAATAATATCACCTGCAGTCAGAACATAGAAGTATATACCACTTGCCAGGTTCGAGCCATTGAAGTTAACAGAGTATTTGCCCGCTACTTGATGTTCATTTGTCAATGTTACTACTTCTCTGCTTAACAAATCATATACTTTTAATGAGACATAACTATTTGTTGGCAATGAATATTCAATCGTTGTCGTTGGGTTAAATGGATTAGGATAATTCTGGTGAAGGACAACACTCGAAAAAACATTTAGATCAACTTTAATTACGTTGGAAAACTCGAATTTACCATCACTATCGATTTGCTTTAATCTATAATAAATTTTTCCAAAAGGAGGGAAATTATCTATATAAGAATATTCTTTAGTTGCGTTGCTGTTACCATTACCATGTACGAATGCTATTTTATTCCAGTAATTATTATCTACCGACCGTTCTATTTCAAACCCGTAATTATTTAGTTCAGTCTCGGTTCTCCAATGCAAAAATACTTTATCATTATCTGCATATGCTGTAAAAGAACTTAATTCAACAGGCAAAAGTGACTGGAAATCATAATCTAATGTAAATTCACTGTTTCCTCCAGTTTTAAAGTCATTAAGAGTAGGTGAATACGTGCTTACATATATTTTATTTTCAAGTGGTACAAATCTCATTATCCTTAACCATCCATCACCACCTTTATCCAAGCCCTGATAATCAGACATAAGCGCATAAACTGGCTCTCCTCCATCGTTGGTCTCGGTTCTTCTCCCTTCATCTGTCCAATGACCACATAACATTAGAAATAAGTTAGAGTTACCCTTTAAAGCATTAAATATTGCTTGCCCAGCAGATGAAAAGGCGACATCGGTTCCGCTTTCACCATCAAGCATCTTATGAGATACAATTATTCCCAGTCTGTCATCATAAGTTGATAACAGGTTATCGGCCCAATTTAAAACTTCCGGAGTTTCTCTGTATTCCCCATATTTTATATAAATAACGATAAACTTTAAAAGACCCACTTGAAAAAAGTCATAATGATTATCGTTGTTACTACCATAGTGACCAGAATAGTAATTACGTCCGCTAAATCTGCTAATGCCAAAATACTGATTATAAAATATGGTAGTGCTATTGCCATCGTCGTTATCCCAAGGAGTCATATCATGATTTCCCACGGCAATTCCATAAGGAATACCATCGGTTAAACCCGTTGTAGACGGATCTTCAAGATATTCCATAGCACTAGAAGCATTGATCCATTCTTGTTCAACTTCATCTCCATTCTGGACACAATCACCAAGATGGGCAACATATACAATACTGGAACCTAACCTATTATTTACAATCCAGTTGGTCTGTGCAATAAACGTTGAAATACTCCCTGAACCCTGACCTGATCCTGAACCATCCAAATTTTCTGAATAATATTGAGTATCAGGTAAGCCTATTATAGTAAATTCTGATTGTGAATAAACAGGATTGATCGTCAAAAAAATGATGAAAAAAATTAAATTTTTTATCTCTGGCAATTTATTTCTTTTATATAAATCCATTTAAATACATTGCTTTAATTGACAAATATTTTGATTTCCCCTATCAATTCCGTGAATTGCTATACTCAAGAATTAAATTTTTAACATTTTCAAATACTTGATCTAGAGGTTTTGAGGCATCAACAATTTTGAAATTTGGCATTTTCTTCCCTGTATTCAAAAACACATCATTCTTAGCTTTCAAGTAGTCAAGTGTTGCCTCACCTTTACGTGAAAATAATACTTCTGCTGGTGCATTCAGAAATATTATTAATCCAGGCTTTTCATATAAATTATTTAACGTCCAATTATGAAATTTTGTAGTTAAACGATGTTTGGAATAAGTATCCTTTGGGTCCGGTAAATAATCAAAAATAAAATGCCTATCATATATTACTACATACCCTAATAACTGATAGTACCAGGAAATCGTAAGCCTGAACCATTCCTCAACAAGTCTGTTTAACAGTCTTAACGTTGCGGCAATCTTCCCTCTTGTATCAACTTTTCTGTTTTTATCGAGTTCGTGCAGTGAAAATTTTTTCGCATTATCAAAATTCAACCCTTCATGAGTTTTTTTGTATTTATATATTTTATAATAATGAATTACCCACGAGGTAGGTAGCATTATATTACTGGATTCTACATTTCTACCCATATAAATATATTTCATTTTAAGAGGCAATTTTTCCAAAACCAAACTTGAAATTGTTGTTTTGCCAGCACCGTCCTGACCTATAATTGCAACAGAAGACATTAATAACCTTTATCTTATTATTAAAGCAATAACGAATTTATAAAATATTCATATTTAAGACATCAAAGCCGAACTTAGTCTTGAGAAAAGCATCTCAAATGAAACCGGATAGGGATGACATATTTGAAAAGATTTTTTGCCCTTTAGTGCATTCATTAGCAAATTAGAATGGATTACTTTAATCTTATCCAGAAATTCATTATCTCTTTCAGGAAAAGCATACTTAAATGCTTTGTAAAATTCAAAGAAAGGAAGTTGCTCATAATCATTCGAATGAATCATTCGTTTAATTATTTCCTCTGGTTCGCATTCCTTAGCCACAATTTCATAACTATCTTGACTCAATGCTAACACAATAGCATCCAGCTTTATCATACCGTTTCGGATTTTATCCTTAAACAAATCTTCAGGGGATTTTCTTATTTTTAACAACTTTCTTAAATGAGGTAAACTCTGACCCAATAACTTAAAAGGAAAAGTTTTGCCAAGTTTTAACATAATCGAAATATTGTCGATGGCTTCAAGTATTGAAATAGTTGAAAAAATAATTTTATTAACCAATCCTATATTTTTTACAATTTTTTTAATGTAAGATAGCTGCCACTTCCAAATTGTCACCGGAACATGTAACCCACACATTTCGGATCCATCTGGTTTTACCACAACCCACTCATCTCCAACATATTCCGCACCGTGATTTGCAAATGATAGCAGGGTTTCGGTTTTGCCCCCTTTAGTCCACCCCATTACCAATATTCCTTTATTATCAAAATAAAATCCTGAAGAATGTATGGGAACGAAATTATTCTTAATCAAATAAAAATTAACTATGTGGTTTAATAGGGGAATGGATTTTACACCTTTTTCACATACTATTTCAAGCTTCTGGCCTATTTTATCAAATGGAACGCTTACTTTTTTCTTACTTACAGGATCACTTATCAGATAAAATTTTTCTTTGTCAAAAGCAGCGTAATTTAAACCAAGGAATATCAGGCCTGAGGTTTCCAATCTATCAACAAAGCGAACTACAATTTCGGGCTCACGATTAAGTTTTTTTTCAAAAGCTAAAAAGTTATTGACAATTGAACTAACTTCTTCCCTTGAAATATTTTCAAACCTGATACCAGCAGCACCTAAATAATCTACTTCAATATAATTATTACCACTCAATAAGTTAGCCTTCAGAAATAATTTTAGATAAGTTCAAGTTTATACATAATTTCTATCTTTCATATACAATTTACTCACCCTGATAATATCAAATATAAAAGGCAGGGGGTCTTTTAATGAAAACAATGAATGACTCTTTTTACCCTTGAGTGAATTGAGCCATTGCTTAAAAGTTAATTCACCTCGTTTCCGAAGGTATAAAAAAGCCTGGAAGTCTCTTCTTAAATGAACCCACTTGGCATCACCGTATTGTTGTATTCTGTCCTCAGGCAAGGGCAATCCTGCTGCATCACAATACATTGTATAAATTAATTCAACTCCTCCGGCTTCCGCTGTTGTTGATCTTCCCGTGGGTCTTAGAATATTTGGCTCAACTATTAAATATTTGCGAAGCCTGTTATCGTATTTCATATCAAGATAACCCAACCCTTTCCAATTCAGGTTGCGGAAAAGATTTATTGTTTCATTTAATACAATATCATTTCTGGCTTCTATTCCAATTGATCCCTGTCCTGTTTGTGGCGGCCATTGCCTGATTTTCTTTGAAACAAAAGTAACAAGAAGTTCCTTCTGTCTGCTGAAATATAAATTGCAAGTAAAATGATTGGTATCGGGTCCATCAATCCATTCCTGTATTAAAAAACCGGATCCAAATTCCTTGTACTCATCATAATATTTAACTAATTCTTCTTTCGATTCAACCTTAAACGCTTTTTCCTTTGTATGCTCAACCCATTTAGGTGATCTTATAGTCGGTTTTAGAATTGCAGGATACATTATTTCATCACCAGCACAATTAATATTATTATCATCTTTTATAATATAAGAAAGTGGAATAGGTAGACCAGTTTTTTGTGCGTACTCAATAAATTGGATTTTATCAACGAGAGTTTCCACTGCATACTTATCGGGCATAATAATGTGATAATAATTTTCCAATCTTTCCCTATATCTTGACACAACAAGGACATTCGGTTCTTCGCCTGTAATAAGAACTGCTTTTTGTGAAAGCCTTTTGCCTAACTTTTCAAGTGTAAATATTAACTCTTCGCTTGATTTATTGGTATATAATATATCTTCTACAGAATTAGTTTTGCAATTATGATCTTTTTTATCCTGAGCAATTCCAATTACAGGAATTCCTTTTGAAGCAAGGTGCCTTACAGTAGCCAGTGCAGGGAAACTATCTAGTCCTACATAAACGGCATAAGGTAAATTGTGATCTTTATTTCTCATAAGGTATAATATCCGGCTTTTACAAATTAAATTATATCTAACCTGCGATTAAAAATTATCTATTTATCGCCCAAAATATATTACTTACTAAAGATTAACTAACTTTCAGGCAAAGTGTCGATATGCAAGCGAGCCAAAAATTTCCAGTACCGGTAAAGGAAGCTTGTTAAAAATCTTATTATGAAAACCGGAAGTCTGAGTTGAAAATTTAAGAAATTTATTTCCCTGTAAATCGAACCTGTATGTATGAGATTTAAGTTCACGGACAGACCAACCATTTTTAAATCTCCTGAGTCCCTCATTATCAGGTTCAGTTTTGCCAAATGAAAACTCCTCAAATCCTTTGGAATCATACCATTTTATTGCTTCCCACATAACCAGATTATTAGCACGCAAATTTTGATATTTTATATTGGAAGCGCCATACTTGTATAATGCTTTCTTCCCAATATGCAAATAAACTGCACCTGCAATAACGTTACCATTATGCTCAGCCAGAAATACTGTGCCTAAATTTTCTTTTATAATTATATTATATAAATTTTTGAAAAAAGAATATGGTTGCGGTGGTAGTCCGTGCCTCTGCCTTGTCAATGAATTCAATTTATAAAAACGGGCAACTGACTCAAATGATTGGCTACGGTGAACCTTAACATTCTCTTTAATAGCTTTTCGAATGTTTCTCTTTGTAGTACTATCAAAAGCGGAGAACAATTTTTCTTCATTGCCATCAAAGTCTATAATGTGTTCATATTCGATGTAACTTTCTGTGCCGGAGGGAAGATAATCCTGTGCTCCTTTTATCTCGAGATATTTCCATTTTGCTTCTCTACCATAATCTTTAGTAGCTTCTAATAAATCGCTAAACTGATCTGAATTTTGTACCAAAGGACTTGAAAAATCACTAAAAGGTAAACTAATACCTCGCTTGCCGGTTAAAATACTTTTAACTTCCATTAAAGGAAGAATTCCGGCTATCCTATCACCCTCTTTTATTACCTGGAATACTGGCGTATAACCATATGTTTCCGATATAAGTTTGGCCCAATGTGATAAATGAAAAAAAGTATAACCTTTGTGTTCAGTTATCTTTTCGTTCCAACCTGCATATTTTACCGGATTCAAAACTTCGACGCGATTTATATCAGACATTTATTCCGTATTTATTTTATCTCTAATAGAGTAAAAAAAGTTCAATAAAAAAAACACTCCATATCAGACTAGGCATGGAGTGTAATTAAAAAAATAATCTCAATTAATATAATCTATGGTATATGTTTTTTTAACTGTAAACGATTCAATAAACTTCCGATCCTAGTTTGCTCATAAACAGATTGTTTTAAATTAGAAACTTTACTTTTCCCATTCTTATTGGCATAAGAATATTCATAACCATAGCCATAGCCATATTTATATTTATGCGTTGATTTCTCTATTTCACAAGCATTTACTATTGCACCCGAAATATTTATACCTTCATTTCTTAACTCTTGCAACCCAGCCATAGCTGCATCCCTAAATGTATGATTATCTCTTGTAATCATAATTGTATTTTCGATCATCCTGCTTAATATCAGTGTATCAATAACCCTCGTGACTGGAGGAGTATCAATCAGGATATAATCATAGAAGCTGGATTTCAAGTCGTTAATTAAATCGCTAGCTTTTTGAGATTGAAGTAAATTACTTGAATTTTCACTTATTTCACCGGATGGTAGGAAACTGATCTCACCTGAAGTTGATAAATTTTCAGTGAATCCATTCAGTTTGAAAATAGGGATTTTTCTTAAATCCTGATCCAAAAACGTACTTAAACCAGGATTTTCTCTTGAAACCTCAAACAAATCAGTTAACCCACATCGTTTCAAATCTGCATCTACTATCAACACTTTCTTACCTGCGGTTGCAAGTGTAAGAGCCAAATTCCCAACAATGGTTGTTTTGCCGCTATTTTCTTCAGGGCTGGTAAATAATATAATCTTATTATCACCCTTTAGCATAAAGACCAGCTTTGTCTGAAGAACTTTATAGGATTCAATTATTCCAAATTCTTCTTTTTGCAAGACTGCAAATCTATCCTCCAGCGTTTTGGATTGGTCCATTTTTTTTATTAATGCCCTTGGAAACCTAGGGATTATTGAAAGAATAGGTAATTGAAGATCATCTTCAATTTCATTAAGCTTAAGTAATCTTCTTTCCCGAAATTCTCCAACAAAAACATAGGCTATCGAGAATGCACCCCATAAAAAGAAACATACCAAAACAATTATTTTTAAACTCGGCGATGCAGGTATCATTGGCAGATCCGCGGGATCAACAACTAGAATGTCCTGTAACTGCGAAACTTCTTTTACTCTTAGTTCTTCTCTCTTATTAAGAAGTACGTTAAACATTTTTTCGGCACTCTCAGCATTTCTGGACAGTGAGGCTAATTCCTTTTCCTCTTGTGGAACATTATGAATCTTTGCCTGATATTTTGCAATCAAATTTTCCAGGTTTGCCTTTTTATCCTTAAGAGAATTAATAATAATATTATATGAGTTTAATGTATTTTGATTGTAAGACTTCATTTGCTCCTTTAATTGAGCAATTTGATCATTTAAGCTTATTATATCTGGATGATTTTCACTCTTTTTTTGAAGCTCAACAATTTTCTGTTGTTCCAAATCTGTCAGCTGCTTCTGAATATTTGAGAAAGGAGAATTTGACTGGCCCGAATTATCGGGTGCTAAAAAAGTTTGATCAAAATATCCTTTGCTTTGAAAGTCGCTTTGAATTTCTCTTACTTTGGATTCATATTGACTGAGTTCCAAATCATTTGCAATTTTTTGTGCCTGAAGCCCTGACAAAAATTTTACAATATCTGCAGTACCTTGATCTAACTCAGTAATTCCCGCCCTAGACTTATATGCACTAACATTATCTTCCGCTTCCTTCAATTGCTTTGCCATATCACTTAACTGTTTATCTACAAATTTATAGGACTGCTGTATATTTCTTCTTGCAATTTCCGTCCTTGTTGCTATAAATTTCTGTGTAAGTGTATTAGCAATAAGTTGAGCCATCCTGGGAGATTTATCGTATACAGAGATCTGAATTATATTTGTCTTACCAACCTGTGCAATTTGTATTTTTTTATTGAGCTTATTTGTTGAAGCAACTGCTCCATATGCGCTAAAAAATATTTTTGTTCCGGGAGGAGATTTATGCCAATCTATTTTTATATTAAAATCATTCGTGCTAATTTCCCCAGGGTTACCAGCTTTTTGGGAATTAATAAGTACATTTGTTTTCGCATCGTATAATTCTAAATAGCCAGCATTCATTATTGCGTAACAATTTAGTGTTTTAGCATCGTCAATAGAGTCAACTTTCGCATCCAAAATATGAGGATAATTTAAACTATCTGTTCCCTTATCACTCAACCACCAATTATAGGCTGTGAGTGATTCATCAAAATTTATTTCATTACCGTTTGGAAATTGAATCTTATTTATAATGAAATTTAAATTTAATTGATTAACGACCTTTGACAATACTACTCTGGTATTAATCAGTTTCAATTCTGTTTCAATATCATCAGGAGATTGATCCGCAATCATCCTGTTATATTGATCCTGTGCGTTCTGTTGTTTTGTCTGTGAATCCTTTTTTAATAAAATTGTAGAACTGTAAATAGGACTTTGCATCTTATAAAAAATTGCGCCACATAAAAAGATTACCCCAAATACTATAAAAATGATTACTCTTCTTTTGTTAAAGGCAAGAAATAATGCATCTATGCTTGTCTGGCTAGTCGTTTCAGATTTATGCGTATCATTTTTTTTATGTATCCCTGTAGCCATATATTTTTCGTTTACCTTATTTTTTCTTAATAATTATCGCTATTAGTAAAGCTGTTAAAGTACTAAGTGATGCAAGAATTATAGCCTGAGTTGAACCACTAAACCACTTTCTGGCTACATATATCTGGTCCCCGGATCGCAATCCCATATCTTGTAGTTCACCCCCACTCTTCATAACTTTTTGACCATCAATATCTATTTCCTTCCCATTTCTCGTAATTGTAATATCGCCAATATCAGCCTGGGATGTTGTTCCACCTGCCTTTGCAATTAGATCAGCTAACTTATCAGTACCTGTAACATAATAATAACCTGGTTTATTAACTTCACCAAAAATGTTTACCCTTATTAAAGGTAATACTGTTAATTCAGGATTTCGGTAAAGGCTGCTATATTTATTCAGGATTTCTTGTTTAAGGCTATCAATATTCCTGTCAGTAGCTCTGATTTTCCCCAAATAAGGAAGTGATACACTACCATCCTCTAAGATATAATAATCACCGGAGATTGAATCTGAAATATTATAGAATATTAGTCTTAATCCGTCCCCAGGTTTCAGGGTTTGAGCTTTGCTAGCAAAACTGAATGAAATAAATAAAACAAATATTCCCAAAAACAATCTTTTCATTGTACCCTCGTATGAAAGCTATTATTATAGATAGCTATAAATTATTTTAACATGTTAAAATTGTTAAATAGCAATATTATGATTATAAGATAATATCATTTTATGTTATAAAACAGGTATTTCTTTAATCACATGTGCAGGTACACCCGCAACGGTAGTATTTGGAGGAACGTCCTTAGTTACCACTGCTCCCGCTCCAACAATAGCATTTTCACCAATAGTTACACCACACAAAATGGTTGCTGAGGAACCAACTGAAGCACCTTTTTTAATGAATGTTTCAATAACTGCCCAGTCTTCTTCCGTTTGTAATTCTCCCCTATTACTAACTGAATGGGGGTATTTGTCATTTATAAATGTAACATTATGCCCAACAAATACATTATCTTCAATGTGTACCCCCTCACAAATAAAAGTATGCGAAGAAATTTTACATCTTTTACCAATTGTCACGTTCTTTTGAATTTCAACAAAGGAACCAATTTTTGTAAAATCATCAATTGCGCATCCATATAGATTAACAAAATTGAAAATTTTAACATCTTTACCAAGTTTAACATTATTTATTATTTGGTTTTCCATATTCAATCTCCGGATGACTTAATATTTATTAAATTTCATTGGAAATACTCTTCAACCTTTACTTTCTGCTTAACCTGTTTTGGTTGAGGTTTATTGAGCCCTACATAGGCGCCGGTATTTTTAATTGAAATATCGGAAGCTTCTAGAATCTTTACAATTTCCAAACCATCATATGCATTTGTTAAAGGTTGCCTGTCATTAATTATACAATTAGCAAATTCTGTGACTGCAGCGCTCAAAGCCTCTACTTGTTCTATTTTAGGTGAGCACATGTCACCGGTTCTGTATTGTACCAAGGTATCGTGCAGACTTTCTGCTGTAGAGACATCAACACTGCTGTTATAAATTTTTATTTTTTCAGAATTTTCCATATCGTCATAAACCAGCATTTTCTTGTTACCAGCAATTATCATTTTCCTTATTTTAACAGGAGACGTCCAGTTCACATGAAAATGTGCAAAACAAGATTTCTCCTGGAAATGAAGAGATACCTGGGCAAGATTTTCAAGTTCATAATAATTAGAAACTCCGCAAGCCGTAACACCTGCTACTTCTTTATCAGGAATAATATATTTCATGATTGAAAGATCATGGGGAGCAAGATCCCAGATCACGTTTATATCGTGCTGAAATAACCCTAAATTAATTCTCACTGAATCAAAATAGATTATATCGCCAAGTTCGCCGCTAACCACCAATTCTTTAATCTTTTTTACAGCGCCTGTATAAAGAAAAGTATGATCAAGAAATATCTTAAGGTTTTTTGCTTCAGCTATTTTAATTAGTTCTTCAGCCTGAAAGACCTTGCTGGTAAAAGGTTTTTCAACCCAGATATGTTTACCTGCATTCAAAGCTTCTTTTGCAAATTTATAATGGGTATTTACAGGAGTTGCAATAGCAATAGCATCAAAATCTCCTTCAATCAAATTTTTATAATTGTTAGTTGTTTCGATTGATG
>Ga0315540_10001654_pt1 | contig 12708 bp, 6 predicted proteins | sample SalMarSW160110MG_FD_203677 | JGI IMG/M metagenome (GOLD analysis project Ga0315540, IMG submission 203677) | Salt marsh sediment microbial communities from the Plum Island Ecosystem LTER, Massachusetts, United States - Salt Marsh Sediment SW1601-10 ... | reverse complement strand
ATCCGGACGACCCTGGCCCGGCGGGCACGTGACAGGCGACGCCTGGCGGCCGCGGCCGATGTGGTCGATGCGGTCGGTGTCGTGGCCGAGGCGGGCGAGACGTCCGGGCTGGGCGTCGGGCTGGGCGTCGGGCTGGGCGATGGCGATGCGGGCGCGGCCGATGGCGACGGCGACGGCGATGCGGGCGCGGCCGATGGCGACGGCGACGGCGATGCGGGCGCGGCCGATGGCGACGGGTCGGCGGCCACAGCGGGGGCGGACTGGGCAACGATGGCGACGAGCGCTACGACGAGCGCGAGACCGAGGGCCCGAAGGCTGTTGCTGAAGGCCAAGACGTACCTCTCTGCGAGGCCACGGCGGCAGGCGCCATGGCGATCCAGGGCAGCGCCGCCCGGCGTGGGAGAGGAAGAGCGCGCCCGTCACCCCCGATGGGCGCGCACGTTGATCGACATGAGCTGTCGACCACACGGCAGGAGACCTGCCGGGTCGGCGCTATGCAGCTGAAGTTCCTGTCGATGACCGGTCTCCGGGGTCGAGGACCGGTATGCGGAGGCGCACGGTACCAGCGATCCGCGAATCGCGCCCCAGGACAGATTCCCCGGGTGCGATCTAGAGTGGACCCAGCAACCGGGCGGGGGCCATGACGCGCGACCCCAGCTCCGGCCGCCTGGGTCGCGTCGAGCCACTGGCGAGTCCGACCGCCCGACCTGATCGATCGGAGGATCCGTTGATGGATTCCGCGTCCCACCGGTACCCCGTGCCTGTCGGCAAGTCCACGGCACGGGGGTCACAGCCCGGAGCGAGGGGGCTCAGGTCCACATCCGCCAGGCGGTTGCTCGCCCGGCTGGGCAGTGCATCAGTCATCGCGGCCATGGCCGCCCTGCTGCTCGCCGCCGCTCCCGTTGCCGCGGCGGGCCCGCACAAGCTGTTCGTGTCGCCGTCAGGAAATGACGCAGGCTCATGCTCGCGGTGGGCCCCATGCCAGACCATCGGCCACGCCGTCCAGGTTGCGGCACCCGGCACCAAGATCGTCGTCAGGGCCGGGACATACCGCGAGGCGGTCGTCATCCCCAAGCAGCTGCGACTGATCGGCCACCACGCCGTGATCGACGCCAGCGGCCTCCTGGCGAGCGTGCCCGGACCGCTCAATGATCAGGGGATCGTCGGCTGGGCCGTGCTGATCGTCGGCCCGGACTCGGCGGGCACCGTGTTCAAGGGGTTCACCGTCGAGAACGCCGCGGCGGAGGGCATCCTCGCCGTGATGACCTCGAAGGTGACCATCAAGCGCAACGAGCTCACCCACAACGACATGGGCGCGAGCCCTGACTTCGTCAGCCCGCCCTTCGAGTGCCAGGCTCAGGGCCAGATCCCGGGCGACTGCGGTGAGGCGCTGCACCTGATGGGCGTCGCCGACTCGCGGGTCGTCTGGAACAACGTCCATGACAACGTGGGCGGCATCCTGCTCTCCGATGAGACCGGACCGACGCACGGCAACCTGGTCGCCCACAACACGTCGAAGAACAACCTGGAGGACTGCGGGATCACGCTGCCGTCCCACAACGACAAGGCGACGACCGATCCCAGCCTGGGCGGCGTGTACGACAACACCATCCTCGGCAACTGGTCCATCGGCAACGGTGGCGCCGGCGTCGGCATGTTCGCCGCGGGCCCGGGCATGGCCTCGTACAACAACCGCGTGATCGGCAACGTGCTGCGCGACAACGGTGAGGCCGGCGTCGGGATCCACTCGCACGCTCCGGACCAGAACGTGTCGGGCAACCTGATTGCTGCCAACTGGATCTCCGGGAACGGGGTCGACCCTGACTTCCAGGGCACCGATCCGGCTGGACCGCAGAACACCGGGATCGCGATCGGCAGCGTGGCCGTTCCGGTCTCCGTGCGCGTCCTCGGGAACTGGATCAGCAACGAGTACTGGGGCATCTACAGCTCCGGCTCGATCACGATCCACGGCCTCCGGAGCAACCACTTCACCCGCTCGGTGGCGCACCACACCAACTGAGCCCCATCCAATCCAACCCGGGGGCACTCCACGCCGGCGGTCCGCAGGGCCGCCGGCGTCTCCTTGCCACGACCGTCTCTCCGGCGGGTGCGCCACCGGGACGCACCCGCCTCAGGCGCGGACCAGGCTCCCGCCGGCCCGCCGGCGCGACAGTGAGTCCACGCTCACGGCCGCCAGCAGGACCAGGCCGGTCACGATCAGCTGCCACTGGATCGGCAGGCCCAGCAGGTACAACCCGTTGTAGATCGCCCCGATCACGAGGCCCCCGAGGAGGCCGTGGATCGCGCGTCCACGACCACCGAACAGGCTGGTGCCGCCGATGACCGCGGCCGCGACCGCGTACAGCACGAGCTGGCCGCCGTTGATGTTCGTGGTCAGGCCGCCCAGCTGCGAGAGGTAGATGATGCCCGCGATCCCGGACGTGCCCGAGCAGAGCACGAACCCCAGCGTGCGCACGCGGGAGACGTTGATGCCCGCCCGCCGGGAGGCCTCGGGGTTGCCGCCCACCGCGTACATATGGCGCCCGAACTGCGTCCGCTCGAGCAGCATCGTCCAGGCGCCCAGGACGATCAGGACGAGCGGGACCACCCACGGCACGCCGACGATCGGCAGGAACTTGCCCCGATCGATGTTGCAGATCGCCACCACGGCGATCCCGGCCACCGCCACGGCCACGATCTTGGCGATCGTGAGGCCCACCGGGGGCGCGACCAGGCCACTCCGACGGCGGCCGGCGTCGCGCAGCCACATGGCCCCGCCGAGCAGGGCGACGATGACCACGAGCCCGATCCAGGCGATGACCGGATCGATGTAGCTGTAGACGATGCCGTGCAACGCGACCTGACCGTCGATCACGGTGCTGTTGACACCCACGCCCCCGGACGTGCCCAGGATGGCGATCATGACCCCGAACCAGAACAGGTAGCCGGCCAGGGTGACCACGAAGCTGGGGATCCCCAACTTCGTGACGATCAGGCCCTGGATCGCCCCGATCGCCCCGCACACGACCAGCGCCGCGATGATCGCCAGCCACCACGGCCAGTTGGGGCTCGGCTGGACGAGCAGGCCGGCGACGATGCCGCCGATCGCCCCGACGTAGCCGATCGAGAGGTCGATCTCGCCCAGGAGCAGGACGAACCCCTCGCCGATCGCGAGCATGATGAACACCGCGCTCTGGTCGAACAGGTTCACCAGGTTGACCGGCGAGAGGAACACGTTGTTGGGGCTGACGATGGTGAACACCACCGTGACCGCGATCAGCGCGATCGCGACCGGGAGGACGCCGGCGTCGCCGCTCTTGACGCTCGCCCACCAGGCCTGAAGGTACTGGCCGAGGGAGCGGGCGACGATCGCCGCCGGGACCTCGACAACAGCCAGGGTGAGGTCGGGGCTCTCGTCCGGCTCAGGCTCGTCCCGCACGGGCGTCTCGGCGGCGTGCTGCGTTGGGTCCATGGCTCAGCCCCTCTCCCCGCCGGCCGTCACCGGCTCCCGGCTCGAGGTGCCGGTGGTCATGTAGTCCACGACGCTCTGGCGGTCGAACGCCGAGAGCGCGCCCTGGGCGACCATCCGGCCCAGGCGCAGGACGGCGATGCGGTCGGCCACCTGGAACACGTCGTTGAGGTTGTGCGAGATGACCATGACCGCCAGGCCGTGGCTCTTGAGCCGCCTGATCAGGTCCAGGACCATGCGCGTCTGGGCGACGCCGAGGGCCGCTGTCGGCTCGTCGAGCATGACCAGCTTCGAGTTCCACATGACGGCCTTGGCGACCGCGACGGCCTGCCTCTGGCCGCCGGAGAGGGTGGCGACGGGCTGGCGAATCGAGCGCACCGTGGTGACGCGCAGGCTGGCCAGCGTCTCGGCGGCCGCCCGCTCCATGCTGTCCTCGTCGAGCAAGGCGTGGCTCAGCCGCTCGCGGCCGAGGAACATGTTCTGGACGATGTCCAGGTTGTCGGCGAGCGCCAGGTCCTGGTAGACGGTCTCGATCCCCAGCGCAGCCGAATCGTTCGCGTTTCGGATGTGAACCCGGCGACCCTCCCAGAACATCTCGCCCGCGTCGGGCTGGCTGATGCCGGCGATGGTCTTGGTCAGGACCGACTTGCCGGCCCCGTTGTCACCGCACAGCGCGGTGACCTGCGCAGCCGGGAGATCGAGGTCCACGCCGTACAGGGCCTGGACGGCCCCGAAGTGCTTGCTGATCCCCCGCAGCCGCAGCAACGGCTCCGCGCCCGCAGCGGCGGGGTCCGCGGCCGGGGACACGCCGCCAGCCGGCGGCGTCCGTGGCGAAGGTGTCATGTCCATGCTCGCCTCCCTGGAGCGCGGCGCCGTGCCCGGCGGCGATCAGCGCGCCGGGCACGGCTCGTACGACCCGACCTGCCTCGCGGGCGGTCGAGCGCGCCTGCAGGTTCTAGTGGATGCCCGCGGCCGTGCACACGTCGGCGCCCACCGCGGCACACAGGTCCGTCGCAGAGACGAACTTGTCCGTGATCACCGTGGACTCCATGTTGGCGGCGTCCACCCACATCGGGGTCAGCAGGACGGCCGGCTCCGTGGTCGATGCGTTGGTCGGATCGGTCGTGCTGCCGTTGACGAGCGCCGCGGGCGGCGTCTGGCCGGCCCGCAGGTAGGTCGCGAGCGCGACCGCTGCCTGCGCCTCGAGATAGATCGGCTTGTACACCGAGCCGCACTGCCAGCCCTGGAGCACGTACTCCATGCCCTGGAGGGTGGCGTCCTGCCCGGTGGTCGGGACCTTCTTGGCCGGCACACCGGCGGCCTTGAGGTCGCTGATGACCGCGCCGGCCAGGCCGTCATTGGCCTCGACCGTGGCGTTGATGTTGGTGTTCGCGGTGTACGCCTGCTGGAAGATCGTGCCGCCCTTGGCGTTGTCCCAGCCGGGGGCGATCTGCTCACCCACGAGCGTCATGCCGTTGTTCGTGGCCCCAGGGGAAACCTGAGCCACCTTCTGACCCCAGATCGCGTCGTTGTAGCCCTTGGCGAAGTCGATCGCGTTGGGATCGGTGTCCTGGCCGCCGTCGAGCTCGAACACCTGCGGGTTGCTGACGCCCCAGTCGGCCACGCACTTGTTGAAGCCCTGGCCGATCAGCTCGCCGACCTGGACGTTGTCGAAGCTGACGTAGTAGGTGTCGGTGCCCTGGAACGTAGCCCGGTCATAGCTGATCATCGGGATCCCGGCGGCCGCGGCGGCCGTCTGGATCTGGTCGCCGGTGGTGCTGTCGATCGGGTCGACGAGCAGAACCTTCGCCCCGGCCGTGATGTCGGCCTGGGCGAGCGCGAGCTCGGTGGTCGCGGTGCCGGCGGCGTTGTCGATCTTGAAGTCGGTGCTGGCGTATCCGGCAGCCGTGAAGGCCTGCTTGAGGTACGGCAGGTCGTAGCTGGTGTACCGAGCCGACGTGGTCGTGTCAGGGAGGATCACCCCGACCAGACCGCTGCCGGCCGAGGTTACCGCTGCCAGCTGGGCCATCGCGGCGAACGAGGCATCGAACGAGCCGACGGTCAGCCCGCTGGCGCCTGAGGCCGACGGCGACGCGGACGGCATCGCCGAGGGTGACGCGGACGGCATCGCCGACGGTGACGGGCTGGCCGGCGGGGCCGACGGAGACGGCGTCGCGGCAGGGCTGCACGCCCCGACGATGATCGACGTCGCCGCCAGTGCTGGAAGCCAGATGGTACGAGCTCTCACAGAGACCTCCTGTCGGTCCCCGCATCGGCCCGGTGGCAGAGCGGCATGACACTTGATGAGCCGCCCGTCACGAGACCAAGCGGAGCCATTGCGATCGGCGGCGCGCGCTCGCGTGACTGGCGGCGGCACGTCGCGGGTACCGTGCGGTCGCGACCGGCTCGGTCGAGCCGACCGTGACGAGGTGGCTCGTGGTGGCGTTCAGGTCCACGCCACGGGCCCGGGCGACCGTCCTCGACGTGCGCTGTCGTGGCGTCCTCGGTGCCACCGGCATCCGGGAGGCGGTCCGTCGTGTCAGCCAGGATCAGGGCTGCTCAAGAGCCTCTACCCCTATCAGAGCAGGTCGCCGATCGCTCGCGGGGCGGCCTCGGCCGCCGGGACGTACGCGTGACTTGACCTCGACGCCCAGGAGGTTGGACCGTCCGTCTGAGAGCCACCTGAGACGGACGTTGAGGTTTGGCAACAACAGCATGGCGGCGACGCGGCCCGTACACTCGCCGGAGGCCGCCCGCCAAAGCGCGGCGTGTCCAATCCTCCCGTCCCGCCAGGAGCCCTTCACGAATGCCCTCCGTCGCGACCGGCCGGCAGGACGCAGCCCGGCTCACGGGATACGCCCTGTTCCTGCTGATCGGCTGGACCGGGCTCCTCGTGCCATCCCTGATCCGCTCGCTGGAGCGAGACCTGAACCAGACCGACGCCGGGATCGGGGTGTTCTACTTCCTGTATGCGGCGGGCTACGCGCTCGGGTCGTTCGCGGGCGGCCTGGCGACCGAGCGGCTGGGCCGGCGGACCGTGCTCGCCCTGGCAGCCGCGATCCATGGCGCCGGCCTGCTGGCGCTCGCGGTGTCACCGGGTTGGACGTGGTTCCTGGTGATCGCCGCCCCCGCCGGACTGGGCGCGGGCGGCATCGACGGCGGGGTGAACGGCCTGTTCCTGGACCTGTTCGCGACCGGCCGAGGGCGCGCCCTCAACAACCTGCACCTGTTCTTCGGGGTGGGGGCGCTCGCCGCGCCACTCGCGATCGGGCTGCTGACGGAGGCCGGCCTCGGCTGGCGGCTGATCATCGCCGCTACCGGCGCCGTCGCGCTCCCGCTCGCCGCGGTGATCGGCAGCCTGGATGTCCCGCAAGGACGCCACGCCCGATCCACCGCCCCCGACGCACCAGCCCCCGGCAGCGCTCCGCCTCGCAGCCGGTGGCGGCAGGGCTCGTTGCCGCTCGCTCTGCTCGCGATCGCCATCGGCACCTACGTCGGCGCGGAGATCGGCGTGTCGAACTGGTTGGTCCGGTTCCTGGAGGCTGCACCGCTCGTCGTCGCCACGGCCAGCCTGTCGGCGTTCTGGGGCGGCCTTGCCCTCGGACGCCTGGTCTCTGCGCGGATCTCCGATCGCTTCGATCACGGACGGTTCGCGGCGACCGCCGCCGGCATCGCGGCCACCGCCCTGGTGGGCGCGGTCCTGATCCCCTCGCTCCCGGTGTCGATCGCCCTGTTTGCGGTGGTCGGGTTCGCGTTCGGACCCATCTTCCCGATGATCATCGCGATCGGCGGCGAGCGATACCCGACGCGAGCGGCGGCGATCAGCGGCACGCTGGTCGGCCTGGCCGTGGTGGGCGGGATCATCTACCCGCCGGCCATGGGGTTCATCTCGGTGGGGTACGGGCTGCCCATCGCGATGCTGGGGGCCGCGGCGCTGAGCGGGGTGTGCGCGGTGGCGCTGCTGCTCGTCAGGCCTCGCCGGGCGAGCGCGCTTCGCGCGGCGGCCCCGCCTCCGCCAATCGCATGATCTCGACGAGCGACCCGGTCACCGGCTCACCGCTCGTGCCCTCGATCAAGGAGCCCGAGGCACCCGCGTAGGTCCGGACGGCCGTCGTTTCGGCCTGTGAGCGGGCCCACAATGCGTCCGTGATCGCCAAGCTGCCGGTTCCGATCATGCGAGACCCCGCCTTCGCGCGCCTGTGGTTCATCCAGGCGTCCACGCAGGTCGGCGGCAACATGGCGCTCTATGCGCTGACGATCCTCGTGTTCGCCACCACGCGCTCCAACACCGCCGTCAGCGCCCTCGTCATGTCCTTCCTGGTCCCGGCGATCCTCCTGTCGGCCGCCGCGGGCGTGCTCGTGGATCGGCTCAACGTCCGCTGGGCGCTGATCGTGCCGAACGCGGTCCGGACGCTGCTGACCCTGGGGCTGGCGCTGGCCGGCGCGAACGTCGCCATGCTCCTGGTCCTGAACCTGGGGGTCAGCCTGACGTCGGTCGTGCTCACTCCGGCCGAGGCGTCCATGATCCCGCGGATCGTGCCCAAGCCCCAGCTCCAGATGGCGATGGGGGTGTTCAACCTGACGCTCCAGGGATCGTTCGCGGTGGGGTTCGCGTTCCTCGGGCCCCTGCTGGTGGCGATCGCCGGGCCGTCCGCGGTGCTGGGGGTGGTGACCGTGTTCTACGCCGCGGCGACGCTCGCCACGCTCGGCCTGCCGTCCGCGCCGCCGGCGGCCCTCGAGCCGAGCATCGCCAGGCGGGCGATCCGGGAGCCCATCCGCCAGCTCCGGGAGGGATTCGCCGCGATCAGCGGCAACCGCGAGGTTAGCCGGCCGCTGATGCACCTCGCCGCGTCGGCCTCGCTCGTCGGGGTGCTGGGCGTCCTGGGCCCGAGCCTTGCCGTGTCGCTGGGACTCGACCCCAGGGATCTGATCGTGATCGTCATGCCGCTGGGCCTCGGTGTCGTGGCCGGGGTCGGCGGGCTGCGCTGGCTCGGCGGTGTCCTCTCCCGGCGACGGGCCGCCGAGGCGGGGCTGATCGCGCTCGGGCTGCTCGCCGCCGGGATCTCCGCGGCCGGGCCCGTAGGGCGGGCGGTGGGCCTGCCGGTCATCCCGCCGGTGGCCGTCCTCGCCTTCTTCGCCGGCGCGGCATACGCGGCCACGGCCGTGTCCGCCCAGACGGCGCTGTTCGAGAACATGCCCGCGGCGATCCGTGGCCGCATCTTCGGCGTCCTCGCCTCGATCGTCAGCGCCGCGAGCCTGTTCGCCGTCCTGATCGCGGGACCTCTCGCGGACTCGATCTCCGTTCGTGTCGTGATCGCGATCACGGCGGCGGGCGTGGTGGCGCTGGCTGTCTGGTCGGCGACCGTGTTCGGATGGCGGTCGAGGACGGACCAGGCGGCGCCGGCAGGCCGGTAGCCAGCCGCCAGGCGGGATGCGACCCGCCAGCCGGGACTCAGCCGCCAACCGGGACGGCGACCCCCCGTTGTCGTGCGTCGCGGGGTCGGACCTGGACGGCGAACCAGGCCGCCGTCACGCCTGCCGGGCCGCACGGCCCGCCGCGCCCGTGCCGTCCGGTCCATTCCAGTGACCGCAGGGCCACGATCAGAGGTCCGAACGGCTGCCCCCTCCTCGGCGATCGAGGCGCAAACTAGTGCTGGAGCCCAGGGCCGTACCGCCCTGCGTGGTTTTGCGCCCCCCGTCGCCACCACAGACCGGGTGGCCCGCGCCGCCCGAAAGGATGCAGAAGCCGATGAACCAGCAGTGGGAGTGCCTCGACGGCAACGAGGCAGCCGCACGCATCGCCTACGCCGTGAGCGAGGTCATCTCGATCTACCCCATCACCCCCGCCTCGCCCATGGCGGAGTACTGCGATGACTGGTCCGCGGCGCGCAAGCCCAACATCTGGGGCCAGGTCCCGGGCGTGGTCGAGATGCAGTCCGAAGGCGGCGCGGCAGGCGCGCTGCACGGGGCCCTGCAGAAGGGTGCCCTGGCCACGACGTTCACGGCGTCGCAGGGCCTGCTGCTGATGATCCCCAACATGGCCAAGATCGCCGGCGAGCTGACGCCCACGGTGATCCACGTGGCGGCGCGCTCGGTGGCCACGCACGCCCTGTCGATCTTCGGCGATCACAGCGACGTGATGCACGCGCGGCCGACGGGGTTCGCGATGCTGGCTTCCGGGTCGGTCCAGGAAGCGCACGACATGGCGCTGGTGGCGCATGCGGCGACGCTCCGGGCACGCGTCCCGTTCCTCCACTTCTTCGACGGGTTCCGGACCTCGCACGAGGTCAACAAGATCTCGATCATCGACCAGGACGCGATCCGGGCGCTGATCCGCGAGGACGATGTGCTCGCGTTCCGCGGCCGCGGCCTGACCCCCAATGCGCCGGTCGTCCGTGGCACGGCCCAGAACCCGGACGTGTTCTTCCAGGCACGCGAGGCGTGCAACCCCTTCTACGACGCCGTGCCGGGCATCGTGGAGGAGGTCATGGACGAGCTGGCCGAGCAGACCGGCCGCCGCTACCACCTCGCCGACTACCACGGCGCCCCGGACGCGGAGCGGGTCGTGGTCATCATGGGCTCGGGCGCGGGTGCGGCGATCGAGACCGTCGAGACGATGGTGGCTGCAGGCGAGAAGGTCGGCGCGCTGCAGATCCACCTGTTCCATCCGTTCCCCGCGGCCCAGGTCCTGGCGGCGCTGCCGTCGACCGTGCGCTCGATCGCGGTGCTCGACCGGACCAAGGAGCCGGGCGCGGTCGGCGAGCCGATGTACCTCGAGCTCGTGTCCGCGATCACCGAGGCGATGGACGGCGACAACCCGCCGTTCGCCGCGGCACCCCGTGTCATCGGCGGTCGCTACGGCCTGTCCTCCAAGGAGGTCACGCCGTCGATGATCAAGCCGATCTTCGACGAGCTGGCCAAGCCGAAGCCCAAGCGGCACTTCACGGTCGGCATCTACGACGACGTCACCAACCTGAGCCTGCCGATCGACGGCGAGTTCCGCCACCTGCGGCCCGCCGGTGAGGTCCAGGCCGTGTTCTGGGGCCTGGGCTCGGACGGCACGGTCGGCGCCAACAAGGCGTCGGTCAAGATCATCGGCGAGGGCACCGACCTGTTCGCCCAGGGCTACTTCGTCTACGACTCCAAGAAGTCCGGCGGGGTCACGTCGTCGCACCTGCGGTTCGGGCCGAAGCCGATCCCGTCCTCGTACCTCGTCGACGGGGCCGACTTTGTCGCCTGCCACCAGTTCGGGCTGCTGGCCAACCAGAAGGTGCTCGACGCGGCCAAGCCGGGGGCCGCCTTCCTGCTCAACGCCCCCTACCCCGCCGACGAGGTGTGGGATCACCTGCCGGTCAACGTCCAGCGCCAGCTGGTGGACAAGCAGATCGAGCTGTGGGTGATCGACGCCTTCGCCGTGGCCGCCGAGGTGGGCATGGGCACGCGCATCAACACCGTGATGCAGCCGTGCTTCTTCCAGCTCGCGGGCGTCCTGCCCGCCGAGGAGGCGATCGAGCGCATCAAGGGCTTCGTCAAGAAGACCTACGGCAAGCGGGGCGAGGCCGTTGTCCAGCGCAACTACGCGGCCATCGACCGCTCGCTGGAGCGCATGGTCCGAGTGCCGCTGGGCGAGGTCGCCTCGGATCGACCGATCCCCTCGATCGTCCCCGACACTGCGCCCGACTTCGTCCAGCGGGTCACCGCCCGGATGATGGCCGGCGAGGGCGACCTGCTGCCGGTCAGCGCGATGCCCGTGGACGGGACATTCCCCAGCGCGACCACCCGGTGGGAGAAGCGGGCGATCGCCCAGCAGATCCCCGTCTGGGATCCATCGATCTGCATCGACTGCGGCAAGTGCGCGATGGTCTGCCCGCACGCGTCGATCCGGATGAAGGTCTACCCGGAGGACGCGGTTGCGGGGGCTCCGGAGGGCTTCCCGAGCAAGGAGTTCAAGTCCCGGGACCTCGTCGGTCATCGGATCACGATCCAGGTCGCGCCCGACGACTGCACCGGGTGCGGCGTGTGCGTCGACATCTGCCCTGCCAAGAGCAAGACCGACGTCGGGCACAAGTCGATCAACATGGCTCCCCTGCTCGACAACCAGCAGGTCGAGCGCGAGCGGTGGGACTTCTTCGGGTCGATCCCGCCTCTCGACCGCAGCCTGATCGCGCATGACACGGTCAAGGGCGCGGCCTCGCTCGAGCCGCTGTTCGAGTTCTCGGGCGCCTGTGCCGGCTGCGGCGAGACACCCTACCTGCGGCTCGTGTCGCAGCTGTTCGGCGACCGGATGGTGGTCGCCAACGCCACCGGCTGCTCCTCGATCTACGGCGCCAACCTGCCAACCACGCCGTGGGCGGTCAACGCCGAGGGGCGGGGTCCCGCGTGGAACAACTCGCTGTTCGAGGACAACGCCGAGTTCGGGCTGGGCATGCGCCTGGCGCTCGACGCGCAGACCGAGTTCGGCCGTGACCTGCTCGAGACGCTGGCCCCGGTGGTCGGTGAGGCGCTCGCTCGCGAGATCCTCGACAGCAGCCAGGACACCGAGCCCGAGATCGCGGCCCAGCGGGCCCGCGTGGCGAAGCTGCGCGAGGTCCTGACGGGCGTCGGCGGCGAGCACGCGGCGGTCGCGCAGCGGCTGCTGGCGGTGGCCAACGACCTCGTCCGCCAGGGCGTCTGGATCGTCGGTGGCGATGGTTGGGCCTACGACATCGGCTTCGGCGGCCTGGACCAGGTCCTGAGCTCAGGGCGCAACGTCAACATCCTGGTCCTCGACACCGAGGTCTACTCCAACACCGGCGGCCAGGCGTCGAAGGCGACGCCGCGCGGCGCGGTCGCCAAGTTCGCTGCCGCCGGCAAGCCGACCGGCAAGAAGGACCTGGGCGCGGTCGCCCGCTCGTACGGCAACGTGTTCGTGGCCCAGATCGCGATGGGCGCCAACGACGCCCAGACGATCAAGGCGCTGCTCGAGGCCGATGCGTGGCCCGGGCCGTCGCTGGTGATCGCCTACTCGACCTGCATCGCCCACGGCATCGACATGTCGAAGTCGATGTCCCACATGAAGGACGCCGTCCGCAGCGGCTACTGGCCGCTCTACCGCTACCAGCCGAGCGAGGTCGAGGACGGTGTCCCGTTCAAGCTCGACTCGGCCAAGCCGTCCATCCCGATCCGCCAGTTCGCGGCCGACGAGACGCGATTCGCGATCCTCGAGCGCACGAACCCGGAGCGGGCGGCCGAGCTCGCCG
>Ga0315540_10001650_pt1 | contig 12741 bp, 9 predicted proteins | sample SalMarSW160110MG_FD_203677 | JGI IMG/M metagenome (GOLD analysis project Ga0315540, IMG submission 203677) | Salt marsh sediment microbial communities from the Plum Island Ecosystem LTER, Massachusetts, United States - Salt Marsh Sediment SW1601-10 ... | reverse complement strand
CATTACTTTTAATAGAGCTTCCTCTAAACAAGAAAAATTATGTTCCGTAAAACACCAATAAGAATACTTTTAAGTGACGATCATTCTCTGCTAAGAACAGGTGTAATGACTATGCTTAAGGATGAATCTGATATTCTTATAGTAGGAGAAGCAGAAGACGGCGAGCAATTAATTGATAAATATTTCAAGCTTGTGCCGGACTTAATTATCTCAGACATTTCGATGCCAAAGCTATCCGGTATCGATGCATTTTCAAAAATAAAAAAGAAAGAACCTACTGCCAAAGCTTTATTTTTATCTATGTACGAAGGTGAAGAATATATTTTCTCTATATACAAAACTGGTGGTTCTGGACTTATAAATAAAAATATTGTAAAAGGAGAATTATTATTTGCAATTAGTAAAGTGCTTGAAGGTAATCATTATTTTGGTGCTAACGTTAGCGCGGGTGACCTTAATAAGATAATCACAAAATATTCTGCAAAGAAATTTTTCGACTTAAAAAAAACACATCTTATTCTTACTGAACGAGAAAGGGAGGTATTAGCCTTAATTGGTGAGGCAAAAACAAGCACCGAAATAGCAAGTAAATTAGAGTTAAGCAAAAGAACCGTAGATTCTCATCGTACTAACATAATGCAGAAGCTGAATCTAAAATCATTACCCGAGTTAATAAGATATGCCGTGAATTATAATACAGAATTGAAGAAAACAGACAAATAAACAATTATTTTGGGCCTAAAGGCCCCATTTTGTCCCCAATTGATAAATAAATCTTCATTCTTCCACAAAATATTTAAATTTTTTATCTACGTACTATTACTGATTCATAAGACAAGCCTACCTATTATATTTCACTCACTTAATTCAATTTTTTCCAATAAAAACAGAGGTATAAAATGTCTAAACAAAAAAACTTCTTTCTCTTCTATCTCTTATCTTTCTTTTTCCTAACAATATCCGGCAGTAGCCAAACTTTTGGCAAACTATATACTATAGACGAGGTAAACCAATTACATGGTCCAGTGCTGCAAAAGGTAGCTTTTAATCCTGCACAGTTTCAAACTTTTTTGACCGAAACTAATAAAGTCTTGATGTTTACCTTTAAAAGTAACAATTTGTTTATAGCAGTTGATGGAAGAAAAGTTATTTATCCTGATTCGACCGGGATATCGTCTGACGATACTCTAAAAGTATTCAGCAAATCAATTATTGAGGATCTATTAAACGGAGGGCCTGCCGATTCTGTTTATGTTGAAAGAAGGAGTGAAGTGATCTCAATCACATACGATAATGCGACACTGGAACTTCCGACACTGTGTCCACCTATTTGTTTCTAAAAAATGAACCTTAACTACATAATAGTCTACAGCAGCGTATTAATTTGGTTATTTCCCCCTTTCAGACAATATCGGGGAAAGTATTTTTATTTTTTTATGGTACTTGCTTTAGAAGGCCTTATTTCTGTATCACTTGCCTCACTATTCCACTTTAACATTCTTAAGATATACAACATTATTAATCTCGTTTTAATTTTTACCCTGTTCAGAAATACTTTAATAAGAAAATATTGGTACTCTTTTTTTATATCACTAATTGTTGTTTTTTTTATAAATTATTATTCTGATACCAGGCTTATAATGTTTACAATTATTTTGGCCCATCTGATTATATTTTACATAATACTAAAAAATGCTGCTATTGATTATAATGAAACTTCTTCCCTTAACATAGGTTACTTTATTCTTTTACTTTATGAAATTACAATCCAGCTCAAATTTTATTTAGCACTCATAAATGTTCATACAGGCATTTTTTTCTTTTTTATTACCACTTCTTTTGAGACAATAATAGCCATCTTCTTCATTATCTATAAAGTGGAAAAATCCCCTAAAATTAGATTAGAATTCAGGCCCAAAAACAGAATATAATTATTGGCAATCTTTACAATCGACTAGGTATAATTACCTAGTTAATAGATAAACTTACTGATTCGTCCAAAAGGAAAATTTTATACCTTTGATATGAATAAAGAACATCTGGAAGAGAACTATAGGACCAGGGCAGATATAGTTAGCTTGGCAGATGTTCTTTTTATTTTAACCCCAACATTAAGCAGTGCTGGATAAAAGATATAGATTTATAATCCGGCTATGGCTGTGCAAAACACCTGTTTTAAGAGGAATTAGAATATTATATCAAGAAGCTTCTTTTTGGCAATGGGTAAAATTGTATGAGGAATATCAAAACTCAGATCGGTAATACAGACAAAAATGGCGGGGTCTATAAATGAATCTAATTTAAAAACTAATTCCTTCCTGAATTTCTTTGAGGTCAATGATACTTTACAACCAGGAATTGACATAAGATAGCTTGTATTTAATGATTGGAGAGGAATCGGCGAAGTTACACTTGTTGAAGTTACATATTGATAAACACGTAGTTGATTAGTTTTGTTATCCGGAACTAATAAATATCCCTCATCATAATACTCAGGAAGGTCACCAACTAGATTTACTTCAAGATTCCTGGAAACAAAATCATAGATTACATAACCTTCCTCAATAACTTCGGTTAAATGTGAGAGTGAGCATTTTACAATCTCTGTAATATTTTCATATTCATCGCTCACAATACTTACGCACGAACCTTTTCTAACACTATTTTTTGATGAATATTGTTTTGTACTGTTTTGAAGTGTCTTTTGATTCAGAAAGGTCTTCAATTTAGAGGCTATTATACGCAATTCTGTAAGATCAGGATATAACCGGTTCTTATTAAAGTTCTGCCGGCAGGTCTTCAGATAATTCAAAACTTTATACTCGTTTAATTCCCTATCTTCTAAAGTTGATAATACTATGTCGTTTATAAAATCCATCCAACTCTTTCGTTTCTGCAGTAAAGTCAATAAACATGCCATAAGATTAACCCGAAATTGTACTATTTTATTGGTGAAATGAGCTATTTTGAAAGGATTAGCGTTCCCATTTTGGGAATATTTTAATTTTGGGGCACTTAATTATTGAGCAGGATTTTCTAATACATCAATTACGAAAAACAAATTACGAACAGCTTTTCTGTATTATTTAGATTATTGAATGACTTTTTTAACGAGTTGAATTCCTCTTTTTTCTAATTCATTAATTACAATCTCAAAACAATTTTGTTCGGCTCCGATAAATTCAGGAGGACAAATTCCTGTTTGCAAAAATTGGCCTCCCAACACCAATCTTGCCGCTGCAGTACAGGTATATCCGGTCGTTCTTGCCATTGATGACGTTTTAGTTTTATCATCATATTTATCAAAAATACTATATTGATATTCAATTGGTTTATCCTTCTGAGTTCCGGTTATTTTAATCTTTAAAACTGTAAACTCTTTCTCCTCATCAGCGAGTCTCCAGATTGGAAATAATAGTTTCGAAGTCATTTCAAGAGGAGAAACTCTATTTCCATTTATCAATAATTTTTCATTGCTGAAAAATCCTGTTTCTCTCAAAATTTTCATCAACTCAGTATGCCCCGGATACCTTAAAGTTTTCTCAGTCATATTGGAAATCTTCATTGTCTTTAATAGCGAACGCAGTCCATCTGTGTTAAAAGCTTCCAATTCACCGACAGGTTCTATTTTAACAGTTTCAATGTCTGATAAAGCTTCTTTCACAATTACTTTACCATTTTTAACTATTCTTGAAGGGCGGGTATATTCTTCTATAACATCAATCGGAGAAAAAGGAGCTTTATATTGATAGGGCCAATCTCGTTTTTCAGGTAATCCACCAACCATGCACTCAAATGAATCAATATTCATTTTTGAATTATGGTAGCCCAGAATAATATTACTCAATCCGGGTGCTACCCCGCAGTCTACTACTGCAGTGACTTTATTCTTTTCCGCAAGTTCATCAAGTTCAAATGCATCTTTATCAAAGAAAGAAATATCAATAATATTCTTTTTACACTTGATTATTTTTTTAAGTATTTCGAATCCGAGAAAACCGGGGACAGCAGAAATTACAAGATCACAATCGCTGCTATATTTTTTGAGTAATTTCATATCTCCGGCATCAGATTTAATAACCTTTATATTCTCTATGTTTTTTAATTTTGACAGATTTTCTTTACTTATATCCATCACATTAATATCGTGATCTTTGGCGAGGTCTTTTGCAATTGCTCTGCCTACCATTCCTGCGCCTAACACCAAAATTTTTTTCATTTATCTACCCGGGGTTTATAACTTGAAAGGTTTATTTGAGCTGAATCATAACGAAACAAAATTTAGTTCAATATGAATTAAAACAAATTTATATATAAATATTCTTAAATGGAAAATTGTTAATCTTATTTGAAGCAGTAAGCTCTTTTTACAGATAAGTCAATATCAGCAGCTTTGTTAACTTAATTAGTCTAAAAAATATTCTGATTTATTTCTGAATAAAGTTAACTATGTTCTTTCAACTTTATTAAAAAAAAATTCTAATTAAGCCTTACTGAATAAACTAAAATCCCTTTCGTTGATGACCTTTTTTAGAAAATTATATAAGTAATAATTTACTGTTTTAATTTCAGGAGTCTGTCTCTTTTTAGGACAACTTACTTGAAATTATCGAAATCAAGCTATAAACACTCTCCTTTTGAACCAATTTAAAATGGTATATAAATTGTATAATCCCTTAAAAAGGAAGGATAAGATATGTTTCTAACGATAGGATCGATATTAATTGCAATAGTTATTGTGATAAAATTAATCTTTGCTATTCGAAAAATGTTGAAAAACCGGAAAGAGTTTAAGGAGTTGTTCCACTGATTAGCCTATATTACCGGATCAACATTTGCTATCCGGAAATAATTGTTTAAAATATATAACTATTCTACTACCTACATTCCTCCAACTTTTCAAGAAATCTATACAAAACCCTTTTCTCTTCCTTTAATTTATTACGAAATTCCTCAGAATCGGTGTCCACAATTTCCATTCTGAGCTCAGAAAGATATTTTTCAAGCGTCGACGTCAAAATTTTTTTCTCTTCCTCTGATATATCAAATTCTAAATGGAGCATAAATTCCTCCAAGAAATTTTGGGCAATATTCTAATTCATAGAATCGTTAGAATTTTCCTTTAAGTCAAGACATTTTTTGTAATATTTTTTGAAAGGTTATATTCTTTACTGGAAATAATTAAGTCTTATTATTTCATTATTGGAATGGTAATGAATTGACAGCTTTCCAGTATTCATATGCCGGCTTTGCAGTTCCGTCATTTTTGAACAAGCTGATATGATCGAAAATGCCTCCCGCAACTCCAAAGTTAGCATCGTGAGGCAGAACCCAATTCAGAATTTTAACATTAATTCCATCTGCCATTTTAATTAACTTTAACATATAATTAATTTGTGCACTATCGGAACCAGCTACTCCGCTGGACAAATTGACTGAAGGCCATCCGGTTTCTGTAATAATTACGGGTAAACTTGTATGGGAACGTATTTCATCAAGATAATTATCCGGTATCGAATCAACTGTTTTATAATTCAGAAAGGGATATACTGTAAAAGAGATTAAATCCATCTTGCCGGAAAATTTATTAATAAGGTCCCAGTTGGGGACATAATTTTCTCCTGTTAATGCGGTTGCCCCTTTCATTCTATCAAGTTGAAAATTGTTCATAACCTGCGTATTCGGACTGACAACTTTTATTGAATCATAAATCTCACGCACATATTGAACGTACAAATCGAATGAACTCTGTTGTGCCAGATAAAGAGAGTTGCTCTCAACTCCAAGCGATAAAATACCTGGTTTATATTTTTTTGCAATAGCAATTGCCGCACTTTTTAACTCTTCACCTCTCTGTATAGTAAAAGGACCCTCATCTGGACTGACGGCTAATGCTACATAGGGTTCGATATTTCTCATGCTTTCATATGCTGTTACAACCTGCGAAGGAATACCTTCACTATTTAAATTTGCTGTTGGACTCACGTGAACACCAAACTCGCCGCCATAAAGGGATGCACCTGTATAATAAAAATATTTCCAGTCGGCATCACTTGAGTTTGGATAATTATCAGGAACGAAACCCGCCGTGCCCATTCTAAAACTTCTGCTGGCTATTGGTAACTTTGCAACAATAGTAGGATCAGCATCTATACCGATGGAATCTACATTAGGGTAATTATCACCACTAACCGGGGAGACGTTGTTATTCTTACAATCTATTGAAATAAACAGTAATACTAAAAGTAATGTAATTATTACCAGATTAGTTTTGGGGGTTTTCACTATTTGGATATTCTCAATTTAATAAATTTTTAGCTACTTAGTTTCTTCAGAATTTCTTACCTATACATAATTTCAAATCTTTAATGTAATTATTTCAATTTAGCAAAATATTCATATAATAACTAAACGATTTTATTCCAAAGGGCTTTAAGGATTTTATAAATTAAATTTCTTTCAATTTTTAATTAATAAAATTAAATTATAAACAATCTAATCAAATAATTAGGATTCTGTGGCAGAATTAAAAAAAGCACTCTCTCGTTTCGATCTTATAATGATTGCTATAGGATCAACAATTGGCTCAGGAATTTTCCTGACTCCCGCAATTATTGCTAATGCTATTCAATCCCCAATATATATAATAATTATCTGGCTTGTAGGTGGACTTTTAATTCTTTGCGGTGCTTTAACCTTTGCAGAACTCGGCGCACTTATGCCTCAGGCGGGTGGAGTGTACGTTTATCTTTTTGAAGGTTATGGAAAAGTTTTTGGCTTTCTGTACGGTTGGGCTTACATTCTCGTAGTTAATACTGGTGGGATTGCAGCACTTTCAGTTGCCTTTACAACTTACCTTGCATATTTCTTTCCAATGAACCCTGTTACTTTAAAGCTTGTAGCTGTGTGTGGAATTTTTTTTCTGACTGTAATCAATGTTGTGGGTGTAAAGGTAGGAGGTATCTTCAGTGACGTTTTTACTGTCCTTAAATTGATTGGCATTTTCGGAGTAATCGCTGTAGGATTTATCTGGGGTAGCAGTTCTATTACAAATTTTTCTTTTGAAATGCCTTCAGGAATGACAAGCGGGTTAGCCGTTGCAATGGTTGGTGTATTGTGGTCTTACGGCGGATGGCAGCATGCTACCTATGCTGCAGGAGAAGCAAAAAATGCAAAGAAAGATGTTCCAATTGCAATGATAATTGCTGCACTTTCAGTTACAGCGATTTATGTTTTAATTAATATCGGATATATGTTCCTGCTTCCTGTTGACATCATAGCTAATTCTCCAAGCGTAGCGGCTGATGCTGTTAAAACAGTCCTTGGCCCTATTGGGGGAGGAATAATTGCGCTTGCTATTTTTATTTCCACTTTTGGAACCGCGGGGATTTATACACTAACCGCACCAAGAATTTATTTTGCAATGGCGAAAGATGGAATATTTTTTCCGCAGATAGCAAAGATTCATCCTAAATATAGCACGCCTGCGAATGCTATCATTATCCAATCTACATGGGCAGTATTATTAATTTTGTTTTGGGGAACTTTTGAAAATTTAATTTCCTACGTCGTATTTACAGATTGGATTTTCTTCGGCCTTACCGCGGCGAGTGTATTTATATTCAGGAAAAAGCTGCCCGATGTTAAAAGAGATTACAAAACTCTGGGATACCCTGTCACTCCTACCCTGTTTATTTTGATGGCCGCCTGGTTTGTGATAAATACACTAATTGAAAAACCAGAACAGGCTGTTGCCGGGTTAATTATGCTTGGGCTAGGATTACCAGTTTATTATTACTGGAGTAAGAAAAATAATTAAAATTCCTATCTCAAAATTATCATTTCCTTTATTTTTACAAGCCTTATACTTTTAGCCCAATTCAATTACCTTAACTTATAATATTATAGTCATTAGTGTAATCATTCGGAACATTATTCACCCAGCCAATTTTATGACAATATAACTTTCAATAAGAAAAAACTAACGAAAGTTTAGAGAAAATAATATAAAAACCCGGCTATTGTGCCGGGTTTTCAACATTAAAATGTTTAATAAATAACTATTTTAGTAACATCATTTTCTTAATTTGAATGAAATTATCTGCTTGAATCCTATAAAAATAAACTCCACTTGATAAATTGCTTGCGTTGAATGTAACTTTATAAGTCCCTGCTGATTTTTCTTCATTAACCAATGTAGCTATCTCACGTCCTAGCATATCAAATATCGTTATTTTCACATGTGCTGTTTGAGGCACATTATACTTTATAACGGTTGAAGGGTTGAATGGATTAGGATAGTTCTGAACCAGACTATATTTAGCTGGTGTTATTGTTTCTTTGGTTTGTATTAATGATTGCGATTTAGATAGCTTGGGAAGAACATCGTAGGGACAGACACCAATACAGGTGAATGTAACGTCGTTTTCTGTAGTAACCTTTTTACCCCAAAACAAACCAATAGCTTTATTTGTTTTAGCAATATAAATTTCACCTTCAGGTGCAAAGACAATACCGTTCCAAGTTGTTGCACCACCAGTAGTAAAGTCACCATGTGTTTCAACATATACATCTGCAGCAGATCCACCAACTACTGTAATAGTTGCACTTTGTCTAAAAGTTATATCACCTGTAACATAAACTTTTATTTTTCCAGCGGTAACATCAAAAGTTAGTGCAGGGTATGTGCTCTGATAATTAAAACTATCAAAATAATAGGTGCCAGCTGTAAATGTAAAAGAAGTTTGAGCTCCGCTTATATTGAAAGCACCATAGGATCCAGGAGCCAATGTTGTACCCCCAGCTCCAGGGTTTGTAGTTATATTAGAGCCACCTGAAGTAAATGTTGTCGCTGGCGGAAAAGTAATGGGTATATATGCTAATGGTGGGCTGGGCACTCCTGGTGCCGTAATTGTACCGTCAACAGGTGATGTTCCGTTTGTAAATGTACCAGCAGCTATAATATTCCCATATACGTGAGCAGTATTAGAATTTAGCCAAACATTTCCACCCGATTCTACATTTCCAAAAACACGATTACCGCCAACAAGTGTGACATCACCTCCGGCAACGGCATTGCCTGTTCCAAACGACGGTGAACCTGAACCATACCCAATTGTTATATTTGTACCTGTTACGATATAGCTTCCAGCATTTACGTCGTAGATTACACGTGTACCGCCACCCATATTAACATATCCATTTACTGTAATATGGTCAGCCACAACGTTCGGACCACCTACAAAATTGCCGCTTCCTTCTACACCACCTGTCTGGACACTGCCAGCAAAAGTAATATCAGAGTTGCTACCAACCCATCCTCCATTGGTTTTTGTTATTGGGCCAAAGTTAACACCATCCTTTCCAAATATGCAGTAAGGAGGACATTCATCAGGAGGTGGAGGTGGAATGAACGGCTTGCAAGTTATTGTAATATCATTTTCAGTTGTAATAACCAATCCATAAAATGAACCAGTTACTTTATTCGTTTTAGCAATATGAATTTCACCGTATGGTGCAAAAACTGTCCCATTCCACACTGTTGCTCCGCCTGTTGTGAAGTCGCCGTGTGTTTCTACATAAACATCCTCTGCACCACCACCAACAACCGATATTGTTGCACTCTGCCTGATCTTAAAATCACCGGTAACAAAAATTCTAATCTTCCCGGCTGTTACATCAAAAGTAAGTGCAGGATATGTGCTTTGAAAATTAAAACTGTCAAAATAATAATCACCGGCTATTAATGTTAGGCTTGTTTTAGCTCCCGTAATATTCAAAGCTCCATAAGAACCTGGAGACAATGTTGTACCACCCGGTCCGGGGTTTGTTACTGCTAATCCACCTGAAGAAAATGTGGTTGCGGCGGGGAGAGTAATCGGCGTGTATGATAATGGCGGAGTTGGGACTCCAGGCGCTGTAATTGTTCCATCAACCTTAGCATAGGGAGTTTTTGTAAAAGTACCAGCTGCAATAATATTTCCATATACATGAGCAGTATTATTATTTAGAACAACATTACCACCAGCATCTATATTTCCAAAAACTCGGTTGCCACCAATAAGGGTAACATCACTTCCAGCAAAGGCATTACCTGCACCTCCAAACCCAATTGTTATATTTGTGCCTGTTTTTATAAAGTCACCGGCGTTAACATCGTTTATAACACGAGTACCGCCAGCCATATTGACATAACCATTTACTGTAATGTGGTCAACAACAACGTTTGTTCCACCTACAAAGTTACCCCCTCCTTCAACACCATCTACATGGACACTTCCACCAAAATTAATATTGCCATTACTACCCACCAGCATTCCATCAATTTTTGTAATTGGACCGAGATACAAACTATTCTGTCCAAATACACAATAATTCGGAACAAGCTGTGCAAACAAATTTGATGCGCTTATAAAAAAGAAACCAACTAAAAAAAGAGAAGCTAAATTAAGTCGCAACTTTTTCATTTTATCCCTCCTTTTTAAGGCTTATGAACTAACAATATTCTTAATTACACAGAAACTATAGAATTTCAATTTAAACTTATATAAAGGCAAAAAGTAAAAACCCTGTTTTTTAATTACCTACTATAATATCCATTACTATTTTCCATAAAAGATGTAGTTTAACTGTAATATTACATAGTATGGAGAAACCGATGAGCCCTCTCAAAATACTATTTATTATAAGGAAATGTTTATTTTGAGAAAAAGTCATTCATAAAGAACAACCGTAAATAGGATGGAGTACAAAAAACGAAATGTATAGCTTACTCTTTACTATTTTACGTAAAGCCAAGAATAAATGTAACTTAACTAAATTTAACAGTCAATAAATATTATTTAAAACAATTTTTAAATTCTTCAACCAAAAACTTTTATTTAATTACAAGCAAATAAATTTTTGTCCTCTGGTCTCAATTATATCTTAATGTGCGGCAAAAAAAATTCAACCATTCCATTTCCTCAAAATTTCCCGCATTGATTACCTTACAAGAAAATAAAAAACAGAATTAATGCAATTATAATTTAATTACTTTATAAGGAGCATTTTCTTTACTTCTATTTTCCCATCTCCTTCCAATTTATAAAAGTATACTCCACTTGAAAATTTGCTTGCATTGAATATTAATCTATATTTTTTACCACCCTCCGCTACTCCATTGAACAATGTAATTATCTCTTGTCCAATAGTATTATACACTTTTAACGATGCATTTACTGTCCTATCAAAAACAAAACTAATTGACGTTGTTGGATTAAATGGATTTGGATAATTTTGAATAAGTGAGTACCCATTTACTAAAGTACCTACTTTAACTTCAGCTACTTTGCTATAAGAATATTTACCATCCAAATCAATTTGCTTCAGCCTGTATGAATATTTACCATATTCTAATTTATTATCAACAAATTCATATTCCTTTGAAGAATTGCTGTTACCCGCACCATGTACAAATCCTATCTTTTCCCAATCATTATTTCCTTGAGACCTCTCAATGTTCCATCCGTAGTTGTTAACTTCATTCGCAGTAACCCACTTTAAATTAACATTATTACTAATAACTGATGCGACAAATGAAGTTAATTCAACAGGAAGAGGAGCTCCACTGGTTAACAAATCTTGAAAACAGATATCTATACATTTAAAAACGACTTTATCTTTAGTTTTAATTTCCTGCCCCCAAAATAATCCAGTAGCTTTGCTTTTCTTACCAAAAGAAATTTTGCCATTAGGAGCAAACACCACTCCATTCCATACTGTTGCTTCTCCTGTTGTAAAGTTTCCGTGTGTCTCTACATTAACATCTGCCGCCGTTCCTCCTGTTACCGTTATCGTAGCACTTTGCCCGAATGTTATATCTCCTGTTACATATACTCTGATCTTTCCTCCCGTTAGATCAAACGTCAGCGCTGGGCTTGTACTCTGGTAATTAAAACTATCAAAGTAATAATCTCCTGCTGTAAACGTAAAAGAGGTCTGTGCTCCTGTGATGTTGAATGCACCATAAGAACCTGGAGCGAGCGTTGTACCACCTGAACCCGGGTTGGTATTTACTGCCGAACCTCCTGAGGTAAATGTAGTAGCAGGGGGAAGTGTTATCGGCGTATATGACAGCGGTGTGGTTGGTGTTCCTGGTGCTGTTATTGTTCCATCTACCGGAGATGTTCCGTTTGTAAATGTTCCGGCTGCTGTTATGTTACCATACACGTGTGCTGTATTGGTATTTATTGAAACATTACCTCCGGCATCTATATTTCCATGAATAATATTTCCATCAGTTAACGTAACATTATTCCCGGAAAAGGCACTTCCTGATCCATCGAAACCAATAATAACATTAGCACCTGTGAGAATATAACCACCAGAATTTACGTCATTGATGACATGGGTCCCTTCTTTTATAGTAACGTTTCCGTTCATTATAATGTGATCAACAATGCCGCTGGACCCGCCTACAAAGTTACCCTCCCCTTCAATATACCCGACCTGATACGAACCTTCAAAACTAATACTACCATTACTTCCTATAGCTCCATCGCAGGTTTTCGTTCCACATGAAAAGCTCACGCATTTGTTACCGAATATGCAATATGAAACTTTCGGTAGCGGAGGTAGATATATTCCTGCATCTATTGTAAGATTATTCTCTCCGGCTGCCAAATATGTACAGCCAGTTATTCCTGTCGTTGCATTCGGGTTGGAATCTTTCGTGGTATCATTTCCCTGTAGTGCCGGACT
>Ga0315540_10001649_pt1 | contig 12748 bp, 13 predicted proteins | sample SalMarSW160110MG_FD_203677 | JGI IMG/M metagenome (GOLD analysis project Ga0315540, IMG submission 203677) | Salt marsh sediment microbial communities from the Plum Island Ecosystem LTER, Massachusetts, United States - Salt Marsh Sediment SW1601-10 ... | reverse complement strand
TTCTCTGGCCAGAATGAGGGCACGCCTATCTTGCGACCCGGTCGGGTCTTGAAACATATTATCCCGAGGCGTTCAATAAATTTCGATTTGTGACGGTTTTTGATCTGCTGATAACGTATATCAAAGACGGTCGTATCCGGCTGGATAAATCGAGATTCACGGAACGTGCCACCTATCATGATCCATGCAATTATGGAAGAAGGGCTCAAAAACGCTTCGGCTACGGGTATTTTGAAGAACCCCGCTGGATTCTGGATCAATGCATCGAAAACTGGGTTGATCTTTATCCCGATAAAATGGATCAAATCTGCTGCGGGGGGGGCGGCGGCGCCCTGACCACCGGGTACAATGACGAGCGGGTCTTTTATGCCCGGAAAAAGTTCAAACAGATCAAGGCCACGGGCGCAAAAATGATCGTGGTGCCTTGCCACAGTTGTCACGGGCAGCTTAATAATGTCAAAGGCGAATACGATGTTGAAGATCTTGAAGTAAAATACCTTTGGGAACTGGTGGCCGATTGTCTGATTCTACCTTAAAACATATCCCGTAAGTGTCCACATTGTATCGACCTAAACTTAATTTAACAGAATCGTAAGACGGGTCCATAAATCTCTTGACAGTTCAATTCTCGGAGTATGATTTCATGACCAATTGAACCGATCTCAGATTTCAGAGATGTTGGAGTTAACACATGAAACAAAGCAGGTCAAATTCGTGTGTTCTCCATTACATACCACCACTAACCTCTTTTCCGCTTTTTGACCATATCACAAATCTTGGTGTTTAAATGTTAATAGCAGGATCGCGACAACTATCATTTGGTGATATGGTATTATGTTATCACCGAAAAATCAGGCACTTGATAGTGTGACGTCATTGCAGCTATCTGTATTCAGCCTTTTTAACTGAATTTGAACTATCACCGGTTTCACACCAATTCCCTATACCCCAATATATTGGGTAGCTGTTTCATAGGTTTACGTGCACGATGGTAGCCATTTTGAGATTTTCGATAGAAACAACTACGTATTGTTGGCTTTCTTAGGGCCAGAAAAGTTTTGATTTGTGTTCGTAAGCTAAAAGATTTTATCCTGGATTATGCTGCGGGATACGAAGACTGCAACGACGCCGATTTTCTTCGGATAGACTATGCATTGCGGCTTATCTTGGACAAAGGGAACCAGTTCGGAGCCCGTCAGTCGGTAATGTCAAGGCTGGAGAACGATATTCTCGGGCCCGCTACAGGGCAGGAAGCCCTTGATGCCAAGATCGAATGGCATTTTGATGAACAGTTCCCCCGCTACTATTTCATCTTGACCAATTCCAGGCTTTCGGCTGGCAAGGTGGTCAAAGTTTACAACGGGCGGGGCGATGTTGAAAACCCGAATCAAGGAGGGCAAGAACACACTCCGCTGGGACAAGGCAAGCTGCCAACGGTTCGCGGCAAATAAAGCCCGGCTGAAATTGGGCTTTATCGCGTACAACCTGCTCCATCTAATCCGTAGGTTCTATTTGTGGGGTGAAGATGCACGCTGGTCCATCGAATAGGTCATCATGCGTCTGGTGAAGGCAGGGGATAGGATCGCCTATCAAGCCAGGTATTGGTATGTGCATGTTGCATAGGCTTTTCCGCTACGTCACCACTACCGGGCGGTAATCGGTTGGCAGCCTTGAAGGTGCATGACCTGAGAAATGCCTTGAAAATTTCCACGAGTAGAGGTATTTTTAAAAATTCGGGAAAAAGGGTTCAGACTGATCTGAAGGACACATCGGCAGGGTCTTGAACGGTTTCACGTCTCTTTCGACCCTTCAAACCAAAGCAAAAGCATCGAAAACACGGAAAAAGGTGTGTGGAGTCTCTCTTTGGGGGAGGTCGCCGCACAATCCAGGTTTAAAGAGCTTTACGCTTAACGGGGAAAAAACTCGTCTAAAAAGCGACATGCTCTAATTATCCCGTGGCGGTGAGATAGTCCAACCAAAAATCAAATATCGCCCATGGCGCATGTTCTGTCTGTGCCTGCCCATGAGACGTTCAGGAAAGAATCCCATGCGATTTAGAGCTTTGGCCCTTGATTACGACGGGACGATCGCCCAGCACGGGGAACTCCACCATGATGTCCGCAGCGCAATCGAGGAGGCGCGCGGTCAAGGCATCGCCGTGATCCTTGTCACCGGCCGAATCCTGAAAGACCTTCGACGCGTGGCTGGTGACTTGGACTTCCTCGACGCCGTGGTGGCCGAGAACGGTGCGGTCCTGGCGTTTCCCGAAAAAGTCAGGACCATGATCCTGACGCATCCGCCTTCCCCAGTTCTGATCGAGGAACTCAGACGGCGAGACATCCATGCCGTTGCTGGCGAATGTATAATCGAGGCGGATGCAAGCCATGCTCAGCGCATCCTGGAAGTCATCCGTGAGCTGGAGCTGCCCCTCGTCATCGCGTTCAACCGCAGCCGACTCATGATCCTTCCCCATTCCGTCAGCAAGGCGACGGGTCTTCAAAAGGCGTTGTCCTTCTTTCGACTGTCACCGCACAACACCATTGCAATCGGGGACGCCGAGAACGACCACGCGATGCTCGATCTGTGTGAGATCGGCCTAGCAGTACAGTGGGGCAGCCCGGCCCTCAAAGCGGTGGCCGACGAGGTCCTCGAGGGACCCGACCCGGGGGCTATCGCCGCGTACATCCGAAAAATCTCCGCCGAGCCAACGCTTCCCAAGGTACACAGGCGGCGAAAATTGCTGCTGGGCTCCGCAGAGGACGGCAAGCCGCTCTACCTTGAAGTGGGCGGGCGGAACATCCTAATCGCAGGTGGTTCAGCATCAGGGAAATCATGGCTCGCAGGACTGCTCTGCGAACAGCTTATACTGCAAGAGTATAGCGTTTGCGTTATCGATCCCGAAGGGGATTACTCGCTCCTGGAAGCCCTGCCAGGAGTCGTGGTTTTCACGGAAGAGTGCGAGCCGCACTTCGGAAACCTTGAGCGGATATTCCGCTACCCGGGGTCGAGCGTAGTCGTCGACCTCTCGAAGATGTCTCCGGTGAAGCGCCTCGATTACGTTCCGACCCTTTTGAAGATGCTAGGCGCCCTTCGTCGTCAGACAGGATGTCCGCACCGCATCTTTGTGGATGAGGCGCATTATTTCCTCTACGGGCCAGGGGACCACCAAGTGCTGGACCTCGACATGGCCTCGTATACGCTCGTTTCCTTCCAGGTAAGCCGGCTGGACCCCTCGGTGGTGCATGCTTCCGAGGCAATCATCATTACCCGAGAGAACGATCCTGCCGAAGTTAGCCATCTTCATTCACTTCTCGGCGGCCAGGGGAGTGACATGGAGTGGCAAGCGTTCCTGGGGACCCTGGCGTCGAATGAAGCCGCCCTGCTTCAATGCACCGACGAATCGAAATGCAGTCTGCGCAGCTTCCGGATCGCATCACGGCTGACGTCCCACATCCGCCACCGGCACAAGTACCTGGACACTCCCGTTTCCCCAAAAAAAGCTTTCGTGTTTACTTCCCAAGGCAGGCGGGCCGGCAGGTGCGCCAACAGTCTGGCGGAGTTTATAACCTTGGTTTCGGCTTGTTCTTCGGAGGTCCTAAAGAATCATATGCGGCGCCACGACTTTTCGCGATGGATCCGGGATGTTTTTCAAGACATTCCATTGGCGTCACAGGTTCACGAAATAGAGATGCGGCATCACCTCATGCATGACTCCGAAATAAAGGTATCCCTGAAGAAGTTGATCTGGGATCGATACATGCCCACAACTCCATCGGTATTGACCACAAACTGAAAAGTGCCTATGAGTTATGATCCGGCGCGATCCGTAATCAGCGGCCTAATATCCGCTTTATGAAAATTTTAGCCCTCTCATCGTAGCTTTACGGCTTACTATCCTTTTTAATATTCGCTCCTGCATTGTGCTGATTGATGACGATAGCGTTGCCATGATATGCGGTATAGACGGTTCTCTCCTGAGCAGTTCATTCACTTTTTTCTTAAAATCTAATTCAGCCTTCATATCATATGCTTAAAAATTCATGAATTATAGAGATTATACATCATTTCTTTGTAAAAACACGGATTGACCTATCCGTATCCTTTTTTCCCTGTATTTTTTTTGTTAAACTGTCTTCCCATGTTAATAAAACTTCAGGGTCGGTGACTACAACGACTGCACATTTGGACCGGAAGCTAACGCGTTCCACCACACTTCCGGCATACCATTTTCCGGCCTTTTCTTTTGTATGTGAACCCATTGCAATTAGGTCCGCATCCTTTTTTTCGGCGCATTTTAATATTTCCAGATGGGGCAACGCACCTCCCCAAACAATATACTCATGATCAGTTTCTCTGAGTAACTCATGACAAAATTCTTTGAGTCTTTTTTTCGCCGCATCAGTATCTGCCTCATATTCAGCCCTGGAGTATTTGGGAAGCGGAGGGACAGGTATCATGTGAAATGGAAAAAGTTTTGAACCGTATTTCTGGGCTAATTTTACTGCAAAACATAATGCACATTCACAAGATTTTGAGAAGTCGATACTCACCAAAATCCTTTTAAACTTCAAGCTTTCTTTTTGGATTGACGGGTTAACAACTAATACTGGACAATTTTCATGCATGATAACACCTTCTACAGTGCTGCCAATCTTTCCGACTACTCTAACCACACCTTTCTCTTCAGCCCTTCTAGAATGAGAGCCTAACACAATCAGATCTGTACCTGCCTCTCTTGTCCATCTCAATATTTCCTCCCAGGGGAAACCGGGAGTTACTCTGATTTCATAATTAACAGAAGGTTTCAAAACTTCGATATAAGCTTTATTTATTTCTTCCTTAACGGTTCTCTCGTAATCTGCACTGGTAACAATATCTTTTCCTGTTATAAAATGCTTAATAAGATGACGATCCACAGCAGAGGCAGATTCCAGCACATGAAGGATGTGTAATTTTGCATGATTTTGTTCAGCAACTTTCGCAGCTGTTAAAACCTGCGCATCAGAAGCCGTTATCAAATCTGTTGCCGCCAAAATTTTTTTAAACATTTTATTCTCCTTTTCGGCCATAAGTTGTAAGACTATGACCCTTAAGCGACTATATAATCCTTGCCAAGAATCTGCTGCATGCACTTTTCTAGTGTCTTTTCAGTATTGACACAAATATGCATTGAAAAAATCGATTATAGCCCAAGGGCAATAAAAATATAGGGCTGTTCATCGTAACAACCAGATTTATTCTCGTGTCATGGTGGCTCCACATTTAGAACAGCGCAGTTCATAGCAGGGAGTTCCCAATTGGTGAGGTACTTTTTCACCACAATCTGGACAGATACATGATCCGCCGGGACCGGCACCAAAACCATCACCACGACCGCGGCTTCCTCTGGGCGAGCCCATGCCTTTTCCCGTGCCCGGTCCCTGGCCTTTTGGGCCTGTTCCATCGCCTCTGGGCATTTTACTCACCTCCTTTAAATCATAGATCCTATATTTTAGCTCTTTGATAACCATATAGTATTATCTTTTCTAAACCTTTCAGCAGCATGAAGTATGCCACAAATTCACAACCTCAATTTAGACTAAATTTTCAATAAGTTGTCATAATTGATTATTTCAATTAACTCTGCAACACAGCAAGATTTCGAAAAATTTCGAAATCTCATTTAGAAAAATTTCGAAATCAAACACATCATCTCAGATTGTGTGAATAGGCAAGTATAAGTATGCAAGGAGACCATCAACAAATAAAGCTAAGATAATCGAGTGGCTTTAGTGCAATCCGGAAACTTTGTAACGGATAATAACGGATTTTAATTCTATGGCACACTTTATGCTGATTAATAATTGGTGAATTCGAAAAAGGCGTTTTTTTCTTTTTACGATATTATTCGCCATTCCATACAGAAACAGGATAAAATGACAGCAATCCTATCTCAAAAGAACATCCGGCAAATGGCTTCCCGATGGCTTGCCTCATCCCAGAGCCACCATCCTTTAAGAATTCATACGGACACTACGGACTTTTTTAAAATAGAATATAACGATGTCGTGATTTTAAACACAAAACCTTATCTTATTCGTCATAATGCCAAAGAGGGACGTTTTTGGCTGGATGATGAAGTTAAATTTTGGGTAAAACGTGCCATCGATCTTAAAACCGGTAGTCTGAAAATCATCAAGCTTGTCTTTTATGAAACGTTTAAAACCCGGATCGGGGGAATCGAATTTGAGAGTTTTCGAAGCCCCAAAAAGGAGGCCCGTATATTGGATCTGATCGCCGGTCATAGGAACTTAATGCATGGATATTCAATCGAGGATAAAAAGGATAATATCGTTCGCGTCCTTGATTATATATATGGAAAATCTATCCATGCTTATATTGGAAGTTTACAGATGGATCATCGCGCCTATTTTTACAATTTATTCCCCGGCATTCTACGTAATTTTATGGAATGTATCGAGGCGATCGGTTTTCTCCACCAACATGCTGAAAAACACGGAGATATTCGGCGCGACCATATATTGATCGACCGCGTTGCCAATCTCAAAAAGATTTACCCTTACATACCCGAATCACTCAACCGGGTGTTGATGCATTTTTCTAAAGGTGCCAATTGGTTTTATGAGAACACAACACAATTGCTGGATGATTTGAGAGAATTCAAAACGTTGACCTGAATGTTTCCACAAATATTTACCCCAAAAAAACTTTAGATTAAGGAGGCCAATGAATGATCGATAGGAAAATAATATATAACAAGAACATCCTGATTGCCGTGGATGAGTCAGAAAACGCCCGCCGGGCGGTTTCCTATGTGAGCCAGCTCCTGGCTGGTGTAAAAGGCTTAAAGGTCTTAATCCTGCATGTCATCAGTCAACCGGAAGAGGATTACTTTCCCACATCTGCTGAAAAAGAGAAATGGCTTAGCAAGTATAAGCTGAAAGTCGATGTCATGTTGGAGAACTATCGTCAAATGTTGATACGTGAAGACTTTGACCCGGGTGATGTATCGGTCCGTTCCACCCTTCGTTACTGTCCTTCCATGGCAGAGTGTATTTTAGCAGAGCGGGACGAGACGGAATATAGCACCATTGTGGTTGGCAGACAGGGGATTTCACGGAGTGAAGAATTCCTCTTTGGCAGTGTTTCCAGCAAAATTGTCAATCATGCGCGCAACTGCACGGTCTGGGTGGTGGAATGATTATAAAGGCCAGTTGACACTTTGAGCGTTGAGTCGACTTATGGGTTTGTCGTCGTTTTTTTGTGACAAGACGGTGTGCTTATGGAAAGAATGTAAGGGGACTTTCTCGAAGGATGACGCTATGCATGTCGCCCCTGCAGAAAGAATAAGAGAGTGGAATATGCGAAACGAGTCCCTTCTCCGACTCATTTTGTTAATTATTTTCCTCTATCTGTTTATTTTCAGCCTGGAATTGATGGGCGCTTCCCTGAAAATGTTCGGAAATGAATTCGCCAGGTCGCTCATTTACACTACGACAAACCCCGTTGCTGGTCTTTTTATCGGGATATTGGCAACTTCCATAATACAGTCCTCTTCATCAACCTCCTCTATTGTGGTTGGAATGGTGGCCAGCGGTGCTTTGGAAATTTCATCCGCTATTCCAATTATTATGGGTGCCAATATCGGCACATCGGTTACAAACACCCTGGTTTCCCTGCCACACATTAATCGCAGTAATGAATTCAATCGAGCATTTTCCGCGGCTATCGTTAACGACGTCTTTAATATCTTTGCAGTTTTAGTCTTATTTCCGATTCAGATTGCTACAAATTTTCTAACTATAAGTGCCACTTTCATGGGAGAGGCTTTTCAATATATCGGGGCCCTGACTTTGCTTAGTCCTGTAAAAATGGTGGCGTATCCGCTGGTTGATTTTCTGAAAGAACATCTTGGAAGTTATCCCTTCATTATCTTTATATTATCACTGTTGTTGCTCCTCTTCTCGTTGAAAATGATGGTTGATGCGTTTAGAGTCCTGGTTGCAAAGAACGCTGAACTTTGGTTCGACAGATTTCTATTCAAAACGGCTTTCCATGCCTTTCTCGTTGGTTTACTGTTAACAGCGATGGTGCAAAGCAGTTCAATAACCACATCTTTAATTGTACCGATGGCCGCTGCGGGCGTCCTCACGCTGAAGCAGGTTTTCCCATATACATTGGGTAGCAATGTCGGAACGACGGTAACTGCCATTATAGCTGCCCTCGTCACTGGAAATCTGGCTGCGATCACCGTGGCCTTTTCTCATTTACTCTTTAATATTTCTGGAATGATTATCTGGTGGCCTCTAAAATGTGCTCCCATCTTTGTGGCCCGCTCATTTTCTCAATATTCGATGAGAAATAAGATTATTCCGTTTGGCTATATAATAATTATGTTTTTTATTGTTCCGTTGTTGGGTATTTATTTTTTTAGATAAAGGAGCTGGACAATGTTCAAAGAATGGCTGCATCTTTTCCAAAAAGATTCACTGATGGATCGGGCTTACCGGCGCTCCTCTATGATGTTAGATATCACTCTATCTATGTTTTTGAAAGCGAAGACTTCACTCAGATACACCGACAGTGATCAAGTAGACATTGATATTTATGATAGAGATGCCGAAGTGAATCGTTACCAGCGCGAAGTGCGACGGCATGTCTTTAAGCATCTAACAATGCGCGGAGTGGAAAGGCTGCCATCAGGATTGGTCCTGGTAAGCATCGTCATCAATATTGAAAGAATCGGTGATTATACAAAGAATATGATAGAACTGGCCATGAATCACTCACGTAGATTACATGGGGGAAAATTTGAGACAGATCTTCAACGAGTGGAAACTGCGGTGGAGGACAACTTCATTCGTACGAAAAGCTGTTTTGAATCCGCAGATGAAAAGACTGCCCTCCAACTGTTGAAAGAGTACGAATGGGTGAGTCGCGTTTGCGATGATTGTCTTTTCCGGCTGATAAAAGAAGATGATAAGAATATTGGCAGCGGCGATGCCGTTTCTTTAGCTTTGTATTTCCGATGGCTTAAGCGGATTAATTCCCACTTGAGGAATATTTCATCTAGCGTTGTCAATCCCTTTGACAGGATTGGTTTCAAACCAAGGCACGATTGAACAATTGAGCTTGTTTCTTGCCTGCTTTACTGAATGATTCCCTGCCAATTTCTCAACTATTGCCTTCACATCATATAGTGGCCTGCACTCACCATTCATCTCACAACTATTTAGCAATTCAGCTTATGTCATTGCCTTTTCAGAGCGAGTACGTTTACTTTATTTTCCTTCAATCATTTTTCGAGCCCGACCTAATCTCTACATATGCAATAGCTTGATTGCGTCCGCCATGCTTCGCAGCGTATAGTGCCTCATCGGCACGGGCAATATTGCCGTATATAGGGATGTTGGTCGCCATTTTTGCAATACCGAAAGAAGCTGTAATGTTCAACTGTTTGTCTTTATCCAAGTCAATAGGTAGCGAGGATAACCCCATCCGCAACCGGGTTACAATTTTCTTGGCCTTGTCCAGCTTCGTACTTGGTAAACAGATAAGAAATTCTTCACCACCGTAACGACACATCGAATCATAGGGGCGTAGTTTATCGATTAAATAGTGTGCAACGGCATGCAACACCTTATCGCCAACCTGATGGCCATAGGTGTCATTTACGGTTTTGAAATGATCAAGGTCAACCATACAAATGCAACATGGCTGACCTGTACGTGATGCTCGTGCATATTCGTAGGAGAGAATCCGAAAGAAAGCCTGGCGGTTGAAAATATCTGTCAAAGGATCAAATTCAAATAGGATTTCACGAAATTCATCTCTTAATTCAAAAATCCTTTTGGAGAAATCCTGTTCCTTAGCTATGAAAACATCGTAATCTTTGATGGAAATAGTTCCATCATGTTTTATTTTCTCAGCTAAGACAAACGCTCTATTATGCAAAGCGTGGTGGAGTTGACCAATCAATATAAAAACCGAATGGTCACTCAAGATTGGGGAATACTGGCTGTAGTACCATTGACCAAAACCGCATCGCCGGTAAGAATCCTTTGAAAAATAGATCTTTGCTAATGGTTGACCGAATATCAGGCTGCGATGCCAATCATTAAGCCATCCGCGATGTTCGGTGACAGCCTGTTCCAGCGCTTGAATAATAAGCCTAATTTTTTCAGTGGTAAAACGCATATGGATAAATTTCAATTCCCCCCTTTAAAGAATTAAAATTGTTAAATTACTCATTTATAACCCTGGGTAAATTGGGAAATGAAATCAACCCACCGGAATACTTTGAACACCCTGATAAAATCACTGTTTTTCCATGTGATAAGGGCATCTTTATGAGCAGGAATGTTTCAGGGGGAGGAGACCATCAATTCTCGCCCCACACTCAGGGCACTTTCCATCCTGTAAGCGATTTCGTGTTAATGCTAGACCATAACGCTCAATGAGCAGGGCGCCACAGGCATAGCAACGAGTATTCTCGCCCCCTTCACCTGGCACGTTGCCCTCGTATACATAGCGCAAGCCCTCTTCCATGCCGATTTCGCGAGCACGGCGGAGGGTAGCCGCCGGCGTCGGTGGTCGGTCCAGGAGCTTATACGCCGGATAAAACTGGCTGACATGCCATGGCACTTCCGGGCCGACGCTTTTCACAAAACGGGCGATGTCATGCAGTTCCTGCTCACCATCATTTAAGCCGGGAATAATGAGTGTTGTCACTTCCACCCATACATCAAGCGCTTTCATCAGGCGGATCGTTTCTAATACAGGGTTGAGACGCGCTCCACAGACCTCCTTGTAAAATTTGTCAGTAAATGCCTTTAAGTCGACGTTAATAGCATCTAAATACGGCGCAATCTGCCGTGCGGCTTCGGCGCTTATATAGCCATTACTCACAAATACGTTTTTTATTTCTTCCTTTCGAGCCAGGACAGCTGTGTCATAAGTAAATTCGTAAAATATAGTCGGCTCGGTGTATGTGTATGCAATCGTATCACAACCGGCAGTTTTTGCAGCGGTGACAATCTGATCGGGTGTACGATCCCGGCCTATAATTTCGCCTCCGTGTTCATGGGGATACTGAGAGATATCAGAATTCTGACAGTGCTTGCAGTGGAAGTTGCAACCCACGGTTCCAATGGAGAACGCCCTTGACCCGGGCAGGAAATTAAATAAAGGTTTTTTCTCTATGGGATCGATATGTTCGGCAATGATCTTACCGTATACGAGACTGTAAAGCTTTCCGCATCGGTTTTCCCTGACACCGCAAACACCCCTTTTCCTCTCTTTGATTTTGCACTGATGTTTGCAAAGATTGCAGCGCACCCTGTTTTGAGTCATGGATTCATAAAACATGGCCTCCTTCATAACATCGTTCCCATATCTGTTTATAGTTGTGTCGTCTTTCTTCTTTTCGGATGGTGTTCTCGTACAAAATCTTGTTCATCAATCGTTGGACATCTTGATTTGGAAAAAGGTTCGAAGATCATGTCCAATCTCTTCGTGGAATTTACATCTCTTTACTCGTTTTTTTCCAAGGGCTCCTTTTCCTCGCACTCCTCACACAAAAACCCATAATCAGGTATGGTGTGACTAATGATGACGTCCCCTTCTGTCGGATAATCGGAACATCCTTTGCTCCAATGCCACCTATCGCTGTGTTGCCTTCTATGAAATTCCGTCATGGTTGTCCCCCTTTCATAATTAGACGAAAGATTTCTGGTTTGCTTTGATCAACAGGAGCAGAAAATTTGCAAAAATATATCGAACCATTATGCTTCTCTTTCTTGATTTCTTTTTTTGCATAAAGTATGCCATTACATTATAGCCCAAATAACTGCTAATAAATCAAATGGTTAAACTTTCTCACATTTGAACACAAATTTGCCATACAGCCAAATTTAGAAAAACTTCAAAATCTCTTTTTGTAAAATTTCGAAAATAAAAAGTTAATGTTTCCTTGATTTGAAAAGAAACCGTAATAAATCGACTATAGTCAGATTAGCAATCACCCTTTTCTCCTTATCTATAACGGGGATCTCTTGCACTTTCCTTTGGATTATTTTCTTCAGCAATGTCTCCACTAGTTCATTTTCAGTGGTGAATACAGGATTTTTTTGCATGATGTCCTTTGCGGTTTCGGCGGTGATCATGCTCATGATAAACCTCGGGTGAATCTGAGGATCATGGCTTGAAGAAAAGACATGTCGGGCCAGTAGCCCCCAAGAAATTGTACCGGTGAGTTTCTCATTATTGTCCACTACATAAAGGAGGCGGCTGTGCTCAAAGTGGGTCATAGCGGTGACGATTTCTTCAATGTTCGCTTTTTGGTCGATGAGCGGCAACCTTCTTTCCTTGAGAAAGGCAACCAGCTCGGCAACCATCTTGCCTCCTAACATTTTTTCACCTTCCCTCATTTCATGTCCTTTCAGCCGAACTTCCTATCATTAGATAAATACTCATTGTTCATTAAAATAGTCGGCTTTACCTGTGATAATTATATCTGCATTGCTTCGCCCGCCTTGTTAAGGGAAAAACGAACAAAAAATGGTGTCAGAAGTTCATTGATAATTACCGATCCTAAAACCGCGTTCACCATCACTTCTGAGATCTGGGTAGGACCAAATATTTCCTTGGCTTCCAGAACCAGGCCCACGGTGACTCCCGCTGTGGGTAAAAGCGCAAGTCCCAGATACTTCTTAACGACCTGTGGGGCATGAGAGACTTGGGCCCCAAG
>Ga0315540_10001648_pt1 | contig 12753 bp, 12 predicted proteins | sample SalMarSW160110MG_FD_203677 | JGI IMG/M metagenome (GOLD analysis project Ga0315540, IMG submission 203677) | Salt marsh sediment microbial communities from the Plum Island Ecosystem LTER, Massachusetts, United States - Salt Marsh Sediment SW1601-10 ... | reverse complement strand
GGTCTCTACAGAGAAAGGCACCAGGGGATTGAACCTGAGGATATCAGGTCTATGGATGATATCAGAAAAATCCCTATGATCGACAAGGAGGATTTGAGATGTGCGCAGACCGGGAAGGAGCCTTTCCCGTTCGGTGACCTTCTTGGAGTGCCCGTGGAGGAAGTCTCTACCTTTCGCCAGACGTCAGGGACCACCGGAACACCGGTGTATGTCCCGGAGAGCTGGGAAAGCTGGCAGTGGCGTGTCGAGGTCTGGTGTCATATCCTGTGGATGGCCGGTTTCAGGGAGACGGACAGGGTCTTTATCCCTTTCGGCTACAATGTTTATGTGGCATTCTGGGAAGGGCATTACGCAGCGGAAAAGCTCGGTTGCACGGTCATCCCGGGCGGGGCTTTGGATACCAAGGGGAGACTTAATAAGATCAGAGAAGTGAGGGCCACGGCCCTGCTCAATACCCCGACCTACGGACTCCATATGGCCGAAACGGCACGGTCTTTGGGTTTGTCCCCGCAGGAGATGGGGATTGCGCGGATGGTGTGTGCCGGGGAGCCCTTGCCGGATGCCACCCGAAAGAGATTGGAGGAAAGCTGGGGTGCGGAAGTCTATGATCATATCGGCGGTACCGAACCATGCGCCTGGGCCGCCATGTGCAAGGAGCGGAAAGGGCTCCATATCATGGAGCCGTTTTTCCTGGTGGAAATTCTCGACATGGAGACCTTGAGCAGGGAGGTGGAGGAAGGTGAATTGGGGGTTGCGGTGGTGACCCCTCTGGGCAGGCGTTCATTTCCCCTCATCAGGTTCAACACCAAGGACGTGGTGCGAAAGGGGAAAAGTGGTTGTGCCTGCGGCAGGACGTCCATGATGATTCAGGGGATGGCCGGCAGGGCGGATGACCTGCGAAAGATCAGGGGTGTGCTCTTTACCCCGGTGTCCGTGGAGGAGGTGGTGAGAGGGGAATTTCCAGAGATTGCGGAGTATGAAATCGTGGTCGAGAGAAAAGGGATCATGGATGAAATATCCCTCAAGGTGGAACCGGAACAGGAGATTGGAGAAGAGGTCATGAAAGAGCTTATGAAAAGGATCTCTGAGAGGCTCAAGATGAAGACAAATCTGCGGTTTCTCATTCGCCCGCTGAAACCCGGAGCCCTACCCAGGTATACTCTGAAATCGAAGAGGTTCAGGGACCTCAGGGAGATGAAAGGGGGTGAGGCATCATGATTGGCACGAATGGTGATCTCTTACGGCAGATGAAGACCAAGATAGATGGAATTGAAAACCTTGTCCATGAGCTACAGCTCTTGGGGGGAGGCGTTCCCGCAATCGAAAAAAATGCGCAATGCATATTGAGTTTTACCCACGCATTGCAATTCGGGATTTCAGACATCGCTGAGGTCGAAGATCTATGATCTATTTTAAGGAGGGAAACAATGGCGGAAGTCAAGAAAATTAGGACGGCCTGTCGTAATTGCCATGGGGGATGCGGTGTCATCGCTCATGTGAAAGACGGCAAGGTAATCAAAGTGGAGGGGGATCCGGATTCTCCTATCAGTTATGGAACGCTTTGCAGCAAGGGCCTGGCTATCACGCAATTGGCTTATCACCCGGACAGGATTCTTCATCCCATGAAGAAAGTGGAAGGGAAATGGCAGAACATTTCCTGGGATGAGGCACTTGATACTGTCGCTTCGAAGTTCCAGGCTGTCATCGACGAATACGGGGCGGAGTCGATTGTGGTCGGGCAGGGGACCGGAAGGGATTATGAGAGCCATCTCTACCGGTTCGCCAACCAGTTGGGCACCCCTAACGTCCTCACGGCCGGGCATATGTGCTATGTCTCGAGAGTTGCTTCAACCCTGATCACCTGCGGGACTCTGCCGATTTGTGACTACCGGGGCGGACCCAAATGTATTGTCATGTGGGGCTGCAATCCCCAGTGGACCAATCCTGATGAATACAAGGGCGTGGATTTCTGGAAGGCTTACAAGGGAGGGGCCAAGCTCATCTCCATAGACCCTCGAAAGGGGTTTATAACCAAGAAGGCGGACCTGTGGCTCCAGCTTCGACCGGGAACGGACGCCGCTCTGGCCATGGGTTTCCATCACGTGATCCTGGAAGAGGAGCTTTATGATAAGGAATTCACGGCAAACCATATTAACGGCTGGGATGCCTTCAAGGAAAGGGTCAGGGAATATCCACTCGAGAAGGTGCAGGAAATCACCTGGGTCGACAAGGATCTGATCCGGAAGGCAGCACGAATGTATGCCACGACCAAGCCTGCATGCATCCATTGGGGTGTCCCCACCGAACAGACCAATAACTGTGCTGATTGCACCCGCACCATGACCGGGCTCATGGCGGCAACAGGGAACTTGGATACTCCCGGGGGAAATGTCCTTTATGTCAATCCGCCCACGAGGACGGTTTCCGAGTTTTCCCGGCACAAGGATCTTTCGAAGGAAGCTCGAGCAAAGAGGCTGGGGGGCGATCGGTACAAACTTGGTGCCAGGGTAGCCTTTATAACCCCCAAGGTGGCCTGGGAATCTATTCTGACCGGGAAGCCTTATCAACTGAAGGCAGGAATATTGTGCGGAACCAATCCGGTCATGACAAGGGCCAATGCCGGCGAGGCATATGCAGCCTTGAAAAAACTGGAATTTCTGGTCGCGGTCGATTTTTTTCTGACACCCACCGCCGAACTGGCGGACATTTTTCTGCCTGCCGCTACCTGGCTTGAATCAAACCACGTGGCTGATAACTGGAAACGGCACGGCTTTGTCCTGGCGAGACAGAAATGCGTAGAGATCGGCGAGTGCTGGCAGGATCACAAGATCTTCCAGGAACTGGGCAAAAAAATGGGCCAGGAATGGTGGGAAACCGTGGAAGACAGTCTGGATTACCTGCTCGAACCCTCGGGTCTGACCTGGGAGCAGTTCAAGGAAAAGGGGTACCTGCAAGGTGAGATGGTCTACCACAAATACAGGGAAAGGGGCTTTTCCACGCCTACAGGCAAGGTGGAACTTTATTCCACGGTCCTGGAAAAGTGGGGATATGATCCTCTTCCCAAGTATACCGAACTCCCTGAGAGCTTTTATTCCACGCCGGATGTGGCGGAGAAATTTCCTTACATCCTCAACGCGGGTCTCCGGACCCCCACTTTTTTCCATTCGGCCAACAGGATGATCCCCTGGCTGAGAGAGATCAGACCGGATCCGATCGTGGAAATTCATCCCGAGACTGCGGCAAAAAATGGGATTGAAGACGGCCAATGGGTCTGGATCGAGTCTCCAAGGGGGCGTATTAAGGAGCGCGCGAAACTGAACGAAGGCATTGACCCGAGGGTGATTGTGGCCGAGCACGGATGGTGGTTCCCGGAAATAAAGGACCCGGGTCATGGCTGGGATATATCCAATATCAATCTCTTGACGGACAATTCCCATGAGAGCATGGACCAGGCGATTGGCTCCACCAATCTGAGGGTCTGCCTGTGTAATATCGCCCCAGTGGAGGAATGATGCATTTTTTTCCATCAGCCAATAAGGTGGAAGACCGGTTCATCCTGTGGGCTCGGTCATAGACATGAGGACAGAGAAGGGTGCTGACCTGGATAGATCCCAAGACCGGTCTGGAATGGCAATATGCTTCACCGGGAGAAATGACTTGGTACGAGGCCCAGGAGTATGCAAGCAAATTGTCATTGGACGGGAAAGAGGATTGGCGATTGCCAAGCGCAAGAGAACTGGAGACGCTTCTTGACAGGAGCAGATATCGTCCGGTTATGCGACCAGAGGTGCTTTTTCGCGATGACCTGTCTTACTGGTCCTCCACCACCTTTTCGGAAAATACCAACAATGCATGGATCGTGATGTTCGAGGGTGCCTATATACTCAGCTACTACAAGAGCAACGCCTACCATGTGCGTTGCGTCCGAGGATGATGAATAAAGAGAAGCTGATCAGAGGGGTGCCAAGCAGGGAGTTTTGAATCGAAAAGAGGAGGTAACGAGATGGGAAGAGTCTCTTTGATGTTTTTCAAGAAAGACTGTACAGGCTGTCATGCCTGTGAGGTGGCATGCAAACAGGAACACGGTCTGGGTGTGGGCCCGAGACTGGTAAGAGTGGTGGAAAAGGCGCCTGATTTTATCCCGATCTATTGCCACCATTGTGCCGGCACTCCCTGTGGAGAGGCCTGCCCGGTGGAGGCCATTACCCGAAATGAACAGGGGATTGTGCTCATCGACAATGAGCTTTGCATCGGATGCAAGGCCTGCGTGGAGGCATGTCCTTTCGGTGCCATGCAGTTCGATGAGGATGCTGATCTGGCGGTCAAGTGTGATCTTTGTATTGAACGCCTCAAAAACGATGGCGGGCCGGCCTGCGCCAGTGTCTGCCCAACGGGATGTATTTTCTGGGGTGAGGCCAGGGACCTTTCGGAGAGACTCGGCAAAGAGGCCCTTAGCAAGCGATAAAATCGGGCTGGACCCTCTCTTTTAAATGAGGGAGTTTTGTCGGATAACCCGGCTTTGTTCTTGACAAGGTATCTTGTTAGGGTACAGTATCCTTTAAATTATGTTTGGTACCGTGCATGAATTGGGTGATGCGACTATGATAGAAATCAGCTTCAGGGGTCGTGGCGGGCAAGGTGTTGTGATGGCTTCACAGATGCTCGGGATGGCCTTTTTCAAGGCCGGCATGTACCCGCAATGCTATTCCCTTTTTGGGGGAGAGCGTCGGGGAGCGCCGGTGGTCAGTTTTCTGCGCGTCGATAAGAAAAAGATCCTGCTGAAATGCGATATCAGACATCCCGATGAACTTCTCTTCTTTGATTCCAGCCTGATCAATCAGGATGAAATGCATACCCTGATGCAGCCGGGGGGAAAAATCCTCATCAATACGGCTCAAACCGACGAACAGATTCCGGGTTTGTCAGCCTATTCCGTAGGCCTTGTGAACGCCACGGGTATTGCTGAAGAACTTGGCCTTGATCACGCTCTCAATACGACGCTTCTCGGAGCGTACTGTCGATTGACGGATGCCCTCCCACTCGAACATCTTATTGAGGCAGTAGAAGAAATGGTTCCCGGCAAGAAAGAGGGCAACATCATGGCCGTGAAAAAGGGTTATGAAAATATGAATTTTCTTCAGCACTAATCGGCTTGAAAGAAGAGAACGAAGAACCGTTCAAGACCCTGAGAACAAGTGATGTAAAGCCATTGTCTTTTGAAAAACTGCATGAGGAAAGATTTTATGAGCCTCCCGGAATTTCTTGATCCTGAGAAGATCATTCCCATTTCCCGATCCACAACCCATGTGTTCAAAACGGGTTCTTGGGGGAGCAGACTACCCATCCACGAAGAAAAGGCGTCACCCTGCCGTGGGGCCTGCCCTACAGGGAACAATATCCCGAAGGCCCTTTTCCGTGCATCCCAAGGGGATATGAATGGGGCACTTGCCGCTTTCCTCGAAGAAAATCCCTTGCCGGGGGTCTGCGGGAGTGTCTGTTACCATCCCTGTGAATCAGAGTGCAACAGGGGGCAATGGGATGAGGCCTTGCATATAAGGGCGCTCGAACGGGCGGCCTCCGAATACGGTAGCGGACTTCCGGAGATCCTATCCAGGGAAGGGTCAAATGATCCCGTGGCCGTAATCGGCTCGGGTCCGGCAGGTCTCTCGGCAACCTATCATCTCGCTCGAATGGGCCATCCCGTGGCGCTGTTCGAAAAGGAAAATGAACTGGGCGGTTTGCTGCGGTACGGCATCCCAAGTTACAGGCTGCCCGGGCATGTTTTGAAAAATGATCTGGATCGAATCCTGTCTCTGGGCGTTGAAGTCCGGACAGGGGTGACGGCAGACAAAAAATGCATCGAAGAACTGCTTGAAAAATACCATGCCGTCTTCCTTGCCCTTGGAGCACATCAAAGCCTGGTGCCCGAGATCTCCGGTATTGAATTTGACGGTGTCCTGGCCGGGCTCGATTTCCTGAAAGAGGTCAGACGAGATCCACATCAGAGAATCAAGGGCGGGGTATTGGTTATTGGAGGCGGCAACGTGGCCATTGATGCGGCCATGACGGCCAAAAAGCTGGGTGCTGATGAAGTTGAACTCATCTGCCTGGAGAGGCGTGATGAGATGCCGGCGCACGATCGAGAGTGCCGGGATGCCCTGGAAGAAGGGGTGGTTTTCCGGAACGGGTGGGGGCCGAAAAGAGTCCTTGGAAAAGGTGAAAGGGTATCGGGTGCGGAATTTGTTCGATGCGTCTCCGTCTTTGATTCCGATGGCCGTTTCAATCCCGTTTTTAATGAGGATGAAACCCTGACCCGTCCTACAGCCTTGGTCATTTTCGCCGTCGGTCAGAAGCCTGACCTTGAGCAGTTTCATCTGGAGAGCCTGTTCAAGGACGTTGCGCAAGACCCAATTTCGATGCATCATGGCCCCGGGGAGACCGGCGTTCCCAATCTCTTCGCAGGTGGCGAGATGGTGCATTTTCCCGGGTCGGTCGTGGAAGCTGTCGCCGCAGGGAAGGACGCCGCCCTTTCCATTCACCTCTCATTCAAAGGAAATGATTTCAGCGGGCAAGAGCGTCGGATTTTGATCGGCACAGGTCCCTCTTTTTCCATGGAGGAATGTTTCCACCCACATCAAGGCCGGGATCTTGCCCGTGTAGTGGCTTTCGAAGACATGGATCCCCTGTTCTTGAATCATCAGCCGTCAGTATCCATCTCCCGGCTCGATCCGGAAAAGCGTTGGGGAAATTTTGACAGGATCGATCAAAGTTTGGGAAGGGAAAAAGCTGTAGAGGAGGCAGGGAGGTGTTTCTTTTGCGGAACCTGTACAGGCTGCGATCGTTGTTTTCTCTATTGTCCGGAGGTATGTATCAGTCCCCCTGGAGATGGACAGGAGGATTATGAATCGGATGCCTCATATTGTAAGGGCTGCGCGGTTTGTGAGTCTGTATGCCCGCGAGGCATTATAACCATGGGGAAGGCGAAATGAAAAAATTCATTTCAGGAAATCATGCAGTGGCCGAGGCCGTGCGCCTGTGCCGGACTCAGTTCGTGGCGGCCTATCCCATTACACCCCAGACTCCTATCTACGAAAAACTCTCCGAATGGGAAGCAATTGATGAATTGGGAGGCTCCATGATGCGAACGGAATCCGAGCATTCGGCCATGGCCGCATGCCTCTCCGCCTCCCTTACAGGAGTGAGGGCCTTTACGGCAACGTCATCGCAGGGGATTGCCCTCATGCACGAGATGCTCCACTTTGCCTCCGGATGCCGCGCCCCCGTGGTCATGGCCTGCGTGAACAGGACCCTGGCCGTTCCATGGGCCTTTTGGAGTGATCAGACGGATTCCCTGGCGCAGCGGGACACGGGATGGATGCAGATCTACTGTGAGGACAACCAGGAGGCCCTTGATTCGGTGATTCAGGCCTTTCGAATCGCCGAGAAGGTCCTGCTGCCCTGTATGGTGGTGCTGGAAGCCCACTTTATTTCCCACTTCATGGAACCGGTCGACGTGCCGGATCAGGGGCTCGTGGACGAATTCCTCCCACCGGTCCATATCCCCAGGCGCTTTGATATCGATAATCCCGGCTTTGTCGCGCCGGTTGTCACCCAAACCCAATACAGGGATTTCCGCCGCCGAGGCCAGCAGGCTATGGAATACGCCCTCGATGCCATTGAGGAGTCGGACCAGGAATTCGGCAAAACCTTCGGAAGGCGTTACGGACTGGTGGAGGGGGAGGACGTTGAAGGGGCCGACCTGGTCCTGGTTACGACGGCTACCATCACCTCTACGGCCAGGGTCGCCCTGGCCCGAATGCGGAAGAAGGGCCTGAGGATCGGCCTGGTGAAGATCCGGGTGTTCCGGCCGTTTCCCACTGCTGCTCTTCGTGCCCTCCTTGATGGTGCGTCCAGGATCGCCGTGATCGAGAGGAACCTGTCCCTGGGGCGGGAGGGAATTTTCTGCTCCGAACTGAAATCGGCCCTGGTCAACGGACCCGGCGAACATCACATCCAGGGATACCTGGCCGGCATCGGAGGCACCGATGTAAATCCCGAACTCATCGAGCGCATCGTTCTGGACGCACTGGAAAGAAAAGAACCGACCGACGGACCCGTGTGGATGACGGAGGAAACATGATGCCCATGGAAGAAAACACACGCCCCAAAGAAATCCTGCGATCGGGTCACGCGGCCTGCCCGGGATGCGGTATTGCCTTGGGTATGCGGATGGTGCTTCGGGCCCTCGGAAACCGGGCGGTGGTGGTGGTTGTCCCTTCCTGCATCGCGGTCATTTCCGGACCCTTTCCCAATGCCGCCGCCGATGTGCCCATGTTTCACTCAGCCTTTGAAATCGCCGCCCCGACTGCGGCCGGGATCTCCCGTGCACTGGCCCTGCAGGGAAAGGAAGATATTCCCGTGCTGGCCTTCGCCGGAGACGGCGGCACCTTCGACATCGGACTTCAGTCCCTGTCCGGTGCGGCGGACCGCAACGAGGATATCATCTATGTCTGCATGGACAACGAGGGTTACATGAACACAGGCATCCAGGTCTCCTCGGCCACGCCGCAGTTCACCTGGACAGGCACGACCCCCGCCGGCAACACCAGGCGCAAGAAACAGATTATGGAGATCATGGCCGCCCACCGCATACCCTATGCGGCTACTGCCTCCATCGCCTTCCCGGAAGATCTCACCCGCAAGATTCTGAAGGCCAAGGAAATGCGCGGCACGCGTTTTTTTCATATTCTCTCGCCCTGCATCACCGGATGGCGCATAGGTGAGGACATGGCGGTCAAGGTGACAAAGTTGTCGGTAGAGACGAAGGTGTTTCCTCTTTACGAGGTTGAGGACGGTTTGAAGTACACCATAAACCACCAGCCAGGTGATTTGCCGGTGGATCGTTATCTGGAAGTTCAGGGACGCTATCGGCATCTGACTCCCGAGAAAACTGCGGTTATTCAGGCTGAGGTGGACCGCAACTGGCAGGAACTCGTCATGCGGGCCGCCCGCAACCCGAAGAATTAATCGGACACCTCCCCGGGTGGCCGCTTGATGGCGGGAACAGGTTTCATTTAACCAACAAAAAGGAGGATGCAATGGACATGCTGAAAAAGAGGTTTCTGGTGATGGTCCTGGCCGCAGTCCTGGTTTTCGGATTGGGGCAGGGGGCCTTGGCGGCGAAACATGTCATCAAGGCGGTCACCGCCTGGCCCAAAACGGTCTATGAAGTTCAGAATTTTATGAAGTTCCTGGATATTGTGAAGAAGAACGTGGACGCCCATGCACCAGGTCAGCTCGAGATCAAATACCTGGGCGGACCTGAAGTCATTCCCAACCGGGAGCAGGTGGCAGCCCTGCGCCGGGGGCTGGTGGGCATGGTCTTTACCACCAGCGGCTATTATGTTTCTGCGGCTCCGATTGTTGAGGCTTTGAACCTGTCAGAAATTACGCCCAAGGAAGAGCGCCAGAAGGGGGTGAACCGTTTTCTCAACAAGATCCTTAACAAGAAAGTGAACGCCGAATACCTGGGACGTCTGGGCATAGGCCTGCCTTTTATGCTCTTTTTGAACAAGCCTATTTTCAAGGTTGCCGACCTTGAGGGGATGAAAATTCGCTGCTCGCCAACCCACGTTGCATTCCTTAAAGCGATCGGTGCTCATCCCGTGGTCATACCACCACCTGATGTATACACGGCCCTGGAACGGGGTGTGGTTGACGGATTTATCTGGATTGCCGGAGGCATCCATGACTGGGGCTGGGACAAGGTGGTCAAGTACCGGGTAGAGCCAGGCTTTTATGATTCTGCCGACAATGATGTCCTGGTCAACAAGAAGGTCTGGAACAGCCTGCCGAAAAACCTGAAGAAGATCGTGGAAGAGAGTCAAGTGGAGGCCGAAAATCTGGCAATGGAACGCGCCACCAGTCACTTGGCCGATGAAAATGCCCTGATGGAAAAAGAAGGCATGAAAGTGATCAAGCTGTCTCCGGTCGAGGCCGAAAAACTCAGGAAAACGGCTTATGATGCCCTGTGGAAGGTCGTCATCGAGAAGACCGGCAATGAAGGCAGGGATCTGAGGAAGATGATTTCCCGTTAGTACTTTGAAAGGCAGAACTGGTGGCTTCATGGACCGGGTGGAGAAGGTTTTGGCATTTGTGGAAAAAGGCATGGCTCTTCTGGCCGGCTTTCTCCTTTTCTTCATCGCCCTGTCCATGTGCCTGTCCATTGCCCTGCGCACCCTGGGTCTGCAGGTGCCGCTCTGGTCGGTGCAGTTCAACGAGTATTCCCTCCTCTGGCTCACTTTTCTGGGCGGGGCATGGCTCCTCAGAAAGGGAGGTCACGTTTCCCTGGATATCCTGACCCGGCGGTTGAGGGGGACGGGCCTGAAAAGGCTTCAAGTCCTCCATGCCGTTATGGGTCTGGTGATCTGCGGCCTGCTGGCCTGGTTTTCAGGCGCTGTTACCTGGGATCTTTTTGTCCGCGGCGTCATGGATGTGCGGGCGGTCGATGTGCCCCAATATCTGATACTTTCTATCGTGTTCCTGGGTTTCCTCTTGATGGCCATAGAGTTTCTGGTGCGCCTTATTGTGGCCGCCAAGCGCCCTGAGAATGAGGGTTAGACTGTGGAATGGTGGGCGATCTTCGCGTTATTCATCGGGGGCCTGATTTTGCTGCTGGTTTCAGGCTTCCCCATCGCCTTTGCCTTTCTGGGCATGGATCTGGTGGGTACCTTGATTTTGATGGGCCCGGAGGGATTTTTCCAGGCCCCTTTGCAGATTTTCAGTTCTTTATCAACCTTTACCCTGGCACCCATCCCCTTGTTCATCCTCATGGGGGAATTGATGTTCCACTCCGGGGTTGCCTATCGGACCATTGACGTGCTGGACAAGTGGCTGGGTCGTCTTCCCGGACGGCTCAGCCTGCTGGCAGCAGGTGCCGGCACGCTTTTCTCGGCCCTGTCTGGCTCCACCCTGGCAAACACCGCAATGCTGGGTACGGTGCTTCTGCCCGACATGCAGAGGCGCGGATATAAACCGGCCATGTCCGTGGGACCCATTGTGGGTGTGGGCGGGTTGGCCATGCTCATCCCCCCGTCCTCACTGGCGGTGGTGCTGGCGGCCCTGGGGCATATCTCCGTCGGCAAGATATTGATAGCGGGGGTGGTGCCCGGGCTGCTCTTGGCGGGGATGTTCGCACTCTACATCATCCTGCGCTGCGCGCTGAACCCCGATCTGGCGCCGCGCTACGAGGTGGCCACCACGACCTGGAAAGAGCGGGTAGTGCTTTTTCTCCGCTATGTGATGCCTCTCGGCATCGTTATCTTCATGGTCCTGGGACTCATGCTCTTGGGGGTGGCGACTCCAACAGAGGCTGCTGCCTCCGGCGTTTTCGGCACCGTTATCGTAGTTGTTCTTTTCAGGAATCTCACCCTCAAGGTCATCAAGGACTCGATTATCGGGACCCTGGAAATCACGATTATGATCTTCATGATCATTGCCGCTTCCAATTCCTTCAGCGCTATACTGGCCTTTTCAGGGGCTACCCAGGGGCTTCTCGGGACAATAGAAGGATTGACCCTTTCGCCCCTGATGATTCTGATTGGGATGCAGCTGCTTGTATTTCTCCTGGGCATGTTCATGGAGACTATCTCCATTATGATGATCTGCCTCCCTATCTTCATGCCCATCGTGAAGCTCCTGGGATTTGACCCGGTCTGGTTCGGGGTCATTATGCTCATCAATTTCGAGATGGGCCTCATCACCCCGCCCTTCGGCATGCTCCTCTTCGTGATGAAAGGCGTGGCCCCGAAGAATATCAGCATCGAATCCATCTGCTGGGCTGCTCTGCCCTTCATTGCTTGTGATGCTATTGTCATGGCGTTGATCATCGCCGTTCCCCAGCTGGTTTTGTGGTTGCCTGCTATGGTAAAGTAGGCCGCTCTTATGAAAAATCTCGTCATCAGACAAAACAAAACCATCCGCCAGAAGGTTTATGAACACCTGCGCGAGGCGATCCTTAACTGTGAAATTAAGCCCGGTGAACGCCTCGTTGAAACCGATCTGGCCAACCGTATCGGCGTTTCCAGAACACCTGTGCGCGAGGCCCTGCACACGCTCGAAAGAGAAGGCCTGGTAGAGGCATTGCACCGGGTTGGCTATGTGGTTCGCCCCATCAGCAAGGATGAGGTTTCAGAATTGTGCGGAATACGCTTGGCCCTGGAAGGTGTGGCCTTGCGCTGGGCTCTTCAAAAAGCGCCCAGTGAACTGACAGAGGTTTTGAGAAAAAACGTGATCCTTTGCCAGCAGCGGTTAGATGCCGGAGATGTAAAGGCCTTTGTCGGACTGGATGCCCAGTTTCATGATTTGATTTCCAGGGTTGCGGGCAGTAAAAGGTTGATGGAAATGACCCAGGGTATTCGGCGCTCCATGTTGCGCTACCGCATCCAGAGCATTTATAGCGAAGACAATGTGATCCGGGCCATCACCGGGCACAAGGCGATTCTTGAGGCGATAGAAAAAGGAGACGCAAGGGCTGCGCAAAGTGCCCTTCGCGCCCACATCAGGCAGTCCAGGAAAGATATCCTCTATTTCGGTTTCAGGGAGCAAAAGCCGATGACTTCGTAAATAGCTGGTTTATGCCGCGAGCGGCAGCCTATGAGCAACGAAGTGGAGGAGAACCTGACACTCTTTTTCAGACCCTTTCTAAACACTTCGGAGGGAATGGACGCCGATTTGGGGTTTAGCGTAAATTCA
>Ga0315540_10001646_pt1 | contig 12762 bp, 10 predicted proteins | sample SalMarSW160110MG_FD_203677 | JGI IMG/M metagenome (GOLD analysis project Ga0315540, IMG submission 203677) | Salt marsh sediment microbial communities from the Plum Island Ecosystem LTER, Massachusetts, United States - Salt Marsh Sediment SW1601-10 ... | reverse complement strand
CCGGGTATCTCAAAATAATATTTAAAATAATCTGCCCATTCTACAGGAGTTCCACCAAAAGTATTAATATTTAATTCTGTACCGATGGCCATATTACTGTTAAATTTATATTCTCCCATAGGACCGATTTGTAGCCCTACGCTTGAACCTCCGAAACCGCTGCCAATCGCCATTCCCAATTTACCTCCTATCAGCCAGCTTCCATTTCCACTTGAGGGTGATTCAAATGCCAAGGAACGACTAGAAGTTGTTTGTGCTTCGGTTAAAACAGCTGAGAAAAAAATAATAAAAATAAACAGAATGGCTTTATAAAGGCCGGAGAGTCTTTGTCCCTTATTCATTGTAGCTCCTATTTTTGTGTTAGATAAATGCGTTTTTTATATCTTATTTAATAAAGGTAAAAACGAATTAGTTAGAAAATAATATTTAGCACTTCGATTGTCAATTAATATCTTCACGCGATTAAATATAATATTGGAATACCTGCTTAACAATTTCCCATTTCCAGATCCTAAAATACCTCCAACCCTCAAACTGTGCATAATTGATTCTGTCTGTATTGCAGTATTCCAAAATTTGCTTTTTGTCATTAGCTACCGTCGAATGGTCAAAATTTAAGAGGATAAATGTATAATAGCAATAAAATTTCTTATAGAATTAGCAAAGACCAAAGTTTGTCATAGTTTCTCTTACAATAATGAATTATTTTGCGTTGAATTCCTGATTCAATTCTTTGACCATTTTCAAATGTTCATCTGTTAATGCTGAAATATCAAACAGAGACACGCCTGAGGCACCGTTCTTTTTCGAAATCATTACCGCTTCCTTTAATTCTACAGGAGAAAGCGAAGGGATGTATAATCCAGCATATAAAGAAAATCTTCCATGAATTTCCCTGAGTCCTTGTTGTATCGAAAAACCTATCCAGTTTAAATTCTGATTATAAAAATTCTGGTAAAGCATAGGTAAAACTATATCCAGATTCCATGAACTCCAGTCCTGCCGTACGTTCATCCTGGCAAGTTCCGGGAAAGGGAATACTGCGGCAGAAATTTTTTTATGATTTTTGTGAGCAATTTCTGATAATTCATTCACAAGGGAAGTTACGGCATTCAACCTGAATTGCCGCCACTCATTACTTAATTCTGGATGATCCATGGTCATTGGATCTACTCCAAAGATTTTCCTGAATTCTTTTCTGGCCTTAGGATGATAACCAAAATCATATTCCGGCATTTCGTGATCCTGTACAAGATTATATTTTGGCTGCAAGGCTTTACCTAAAATAACATCACAAAAACGCACGTAATCGAGATGGACAGAAGCTAATCCCTTAACTTCCGCTACAGCACGAATATTATTCTTTATATATTCGCGTGCACCCGGACTAAAAGGACTCAGCCATTGATAGTAATCTACATAAGGTCTGTACTCAAGGCTGTTTTTCCCGAGTCTGTTAACAGCATACCAATCGGGATGTTTTTGTGCGATAGTATCATTTGGCCTGTTGAGAACCCACACCCATCCGTGGATCCTTATTCCTTTCCCTTTCGTCAATCTTACCATTCTTTTTAATTCTGAAGGTGGAGCGCCGATAAAGAAATCAGTGATTCCGGCATTATGAAATTTTGTAAAGACGGAATCCCAGCTCGCATCAGATTTACCTTTGTCTCCGTGACCCCATACGGCAAAAATAAAATGCTTTTGAGCTGGATTACCTTTGTATATTTTGTTAAGTCCCAAAGTTGGAAGTTGAAATAAAATAATTAGATGTAGAATTAGAAATAAACGTTTCATATTTAGTACTTTATTTGTTTGATAAACCCTTTCTCATTTATTACGAATTTAGTTCTCATATAATTAATATTAAAAACAATCTCAAAGCCAAAATTTGTTAAATAGATTTTGGGGCTGAAGATTTTATTATCAAAGACAAATTTTAAAGGTTCAAGTTCCTCAATGTCAACTGTATAATTACCATTTTGCCTCAAAATTTCTTTTTCTTTTTTATAAAGATAAAACAAGGCCTGAATAATTTTATCGTTCTGCGGAACAGAAAACTTATCGGCACCCGGTTTTTTATCACTGAATTTTACATATCCCCAGTGCTCCGGCTGATGCATATCTATCGCTCCCTGTGGAGACCAGACCCAATTATGCTCTGGTAAAAATTTTCCGTACTGATCTTTTTTCTTTTCATATTTGCCATTAGTAATTTTATAATCCCACTCAACGCGTGAAAAATTGATACGCCATATTTCTGGTATTGGACTTTTCATATTTTTAAATTTTAATTCATTCAGAGCGGAGCGGGGAATAGCAATTTCAACAGACCAACCTTTATCCTTATCTGCTGGATAATTGATTGTACCATCCACGTGAACCGCATTTTTCAAACCTTTTATATCCCAGTTATTTATTATAGGCCCATCCACACGGTAAGCATTCATTAAGAGTAAATCCCAAACAGTATTTATAGCATTCATTTCAAATTCGCAGTATTGGGGAAATTCAGTGTATGGCTTTAGAAATATTTCAAAATCATTATTGTGAAATATTACTGCATCACGTTGAGTTATATCTGCCCATACGTTTGGCTCTTCAAGTTCTGCGTAAAAATAGAAATAATTATCATCCCACGTAATTTTGGCCCTTGTCCTGAATTCCGGTTTGTTTTTTTTATTTCCTTTAATATCAACAAAATCGTCTGTCCAATCGGCAAATTTCCAGGCAGGCTCATCAGCTTTCCCATCAATAGTAATCGGTGTTGAAGTTTTGTATGCAATATAATGTTTGGGAGGATTATATTGCCAATTATCAGACTTAGCTGTTTGACAATACCCTGGTAATGCAATTAAAAAGATAATCAAAAGTTTTTCTATTGCCATTTATTTCAAAAATTACTTTAAAGGAATGTTCATGATAATAATAAACAAAAGGGCGTTAATAAAATAAATATAATCTTTAGAGAAAGGTAATTAAATTACTTAAAAATAATTTAAACAGATTACAATAAATATTCTTTTAGGAATTCCCCTAGCACTTTATTATTTTGTTTTTATCAGATTTTATTTTTTTGAGTGACATTTACACTACTTAAATGGGGGTAGCGGATGAAAAAACTATTCTTTTTAATCCTTTTATTTTTCACTTCAATTATTGTAGCACAATCCCCGGTTCCTTCAACAACTAAGCTTGAAAAGATAGCCGATGGACTCTTGCAGCCGGAAGGTCCTGTATGGATTGATAGTCTTGGCCTTTTATTTAGTGACATTAAAGCGAATTCAGTCTATTTATGGTTACCTGCAGACAGTTCACTAACAACCTATATTCAACCTTCGGATAGTTGCAATGGGTTGACTCTCGATTTACAGGGAAGACTCATTTTAACCCAGATGAAGTTGAGAAGAGTAGCAAGAAGAGAAAATGATGGCACAATTGTTTCTTTGGCGTCGACCTACGAAGGTAAAAAATTTAATAGCCCAAATGATGTTGTAGTAAAATCCGATGGTTCAATATTTTTTACTGATCCGGATTTTAATATCCCTTATCCTTTCGATCACGATATGGATTTTCAAGGAATTTATAGGCTGGATACTTCCGGTACTCTTAAATTACTGGACAAAACTTTGGAGGAACCAAATGGAATTTGTTTTTCCCCTGATGAGACAAAACTATATGTAAATGAGTCCCACGAATGTGAAATTTATGTATGGGATGTGATAAATGATTCCACTATTGCGAACAAAAATCTTTTATATTCCATTCCTGCCAGCGGTTACGCTGATGGAATGAAAACTGATCCTGATGGAAATATTTATTGTGCCGGGCCGACTGGTGTCTGGATTATCTCGCCGGAAGGTCAGTATCTTGATAAAATTGAGGTTTCCGGGAATCCCTCTAACTGTGCCTGGGGAGATCAGGACAGGAAGGCTCTTTACATAACAGGCGGAAGCAGTCTTTACAGAATTCGTTTAGCAACAACAACTGATTTGAAAGTCACACGAGAACTACCCGCTAAATTTTTTAAGTTATATCCAAATTATCCAAACCCGTTTAACCCGGAAACTAATATTACTTTTTATCTCGGCCAGAAAAGTCATGCGGAGTTAAAAATATATAACCTGCTTGGAGAAGAAGTTCAAACTCTGGTAGATAAAGATCTCGAACAGGGAAATTATGCTTACAGGTTTAATGGCAAAGGTCATTGCAGTGGAATTTACTTCTATCAGTTGACTGCAGGTAACTTTAAAGAACAAAAGAAAATGGTGCTGGTAAAATGATCTTTATTTCCAGATTTTTAACGGATGCGCCTCTGTATTAAATAAAGTCTTATTAAAGTCGATCGTGTTTTGCGGAGCGAAGATCAGATAACAATATTTCAATGTTTCCGCAAGAAAGAAACTGTGCATCAAATCTGCCTGCTCTTTAGTGATAACACTTTTTAATGTTGAATAGCCGACGTCGTTTCTGCAATATTTCACCAGTGATTCAAAATAATCTTTTCCCATTTTCAAATATTTTGGGTCCTTAGTAAAATGATAGAGATAGTAGGCTGATTCAATATTTTCCGGGCGAAGTGCATAATTTGGATAAGTAATTTTCATATCTGAATAATCAAGTTCTTCCGGTTCTATCCCTTGAAGCATCCACATTTTGTAACAGCTTTCCTGTAGTTTTTCAGCACGAGTTGCGTCGCCGCTTAGTATAAGTTCAGCAGGGAAAAAAGCATCGAGTGAGCCGAATACTGTTGCAGTTCTTTTCCCTGTATTCATATCAGCGTGTCCATACCAGAAACCATTTTTAGTATCATTTGCAAGATATTTATTAATCGCTTTTATGCTTACGTCCCACATATTTTTCAGATCTTTATTACCAAACATTAACCAGCCTTTTAATAAGTATTCATAGTATGAATCAATTGCCCCGCTGATATGTGAATCAGTGTTTGTCCATTCTCCTGTATTAACATTAATGAATGTTCCTACGAGATCAATTTTTGATCTTCTTTTATAAACGCCCTCAAGAGCCTTCTTTGCTTTTTGATAATAAATTTCATTACCTGTAATTCTAGATAGAGTTCCCCATTCTAAAATCAATGTTCCAATTTCCGCTGGATTACTGACCGGATCACTTGTAGCACCTGTTTTCAGATTTACAAACCTGTAAGGCATTCCGGTTGGAGAATTGAATGCGGGCAGCAATCTATTTGCAAGATCAATAGCGAGATCGAGAAACCTTTTATCACCGTCAAGTTGGTATGCAGAGAGAAGCCCACCGAGTAATCTTATATTTACTTCGAAAAACTGGACTGACATATTTTTATCAAATGACAATTTGCTGAGTATAAGTTCTTTATCTTCCTTCGCTTCTTTATCAAGTCCCATAATTTTCATTGTACCAAACGCATCCATAGGTGTTAGAAGAAGTGATTCTTTGTACCAGTCCTTGTAACTCTTTGAAAGTGGCAATAATTCGTCGTGGCCCCAGGCGTATTTTTTATAACCATTCCACGCATGGAGAAATTCTTGCTTGACTTCATTTGCCAACTTAATTTTATCAATCTTTTGTGTTTGAGGAAAGAGCGGCAATGTTGAGAATAATACAAGGAGGAGCAAATTTTTCATTTATAATTCCTATTAAGTTTAGAGTTAATTTATAAAATACATTTGATAAAAATAAGTAGTAATTTCGGATTTCAAAATGAGGGCCCCTTCTTTTTATGAACTTAAGGCAAAAACTGGATTACCATTATAAGGCGTTTGATAAATCACAAATCTCTCCCGATCCTTTGCAATTTCTCCATTTATTTTCAAAAGAAGAGGATATTGAATTAATGGGATTTATTGCATCAATTTTTGCTTATGGAAATGTAAAGCAGATTATTAATACACTTGATAAAATTCTGATAATTACCAATTCAAAGCCTTATGATTTTGTAACGAACTTTAGTAAGACACAAAATAAAATAAAATTAAAAGGCCTGAAACACAGATTTTATACTGAAGAAGATATCCAGAATCTATTCTTTTCTTTGAAGAATATTTACGGGCGAAAAAGTTCTTTAAAAAATTTATTTTTTGAAAATTTTAATAAGGAAGAAAAAAATATAAAGAATGGGCTTTCTTCATTTTCCAAAAATTTTGTAGATGAAATAAAAAAGAGAACGAAAGCAAAAAAAGTTTCTCCCGGCGTTCGCTTTATGTTTCCTTTGCCTGAGCTTGGCAGTGCCTGTAAAAGAATGAATCTTTTCCTTCGATGGATGGTAAGAAAGGATGATCTTGATTTTGGATTATGGAATGAAATTTATCCGGATAAACTAGTTATCCCGGTTGATACACATATCGCGCGTATTTGCAAAACACTTAAATTAACTACCTATAGAAATGTAAGCTGGAAAATGGCTGAACAAATAACTGAGAACTTGAAGGTATTTGATCCTGCTGATCCGATTAAATATGATTTTGCTATTTGCCATATTGGAATGCGAAAACTCGAGTTTTGATCCTTAAATCCTCAATCTTAAGTTGCATATATGGGCATTTATTTCAATATTCAAAGGCGTTTTTTAAACACTTCTAATTAAATGAGGAGCGAAGGTTATGGCGGAAAGCAATTCTCCTAATCCCGGTTTTAAACCTTATATAGCTGATTCTCATAATGTCGCCGAATTCACAGTGAAGTCGGTAATAATGGGAGCTTTCTTTGGAATCTTATTTGGCGCGGCTTCAGTATTTCTTGCACTTAAAGCAGGCCTTACAGTATCAGCTTCAATTCCTATCGCGGTGCTGGCTATTTCAATCGGCCGAAAATATTTTAAGACTACTATTCTAGAAAACAATATTATTCAGACAACCGGATCCGCAGGCGAATCGATTGCTGCCGGAGTTGTATTTACACTGCCGGCTTTTTTGTTTATGTCTATGAATGATGCCGGTGTTAGTATTGGCGCAAGCTTCTTTAATTACTGGACAATTTTAATTCTCGCAATGTTCGGTGGTATTCTCGGAACATTGATGATGATTCCGCTTCGCCGCTCTTTAATTGTTAATGAACACGCAACACTTCCTTATCCTGAAGGTACAGCCTGTGCACAGGTACTTATTGCGGGTGACAAAGGTGGCGATTTTGCAAAGACAGCTTACCAGGGACTTTCAGTTGCGTTGGTATATGCACTCCTTCAAAGAGTTTTTCACGTTATTGCCGAAACGCCTGCATGGGTTTCCTCACAAACAAATAAGTTTTTTCCTTCTGCAACAGTTAATGCAGATATCACTCCTGAATATCTTGGTGTGGGATATATAATTGGGCCAAGAATTGCAGGAATATTGGTTGCCGGTGGTGTTCTTGCTTGGCTGGGAATTATTCCACTTTTGGCGAGCCTTGTTTCACCGGATGTAATTGCCCAGCAGCTTGTTAAGCTTGGTTATTTAAAAGACTTAATGACATCAGGTGGACCAGGCAACTGGAATCCTCAACTCCATACTTTTGCAAGTTTTCCTGATGCAATCTATCGTGCCTATGTAAGACAGATTGGTGCAGGTGCTGTAGCAGCAGGCGGTTTTATTACTCTATTAAAAACTTTCCCTACTATTATTTCTTCGTTTAAGGGAAGTATTGCTTCGCTGAAAAATAAAAGTGCCGGTGTAAAAATTGCTCGTACTGAAAACGATCTTTCTTTTATGACAGTAATAGTGGGCAGTGTTGCGCTTGTAGTTTTAATGGCAGCACTGCCAATGATCCCGGGTGACACTATAGTTAATAAAATATTAATTGGAGTTCTTGTTGTAGTATTCGGATTTTTCTTTGTAACAGTATCTTCCAGAATTGTGGGTATAATCGGATCAAGTTCAAACCCGATATCTGGAATGACTATTGCGACTTTAATGGGTACAGCGCTTGTTTTTATTGCTGTCGGCTGGACAGGTAAAGTATATGAGCCAATGGCTCTCGTTGTTGGCGGGATGATTTGCATCGCTGCCGCAAACGCAGGCGCAACTTCTCAGGATTTGAAAACAGGATTTATTGTCGGTGCAACCCCTAAGTACCAGCAGATAGCTTTGTTTGTTGGCGCAATAGTTTCATCAATAGTGATTGGTGCTACAATAAAATTACTTGATCAGCCTACGGTTGATATGGCAGCTCAGGGTATTCAGCATGCAATAGGAAGCGATGCTTTTCCGGCGCCTCAAGGTACATTAATGGCAACGCTGATTAAAGGTTTGCTTTCATTCAACCTTGATTGGCAGTATGTCTTGGTTGGTGCATGTCTTGCTGTGACTGTTGAACTTTGTGGAGTCAATGCGCTTTCATTTGCGGTTGGTGCCTATCTTCCATTATCAACTACTTTGCCCATCTTTGTTGGCGGCGCAATTAAAGGTGTTTCCGATAAAGTTTCAAAGAGAAAAGGCGAAAGCGTTGAAGATAGCGAACTTGGAACCGGAAGCTTATTCGCAACAGGTCTTGTTGCAGGAGGCGCTCTTGCGGGGGTAATTGTTGCGCTGCTCTCGGTAAATGATAATGTTTTTGAATTCTTAAAGAAGATAAGTGCTGAAACAGGATTGGAAAGCCTGTTCGGGAGAGGCGGGTATGAAATACTTGGCGTAATATTCTTCGCTGCAATGGGAATGATTATGTATAAAGTATCCCGCAAACCTCAGCCTAAAATTGAAGAAACAGTTGAATAATTTGATATGGACGATCTAAATAATTCCTCTATTGTAAAAAAAGAACCATCTACCTTTTACAGGTGGATGGTTCTTTTCTTTCTCAGCATTGCGATGTACGGAAACTATTATGTTTACGATTCAATATCGCTTGTTGCCGATCAATTAAAAACCCAGCTTCATTTTACCGATTTCGATATCGGGCAAATGTATACTTACTATAGTATTGCCGCGCTTATCGTATTGATTTTTGGGGGAATCCTTGTTGATAAATGGGGAACGAAAAAGTCAGCGATTGTATTTGCAATCATTTGTACTATTTCCGGATTTATGACAGCGTTTGGTAACAGCTTATACGTAATGCTAGCAGGAAGATTTCTTCTTGGTGTTGGTTCTGAACCACTAATCGTAGCAGTTACTGTTGCAATTGCAAAATGGTTTAAAGGGAAACAACTCAGCTTTGCATTAGGCGTTAATCTATTTATTGCTAGAGCAGGGACTTATACTGTAGATAATTCACCCGCTCTTTTTCCCGGAGCATACAGTAGTGGTTACCAGAGTCCTCTTTTCATTGCTGCTTTAATTGGCATTGTTGCTTTTGTTGGAATTATTATTTATGCAATGCTGGAACATAGAGGTGAAAAAAGGTTTATCCTTGGAAAAGGTGGATCTACAGATAAACTTAATATTAAAGACTTATTCAAATTCAATAAATCTTTCTGGTATATAACCTTATTGTGTGTAACATTTTATTCAGCAATTTTTCCTTTCAGAGCTTTTGCTATTAAATTCTTTATGGAAACTCACCATGTTACAAGGGAAATGGCTGGCAGTTTAATGTCTAATTTGCCTTTAGCTGCAATGATAGCGACACCTCTTATAGGGCTTCTTGTAGATTATTATGGTAAACGTGCTTTGTTGATGACATTTGGTTCAATATTGTTGTTGCCGGTTTATTTAATAATGGGTTACACAAAAATTTCTCTCTATATACCTGTAATAATGATGGGAGTTGCTTTCTCATTAATTCCGGCGGTTATGTGGCCCGCTGTTGCATATATAGTCGAAGAAAAACGACTCGGTTCCGGGTACGCTTTGATGACTGTAATTCAACAAATTGGGATGGCCTTATTCCCGTTAGTAATTGGCTGGGCAAATGATTTCACAGGAGCTAGTGCACAAAATCCTGCAGGATATCATCTTGGAATGTGGATATTCTCTATCCTTGGGGTACTGGGACTTGTTTTTGCGTACCTGTTGAGAAAATCTGAAAGAGGTCCAAACGGGCATGGACTTGAATTCGGAATAAAGAATAAACCATCAACACAAAATTAATCTTTTGTAGAGACACATCGCTGATGCGTCTCTACAAATAAAAATATGAAACAAACAAAATTAGATAAAGCTTCCGTAACCGCAATTAAAGACTGCATGGGAGCAAAGAAAAATGAATCGATACTTGTTATAACTGATGAGCTGAAAAGAGAGATCGGGCTTTCACTTTTTGAAAATGCAAAACGTCTCGGGCACAAAGCATTATATGTTGAAATGAAATCGGGCAAAGTAAGTGGGGAAGAACCGCCAGCTGAAATTGCTGAACTGATGAAAAAATTTGATATAGTGTTTTGTCCTACAGCAAAATCTTTAACTCATACTGATGCACGAAGAGCCGCGTCAAAACAGGGAGTAAAAGTTGCAACATTTCCGGGAATAACAAAGGAGATAATGATCCGTGGAATGAACGCAGATTATAAAAAGATTGATGCACTTTCAATCAAATTACAGGGAATTCTAAATAAAGGGAGGACTATACGAGTTACTACTCCTATCGGAACTGATATTTCATTTTCAAAAGAGGGTAGAGAATCGTTTGCAAGTAAGGGGCTTTACCACACAAAAGGTGAAAGCGGAAACCTCCCTACAGGTGAAACATACGTTGCACCGATTGAAGGAACATCCAACGGAGTATTTATTGTTGACGGTTCAATGGCGGGTCTGGGCCTTGTAAAAAATGTAAATATAAAGATTGAAGTGAAGAAAGGTTATGCTAAAAAAATTACCGGCGGGACTATGGCTAAAAAGCTAACCAAAATGCTGGATGCAGTAGGAAAGGATGCCCGTAACATTGCCGAGTTCGGGATTGGTACAAATGACAGTGCAAAACTCAGCGGCGTTCTGCTGGAAGACGAAAAAGTAATGGGTACTGTTCATATAGCCCTGGGGAATAATGTTTCTATGGGTGGAAATGTAAACGTACCGATACACCTCGACGGCGTGATGAAAAAACCGACAGTTTATCTTGACAATAAACTTTTGATGAAGGATGGGAAACTACTCGTTAAATGATTATAGACAATCGAATTAAGTGGTTTCTACTTATTGAGTGCTCCTCTTTGTCTTTTTTATTCCTGTGTTTTTTTATTATTTTAAGTCCTAAATTTTTGAGGGCAGTCAAGATCTAATAAGTAGCAACTATCTCCAGAGGGAAATCTTTTATTTTTATAGGAGCAAAAATGTCGCTATTGCCAATAACATTATATGGCGATAAAATTTTAAGAAAGAAGACCAGCAATGTTTTGGACGTAGACTTTTATACTGTTAAACTGATCAAAGAAATGTTTGAAACAATGAAAAACGCCTCAGGCATTGGGCTGGCTGCAAACCAGGTAGGGGCTAACAAACAGATTTTTATAGTAGATCTTTCAGCTATTGAAGGCTACGAACAATCCAAACCGATTGTATTTATAAATCCCAAAATTGAAACATTCAGCGAAGAAAAAATAGTAATGGAAGAAGGCTGTCTCAGCATTCCAGATGTACGTGCTGAGGTTGAGAGACCTAAAAATGTTGTAATAAAATATTTTGACACAAATATGCAAGAACAGGAACTTGAAGCAGATGAATTACTTGCTCGTGTCATTCAGCATGAGTTTGATCACCTGCAAGGTGTTTTGTTTATTGACAGAATTACTGATGAAGTAAAAAAGAAATTGAAAAAAAACCTGAATAAAATTAAACAAAGAAAAATAGAATTCGATTACCCTGTCACAGAACATGTAGATTACCAGTTGTTATGAAAATTATTTTTATGGGGACACCTGAATTCGCGGTTCCATCATTAAAAATATTACTAGAAAGTAAACATGAAGCTGTTGCAGTCGTAACAGGAGCAGATAAAGAAAGGGGAAGGGGACAAAAAGTTAGTTACACACCAATTAAAGAATTCGCACTTCAGAATAATTTGCCTGTACTTCAACCTGAGAAACTAAAAGACCAAAATTTTATTAAGCAGTTGAAAAGCTATGAGCCCGACCTCTTTGTGATTGTAGCATTCAGAATTTTACCGAAAGAGGTTTTTACAATTCCGCCTGAGGGCTCTTTTAATTTGCATGCTTCTATTTTACCTAAATACAGAGGTGCGGCCCCGATTCAATGGGCTTTGATAAACGGTGAAGAGGAGACAGGAGTCACAACTTTCAAACTAGCAGAAAAAGTTGATACCGGCAGTATTTATCTGCAGGAAAAAATCAGCATTAAAAGAGAAGATAATTTCGGTAGCCTGCATGATAAAATGTGCATAGTTGGAGCTGAAGCAGTTTTAAAAACAGTCTATCTCATCGAACATGGTTACAAGGATTTATTAAGACAGGATGACAACAAAGCAACACCTGCACCAAAAATAACAAAACAAATTGCTCAAATTGACTTCGGACAAAGTGCAGAAAACGTTCATAACCTTGTTAGAGGACTTTCACCCTACCCCGGGGCCTACTTTTTTCAGAACAATAAGCAGATAAAAATTTATAGAAGTAAAATTTCAGAAACTGAATTCTTAGAGGCTGGTGAAGTAAAACATACCAAAAAAGAGTTATTCATAGGATGTGCCGACGATGCACTCGAAATTCTTGAACTACAGCTGGAAGGAAAGAAAAGGATGGGTGCTGAAGAATTTCTTAGGGGATTCAGTTTTGAATAAAGTAATTATTTGAGAAGCCGATTATTATTTCCTTCTTAAAATATTTCTAAAACATTTCAATATCCTGAAAAATAGAATTTCTTTCAAAGCCTAAATTCGTATTATTAAAAACTTATAATC
>Ga0315540_10001645_pt1 | contig 12762 bp, 14 predicted proteins | sample SalMarSW160110MG_FD_203677 | JGI IMG/M metagenome (GOLD analysis project Ga0315540, IMG submission 203677) | Salt marsh sediment microbial communities from the Plum Island Ecosystem LTER, Massachusetts, United States - Salt Marsh Sediment SW1601-10 ... | reverse complement strand
CGCGCCTCGCGCAGCCCGGCCAGCGTGTCGGCCGTCTCGCCGGACTGGGACAGTGTCACGATCAGGGAATTATTGCGCACCACCGGGTGCCGGTAGCGGAACTCACTGGCCACTTCCACGCTGCAGGGAATACCGGCCAGGGATTCGAGCCAGTAACGACCCACCATGCCGGCGTGATAGCTCGTGCCGCAGGCGATGATGTGTACGCCCCGCACGCTGTCGAAGACCTCGGTTGCCCGGGTGCCGAAGGCGGCCTCCAGGACCCGGTCGCCGCTGATGCGGCCCTCCAGGGTGTCGGCAATGGCGCGCGGCTGCTCGAAGATCTCCTTGAGCATGTAGTGGGCAAACTCACCCTTCTCCGTGGCATCCGGGCGCAGGCTGGAGGTTTTCACGCTGCGCTGCGCAGGGTTTCCGGACTGGTCGTAGATCGTCAGCTGGTCATGGGTGATGTCCGCGATATCACCGTCTTCCAGGAAGACGAAATCATGCGTCTCGGAGATCAGAGCGGCGACATCCGAGGCGATCAGGCGGGCATCCCCGGCAATACCGATGACCAGCGGGCTGCCACGGCGCGCGGCCACCAGCCTGCCCGGCTCGTCCCGGCTGATCACACCCAGCGCGAACGCACCCTCGAGATCGGCCACGGTCGCCTGCACGGCTGCCAGCAGGTTCTTGCCCTGGCGCAGGTAGTGATCGATCTGGTGCACGATGACCTCGGTATCGGTCTGCGAGGTAAAACGGTAACCGGCCGCGCGCTGGCTGGCCCGCAGGGCATCGTGGTTCTCGATGATGCCGTTGTGTACCAGCGCCACGCGCTCATGGCAGATGTGTGGATGGGCGTTCTGCTCGCTGGGCGCGCCATGGGTGGCCCAGCGTGTGTGGGCAATCCCGGTGCGGCCACTGAGCGGGTTGGATTCCAGCGCATGGGACAGTTCGGCAACCTTGCCGACCTTGCGCACCCGTTCAAGCAGTGCCTGGTTGCTCTGCACGGCAACGCCGGCGGAATCATAACCGCGATATTCCAGCCGCCGCAGTCCGTCGAGCAATACCGGGATGACATTCCTTTCCGCAGCCGTCACGCCGACAATTCCGCACATACCTGTATCCCTGTCTGGCTATTTCTTTTTGACCGGACGCTTCCAGCCGTAGCGCGTCTTCTGCTCGATACGACTCAGCGTCAGCTCACCCGCCGGTACATCATGTGTAATCGTGGAACCGGCTCCAATGGTTGCACCGTCGGCAACCGTAACCGGCGCGACCAGCTGGGTATCGGAGCCGATAAACACGTCATTGCCGATAATGGTGTGATGCTTGTTGGCACCGTCATAGTTGCAGGTGATGGTGCCGGCGCCGATGTTCACCTTGCTGCCGATCGTGGTGTCGCCGATATAGCTCAGATGATTGACCTTGGAACCCGTGCCCACCTCGGATTTCTTGATTTCGACGAAATTGCCGATGCTGGTGTTGTCGCATAGCCGTGTCTCCGGCCGGAGCCGGGCAAACGGACCCACGCGTGCACCATTGCCGATGTCGGCTTCCTCGATCACGCAGTTTGCCAGGATGGAAACGTCGTCACCGGTGCGCACGTTGCGCAGGACCACGTTGGGACCGATTCGGGTCCGGCTACCGAGGCGGATATCCCCTTCCAGCACCGCGTTGACATCGATGAGCACGTCCTCGCCGGCCACCAGGGTCCCGCGCAGGTCGAAGCGGTCCGGGTCAATCAGGGTAACGCCCGCACGCATGCAAGCGGCGGCGTGACGCCGTTGCAGGTGGCGCTCCTGTTGTGCCAGCTGCACGCGGTCGTTGATACCGAGCACTTCCTCGATGGTCGAGGTCCGGATGCCGCGCACGCCGACTCCGTCCCGTACCGCGCAGGTTACGATATCGGTGAGGTAGTACTCGCCCTGGGCATTGCGGTTTTCCAGCGCATTGACCCAGCGGCGCAGTGCGGCCGCCGGCGCAGCCACAAACCCGGTATTGATCTCGCGGATCCTGCGCTCGCTCTCGCTGGCGTCCTGTTGCTCGACGATACCGCAGATGCTGCCGTCGGCATGATGCAGGACCCGGCCATATCCCGTCGGATCCGGCAGTTCCGCGGTCAGCAGGCTGACGAAACCCTGTTCCGCGGTCACGCACAGCGGTTCGAGCGTGGCCTTGCGGATCAGCGGCACGTCGCCATACATGACCAGCACCACGTGACCATCGGGAATGGCAGGCATCGCCTGGGCAACGGCGTGGCCGGTACCGAGCTGCCGATCCTGCAGCACCCAGTGCACTGCGGCATCCGCGAACCGCTCGCGCACCTGTGCGGCGCCGTGTCCGATGACCGCGTAGATGCCGTCTGCACCCAGCTCCTGCGCCCGCTCGATGACATGGGCCAGCAGGGGGCGCCCGCCCAGCGGATGCAGCACCTTCGGCAGACCGGAGCGCATGCGCGTGCCCTGGCCGGCGGCAAGGATGATGATACTGAGACTCATGGGGTCGTTATCGCCAGTGAATTCATGCCGTTATCGGCCCGTGACAACAAAGCTGGAATGACCCGGATCATAGCACGCGATACCCGTGACCAGACCAGCACCGGCCCGTGGAAGACCTGACTCCGCTGCGGAAACAATCCGCCGGATCAGTGCAATACCGGCATCAGCATGGGCTCGACGCCGTCGGCGATCTCGTCTGCGGTGGCGTCACGGATTGCGGATACCCGGATGTGGAACACGATGGCCCTGCCCGCCAGCGGATGGTTGCCATCGACCGTGAGTTTGCCGTTTTCGATACTGGTGACGGTGAATTTGCGGGTTTCGCCGCGGTCATTCATCATCTCGACCTGCGCGCCCAGGTGCCTGAATTCCGGGGGAACATTCTCCAGGTCGTCGGTGTAGGTCAGGGCGGGGTCGTGGTCGCCGAAACCTTCCTCGGGCGTCAGTTCCACAGCCACGCTGTCCCCGACCACGCTGCCCTCGAGTGCCTCCTCGACCTTTTCGAACAGGTCGTGCCGTCCGCCATGCACGTAACTGATGGGCAGGTCGGACTGCTCGATGACCGAGCCGTTTTCATCCACGATGGAATAGGTGAACGAGACCACCTTGTTGGGGCCGACGAACTGGTCCGCCATCAGCGTTTGTTGCGCAGCTTGCGGATTGCGGCAAGCTGCGCCACGGACTCCGCCAGTTCCGCCTGGGCCTTCGCGTAATCGATGTCGGCGCTCCTGTCAGCCAGCAGCCTTTCCGCCCGTGCCTTGGCTTCCAGCGCCCTGGCCTCGTCCAGGTCACTGGCACGGATGGCCGTGTCCGCGAGTACCGTGACGACGTGCGGCTGCACCTCGAGCATGCCACCGGAAACGAAAAAGGATTCCTCGCCTCCCTCCTGGGACTGTACCCGTACCTCGCCCGGCCGGAGCCGGGTCAGCAGCGGCGCGTGCCGGGGTGTGATACCGACCTCGCCCATTTCAGCCGGTGCGAATACCATCGTGGCCGTGCCCGAGAAAATCTCGGCCTCGGCGCTCACGATATCCACATGCAGTGTCATTGCCATAGTATTGGACTCTTACAGCGTCTTGGCCTTCTCGACCACCTCTTCGATTCCGCCGACCATGTAGAACGCCTGTTCCGGCAGGCTGTCATATTCGCCGTTGACGATGCCCTTGAATCCGGCGATGGTTTCCTTCAGGGAGACGTACTTGCCCGGCGTGCCGGTGAATGTCTCGGCCACGAAGAACGGCTGTGACAGGAAGCGCTGGATCTTGCGTGCCCGGGTCACCACCAGCCTGTCCTCCTCGGACAGTTCGTCCATACCGAGAATCGCGATGATGTCCTTGAGTTCCTTGTAGCGCTGCAGCGTACCCTGGACGGCGCGCGCGGCATCGTAGTGCTCGTTGCCGATCACCAGCGGATCGAGGATACGCGAGGTGGAATCGAGCGGGTCCACGGCCGGGTAGATACCCAGCTCGGCCACCTGCCGCGACAGCACCAGCGTGGCGTCGAGGTGGGCGAAGGTGGTCGCCGGCGACGGGTCGGTGAGGTCGTCGGCCGGCACGTACACGGCCTGGAAGGAAGTGATGGAACCGGTCTTGGTCGAGGTGATGCGTTCCTGCAGCACGCCCATTTCCTCGGCCAGTGTCGGCTGGTAACCCACCGCCGACGGCATGCGGCCGAGCAGCGCGGACACCTCGGTCCCGGCGAGCGTGTAGCGGTAGATGTTGTCGATGAACATCAGCACGTCGCGGCCTTCGTCGCGGAAGTACTCGGCCATGGTCAGGCCGGTCAGCGCCACGCGCAGGCGGTTGCCCGGCGGCTCGTTCATCTGCCCATACACCAGCGACACCTTGTCGAGAACGCCGCCTTCCTTCATTTCGTGGTAGAAGTCGTTACCTTCACGGGTACGCTCGCCGACGCCGGCGAACACGGAATAGCCGGAGTGCTCGACGGCGATGTTGCGAATGAGTTCCATCAGCGTCACGGTTTTGCCCACGCCGGCGCCGCCGAACAGGCCGACCTTGCCGCCCTTGACGATCGGCATGATGAGGTCGATCACCTTGATGCCGGTCTCCAGGATTTCGAGGGTCGCCGCCTGGTCGGCGAAATTCGGTGCCGGGCGGTGGATCGGCAGCGAGGTCTCGGCACCGATTTCCCCCGCGTCGTCCACCGGGTTGCCGAGCACGTCCATGATGCGCCCGAGCGTCTTCGCACCCACAGGAACCTTGATCGGCTCGCCGGTGTTGAGCACTTCCAGGCCGCGGCGTACACCGTCCGTGGAGCCCATGGCGATGGTGCGCACCACACCGTCCCCCAGCTGCTGCTGCACCTCCAGTGTCAGGCCCACATCGTTGACCTTGAGCGCGTCGTAGATCCTCGGCACGCTGTCACGCGGGAATTCCACGTCAACCACGGCGCCGATAATTTCAACAATGTTGCCAGCGATCATGTTGGTTTCCTCATACCTGCAATCTGTTTCCCGTAGGAACGCTTCTCAAGCGCGATTCCTCAAACACACGGCCGCGGACGAGGTCCGCTCCTGCATCAAATTCGACTACACCGCGGCCGCGCCGCCCACGATTTCCGAGATCTCCTGGGTAATGGCCGCCTGGCGCGCCTTGTTGTATACCAGCTGCAGCTCGTCGATCAGGTTGCCGGCATTTTCGGTAGCCGACTTCATTGCCACCATGCGCGCCGCCATTTCACAGGCCACGTTTTCCACCACGCCCTGGTATACCAGCGATTCGATGTAGCGGAGCATCAATGCATCCATCACCGGTCTTGCATCCGGTTCGTAGATGTAATCCCAGTGCGTGTGCAGGCGCTCGTCCGCTTTACCGTCCACCGGGATCAGCTGGATCAGTTCCGGCGTCTGCGCCATGGTATTTATGAAGCGGTTGTGCACCAGGTACAGACGGTCGATCGTACCTTCCTCGTAGGAATCGAGCATGATCTTTACCGTGCCGATCAGGTCGGTGATCGACGGATTGTCGCCGAGATGCGTCGACGCTCCCATGACGTTGCCGCCCATGCGCTTGAAGAACGAGCTGGCCTTGCTGCCGATCAGCGTCAGGTCGATCTCGATACCGGCATCGCTCCATTCCTTCATTGCCGCGATGGTCTTCTTGAACAGGTTGATGTTCAAACCGCCGCACAACCCGCGGTCCGTGGAGATGACGATCAGTCCGATACGCCGCGCCGGGCGCTCCAGCAGGAACGCATGCCGGTACTCGGGATGAGACTGGGCCAGGTGGGCAACCACATTGCGGATCTTTTCCGCATACGGGCGGGTTGCCAGCATGCGGTCCTGCGCCTTGCGCATCTTGCTCGCAGCGACCATCTGCATGGCCTTGGTGATCTTCTGCGTATTCTTGATGCTCGCAATCTTGGAACGGATTTCCTTCGCGCCTGCCATGTCTGTATCCCGTCTGCGCCGTTGTTACCAGGTGCCGGTCGCCTTGAAGTCTTCCACGGCCGCCTTCAGGCCTTCAGCAATCTCGTCACTGTAGTCGCCGGTAGCGCCGATCTTTTCCATCAACCCGGCATGCGTGCTGCGCATGTAGGCCAGCAATGCGTGCTCGAAATCGACGATCTTGTTGAGCGCGACGTCGTCGAGGTAGCCACGATCCGCCGAGAACAGCGACACGGCGATCTCCGCGACCGAGATAGGCGAATACTGCTTCTGCTTCATCAGCTCGGTGACGCGCTGGCCGCGTTCGAGCTGCTTGCGGGTGGCCTCGTCGAGATCGGATGCAAACTGCGAGAACGCGGCAAGTTCACGGTACTGCGCCAGTGCCAGGCGCACGCCACCACCCAGTTTCTTGATGATCTTGGTCTGCGCGGCACCGCCCACGCGCGACACCGACAGGCCGGCGTTGATGGCCGGTCGAATGCCGGCGTTGAACAGGTCGGATTCAAGGAAGATCTGCCCGTCAGTGATGGAAATCACGTTGGTCGGCACGAACGCGGACACGTCGCCAGCCTGGGTTTCGATAATCGGCAGCGCGGTCAGGGAACCGGTTTTACCCCGCACCTCGCCGTTGGTGCGTTTCTCCACATCTGCGGCATTGATGCGTGCAGCTCGCTCCAGCAGGCGCGAGTGCAGGTAGAACACGTCGCCCGGGTATGCCTCACGACCCGGCGGACGACGCAGCAGCAGCGACACCTGGCGGTAGGCCCAGGCCTGCTTGGTGAGATCGTCATAGATGACCAGCGCGTCTTCGCCGCGGTCGCGGAAGTACTCGCCCATGGAGCACCCGGAATACGGGGCGATGTACTGCATGGCGGCGGACTCGGCAGCGGCGGCGGCCACCACGATGGTGTGCTCCATTGCGCCGAACTCTTCCAGCTTGCGCACCACGGTGGCGATGGAGGAATTCTTCTGGCCGATGGCCACGTAGATGCACTTGATGCCGGTGCCCTTCTGGTTGATGATCGCGTCGATCGCCACCGCAGTCTTGCCGGTCTGGCGATCACCGATGATCAGCTCGCGCTGGCCGCGACCGATCGGCACCATGGAGTCGATGGACTTGAGGCCGGTCTGCACCGGCTGGTCCACCGACTGGCGGGCAATCACGCCTGGTGCGATCTTTTCAATCGGAGAGGTCAACGTGGTGTTGATCGGGCCCTTGCCGTCGACCGGCATGCCCAGCGAGTTCACCACGCGTCCCAGCAGTTGCTCTCCGACCGGCACCTCGAGAATACGACCGGTACACTTGACGCTGTCACCCTCGGTAATCGTCTTGTAGTCCCCCAGGATCACCGCGCCCACGGAATCGCGCTCCAGGTTCAGCGCCATGCCGAACACATTGCCGGGAAATTCCAGCATTTCACCCTGCATCACGTCGGCCAGGCCGTGGATGCGTGAAATGCCGTCCGTCAGGCTGACCACGGTGCCCTCGGTACGCGCCTCGGCAACCGCCTGGAAATTCTCGATGCGGCTCTTGATCAGTTCGCTGATTTCAGTCGGATTGAGTTGCATAGTTGTTTACCTTGAATGAACCTTCAATTCAGTGATTCAGGGCCGTGCCGAGGCGCTGCAGTTTGCCGCGCACGGAGCCATCAATGACCAGGTCACCGGCGCGGATGATCGCGCCGCCCAGCAGTTCGGGCTCCACCTTGCAGGACAGCTCGACGTCCCGCCCGAGGCGCGCCCGCAGGCCCTGCGCGATCTTCTCCTGCTGTGCGCCGCTGACGGGATATGCACTGATCAGTTCCGCCTGCACCCGGCCCTCGGCGCTGCGCCGCTGGATTTCGAACAGCGCGGCGATATCAGGCAGCAACGTCAGCCGGCGGTTGTCCGCCAGCACCCGGATGAAGTTCGCGACGTGTGCGTCGATGTGCTCTCCGGCAACCTGGATCACCAGCTCGGCGAGCCTGTCTTCGGTCATGCGCGGGCTTTCGATCAGGCTGCGCATGTCCTTGTGCGACACAATTGCGGCCAGCAGCTCCAGCATGTCCGACCACGCCTGCAGGGCCTGCTGCGCGTGCGCGAAGCGAAACGCAGCCTGCGCATAGGGCCGGGCGATGGTAACGGTCTCAGCCATGCTCAGGCCTGGATTTCCGCGGCCAGCTGGTCGAGCAGCTCGGCGTGCATGCCTGCATCGATCTCGCGTTCCAGGACCTTGCCGGCACCGGCCAGTGCAATGCCGGCAATCTGGCTACGCAGCGCTTCCTTCACCCGGTTCACTTCCTGCTCGATCTCGGACTGCGCAGCGGATTTTATCCGGCTGCCCTCGACACGGGCCTCGTCCTTCGCCTCGTCAACGATTTCCGCGGCGCGTTTGTCGGCACGGTTGATGATATCGCCGGCCTGAGCCTTGGCCTCGTGCAGGATTTCGCGCGCACGTTCCTCGGCCAGTGCCTTTTCGTGCCTGCCGCGCTCGGCCGCCGCCAGCCCGTCGGCAATCTTTTTCCTGCGCTCGTCCAGCGCCGCCATGATCGGCGGCCAGATAAACTTCATGCAGAACCAGACGAACACGATGAACGCGATGGTCTGCCCGATCAATGTCGCATTAAAATTCATGCTTGCACCTCGGCGTGGTGACGCTTACAGCGGTCGGCCCCTATGAAACCACGGCAAACATGACATACAGGGCCAGACCGACGGCGATCATCGGCACGGCGTCGACCAGGCCCATGACGATGAAGAACTGTGTGCGCAGCATCGGGATCAGTTCCGGCTGGCGCGCCGCACCTTCCAGGAAGCGGCCGCCCAGGATGCCGATACCGACCGCGGCGCCCAGCGCGCCAAAACCGAACATCAGCGCGGCTGCGATATAGAGTAATGAGTTTTCCATGTTGCTCTCCTAGAGTTACGTAGCGTTCAGTTCAATCGATTCAGTGGTGCGCCTGATGCGCCATGTCCAGGTACACGATGGTCAGTACCATGAAGATGAACGCCTGCAGGGTAATGATCAGGACGTGGAAGATGGCCCAAAGGATCTGCAACACACCGCCCGCGGTATCCAGTCCGACACTGCCGCCATACATCAGGGCGATCAGGATGAAGATCATCTCGCCGGCATACATGTTGCCGAACAGTCGCAGCGACAGGGAGACCGGCTTGGAGATCAGGGTGACGCCTTCCAGGATCAGGTTGATCGGAAACAGCCATTTCGGGAACGGCTGGAACATCAGCTCGCCGACGAATCCGCCAATGCCCTTGATCCTGATGCTGTAGTAAAGCACCAGCACGAACACCGAGAGCGAAAGCCCGAAGGTGATGTTGGGATCGGTGGACGGCACGATGCGCAGATGACCGACGCCGAGCAGGCCGGCCAGCGCGGGCAGGTAATCCACGGGGATCAGGTCCATGAGGTTCATCAGGAAGATCCAGACAAACAGGGTCAGTGCCAGCGGCGCGACCAGTGGATTGCGCCCGCTGAAGGAACCGCGCACGTTGTCGTCGATGAACTCGATGATCCACTCGACGAAATTCTGCCAGGCCGGCGGCGTGTCCACCGAGGCCGTTCTGGCCGCCATGCGAAACAGTGCCAGGAACACGGCACCGGTAATGATGGAGAACAGCATGGTGTCGACATTGATGGACCAGAAGCCCATCGCGGCAGCATCCTGAATGCTGTGCGCAAAACCCCAGTGGCCGGCGTGCTCATGACCCGCCGGAAACCGACCCCAGGTCAGGTTGGTCAGGTGATGCTTGATATATTCGGATGATGTAAGTGGTTCAGACGACATGACTGGCAGACTATCCCTTCAATCCCATCAATATCAGGGCCAGCTGGCCCGCCACAAATCCGGACACCAGGGCGAGCGGAGCGAGTCCCAGCACACCCAATCCCAGGGCAAACAGCACCACCACCACGGCAAACCGCTCCAGCGCGGTCCGGTACAGCAACCGCAGGCTCTGGGCTGCAGTAAGTGCACGGCCCGTCTCGGCGCGGTGGCGGCGCCACTGCAACAGCACCACATTGAGCGCTGCCATCATGCCGCCGAACCAGACCGCGCCGGCCGCCTGGCTCCCGGCGCGCAGGTAAAACACGGCTGAAACTGCCACCAGGAGTGCCAGCTGCAGCAGGATCAACGGCCGAATTTCATGCCAGACCGACACTGTTTAGCCAGCAATCAGCAGGAAATACAGCTGGTTATAATTTCCGCCCCGGTGGTTCGCGCCATCATGCCCCTGGCAGCCCCCATCACGACCTGAAGGCAGCCGGGGATTATAAGGAGGGCTCACTGCAAGGGTCAATCAATTCATCGGGGCCGGCCGGGGTGGCCGGAGCAGCGGCTTCATTGAATATGTGTCAGGATACCGTCGAGTTCATCCAGGCTGTTATAGCGGATTTCCAGGGTTCCCTTGCCCCCACGCCCCTGGCGCACCAGCACACTGGCTCCGAGTTTTTCGGACAGCGTCGACTCCAGATGGCGGATATCCGGATCCTTGCGTGCCGGTGGCGGCTTCGGCGCACGCGGTTGCTGCAGCTGCTTGACGAGGCCCTCGGTGGCCCGCACGCTCAGCCCCCGCGCCACGACCTGGCCGGCCGCCTCCCGCTGCAGGTGCTTGCTCAGTGCCAGCAGCGCGCGCGCGTGACCCATTTCCAGCTCGCCCCGCTCCACCATGGCCAGTACGCTCTCTTCCAGTTCCAGCAGGCGCAGCAGGTTGGAGACCGCCGCACGGGACCGGCCCACCGCCTCCGCCGCAAGCTCGTGGGTCAGCTCGAATTCGAGGATGAGCCGCTGCAGGGCACGTGCCTCCTCGATGGGGTTCAGGTTTTCGCGCTGGATGTTCTCGATCAGCGCAATGGCGATCGCCGCGCGGTCCTCCACATCGCGCACGATGGCCGGTATCTCGTGCAACCCGGCCAGCTGCGCGGCGCGCCAGCGGCGTTCGCCGGCGATGATTTCATAACCGCTGTCACCGGCGCGGCGCACCACGATCGGCTGCAGCACGCCCTGGACACGGATCGAATCCGCCAGGTCCTGGAGTGATTCCTTGTGCATGTCCGCCCGCGGCTGGTACTTGCCGCGCGCGACCAGCTCTACCGGCAGCGTGCACAGCGTGCCATCGGTCACGTGCTCCGCTGCCGACGGGGTCATGCGCACCGGCCACGGACCACCGCTCGCGGGAGCCTGCGCGGCCGGAGCCGGTGTTGGTGCCGCTGCCGGGCGCGTGCCCGATCCCAGCAATGCATCCAGTCCCCTGCCCAATCCGCGTTTTTTCGTAGCCATGTTGTTTATCGTACCTGTCTGCTGCTGCACTTCAGGAACCGGATTCCGCCGATTCCGCCGATTCCTCGACGACCACCGTCGCGGCCGGCCGGTCCGCGTTCTCACCGGACTGCTGTCGACGCAGGAATTCGCCGGCCAGCGCCAGGTAGGCCAGCGCACCGCGTGAAGACCTGTCGTAACGCAGCACGGGTAGCCCGTGACTGGGTGCCTCGGCCAGGCGCACGTTGCGCGGGATGATCGTCCGGTAGAGCCTGTTGCCGAAATGGGCCTGCAGTTGCGCCGACACGTCGGTGGCTAGGTTGTTGCGCGCATCGTACATGGTGCGCAGCAATCCCTCGATCTCGAGTCCGGGATTGAGCGCGGAACGGACCTGGTCCACGGTGTCGAGCAGTGCGGACAGGCCTTCCAGCGCGTAGTACTCGCACTGGATCGGGATCAGTACACTGTGTGCCGCCGCGAGCGCATTGACGGTCAGCATGTTGAGGGAGGGAGGACAGTCGATCAGCACGTAATCGTAGTCGGCCAGCACGGTGGACAGTGCACCGCGCAACCGGCGCTCGCGGTCATCCTGCTCCATCAGCTCGACCTCGGCGGCGGTCAGGTCGGCGTTGCCGGGCAGCAGGTCATAGCCCGCAGCGGGCGCGCGCAGGATCACGTTGCGCAACGGTGCATGCCCCAGCAGGGCGTCATAACCGGATTGCTCGAGTTCATGCTTGTCGATACCGCTGCCCATGGTGGCATTGCCCTGCGCATCGAGGTCCACCAGCAGCACGCGGCGTCCGGTCTCGGCAAGGGAGGCGGCAAAGTTCACGCTGGTCGTGGTCTTGCCGACACCGCCCTTCTGATTGGTAATGGCGATAATCCGGTTCATCAGCCACCCTCCATCCGGCCGGCGTGCGGCGGCCGCAGACGCACCACGTGACGTTCGGCATCCAGTCCGGGCACCTTCAGCGGAATGACCTCGGCCTGCACGCCGATGCTTCCCAGGCATTCCAGTTCCGTCATGGGATGCACACCTTTCATTGCCAGCATCAGGCCATCGTCACGGCACAGCGGGCCGGCATGACGATAGTAGTCGGGCAGATCCGAGAATGCCCGGCATATGGTAGTGTCGAAAGGAACCTCCGGCCGGTATTCATCGACCCGGCAATTTTCCAGGGACACGTTTTCCAGACCGAGGATACCGATGGTCTGCTGCACGAAACGCAGCTTCTTGCTGCTGCTGTCGAGCAACACGAATTCGCGCTCGGGACAGGCGATGGCCAGCGGAATGCCCGGCAGGCCGGCGCCGGTGCCGATATCCAGTATGCGGGTGCCGTGCAGGTATTCGAGGATCACCAGGCTGTCGAGGATGTGGCGGGTGATGATATCCGCGGGCTTGCGAACCGAGGTCAGGTTGTAGACACGATTCCAGTTCATCAGCTCCGTGACGAACTCCATCAGGCGCCGGTCACCGGACAGCCGTTCCTCGAGCCCCAGTTCCAGGATGCCGTCCTCCAGCAGTTCCGCGGGGTCGGCAGCCTGCTGGTTACGCCCCTTGCGATTACGGTTGTAGAGTCCGGTATACATGTCGTGTCAAAGGTCTTTGGCCCGCCAGGCA
>Ga0315540_10001644_pt1 | contig 12763 bp, 9 predicted proteins | sample SalMarSW160110MG_FD_203677 | JGI IMG/M metagenome (GOLD analysis project Ga0315540, IMG submission 203677) | Salt marsh sediment microbial communities from the Plum Island Ecosystem LTER, Massachusetts, United States - Salt Marsh Sediment SW1601-10 ... | reverse complement strand
TTACCGTGAATTCATCCCCCCCCAGCCGCGCCACGGTATCGGTTGCACGCACGCACTTGGCAATACGGCGCCCCGCCTCCACCAGCAGGATGTCGCCCTTGGCATGACCCATGGTATCGTTGATTTCCTTGAAGCGGTCCAGGTCCAGATATAGCAGCACCAGCGGCAGCCCCGTGCGATTCGCCTTCTTGATTTCCTGCTCCAGCCGGTCCTGGAACAGGCGCCGGTTCGGCAGGCCGGTCAATGCGTCATAACTCGCCTGGCGCCGGATGAGCGCCTCCTGCTGTTTCTTCTCGGTGATATCGGAGAATTGCGCCACATGGCGGTAGACGCTGCCGTTCTCGTGGCGAATGACGCTGATGGTCGTCCACTTGGCATACACCGAGCCATCCTTGCGGCGATCCCAGATTTCCCCCTGCCATCCGTCTTCGTACAGGATCGACTGCCACATTTGCCGATAGAATTCCTTGTCGTGGCGGCCGGACTGCATGATCCGCGGATTCCGGCCGATCACCTCTTCCGCCGCATAGCCGGTAATGCGGGAAAAGGCCTCGTTGACGTCCACGATGAAGTTATTCTCGTCCGTCACCATAATGGCCTCCGAGCTCGACCGGTAGATCCTCTCTGCCATTTCCGCGACTTCTTCGGCCCGCTTGCGCTCGGTGATGTCCTGGGCGAACGAGATGCTGAATTCCCTGTCCTCGAAGGAAATGTAATTCGATGTCACTTCCACGGGAAACACGGTCCCATCCTTGCGGCGATGGCTGGTTTCAAAAACGCGCACCTTCTGCTCCTTGAGCGTCGCCCATGCGCCCGCCCTCATTCCCTGCCTGTATTCCGGATTGAAATCCCAGATAAACTTGCCAAGCAGTTCCTCGCGGGTATAGCCCAGTTGCCTGTGTGCCTCCTCATTGGTATCGAAAACCTGCCCTTCGGGGCTGACCCAGTATAGCGGCAACGTGCTTTTTTCAACGGCGGAGCGGAACAACTCCAGTTTGCTTGCTGCCGCCTTGCGCTCGGTGATGTCCACCACAAAAACAAAGAGGCGGCCGCTGATTGCCGGCCAGAAATTGGCCACGATCTCCACCGGCCAGACGCTGCCATCCTTGCGCCGGTGATAGCTTTCAAAGCGGTCATGCCCGTCGCGCAATATGTTCTCGATATGCGCCGCCGTCTCCTCCGGCTGTTCCCTGGCCTCGATATCGGGAATGCGCATGTTGAGCAGCTCTTCTCGGCTGTAGCCGGAAAGCCGCACATAGGCATCATTCACTTCCAGCAGCCGCCCTTCCATGTCAACCACCCAGAATCCATCTGCCGAAGTTTCGATCACGGCACGATACTGGGCTTCGCTGCTGCGCAGCCTTTCTTCCACCGCCTTGCGCTCGGTGATGTCGCGGATCACACTCAGCACCATCTGTTTTCCGCCCAGTTCGACCAGCCGCGCATTGATTTCAACGGGAATAACCGTGCCATCGCAATGCATGTGGGCGGATTCGAACGTAGCCTCCCCGCCGTTCATCACCTGGGCCATTCTTTGCGGCACCCTGGGGGCAAATTCGGGAAAGTCGAAATCCGCAATGCTCTGCCCCAGCATTTCCGCCTTGGTGTAGCCCAGCCGCTCGTGGCAGATGCGGTTGATGTCCGCGATGCGCCCGTCCATGGAAAGCAGCATCACGCCATCATTCGCGGAATCGAAAATCATGTGGAACTTCTTCTCCCGCTCGCTTTCGCGCTCCTGTCGCTCCGCCAGCAATTCCATGCGGACGCGATGCATGTGTATGCCGAATCCGGCGGTATCCGCCAACTCCTCGAACAGCCGGATAGTCTCCCCCGAAAAAGCCGACATGCTGGCGGCATACACCGCCAGCACACCGATGACTTCTCCACCCCCACTGATGGGCACCACCACGCAGGAAGCCAGCCCGGCTTTTTTTGCCCTGCCCGCCCATGGACAGGAATCCATATCCGCTGCAAGGTCGGCAATCGTCTGGGTCACCCTGGTCCTGATTGCCGCAGCGACCGGATTCTTGCCGTCCGCTCCATCGAGCCAGTTGAATTGAATTCCGTCCAGAAAGGAGGCAGCCGTGCCGGCTTGCGCGGCGACGGTGATACTGTATTCCTCGTCCCGCACGGCCAGGCCGATCCAGGCAAGAGGATAGGCGGCATCGGCGGCAATGGCGTCACAGCAGGACTGCATCAGTTCCGTATCGCTGCCCGACTGCGCGATGGCGGACAAGGCGCGACTCAATGCCCCCAGCACGCCGGGAATGGCATATTCGGCAATGCCGGGAGTGGTATATTCGGCAATGTTGTTTTGCGGTTTCATCGTCAGGGTCTTGTGGTTCCGGCATTCAGTCAGAAGACTGAACATTAACCATTTCCATTTTATGGGATAACGAATATTGGCATTTTCGATAGATAAGCGCCACCGTGACTTTTCTCACAGACAGGCGTGCCATTATCCATTAGCCTGCAAATGGATTGTAACTGTCAGTAAACAAATGGAGGGCATCATGAAAGCAAACGTAGGCGGTATCGATAGGGTCTTGCGCATCCTGGTCGGAGCGGTATTGATTGGCTTGGCCGCGACAGGAACAGTGGGCGTATGGGGCTGGATTGGTGTGGTCCCCCTGGCTACCGGCCTGATCAAGTTCTGCCCGTTGTATCCCATCCTTGGTTTTAGTACCTGCCCCATGAAAAAAGAGGGCTGAGCCACACCACCCTCCGCACCATGCCCGGCAGCCGCAAGCAGTTGCCGGGCGCGGTGGCGTTTTTGCAGTGCCACTCAAAGCGCTTGAAGTCGGCGGCTTTCTCGCATATCGTGAAGGTGTCGCAACCGAGCCCAGAAACACCATGTCCGAACCGAGACAACATGCCGAACTGCAGGTCACCGGCATGCACTGCGCCTCCTGTGCCAACCGGCTGGAAAAAGCGCTCAACCAGATGCCGGAAGTGGAAGCGGTGGTGAACATTGCCACCGAAAAAGCCAGCATTGCGTTCAATCCCGGGAATTCCGATCTCGACAAGCTGATCGCCACCGTGCGCAGTACCGGCTTCGATGCCCACCCGGTGCGCGATTTCGCCGCGGAAAAGCGCGACCGTGAACTCGCCTGGAAGCGCGAGCGCAATCTGTTTCTCATCTCCTCGCTGCTCACCGCCCCGCTGCTGCTGGAAATGCTGCTGATGCTCACTGGCAACCGTGCCATGCTGCTGCCACTGTGGCTGCAATGGCTGCTCGCCACGCCGGTGCAGTTCTGGGCCGGCTGGCGCTTCTACCACGGCGCCTGGAGCAGCCTGAAAAGCGGCGGTACCAACATGGACGTGCTGGTCGCACTCGGCACCAGCGCCGCCTATTTCCTGAGCTGTGCGGTGGTCGTGCTGCACCTGAACCAGCATGTCTATTTCGAGGCCAGCGCCACACTGATCACGCTGGTGCTGCTGGGAAAAATTCTGGAAGCGCGTGCCAAGAGCAAGGCCTCGGCCGCGCTGGAAGCGCTGATCAACCTGCAACCCAAGCGGGCGCATACCGAACGCGACGGCAAGCTGATCGAGGTATCGGCCGGCCAGTTGCGCCCGGATGAAATATTCGTGGTGTATCCCGGCGAGGGCGTACCGGTCGATGGTGTGGTGCTGGAAGGCAGTTCCAGCGTGGACGAGGCCATGCTCACCGGGGAAAGCCTGCCACAACCAAAGCTGGTCGACGACAAGGTCTATGCGGCCACCATCAACCAGCAGGGCGTACTGCGCTGCCGCGCGCTGGCCGTGGGCTCGCATACCCAGTTGGCGGCGATCATCCGCCTGGTGGAACTGGCGCAGGGTTCGAAAGCACCGATCCAGCGGCTAGCCGACAAAATCTCCGGCATCTTCGTGCCGACGGTACTGGTGCTGGCCGGGCTCACCTTCATCGCCTGGTGGCTTCTCGGCAGCGGCTTCTCCACCGCGCTGATCGACGCGGTATCGGTGCTGGTCATTGCCTGTCCCTGCGCGCTGGGGCTGGCCACACCCACAGCGGTGGTGGTCGCCACCGGCCGTGCTGCGCATTTCGGCATCCTGGTCAAGGATGCCGCCGCGCTGGAACGCGCGCACAAACTCAAGGTGCTGCTGCTCGACAAGACCGGCACGCTGACCGAAGGCAGGCCCGCCGTCACCGACCTGTTGCCGGCCGCCGCCAGCAATGCGGACCAGTTGCTGATGATCGCCTCCAGCCTCGCGCAAAGCTCCACCCATCCGCTGTCGCGCGCGCTGCTGGAATATGCCGAAACGCAGCAGGTTGCGCCCATCGCCGCCGGCGCATTCCACGAACAGGCCGGCAGCGGCATCAGCGCCGAAGTCGACGGCAAACCCTGCCTGCTCGGCTCGCCCGCCTTTATCGCGCAAAGCGGCATCGCGCTGGACCAGGCGCAGGTCGCCGCACTGCAGCAACAGGGCAAATCGGTGATCGCGATCGCGCGCGACGGTGTGCTGCTCGGCATTGTTGCGCTGGCCGACACGCTGCGCCCCGGCAGCATCGAGGCCGTGCGCCGGCTGAAGGCGCTGGGCATCCATGTGGTGATGCTGAGCGGCGACAACGCCGCCACCTCGCAGGCCATCGCGCAACAGGCCGGCATCGACGAATTCCGCGCCGAAATCCTGCCGCAGGACAAGGCCGGCCATGTGCAGTCGTTCAGATCGCAGGACCAGCTCGTCGGCATGGTCGGCGACGGCATCAACGATGCGCCGGCGCTGGCCGCGGCCGACGTCAGCTTCGCGATGAAAAGCGGCAGCGACATCGCGATCGAGGCGGCAGACATCACGCTGATGCGCAACGACCTGACGAGCGTGGTCGACGCCATCGACTTGTCGCGTGCCGCACTGAAAAAAATCCGCCAGAACCTGTTCTTCGCCTTTGGCTACAACGTGCTCGGCATCCCGCTGGCCATGCTCGGCATGCTCAATCCGGTGATCGCCGGCGGGGCAATGGCGATGAGTTCGGTATCGGTGGTAAGCAATGCCCTGCTGCTCAAACGCTGGAACCCCCATGGCCGAATCTGAACGGTCCGCTTCCGGCAGCACGGCGGGCAAGTTTGGCAGCGCGCTGCACCATATCCCCACCAGCATCTGGGTACTCGGCTTCGTCAGCCTGTTGATGGATGTTTCTTCCGAACTGATCCACAGCCTGCTGCCGGTATTCCTGGTCAGCGTGCTCGGTGCCAGTGCGATCACCGTCGGTTTCATCGAGGGCGCGGCGGAATCGCTGGCGCTGATCGTCAAGATATTCTCCGGCGTGCTGAGCGACTACCTCGGCAAGCGCAAGGTGCTGGCGGTCATCGGCTATGGCCTGGGCGCGCTGTCCAAGCCGCTGTTCGCGCTCGCCGGAAGCCCGGGCATGGTGCTGGGCGCACGCCTGATTGACCGCACCGGCAAGGGCATCCGCGGCGCCCCGCGCGATGCGCTGGTGGCGGACATCGCGCCGCCCGAAGTGCGCGGTGCCGCCTTCGGCCTGCGCCAGTCGCTGGACACCGTCGGCGCCTTCCTCGGCCCGCTGCTGGCCATCGTGTTCATGCTGCTGTGGGCCGACAATTTCCGCCACGTATTCTGGATTGCGGTAATTCCCGCCTTCCTCGCCGTCGCACTGCTGCTGTTCGGTGTGCGCGAGCCGGAACACCATCTCGACGGCAAACGCACGAACCCGATCAAGCTCGACAACCTGAGACAGTTGTCCGGCGCCTACTGGTGGGTGGTCGTTTTTGGCACCCTGTTCACCCTGGCCCGCTTCAGCGAAGCCTTCCTGGTGCTGCGCGCGCAGCAGGTCGGATTGGCAATGGCATGGATCCCCATGGTGTTCGTCGCGATGAACGCGGTGTATGCGCTGACCGCCTACCCGTTCGGCAAGCTGGCCGACAGCATGCGTCACACTACCCTGCTCAAGGCCGGACTGGTCACGCTGATTGCCGCCGATGTCATGCTCGGGCTGAGCATCCATCTGACCGGAATTTTCATCGGCATCGTGCTGTGGGGATTGCACATGGGACTGACCCAGGGCCTGTTGTCGGCGATGGTCGCCGACACCGCACCGGCCGAACTGCGCGGCACCGCCTACGGTTTCTTCAACCTGTGCAGTGGCATCGCGATGCTGGCCGCCAGCGTGCTGGCCGGTGAACTGTGGGAACGGCTGGGCGCATCGTTCACTTTTTATGCCGGGATTGCGTTTTCGTTGTTTGCGCTGGGCGTACTGGTTTGGCGGGAGCAAAAAGCTTAGCAAGAGGCAGCTTCTCGGCGAGGCCGAGTACCGGCCATATTCAAAATTCCAATTCGCAATTATTCCGCCAGCGAAGCCCGCACGCTGGGGCGTGCGCTGACGCGCGCGAACCATGCGGCCAGGTTCGGATGCGCACCGCGCCAGTCGCGCTCGGGCTGGCGCAGGTCGAGATAGACCAGCGCACTCACCAATGCGAGGTCGGCCAGGGTGATGGCAGAGCCTTCGCACCACTCGCGTTCGCCAAGCTGGTCGGCGGCAAGGGCCAGCGCACGACTGATCGCATCGTTGTTGCGGGTGATGTTGCCTGCGTCCTGTTTTTCCTCGGGGCGGATGCGTTCCATGCGCACCACCACGGCCGAATCGACGATGCCGTCGGCCAGCGCTTCCCAGCGTTTTACGCGCATGCGCGCCATGGCGTCGTCACGCGGGATCAGGACGGGTGTATCGTTCAGTGAGTCGGCATATTCCGCGATCACCGGCGAATCGAACACGCAGGCTTCATCATCCAGGATCAGCGCCGGCACGCGTCCCAGCGGGTTGACGCGCGGCACCAGGCTGCCCGGTTCGCGCGGCGCATCGACAATGAATTCGTGCGGGATGTTCTTTTCCAGCAGCACCAGCCGCGCCTTGCGCGCATAGGGGCTGGTGGTTGTGCCGAGCAGTTTCATGCCTCCCTCCGCTGTTGCGATTTCCCGATTACTGGGTGTTGTGTTTTACGCGCCAGGCCCTGGCAAGACTCTTGGCCTTCTGAATCTGGTCATAACTCATCCGCTGCGCCACCTGGTCGCGCGTTCGGGTCGCCTGTTCATCGCCGGACGAGGCGCTCAGGCTGTACCACATATGCGCCTGCACGTTGTCCTGCGGCACACCCTCACCCAGTTCATACATCTTGCCGAGGTTGAATTGCGCCGCGGTGTTGCCGTGCTCGGCCGCCATTTCAGACCACTTCAGCGCCTTGGCGTAGTCCTGCGGTACGCCGGTACCGGCCAGATACATGCCGCCGATGAAAAATTCCGCCTGTACGTTGCCCCGCTCCGCCAGCGCCTGAAATAAGGGGGCCGCCTTATCGAATTCCCCTTTGTAGTAATGCTTCTCGGCCGCCCTGAGCGCAGCCCCCAGCTTGTCGGACTGCGCATTGTTGCCGCAACCGGAAAGCACCACGGCGAGCGCAAGACATGTTGCCTGAATGAAACGCTTCATCTTTCCCTGATCTCCCAGCTATTGCACTTCTTCGACTTTCAGCAGGATATTACGCCGTTCCTGGCTGCGCGAGGTCGTATGACTCGACACCTCCGAGCCGTGGTCGTTCCCCTGCCGGTTGATGTCGCCCAGTACCAGCCATTCGCCGAGGCGTCCGGAAACCGTGGTCGTAACGTTCTGCACGCTGGCAATACCCTTTTCATCACCGGACGACAGCGCGTCATTCTGCGCGGTCACTTCCAGGGTGACGCGGTCGCCGCTGATGTGTGGCAGTACATAAAAGCCGCTGTTCACCTCGCGGTATTCGGTGCTGTCGATTACCCGCGTCTGCCAAGGCGATTGCACCACCTGGCGCTGCTGCACCGGCACCGATTGCCCGGTGCGAATCAGCGCGCGATTGCCCTCCAGCACCATCACCTGCTGCCGCCTGCTGTCATGGTTCAGCGATTGACTGCTATCGATGCGGCCACGCACATGATCCACGCCCTGCCCGGCTTCCACCGTCAGGCCGTTGTCGCCCCTGCTGCCGGGCACCGTGATACGGCCGCTGTTGCCGATGCCCACGCTTCCGGATATTTCGGTCAAACGCCTCGCGGTTTCGCTGTCCACGTTCTGCAGCACGGTGATGCGCAGCCGGCGCGGCGCAACGTCGATCTTGTCCAGCAGCTTCCTGATTTCGGCGATATTGCGCGGCGAGGTGCGCAGAATGAGCTGATTGTTCATGCCGCTCGCCACGCCGTCCCGGTCCAGCAGGGGACGCACGACGGGCAGGATTTCCTCCGCGCTGCGATGCTGCAGGGCGATGACTTCCAGCTCCGCCCATGCGGCGCAGGATAGCAGCGCAAGCAGCAAACCCAAGATCAACCTGGCCATATTCCGCATCCCCGATTCTTTGCAGGGCGGCCTGCTCTACCGTAAATTTACCGTCATAACGTTACGGCGCATCAGCCTGCAACGAGCGGCTGCCGTGCCCGATCCAGCGCCTCGGCAAGCTGGTACACCGACATGGCATAGAAGTCGCTGTTGTTGTAGCGGGTGATCACCTGGAAGTTGCCGAATGCCAGCCAGAATTCCTTGCCGTTTTCCAGGGTGAAGTCGATCAGGCGCGCTTTGGCATCCCCCGCCACTTTCCGCTCCGGCACCACTCCGGCTGCCGCCCATTCGCTGGCGCTGCGCGCCTGCGCCTCGCTGACATTGTGCGCATTCTCGTCGAACTTCCCGCGCAATGCCACCGGCTGCCCGCCAACCCAGCCGAACTGCTTGAGGTAATTGGCCACGCTGCCGATGGCATCGACCGGGTCATGCATCAGGTCGATCTTGCCGTCGTGGTCGAAATCCACCGCATATTTGCGGTAGCTGCTCGGCATGAATTGCGGGATGCCCAGCGCCCCGGCATAGGAGCCCTGCACATCGAGCAGATTGAATCCCTGGTCGCGTGCCAGCAGGAGATATTGCTCCAGTTCGCCACGGAAAAAAGTCGCGCGCTGCGGGTACTTGAACGCCAGCGTGGTCAGCGCGTCTATCGCGCGGTAGGTGCCGGTATGCTCGCCATACAGCGTTTCCACCCCGATCAGCGCGACGATGATTTCCTGCGGCACGCCATACTGCTTCTCGGCACGGTGCAAGGTGTGGCGATAATGCTTCCAGAACTTGAGGCCGGCCTGGATGCGCTGGTCATTCACGAAGATGGCGCGATATTCCGGCCACGGCTTGCTGGTGGCAGGCGTGGTAATGGCATCGATGACTGACTGTTTATATTGTGCGCGATGGAACAGGCGCTCCAGTTCGCTGCGCCTGAAATGGTGCTTTGCCACCATCTCGTCGATAAACCCCGGAATGCCCGGTAATTTCGCCGCGAACGCAGTCGGAAACAGCAGAAACAGCAACAGAAAAACCATGAAACGTGCAGTGCTCATGGCCGTATTTTACTCGACATCAGGCCCTGCCACTGTTAAATTTCTTCCTTTGGCTTCTGAAATAAATGGACTCGCAACATGGAAAAAACAACACAACACCATCGCCTGATCATTCTCGGATCCGGCCCGGCCGGCTACACCGCCGCCGTCTACGCCGCACGCGCCAACCTCAACCCCGTGCTGATCACCGGGCTGGCCCAGGGCGGCCAGCTGATGACCACCACCGAAGTGGACAACTGGCCCGCCGACGCCAACGGCGTGCAGGGGCCGGAGCTGATGCAGCGCTTCCAGCAGCATGCCGAGCGCTTCAACACGCAACTGATTTTCGACCACATTCATACCGCGAAACTGCAACAGAAACCATTCGAACTGATCGGCGACGAAGGCCATTACACCTGTGATGCCCTGATCATTGCCACCGGTGCCTCGGCCCAATACCTCGGCCTGCCTTCCGAGGAGGCATTCATGGGGCGCGGCGTTTCCGGCTGCGCCACCTGCGACGGCTTCTTCTACCGCGGCCAGGACGTAGCGGTGATCGGCGGCGGTAACACCGCCGTGGAAGAGGCGCTGTACTTGGCCAACATCGCCAACCACGTCACGCTGGTGCATCGCCGCGACGAATTCCGCGCCGAGCGCATCATGGTCGACCAGTTGATGGAAAAGGTGAACGAAGGCAAGATCACGCTGCAACTGAAGCAGGTGCTGGACGAGGTGCTGGGCGACGACAGCGGCGTGACCGGCATGCGCATCAAGCACGTGGAAAGCGGCGCCACCCAGGACATCGCGCTGGCCGGCGTATTCATCGCCATCGGCCACAAGCCCAACACCGACATCTTCGCCGGGCAACTGGAGATGCACAACGGCTACATCGTCACCAGGGGCGGGCAGGACGGCAACGCCACGGCCACCAGCATTCCCGGCGTATTCGCCTCAGGCGATGTGCAGGACCATATCTACCGCCAGGCGGTCACCTCTGCTGCCACCGGTTGCATGGCCGCGCTCGACGCCGACAAATACCTGAGCGCACTCTAAGGCAACATGAAGAAAAAAACGGAACAGCCCGGCCCCGACGATGCCGAGCTGTTCCGCCAGGCGCTGGATGGCGTCACGCCGCTGCCGCCCCCGGATCGCATCACTCCCACCCCGTCACCGCGCCGCACATTACCCAAACGGCAAATAACCGAACCTGATGTCGTCGACACCCTGTCCGACCACGGTGCAGGCGAAGAACCGCTAACCGAATTCCTGCACAACGGCCTGTCGCGCATGACGCTGCGCAAGCTGCGGCGCGGGCACTGGCCGTTACAGGACAGCCTGGACCTGCATGGCCTGCGCAGCGACGAAGCGCGCAGACTGTTGCTGGAATTCCTGCAACAGTCTGCGCAACGCGGCCTGCGCTGCGTGTGCGTGGTACATGGCAAGGGCTGGCACACCGAAGGCGGGGAAGGGATTCTCAAGGTGCGTGCGCGGCACTGGCTGACCCAGTGTCCGCAGGTGCTGGCGTTCTGCGAAGCGCCACCCAATCTGGGCGGCGGCGGTGCAGTGCTGGTGCTGCTGAAAGCAGAAAAACCAGGCTGCCCTGAGTAACGGCTATCCTTGTTCTTCAGCTTTCTGCCAGCCTTTTGCATAATTACCGGCATACTGACACAATACATTCAAGTATCCAGACGGGGATGCGCGATGCCAGATGCACTAGCCTCAGAACGGCAATCAAATGACACCCGGCATTGAACCCGGTCCACTGATTGCCTTGTTGTACGTTTCGTCGGGAGTAGCCCTCACTGGCGTCGTGCAAGGGATAGCGATGCTCCTGATAATCAACCCCCGTTCCCGCAATTTCTGGCTATATACCGCGCTTAGTGCTGTTGTTGCCTGCTTCCAGATTGAGGTAGTTCGTTATCACACGGCGTCATCGCTGGAGACGGCCATTGCTGCCCAGAAATGGCTGACCTGTGTAGCCTTTATCTTTTTGCCGCTGTTGTTCGCCTTTATTGCAGACTACACCGGACAATCTCGCATCAAGCCATGGCTATGGATCGTTTCCGGCCTCAGTGCAGTATTCGGTATAGCCAATTTCCTGATGCCTTTCGGCATTCGTTTCGGCCATACCATCTCCTCCAGCTCGCTCAAATTCTCGTGGGGAGAACAACTGCAAACCCTGCACGGCGAACAGAACAGCATCAGTTTTCTGGCCTACGCGCTGTTTTTTGGCGTATTCGTATGGGGACTGTTGCGAGCCGCCGATCTGTTCCGCAAAGGCGACATACTTTCAGGCGCGTTCATCGGCAGCGGGTTTCTGGCGATGATTATGGGAACAGTAGCCACAAGGCTGGTTGATCTGGGAGTGTTCCAGTTTATCTATCTTGGCGGCTTCGGATTTCTCGTGTTTGTCATATTCATGGCTGTCCTGGTCAGCAGCCGTTTACACCATGCGACGAAACGGATTGAGCATCTGGCTTTCAGCGACACCCTGACCGGCCTGCCCAATCGTGCCGGCCTGTTGAGCCACCTCAATCATGTGCTCACGCAGGCACAGGCGACGAATGGCAAATTCGCCATTTTGCTCGTCAACATCAACCGTTTCGATATTGTGAACGATACACTGGGACACGATATCGGGGACGAGTTGCTGGTGCAGGTGGCGCAGCGCCTGCAATCGCAGGTTGGCGATAGCGGCTTTGTGGCTCGTCTGGGCGCAGATGAGTTCGTGGTTGTGATCACGGAAGCGGAATCCGCTTCCAACGTCGGGCTGTTTGTGGAGAACCTTCAGCAGGTCATGCATGCACCCTTCGAAGTGGATGACCATTCGCTCAACATCACACCGAGAATCGGCATTGCTACGTCTCCCGGCCATGGTGATTCGGCAATCGCCTTGCTCATGAATGCCGATCTCGCCGCGCGCGATGCAAAACACAGGGGCCACAGCCAGACGGAATTCTTCCGGCCGGAAATGCAGATGGCGATCCAGGAGCGCCACCAGATAGGCAACGATTTACGCACCGCCTTGCTGGAACGGCAATTCGAACTGCATTATCAGCCGCAAATCAGTGCCATCGGTGGCAGGGTAACCTGCGTCGAAGCCCTGCTCAGATGGAATCACCCGAAAGACGGCCGGATTCCGCCACAGCGGTTCATTCCGGTCGCCGAAGAAATGCAAATGATGGTATCCATAGGTGCATGGGTGATCGAGGAAGCCTGTCGTAATCTGGCAGAGTGGCGACAGAACGGTATCAATGGCGTACGCGTTGCCATCAACCTTTCCGTTCAGCAATTACTGCATTCGGACTTACACGCGCTGGTAACTGCGATGCTGGCACAGCATGGCCTGAAAGGAGACGACCTGGAGCTTGAAATTACCGAATCGGCAATGATGCAGGATACCGAGAAAAGCATCGCCCAACTCAAGCAA
>Ga0315540_10001637_pt1 | contig 12782 bp, 14 predicted proteins | sample SalMarSW160110MG_FD_203677 | JGI IMG/M metagenome (GOLD analysis project Ga0315540, IMG submission 203677) | Salt marsh sediment microbial communities from the Plum Island Ecosystem LTER, Massachusetts, United States - Salt Marsh Sediment SW1601-10 ... | reverse complement strand
GATCACCTGGAAAGCTGATGTAATTGAAATTATAAGGTTTATCCAATCGATATAAACAAATCCTGCCACAGACTGGAATACAAACCTCAACGCTGTTGCAATTGTCATCATCCAGTAAGTAAAGAGGATGAGAACCGGGTTGTATTTTTTATCGGTTTTTTCGGCGCGGGGAAAAAACCAGAGTGCGACACCCATTATCATCATCATTACAGAACCGACGAGAATGATATGTGCGTGCGCCGATTCGAGCTGTGGTCCGTATGCTGTGTGAAAAACATTTTTTGCAAGCGACATATAAAGCCCGGATAATATTCCGACTATTAAAAAAACGACCGCCGTCTTAACAAAATATCTTACATTTGAAAACAAAAAATCATCTCCTTTTTTCGGACAATTATGTCATTTCTCCTCTCACGACCTGGTGGAATCGTCGAAATGACAGTTTAGTATCCTGCTTTTATTACTGGCCCAAAGATTGTTTTGCCTCGTCGCTCATTTTCTCCGGTGTCCATGCCGGCTCCCAGACAAGATTTACAAAAACTTCATAACCGGGTTCCAGCGATTTAACCTGGTTTTCTACCCAACCTGTTATACTGCTGTGCATCGGACAGCCAGGTGTTGTTAAAGTCATTGTTACAGTAATCATTGCCTCTTCAATTATGATGTCATAAACCAACCCGAGATCGACAATATTTAAACCAATTTCAGGATCGATTACTGATCTTAAAGTGTTCATAACATTTTCTTCAGTCAGCATTTTTAATACCCTTTGTTAAAAAGATTGAAAACATATTTTTCATGAATATCAACGAACTTAAAAACATTAGTCCGGTGGATATGTACATCGCTACCCGGTTTTCGAAAGCTATAGCTGCAACCGTTCCGGTTAGCGCTAAATTCATAACTACAAATTCTACTTTTGCATAATTTTCATTGAACATATCCTTCAACATTGGCACTGGTTCGAGCCCAACTTTTGCGCTGAACTTGTGAAACCAGACAAGAAACGGAACGATCTTGTACATTTGTCCAACTATAATAAGAGAAAAGTAGCCGAAAAGAATTAAATAGCCGTATACCAAAACTAGTTTTGATAAATATTCAGGTTTCAGAAAATTCTCAAATACCAGGAATACACCCAGAGCAGTTGCGATAAACATCATCCCAAAAGACACCATCGTATAGGTTAGGCCGACATCAAGTATTTTTCTTACGCGGCTTTTCATTATCAGGTAAACCTGGTAAAGAAAAATTATATTTCCGACGGCAATTAAAAGGGTCGCGATGGGAAGCATAATTGTTCTTTCCGGTAAATGATATTCCACAGTCATCAAAATTAATCCCGCATTGATAAAACCGAATGTCCACTTTGCCGGCTTTAGTGAAAATCCGTGAGATAAAGAAAACATCGGAATAAGTTTATAACTTACTCCCATTATGACCATTGAAACCCAACCGATAAAAGCAAGGTGCGCGTGAAGTTTTAAATACTCAAGATGATTAGTTTTGAAATAAGGATGGTAAAGATTTATTGCCATCATTATTCCCGCTACAACAGTAAAGAAAAGATATACAAGCGCCGCAGCTATATATGTGCCGGTTATATTCCATTCTTTTACTTTTATAATCGACATAGTTATGTTGAAAATAAAAATCAGCATTGCAAGAGAAACCAGGGAAGCAAAAATGGCAAGAAAAAAAGTGTCGAACTTAAAAAAAAATAAAACCATCCCTGTAAGACCGAACAGAAAAATCCAGAACTGCGCCTCTGCAAGTTTTTCGCTGAAGAGTTTTACCTGCAGCACAACCGGAACAAGCTGAAACATCGCTCCGAAAATTATCATTGTAATCCAGCCGAGAGTTGCAATATGAGTTAAGCCGAGAAGTTTGGACTGGAAATGAAATCCTTTTATGGAATCAGCATTAATAAACATCATAAAAGTCAGAAGAACAAATTCAAAAATGGAAGCAATAAAATATTTGCGCACCATTTTATATGAAGGCGACATTTTTCCGGCTACCTGTGCGGGCTGCATTTTATTTTTCTTCTTTAATTTTTGTTATGACTACTTTATAATAATCTTCTTCAATTTTATTTGTTACGGCCTGGTAACCGCGTTCAGCGAGTTTGTCGTAAAGCATCAGCGGTTCGCGGTGATGATGAACGAGAAGAACTGTATTATCATTCAGCTTCGGAAGAGTTTCCAGTATTTTAACCATCGGTTCCGGAGGCTCCATTCCCCTTACGTCGAGTTCAAAAACCTTTTCATTAAACTCCGGTTTGTTGTTTGATGGCGTGTCCGTGGAATCTGCAACATCATCTTTGAAAAAATAAATTTTCCAGGTACCGTTTTCATTTATCGTCTCGTGTCCAAACCCCTTTTTACCAAGCACAGAATAAAGCGGAATTGGTTCAAAGGTATTTATTATCATCAGAGTTTCGTCATTATTCAGGCCTTTTACTTTTCCCATTATATCCATAATCGGATCTTTACCCGAGGCAAGAATAGGCCTTACATCAAGTTCAATTATTTTTTCAGTAATCATTTTAGTCTCCGTTTATACTTTTTTAATATTTACTTTCCATACTTCCGGACCTTGCTTGATATATTCCCATTCGAACTGACCGTTGTTTTCTGCCTGCATCTGGTAATAAAGCGGTTTTGGATCGTGATCATTTATCAGCAGCATTTTTTCGCCTTGCAGCAATGAATTAAACATCGCAAATATTGCGGGATGTTTTTCTTTTGGTACTATTGGTCTTACATCCAGCGATTTTAATTTTGTTTCTAACATTCTGTACCCCTATATTTTAGTTTTTATTAATTGCAGCAATTGCATCTGAAACAGAACTCTTATCCAATACAAGCCCTTCACTTTGATATTTTATTTCACCCTTTTTATTCAAAAAGGATATAAGGCTGCTATGGGTAAAGCTTCCATCTGCATTTTTTGAATATTTGAATCCCAGCATCATAGCTAATTGCATTATATCGTTCTTGCTTCCTTTCAGTAAACTCCACTTTTGGTTATCAAGATTTTTAGCAACTGCATATTCTTTCAGCACAGATGGTTTATCTCTGGATGGATCTATTGTGACGAGGACAAACCTGTAATTATTTATTTTATTGGCAGGAATTGCAGATTCAATAATTTTCATATCATTTACAATTACAGGACATGCAGACCGACACGAAGCATAAAACATCGCAAGTATCACATTCTTATTTTCAAATTTGGCGAGATCAATCTTCCTGTTATCCTGATCACGCCACTCTGAGTTTAATTGATAAATAGACTCGCTTGAGTATCTGCCTGCCTTGATAGTCTTGCAGCAGTCATTGCTGTCAGGTATTGTTATTCCATCAGGAGTTGTTTTTTCTTCCGTTATTGATGAAGTGGTCTTATTATTGCTATAAACCGTGACAGGCTTTTTAACTATTGTAAAATAGCTTCCAAGAAAAAGCAGAGCTGCACAACAAATAAAAAAGCTTTTCTTCATTATTGACTCCTTCAATGTTAATTTTAATTAAAATCCCTGGCACATCTGAAACCGAGATTCGGAAGTGTTGAACTCGCTTTCAGACTGCTCCTAAAACCATACCTAAGGAAAGCGGGGTAATTTGTAAGATCCGTAGCACCTGATGAACCGGCTCCACAGATAGCAACTCCATTAATGTTCATATTGCTGAAATCGTAAGTCCATTCCCTTATAAGGCCGAACATATCATATACTCCGTATTTATTCCTGCCTGTTGACATTATGCTGTTTACCTGATCCGGCAATCCACGGGAATACCATTTTATAAGTTTATCATTGGTATTAATAACTGATTTACTCCCTGTCAGAAAATTTCCCGAAGATACAAGTTCCCATTCGGCCACAGTTGGTAATCTTTTGCCAACCCACTTGCAATAAGCATTGGCCGCAAACCAGGAAACATTTACGACAGGAGAAAGTGGATTAACTTTATCACCGGGAATCAAATCATCACGCCAGTCTTTGAGATAATTTCTATCTGCAAAAATCCGGCTGACTTTAGAGCGGCGCCATTCAGGATTTGCTTTGACAAACTTCAGAAATTGTTCATTGGTAACTGCATGCACATCAAAGTAAAATGGTTTTATACATTCACTTTTCGAACCTCCCTTTTTTTTATAAAGCGGTGTATAATAGCCTCCTTTAATCAAAATCATTTTGGTCTCTAATATTTTTTTATTTTGTGCCGGTAACTGGTTGGCTGAGAATGCCAACCCTAAAACAAACGCTATTAAAAACATCCTTTTCATTATTTATTCCTTACCTTAGCAACTTCTTCAGGTTTAACAACTTTTTTTGAGTTGCCGAAAGAGTTATAAACGTAAGTCAGCACAGCAGCAATTTCCTGGTCCGATAAATTCTGAGGCGGCATAATATTATTAAACGATTTTCCGTTAACAGTAACCGGCCCCTTCTTGCCTTGAAGAACGATACCAATTGCTCTTTCTTTATCTGCATTCAGAAAATCAGAACCAGCTAATGGAGGGAAAATACCCGGCAAACCCTGTGCATTTACCTGGTGACAAGCAATACATGTCCGCGAGAAAACTTCGTGTCCTTTTTCAATTATAGACTGAATATTATTTTCATCAAATTCAGGAGTTTTGATTTCATTCTGTGAAATGCTGTTGTCTTCATCAATAGGCCCGCTATTGGCTTCCTGCTGAGAACCTGTAAAAAGTTCATCCGCTTGTTTTCCTGAAAAAATATCGGTGTTCTTTTCACCCGAAACCTTAAGCATTCCGAGAGCACCTTTGTTAAATGCGCGGAAAATTGAATGATCTACCAAAAGAAATGTTCCCGCAACTTTTACTGTAAATTCAACTATTGCTGCACCACCAGCAGGAATTAATACTGTCTGCACATTCTTCTGTGTTACAAGTTTTCCACCGTAAGCATAAACTTTATCGAATATCTCTCCTATTATATGAAAAGATGATATCTTATTAGGACCGATATTACCCACGTAAAGCCTAACCTTTTCACCTACTTTAGCACGTAAAGCATTGTTGCCGGTGAGTGAACCAACCGAACCGTTAAAAACCACGTAAGTAGGATTTTCATCGAGTGCCTTTTGCATCGAAAACTGCTGCAACCCAGAATTACCATAATTACCGGCCGTATAAAATTCACTCTGCATAACATAGAATTCTTTATCAGCCGGAGGGAGACCGTCCTTTGGCTCGACTAATATTAAACCATACATGCCATTTGCGATATGCAAGGGTACCGGCTGGGTTGCGCAGTGATATACATACAAGCCGGCGTGCATCGTCCTGAATGAAAATACAGACGTATGACCGGGCAGAGTTTCTGATGCAAGAGCCCCGCCTCCGGGTCCAAGCACTGCATGCAAATCTATACTATGGGGCATTGTACTGGTTGGACTGTTATGAAGATGAAATTCCACAAGGTCCCCTTCCTTTACGCGAATAAATTTTCCGGGAACCCTTCCACCGAAAGTCCAGAACGGATACTGCACTCCATCTGCGAGACGCCCTACTACTTGTTCTGCCGTAAGATTTACAATTACCTTTGTTGGATGAGATCTCAATATAGGGTCAGGAACTTCAGGTGCATGGGTCAGCTTTGCATACTCATAACCTTGGGTTTTATTATTGTCCTCACAACCCTGAGCTATTACCACAAATATAAAGGCTGATATTGACAACAATATTATTATTGAAAACGATTGAAGGTTCATTACTTTTTTCATTGTTACTCCTTTAACTCATTCTAGCAGCTTTGGTGATATCTGGCTACGAAACATTTCCAATTAACTATATCAAAGCTAAAAATGGAGTAACTGATGAACCTTGACTTAAGTCAGAAAACAGCAGATTAATCGGAGAAATTTATCTGATTAAAGGGGGGCTTTTATAGAAATAACGTTCGAGAGCAGAACAAACTATTTACGAAGAAATCCTACTTCGCAAGTTGTTTCAACTTTTGGAGGTCTTTTATAAAGATTTTCCTTCCATTTACGACTATTATGTGTTCATCCTGAAATTTCTTGAAAGTACGGGAAAGTGTCTCGGTGATAGTACCAAGGTAAGTCGCGACGGTAGATTTTGAAATGGTAAGCCGCAGAAAAGGTTCTTTTAATTTTATTGAATCATTCTTTTTTATTTCTTCAAGAATATACCTGGCAAGACGATTTGAAACCTCTTTTGTTGTAATTTCTTCCATCTTATCTGTCATGTTTCTCATCCGTTTTGCAAAACCAGCTAGCATTTTAAATGCAATTGAGGGATTTTTCGTGATCAGCCCAGTAAACTCTTCTTTTGGAATAAAAAGCAGAATTGAGTCTTCAAGAGCCTGGGCATTAGCCGGATAATTTCCTCCTTCTTCGAAAAGTGGAACATCTGCAAACGGCTGCGGTGGTTTTCTAAGGTGAAGAATATATTCTTTGCCTTCCGATGAAATTCTGTACACTTTTATGCTGCCTTTTAAGACAATATAAAACCCGTGGTAAACATCATTTTCTAAAAAAATATGCTGGTTCTTTTTAAATTGTTCTATCCTGCTTATTTCGGAAATTTCTCGTAGTTGTGAAATATCCATTTCAGAAAACAGGGGAACGTCTCTTAGTGTCTCTTTTTTCAAGCTACTTTCTGGTTTCATAGTTACAAATTAATACTTTTATAATATTATTTCCTAAGCCGTATATACTTACGGTTTTAACGCTACCTATATTTATTCAAATAATAACCAGGAAGGTTTAACTAATATATTTTAGCTGCTGCTTTGCATTCTATAAAATATCATTATAATTTATCCTCTTATTATTAAGGAGTATTTTTTTGCCTGATTATCTATCCTTATTAATCCTCTTTGGCATCGGACTCATTGCCGGTTTTATAAATGTAAATGCCGGCGGTGGCTCGACAATTACTTTACCTACATTAATTTTTCTCGGACTCGACTCTGCGCTTGCAAACGGAACAAACCGAATTGCAATTTTTATTCAGAACATTTCGGCAGTTTACTCTTTTAAAAAAGAAAAATACCAGCAGTTTGATGTGAGTTTGAAGCTTTCGGCTCTGACTCTTCCCGGCGCAATAGTCGGTGCTTTACTTGCTGTAAACTTAAGCGATGCAGTATTTCAAAAAATACTCGGTATCGTAATGATAGGAATAATTCTGTCAATGATAATTCCCCAGAAAAAAATTAATTATTGCGAAAATAACGTTAAAATTCCTTTGTCAGCTTACATTGCAATGTTCGGAATAGGTTTTTACGGCGGGTTTATACAGGTCGGTGTTGGATTTATTTTAATGGCAGCGTTGCAAAGATTAATGAAACTTAACCTTATTTATGTAAATATGCACAAGGTTTTTATTGTTTTGATCTATACTATTCCAGCTCTTTTTATTTTCATTTTTACCGATAATGTAAACTGGTTCTTTGGAATTGCACTTGCAATCGGAAATGCAACAGGAGCGTGGTATGCCGCAAAATTTGCAGTAAAAAAAGGGGAAAAATTAATAAAGATAATTTTAGTGGTTGCGGTGTTTATTATGTCATTGAAGTTACTGGGAGTGTTTTAATATTTAATGTAGAGACGCATCGCGATGCGTCTCTACGAAAACAAGATCTATTGTTGAGCTAATATCTTTTTTAATCCTGCATCATCCACATTCAACTGTCCAACCCCGATTAATCTCGGTGTTAATATTGTATAGTTTTTATTCATAGCAAAAACTTTTTTGAATAGAGGGAGCGCTTCATCCAGTTTCCCGATATTTGTTAAGGTAACTGCGTGCCAGAATTTCATTTCTGCATTATCAGGAAACATGCTTTCAGCCGTCGAATACTCCTTCATTGCAAGCTTCATATCATTATGCTCTAATGCAAGGTCACCGGCATTCATATGATCGTAAGCCCTGCGAAGCTTTAATAATCTTTTTAACTCTTTTATAGGGTGATCACTATCTTCAACTCTCAGGTCGACTTCCCTGTCCTTCCAAACCTGTCCCGTTGATTTTGCTTTGACAACTAAAATTGCAGCAGACTGTCTACCACGGATATCACCGCCAACAGATTGTCCGGCTTCAAGTGCAGCGATCAATCTTTCTGCAAGCGGTTGCCCTTTTGATTCCTCAAAAGCTTTTGCCATTGCTGGCCAGACTTTATCATTTAACATCAAATTTGCCTGGCATGAAAATTCATCGCCTTGAATATCTCCCGCTGATGGAATACAATTTTTACCTGTCCACGCCGCAACGTTTCCTTTACTGTCACATATTGCAAGTTGTCTCACATCTCTGCCGTCATCATTTTTCGTTAACATATCAACAGCCTGTTGAGCGGTTAAACCATTTTTCAAAAGTTCCAGTCCGCGCGGGCCATAAGATATATTAACAAGAGATTGGGTAGCAACAACCCCTACCCCTGCCTCACCCCAGGTAACTTCGGAACCTACTGAAAACCAGTGAGATTGAACTGCAACGCCCATTTCTCCGGTCACGGAATCTCTCGCGACTATTGAAAAAGTATGCGCAAGCGGGCTCTGACTATAAAATAGCTGCGCGTTAGCATCCACCACAAAAAATAGAATTAATAGCAGGAAAAGAAAGATTGATCTGTTTTTCATAACACTACCTGTTTTATTTATACAAATTTAATTTGATTACTGTTGTTTTAAATTAAAGCCTAACTTAAGTTATTCTGGTTAAAAATTACAACAAATAATTATTATGAAAAAACAATGTTTGATGAGATACTAAAATCAATCCGACAGTTTGGAAAATTTTCAGAACAGGAACAAAAATTTTTCACTGATAAACTAAAAATTAAAACCTTTAAGAAAGGCGAATTGTTATTGCAGACGGGCCAGGTTTGTAAATCGATCTACTTTATCAGAAAAGGCGCTTTTCGACATTATGCATTCATTAATGACAAAACCGAACTAACATTAAATTTATTTACTGAGGATGACTGGGTTTTCGATCAACAAAGTTTTACGTCCCAGAAACCGTCTGAAAATTTCATCCAGGCTTTTGAAGAAAGTAAGGTACTTGAACTTGACGTCCTTTCTTTACACAAGCTTGTAGAACAATCAAAATCTTTTTTTGTATTGGGTAAATTACTGAAGGCAGAATCAGACGCGTCCATATTAAATAAAAATATAGTATCACCTGAAAAAAAATACAATTACATCTTAACCGAAAAACCCCTATTACTCAACCGTTTTCCCTTAAAATATATAGCTTCGTACCTTAGAATAACTCCAGAAACACTTAGCAGAATAAGAAAAAAAGTTACTCAATAGTAATCATCATTTCTTGATTTAAATCAATTGCCCATTCACGCTTCTCCTCCTATTTTTACTACCTATATCCAAAGGGAAACAAAAAAAATGGAAAAAGGAATTGTTAAAAAACAGGGGATAGCACTTATTTCAGGTTCATTGCTTATGATACTCACTATGACTCTCCACCCGGTAGGTGGAACTATTGAACATTTACAAAATATTTATTTTGCTATTATAGTCTCACACTCACTCGCAATAGTTTCAATTCCATTCAGCTTTTTTGGTTTCTTGGGACTCACCAAACGTTTGAGTGAATGCTACACTCTTTCATCAATCGCATTCATTACTATGACACTCGCCCTATTTTCAGTAATGTGCGCCGCAGCAATAAACGGTTTGGCACTGCCTCTTTTTTTACAGGGGTTCAATGGAGCTACTCCTGAAGTAGTTGAATCTATAAAACCAATATTTAAATATAACACTGCTCTGAACAACGCCTTTGATTTTATTTATATTGGTGCCACTCTCGGCTCAATTTTGCTCTGGTCCGTTGCAATATTAAAAACAAAAAAAATTCGAGTGTGGATAGGATATTTAGGAATATTGCTATGTGCCGTTACTGTAATACTGCTACACTCCGGTTTCGTTTTCTTAAGCCTTTTAGGTTTCCGTATTTTCATAGTCGGTGTGATGAGCTGGATTGTATTAATCGGTTCCTTTCTTATGAAACAAGATTCAGGTTACTCTGCTTAAAACATCCAACAAAGTACCGGCAAAAAACAGGTTATAATATGTGTTTTGAGGTTTTTGCTTCTCTACTCTGCAAAAATATTTACCTGATGAGCATTGCCTTATAATGAAATCTGAGTTAAGTTAATTCCATAAAAATAAACACACAAGAGTAATGGCTAAGAGAATAGCTCAGGACAAAACGGTTAAATTCTTTATCGTTGTAATGGGTTTGGTATTTATAACCGTCGTCCTAAAAGAACTGCAAAATATTTTCATCCCGCTTGTAATTGCATATTTATTATTTTTTCTTTTTAATCCTTTGAACAATTTCTGTGAGAAGAAAAAGATACCTCTCCCTTTGACGGTAATCCTCGATGTTATCATCCTGGCCCTGCTTGCCTGGGGGATCTCTTACTTTTTGATTGATTCATTCAGCCAGTTCAGCGCGGAATTCCCCATATACGCAGGAAAGCTAAATAAAATTGTAAGCGACACAGCACTATCTCTCGGCATACATGATCCTTTTTTTAAAAACTTCTCAATAGAAAAACTTTTAACAACTATTGATTACAAACTGCTTGCAGGAAATATATTTAGTTCTACATTTTCAATGCTCGGAAGCATTTTATTTGTGCTTTTCTTTTTTGTATTTGTTGTTACAGGACATGGTTCAACTTACGAATCAATCAAAAAAAGATATGTGTATCAAAAAGTTCGCCCTGAATTAAAGAAGATCAAAAAGAAATACAAAACAAATCCGGAGATACAAGCTGAAGCTACTCATAATTTAGAGAGTCATCTTAATTCCGAAAAGCAAATAAAAGAAGAAAAACTCGCCAGCACATTCAAAGAAATTAATGAGCAGATAAAAAAATACATCGTTTCAAAAATACTTATAAATTTTTCTGCAGGAGTTTTAGTAACCGCAATACTCGCATTATTCGGCCTGGACTTCCCAATAATCTGGGGAGTGTTCACCTTCCTGTTTAATTTTATTCCAACAATTGGTTCTGCAATTGCGTTAATTCTACCAGTATTAATGGTCTTGATACAATTTGGTTCAATCGGTTATGCAATTTTAATAGCACTAATTATAATCGGCTTACAGACACTTATTTTTAATGTCCTAGAACCAACAATAGTAGGTAAAGGCCTTAATTTGAATCCACTTTTAATTTTATTGGCTGTTTTGGTCTGGGGCTATATCTGGGGAATTATAGGAATGTTGCTTGCTGTTCCTCTTACGGCTATTATAAAAATAATCATATCAAATTCAGAATCTCCCGATCTGCAATTCATTAGTGACTTGATGAGCAAATAACTTAACTTTTTGTTCCTTCTAGCAAACTCAACAAACTTTACCTTGCACCGAAATAAACTAAAAACCTGTTGATTATAAATCCATTTATCCTGAATTTGAAGACTAAGGAGGGAAAATATGAAACAAATTCCATTCGCTTGTAATATGCCGGCAATAGCTCCCTCTATGAGGGAAAAGCATATTGAAAAGATTAAAGAGGTCTTTCAGGCTGTTTTAGAAATTAACGAACTTTCCAACGGGTTTGCTTTTATTCTTCCAAACAAATCTTCGCTGTTGATCAACCTGATGGCTTTTATTGAAAAAGAAAGATTATGTTGCCCTTTTTTTAGATTCAAAATCGAAATAGAGCCTGAAAAAAATGTTTCTTTAGCAATAAGCGGAAACGACGGGATTAAGGACTTCATTAAAGCAGAGTTCGGTAATTATATATCAGAAAACATGTTGTGGTAATTACACTCCTTATATCATATACTCGATTTCTCTTTATTATAATTTCCATAATTTTAAAAACTCAACCTTGAAAATAAACATATCCTCACCTACCAGAGTCTAATATTACATACCCCTATTTATATGTTTTTCAAAAATCAGGAGTAACGTTTACTATGAAAAACCTCTCATTACTTTTATTGCTTTTTAGTCTTATTTCCCAAATTATATTGCCGCAATCCGATCCAGAAAGTTTTGACGGCGGGTGGAAAGGAAATCTTAAGGAGAATAATGCATTTCATTTCACCCTAAAAATAGAAAAAACTTCAAAGGATAGTTTTGTTCTAACTATAGCCAATCCAAATCAAACTTTAATAAGTAAATCTTTAACAAATAAAAATGAAAATTTCAAAATACCTCTGGATAAACATATATCAATTGAGGGAAGATGGAATGAAATGGAACACCAATTTACAGTTTTTGCTCATTCGGGAATGCTTTTTTATCACATCCCACTAAAAAAAACAGCAGAAGATAAATATGAAGGTATCTGGAACATCTGGATGGTAAATTCTTTGAATCCCCCAACAGTTTATTTAAGTGTAGAGAAAAATGATAACGGCAAATTAGAGGTTTATCCTTTCTTCGGCGATCAAAGGTTTACAGGAACCTGGGCAGACAATTTTAAAAGAAAAAATAATACTATATCATTCGAAGATATTAAAACAGGTTTGAGTTTTGAAGCAACTTTTTCCGGTAATACTGCCAGTCTTAAAATTTTATTTGCGGATAAAATATTAACTAAAGCAAATCTTGAAAAATTCAATGGTTCAATTCCGGAAAGTTATTCTTACAAACCTGTCTCTTCATCTTATAGTGTGCCGGTAAAAACGAACGATGGTTGGGGTGTAGATGACATAAGTAATTCGGGAATAGATTTGAAATTACTCCAGCAGATGGCTGATAGCATAAAAGCCGATAAAATAACCAATACTCACAGCGTG
>Ga0315540_10001636_pt1 | contig 12783 bp, 13 predicted proteins | sample SalMarSW160110MG_FD_203677 | JGI IMG/M metagenome (GOLD analysis project Ga0315540, IMG submission 203677) | Salt marsh sediment microbial communities from the Plum Island Ecosystem LTER, Massachusetts, United States - Salt Marsh Sediment SW1601-10 ... | reverse complement strand
AGCCCTGGACGTTGTTCTGCCCGCGCAGTGGATTCACACCGACCCCCTCGCGCCCGATGTTGCCCGTCGCCATCGCCAGGTTGGCGATGCCCATAACCATGGTCGAGCCCTGTGCATGCTCGGTGACCCCCAGGCCGTAATAGATGGCGCCGTTCTCGGCAGCGGCATACAGGCGGGTGGCCGCGCGCAGCGTGCCGCCGGGAATACCGGTGACCGCTTGCAGTGCCTCGGGTGAATTCTCGAGGCGCGCGGCGAAGTCTCTCCAGTCGTGGAAAGACTGCGTGTCGCAGCGCGCCGTGACGAACGCCTCGTTCACCAGGTTTTCGGTCACAATGACATGTGCCATGGCACTGATAACCGCGACGTTCGTGCCGGGTTTCAACTTCAGGTGGTAATCGGCCCGAACGTGGGGCGAGCGGACCAGGTCGATGGTGCGCGGGTCGACCACGATCAGTCTGGCGCCTTCGCGCAGACGGCGCTTCATGCGCGAAGCGAAAACCGGGTGACCGTCGGTCGGGTTGGCGCCGATCACCATGATGACGTCGGCCTTTTCCACCGATTTGAATGTCTGGGTGCCGGCGGATTCGCCCAGTGTCTGCTTCAGCCCGTAGCCGGTCGGCGAGTGACAGACGCGCGCGCAGGTATCGACATTGTTGTTGCCGAATGCCGCGCGCACCAGTTTCTGCACCAGGTAGTCTTCTTCATTGGTGCAGCGCGACGAGACAATACCGCCTATGGCGTGCTTGCCGTACTTTACCTGGATGCGCCTGAACTCGTCGGCGGCATAGCCAATGGCTTCATCCCAGGAAACTTCCTGCCACGGATCGCTGATAGACTTGCGGATCATGGGGCTGAGGATGCGGTCCTTGTGGTTGGCATAGTTCCAGGCAAAGCGCCCCTTGACGCACGCATGCCCCTCGTTGGCCTTGCCCTCTTTATAGGGGATCATGCGCACCACTTCGTTGCCTTTCATTTCGGCCTTGAAGGCGCAGCCAACACCGCAATAGGCGCAGGTGGTCACCACGCTGTGGTCCGGCTGGCCCTGTTGTATCACGGATTTTTCCGTCAGTGTCGCCGTGGGGCATGCCTGCACACAGGCGCCGCAGGATACGCATTCCGATGCCATGAATTCATCGTTCTGGCTCGCGGACACGCGCGAGGCGAAACCGCGGCCGTCGATGGTCAGGGCGAAGGTGCCCTGAGTTTCCTCGCAGGCCCGGACGCAACGGTTACAGACGATGCATTTCGATGGATCATAGGTGAAGTAGGGGTTTGACTCGTCTTTCGCGTCCTTCAGGTGGTTGCTACCGGCATAACCGTAGCGCACGTCTCGCAGGCCTACGGTACCTGCCATGGTCTGCAGTTCACAGTTGCCGTTGGTCGGGCAGGTGAGGCAATCCAGCGGGTGGTCGGAAATATACAGCTCCATCACACCGCGGCGGATCCGGGCCAGCTGGGGTGTTTCGGTGCGGATTTTCATGCCGGCTTCCACCGGTGTCGTACAGGATGCCGGGTAGCCGCGCCGGCCCTCGATTTCAACCAGGCACAGACGACACGAGCCGAACGGTTCGAGCGTGTCGGTGGCGCACAGTTTGGGTACGTTGATACCCGCGACCGCCGCGGCACGCATCACCGAGGTACCTGCAGGGACCCGGATTTCGACGCCGTCGATTTCCACGGCTACCTGCGTTTCCGAGGTTCTGGCCGGGGTGCCAAAATCGTTCTCGCCAAGCTGATACATACAGATATCTCCAGGTCCGGGTGTCGTCAGCCCGTCTTGCGGGCGGGCTCGGGTGCAAAGTCTTCGGAGAAGTGATCAAGAGCAGAGAGCACAGGGTAGGGCGTCATGCCACCCATAGCGCACAGGGATCCATCCAGCATGGTGCTACACAGGTCGCGCAGCAAGGTCACCTGTTGTTCGGCCCGGTCGCCAGCGATGATAGTGTCCATGACCTCGACGCCACGGGTTGCGCCGATGCGGCATGGCGTGCACTTGCCGCAGGATTCAAGGGCGCAGAATTCCATGGCGAAGCGCGCCTGATGCGCCATATCTACCGTGTCGTCGAAGACTACGATACCGCCGTGACCGAGAACGCCGCCGAGCGACGCCAAAGCTTCGTAGTCGACTTCCGTATCCAGGCGCGACGCCGGCAGGTAGGCGCCGAGCGGACCGCCGACCTGCACCGCGCGAACCGGTCGGCCGCTTTCGGTGCCGCCGCCGAAGTCATCGATAAGCTGCCGCAAAGTGACACCGAAGGCTTTTTCGACCAGTCCGCCGCGGCGGATATTGCCGGCCAGTTGCAGTGGTAATGTGCCGCGTGAGCGTCCCATGCCGTACTGGCTGTAGAACGCCGCGCCGCGCGCGAGGATCACTGGTACCGAGGCCAGTGATATTACATTGTTGATGATCGTAGGCTGCCCGAACAGACCGTGTATCGCAGGTAGCGGTGGTTTGGCGCGTACCATGCCGCGTTTGCCTTCCAGACTTTCCAGCATGGCGGTTTCTTCTCCGCACACGTAGGAGCCGGCGGCCTTGCGTACGTGCAGGTGAAAGGTATTTCCCGAGCCCAGGATGTCATCACCCAGGTAACCTTGCTGTATGGCCGTGTGGATGGCCTTTTGCAGTGTACGGAAGGCATGCGGGTATTCCGAACGCACGTAGATATAGCCTTCGGTGGCGCCTGCCGCAAGCGCCGCGATGGTCATGCCCTCGATCAGCATGAAGGGGTCGCCTTCCATCACCATGCGGTCCGAGTAGGTGCCGGAATCGCCTTCGTCAGCGTTGCATACCACGTATTTCTGCGGGGCGTCTGTAGCCAGCACCGTCCTCCATTTGATGCCGGTGGGAAATGCCGCGCCGCCGCGGCCGCGCAGACCGGCATCGGTGACTTCGCGCACTATCTGATCACTGCTCATGGCGAGTGCGCGTTTCAGTCCGGCATAGCCCTGGTACTGCAGGTAGTCATCGAGCGATAACGGGTCGGTTATCCCGGCGCGTGCGAAGGTCAGACGTTCCTGATTTGCCAGATAAGGTAGTTCGTCGACAATGCCCTGCCGCAGCGGGTGAGCGCCAGCCTGCAGGAATCCCGCGTCAAACAAGGTTGTCACGTCATCGCAGGCTACCGGGCCATAGCCGACACGGCCCGCATCTGTTTCTACTTCGATCAGTGGCTCCAGCCAGAACATACCCCGCGAGCTGTTGCGGACCAGCCGTATATCGATGTTTCTCTGCCGTGCCTCGGCGCAGATTTTCAGGGCGACTTCATCGGCGCCCAGTGACAAGGCCGCAGAATCACGCGGCACGTACAGGGTAGGGGTCATGCGTTGCGCTCCAGCAGCCTGTCGAAGCGTTCGGGCGTGACACGGCTGTGCAGCTTGCCGTCGATAGTGACGGCCGGGCCGGTGGCGCACAGGCCGAGGCAATAAACCGGTTCGAGCGTGACGCCGCCGTCTGCGCTGGTTTCGTGGAGGTTGCATCCAAGCCGCTTGCGTGCGTGTGTTTCCAGCTGCCTCGCGCCGCGTGCCTGGCAGGCTTCCGCCCGGCAGATCTCCACGAGGTGCCGACCGCAGGGGCGGTCGCGGAAGTGGTGATAAAAGGTGACGACGCCATGGACTTCCGCGCGCGACAGGTTGAGTGCTTCGGCCACCTGTTTCACTGCTGCGGCGGGAATGTAACCGAGGCTGTCCTGAATCCCGTGCAGGACGGGGAGCAGGGCGCCGGGCAGGGTTGCGCATGCGTCGATTGCGGTTTGTACGGCAGTATTGACCTCGGACGACGGATGGGCAGTCATCATCACCTCCTGATTGGTTACCGTACGGCTCATCCCCGTGGCCGTTACAGTCTGTCCGAGTACGGATGGGGCAGTGCGGGCAAACTCGCCCGGTCCGTCAACGGGTCGGCGTCGGTCAGGGCATAGACAGGCGCACGTATTACAACAGGCCCGTAAATGGCCTTTTTAATGCATATATTCCAATTGTGTTTTCTGTCACTCACGTGGGCCGGATCCTAGTAGTGTTTGCAAATCATGGCAATATGAATTTAATGGACGCATAAAACAGCTTGCGGGGTAGAGTTTAATAAGCACTGGAATGCCACTATGAGAATTTTTATGCGTCCGGTAATCGGCCATATCGATGCGGCGGGACAACGAAAAACCCTGGATAAGGCTCTGATATTGCTGTCAGAAGTCGAGGTTTCAGGCAACCTGCGTGCGGCCAGTGCAACACTGGGTATTTCCTACCGTCATGCCTGGAACCTGTTGTCGGAGCTGGACACACTGCTGGGCGGCAGCACGGTCGAAATGACCCGCGGTCGAGGATCGAGCCTGACCGAGCTTGGGCACAAACTGGTCTGGGCACACCGGCAGGTCGAGGCACGACTGGGGCCGCTGCTGGACAGCATGGCTTCCGAAATCGAGGCGGAACTGCACGCGGTCGTGCCCCACGGAAAGGGTGCATTGCGTTTGTTCGCCAGCCACGGCTTCGCTGTCGACGCCCTGCGCAAGCGGCTGATCAGCAAGAACGGAGAGCTCGAAATCAATTACCGCGGCAGCCTGGATGCGGTCGATGCGCTGAATCGCGGCACCTGTGATATCGCCGGTTTTCATATTCCGCAGGGAAGCCTGACGAGCGCGATACTCGCGAGATACGCAAAGCTGTTCAAACCGTCATTCCGGCTTATCTGCCTGGCGACACGCGGTCAGGGCATAATGGTTGCAAAAGGCAACCCCGTGCAGATATGGAATATCGCTGACTTCGGAAAACCCGGCGTGCGTCTGGTGAACCGTCAGGAGAACTCCGGTACCCGCATGTTGCTCGAACTACTGCTGGAGCAGGCCGGTATCGACAAGCGGGACATACAGGGTTTCGAGAGTGTCGAGTTCACACATGCCGCGGTCGCCGCCTATATTGCCAGCCACAAGGCGGATGTCGGAATTGGCGTGGAAGCCGCAGCCCGCCTGTTCAGTCTGGATTTCGTGCCGTTGCTGACGGAACGATATTTTCTTATGTTCGATCAACGACTGCTGCAGGACAACCGCTTTCCTCTGATTCTGGAGACGATGGAGAGCAGCGAGTTCAAGGCGGAAGTCAGCCTGTTGCCGGGCTATGCGCCCAGCCTGGCGCTGGAGCTGCTTACGCCGGACGAGGCGTTCACGAATCTGAAATAATACTTGCCGCAGATCATCTGCGTGCAGCCGCTCAGCGGCTCTCCTGGCTGCACGGCCTCGATCGCTACAGTTGATAACCCTGGAACATTTTGAGATAGGACTTCAGCTGGTCGCTGAGTACACTTAGCGATTGGCCTGCATGCTCGGCGGTTGCGGCGACATCGGTCGAGCGGGCTGTTGCAGCCGTAATATTATTGAGATTCGCGTGAATCTCCTGACCAATGGCGCTTTGTTCCTCTAATGAAATGTTCGCCGTTGTTGCAGATGTCGACGATCGGCACTACATAGCGGTGACTCAGTATCGCACCTGCGCCTGCGATTAGCAGGGAGGCAACAATCATCAACGTGGTGTCTGGCGTATTGTCAGCCATGCTCGCGAGAATCGTAAAGAGCGCTGCTGGCAACGCGGCTAGTCCCGCGGCTGCAACTGTGATGGTGGTCCGTGACATTGTAAACGCCTCATTGCCTGAGCAGGGTTGTTGTGCTGGCAATTAACGCCCGATTTATTACAACCTTTAGTGTGTGTATGAAGTGTTGTTCAGTACGTGGACTGCGCTTGAATATTGTATGTCCGTGTAACGCTATCCGGGAGGCGGTTGACCTGATCAGGTCGTATCAATAATGGAACATATTGATGCCAGTATGTGTGATATATGGCGCAGTATGTGAGTGATTAAACGCCTAAGATTTACCGGCCTGACACTTGTGGCCGTGAATCCGGTGGTTTGGTGAAGGTGTCTGTTTTTAACTATCGCACTGCGACACTACGGTTTTGCGACCAGGAGCCCCAGCTTACTATTCTGTGCCAACCGAGATAATTTAGGGTGGCGGGTCCCGTCCCATGCCTTCTCGTCAACATATAAGCAACTGAAGTCCGGGGCGCCTGCCGAGGGCCAATCCAATATTGCTGGTCAGCTGTCCCATGTGCCATCGATGCTAAAGCTCTGCCTCCTGGACTTCCATGATGCTAGCCAGACCGTGTTGTGCCATACCCTATACCTCCCAGGACATTGATTTGGCGATAGGGTACTGCGTCGACCGATTGACTCCGCAGCCCCTAACAGGCAGAAAACGACACGATGTATGGACTCCTCCTGTCTGAATCCCTCGTTGGTAGTTCGCAGGAGAATTCAGATGGTGCTGCAGTTGAATACTCCATCACCCCCAAGGGCTTCCATAGCTGCATGTACACAAGCGTCATAGGAGGGGAACTGGCCTAGTGAACGGTTTTCCGAAGGTGCGCCGGGATCGGATTGGATTTCCGCCGTCCAGGGTCCGGGTGCGGTGCTGCTCTGTTCTCCGCAGCCATACAGCAGTGTGCCAAAGATGAGCGTTGCAATAAGAAAGGTGTTAGTCATCCGAAGGTGCCCTGTAGTAAACAGTGTTTTGGTGACCGGTAGCAAGCACAGGGTGTGCCATTTACAGGAGACAGCGAAATATCGGACATTAAAGTGCAATCGTTAAATAAGAAGACTACAGGTATGCAACAGTGTGCCGCAAATCTGGCACACTGTTACTGTGGCGGTTGCACGGGTTCGTGAATTGACAGTGCAACGATTTATCAGCTGTAGGTCCGGCCGTGTAATTGTAGCCTTGGGATATTCGACCTTGGCCTTCTCCCAGTCCAACATGGTTGTTGGCGCCATTATCACCAAGCCGGCGTTGTCGAGTTTCTTCTGTAGTGCTCGGTATTCAGCCAGCTGGCTGCTCAACGCATATTTTTGACCTCCGCTGTCACCGTCAGGCTGCTGCCATCGGCGAAATGCAGTACGAACTGGACCTTGTCACCTGCCACCAGGTGCGTCGGCGGCGCCGGCATCATGAGGTGATAACTGCCCGGTTCCAGTGCCACGGCGCTGTGCGCCGGCACCGTGATGCTGTCCTTGTGGAGCATACGTGCAACACCGTCGACGGTGACGCTGCGGTGCAGCATCACGTGAGCGAAGGTCGGGCTGTCGACGCTGACCAGGGCAATATCGCGGCCGGTCGGGTTTTCGATTTCCAGATAGGCGGCCATCATGCTGGCGCCCGTCGGCGCCTCGCGCACCCAGGCGTGTTTCACCAGCAGACCACCGCCGGCAGCGGCCAGTGACATACACGCGCAGAGTAACAGGGCAAATATCAACTGTGTCATCGCGTTGCCTGGTAGTAATCCCTGATCTTGATGAAGTCCCTGGCGATCTTGTTCGCGTCGGGCGGCACATTAAACAGTGCAAGATACATGCCTTGCGAGTCGCACATGACGATCATAGTGCTGTGATCAATAAGATAATCGTGACGCCGCCACTGACTGTTATCAGAGAAAAAGTGAAATGCGGAAGATCTGACAATCGACCTTTTGCCACTAGCCAAAACCAATATGTAAGCGGAAGGGCTGTGCAGCATATACTCCTAACTTGATCCCCCGTTCTACACATTGAACACTTTCAGACTCGTTCCGGTTTTATAGTTGCTGCGCATATATATTGGCTATTCCAAAAAAGGTCCACTTTGGGACTATTTTGTTGGAAAATTCCGAATAGTTCCGGCATTCCGTCAGACGGGCGGGTACTGGATGTTCCAGGTGAGCACTGCACAGTGATTGTTCAAATATAAAGCCGGTGATCTGCGCTTCCGAAAATCGCTTCTTCATACCTGCTTTCTTCTCTGAAAACAGACTTTACCAGCATTGCGCTGGTAGTCAGATTGGAGCGCAGCTGACAGGGCGGCGGGCTTTCTCTACCGGGATGCGGACAGATCGGTTGAATCTCGCAGTTGCTGTACACGGAATGCTTCGTCGGAATCAGGGAAGGCCCGGCGCGAGGCCGGGCCAATGACCAATCGAAGGCGGCTGCTCTTGAGCTAACCGAGAATGGCTAGGGAGACGAACCCATCCAGTTGATAGCCGTGGCATCATGCGGAACCAGGTATCTGCGCCTTTAACCTAGAATTTCCAGGTGAGACCAGCACCTACCTGCCATGAATGCACACTCGCCTTTTCGGCTCCACCACCGGAAAGACTTCCCTGGCCATAGTCGCGGGTTTCTTCGAACTGCCAGGCGAAGTGAGTGTCTACGTCAAGGTTCGGCATCAGAAACCCGGAATAACCCAGGCCGATCGAGGCACGATGTTTGTAGATGACCTCGGTCTCTGCCGCCTGCAGATAATTGACTACCGGGTCGGTCAGCGGAATGGTGCCGAAGCTGCTTTGAATCTGTGTGAGACCACCAATAGGTGCATGTGCATTGGTGTCCGTCGGGTCTTCTCCGTAGCCGTAGCCGATACGGTATTTCCATTTGCCCGAGGTTAGCTGGGCGCCAGTGGAAAACACAAACTGATTTTTGTACAGATCGCCCCAGAAATCCGTATCCTCCCAGTACTTGTACAGTGCGTCCGCCATGATCAGAAGTTTTCCGTTCATCAGGCTGTTATTGGCAATGCCAACCCCGACATTCGCGGGCTGCTCAATTTTCAGGTCGTCGTAAACGCCGGGAGAGGTTTCAATGATGTTGTGAAAGTCGTGCTTCTGCTTGGTTTGGTAATAAGTACCCACCGTGGTAGCTCCAACGTCATATGTCAGGCCAAGGGTGCCACGCAAACCCAGCGCATGTGTCTCGGCAGAAGTTGATGATAAGCCGAGATCTAATTGAGCGAAGCTGATTGTTAATGCTCCACCGAGTGACAGGTTGTCGGTTAATTCGTAACCCAGGCCGGCGTTCACACCGAATATGATGAACTCGGCACCGGCACCCAGCGATGCGGCTTCGCCCCTGAAGTTCGTGCCGATACCGGAAGTTGCGGTTAACCCAAGACCCAGGGTTGCCGGGAGGTTAAGGCCACGTAGATCCTGGGTAACTGCAATTTGCGGTACCGGGAAGATTTTGGTTTCGGAGTTCGCGCTAAAGGCGGTGCCAGTCACGCTACCGTCAGCTTCCAGTTTTACACGTGGCTGGTAAAACGTTGCACCAAACGTGAATTGGGTACCTTTGTACTGCGTCAGGGTTGCGGGATTGCCAAAGACGGCAGAAACCGTGTCCTGAGGTCTTGCGAGACTGGTGCCCGCCATGCCGCCAGATGCAGGCGCCAGGTTATTGTGCAAATCATAGCCGTAGGGGCCGGCCTGTGCGGAGGGTGTCGCCGCACAGGCCAGCATTGTGACGGCTGCAAAACGGTTAATGTTTCTTGGATTCATCTCTACTCCTTTACACTCGCAGGGTGGTTGCTATTACCAGTGAATTCTTTGGCTATGATTATTGCGATGAAAACAGCTGCCAGGGATGTCTGGCGCCAGCTGAACGATCAACGTCCGTTCGCACTAGCTGCACGTCGTGTAATCAGCTTGCGGCTTTCTGGTCGACAACGTGAACAATCTGGCCATTGAGAAACGAAGAACCGGTAACTTTCACTGCGCGCACCAGCGTGTCCAGGACCGGGCAGTGAGATTCGACAATATCGACCAGTTTGCGGATCTCGTCTTCGCCAGCCGAACTGTCGATACGAGTTTCGAAATGCAGTCGTTCGTAACCTGGGTATACGTCGGCCATCCCAAACAGGCCGCGGGCGTCGAGGTAGCCTTTCACGTCGACTTCCACGCCGTCGAGCCCGATTCCCAAAACTGATGCATAGGCGGCGTACATGATCTCCTGGCAGGTGCCAAGTGCGGCGAGAATCAGTTCTACAGGATTCATGGCCGAATCGCTGCCGCCCAGTTCGGGCGGTTCATCGACGCCCAGTGGCGCAAAATTGCGAACGGTGGCGCTGCAGCGGACGCCTTCCTCCAGACGTGTTTTCGCGTTGAATACCAGTTTGGCGCCGTCGGGCTTGCTCCCTATGGCTTTCATGGTATTGGTTAATGCGTCCTTCAATGTTTCTTGGGACATGAAAAGCTCCTCGTTTGACTGATGACCTGTATCATTGGCGCCGACATGTTTAACGGCACTGTTTTATGGCTATGTGCGAGAACCCCTAAAGGATTTGCGGGGCAACGTCAGCTATGAGGTGGGCATATTTCGTGCCAAGTGAGAAGGGTTGCAGCTGCAAGGCGTATGTAGCCTTGCCGGTATCAGTCGGATTGCAAATTAATACGATATTTACGGTTAAAAACCGAAAATATAAAGATTTCCGGGTGTGTGTCAGTCATCGTGGCTGGAAAATAGTGAAAGCGTGCCGGTTTGCGGGTAATGCTGCATATATGGACAAGAGTGTTCTTGGGAATTCTCATTCTGTTACAGAATCGTGACAAGCGCATTGTCGTACGCCCGGCATTAGTCAGGAAAAAAAAGCCCGCCTGGTTAGGGCGGGCTCCTGATAAAGCGAACAGGGCGTCTGCTGGAGGAGTTGATTGTGCAGCGATAACGGATACACAATCAGATTGCTGTGGGGACAGCATACAGCCGCCTTTAGTTGTTCGCTATAAATAAACGGGCAACATCCATGCCAGTAATATATTAGTAGCAATTACTCAATCGTAGTTGCGAAAAGTGTGCCGATATTGTGAAACACTGTGCCGTTACTGATATAGATCGTCATATATTCGGAACTCACGAAATAGGCGGGCAGGTTGCCACCATCACCCCATCGTCCGTGAATTCGGCGGGTATGTTACCGTCTAGAGGCGCATGTGTGCGCGGACGGTTGTAGTAGGCATCGAAAGTACTAAGCTTTCGCTTCAAGTAAACCGAAATCCGGAATAACGTGGGAGCACCCGTGGTTGAGATAGCGCTGTATAACATTCGGCATAACGCTACACCATCTACATTACCGGCGTGCGCACCGAACTCAATGATGCGCTGTGTACACTGCGTCATAACCACGAGCATCGGGTGAGTCTCCCGACTGGTGTCTAAAAAAGGTCTCATGATTCGCGAATGTAACAGCCACGATTCCGAAATATGCGACTGAAGGTATGTTCGAAATGGTTGTAACAAGCAAGCTTGGAAGGAAACGATTATGGCGAAACTCAATCAACGTGTTCGCAACGCCTGGGAAAACAAGGAAGCCAAACTGGTGCTTGCAACTGTAGATCGTTCAGGAAATCCAAATATCGTTTGGGTGGCATGTGTAAAAATTATTGACGATGAGCGAATACTTATCGTGAATAACTATTTTAAGAAAACGCTTGAAAATATTCTGTCCGGCAGCATGGGGGCTCTGCTGTTTATCACGCCGGAACGGGAGGCGTATCAGATCAAGGGAACCCTGAGCTATCATACGAACGATGATATATACGACGACATGAAGGGATGGCTGGATCCAGAATATGCCGGTGTTGGTGCCGTAGTACTGAGCATTACTGGAGTGTACCATGGAGCCGATAAAATCGTATAGATAGAAATCCCCGGTCGCATTTGAATTGATGCGTGCAGTGTAGAACACACAAGAATATGAGATTGCTTTTGGTATAGAGATTGTCCTTGAGTCCTGTGTATCGCTCATTACTGTTAATGACTTTGATTCATGGCGGCTCGTTTTTTCGATCGGCTCTCGAAGCTGCGCGGATTTGCAGGTGTCATTTCCTCCTGGAGCCTGTTACACGCATATATCTCCTAAGTCATGCACCAACGTAATGTTAATGTCTGTTCATTTGTGAGCGAACCCTGACACAGTAGGTACCTCACTGTTCGTGTCAGAGGGAACATGGTATATATCCTGCATAATCGACATGAACGGATTGGGCGTGCAACTGGTGTTATCTAATCTGGAGATGTGCAATGCGTTGGCGTAAACAAGGTGCAGACGAAATTTATTCCGATGACGAGATTACAGCACGTTTAAAAGATGAGTTACCGTTCTGGTACCTCGAAGATGGGTGGATTCGCCGTAAATTCAAGACCAGTGGCTGGAAAGCTACTCTCATGGTTGTCAATGCTGTCGGTCATCTCGCCGAAGCGGCCTTCCACCATCCCGACCTTACCGTATCTTATGCATTCGTGATTGTGAAACTCAAGAATCATGCTGCCAAAGGTGTCACTGATAAGGACTTTGCCCTGGCAAGCAAGATTGAGGAGATGATTCAGTGGCAGCCGAGCCGCGAAGAAGGGCCACTTGAAGGAACGCCGGATGACCCACGTTTTAAATATATCAAGTACGATTAGCATGAAGACTGATTGAACTGGTTCCGGAAATTTGATCAGCCCGTTAAGTGGACTCTGTGCTTGTCCTTGGCGAATTCCGATACATGCGGCAATTGAGATATTTCGGTGGGCAAAAGGATTGTGCTGGTTTTGTGCTAACTTCCAATGACACTAAACGGTAAGTGATTGATAACTCAACTGCGGTATTGGATAGGCGATAACGTACGATAAGTTTCGCACATTTTAGGAGGCGGTGGCCCGATCTGGTTTAATTCGAGTTGCGACCCAACCAATGACCAGACAGGAGAACCACCACCATGAAGAAGGATACACCAAAGCCGGGCAATGTGATCGAGATTGACGAGGCGCGGATCCGGGACCATCTGGGTGAGCTCGTGCGGGGTTCAGTGGAAGAGACCTTGAATGCGCTGCTGGATGCGGAGGCGGACGCGCTGTGGGGCGCGAAGGTCGGTCCGACGACCATGGCCGTAAAGCCCTTGAGGATGTCGCTAATGTCGTGAAGCCCGACACCCTCCTGGGCTGGTACCGGCGGTTAATCGTAC